>Ga0194128_10000671_pt1 | contig 61538 bp, 69 predicted proteins | sample TA2KigCa65mmetaG_FD_148650 | JGI IMG/M metagenome (GOLD analysis project Ga0194128, IMG submission 148650) | Freshwater microbial communities from Lake Tanganyika, Tanzania - TA2015037 Kigoma Deep Cast 65m | ecosystem: Environmental > Aquatic > Freshwater > Lake | place: Tanzania: Lake...
ACACGCAGAGTCAAGCGAGACACGCGGCGGGACGCCGTGTTGCGCTTCAGGGCGCCTTTGGATACGGCTCTACCAATCGCGGAGACGGCTTCACGCAAGGAGGTCTTGGCGTCATCGACTTTTTTTTCAGCCAGAGCGGATTGGACCTTCTTGACGACCGTCTTCACAGCGTTCATAGTGGCCTGGTTCCGGTCATGCCGGCGCTCCGCTTGTCGGGCCCGGCGAATTGTCGACTTATGAATCACAGGCATCGTCTTTTCCTCCAGAAAACATCCTAACTTGTATCATAGGGGGTTGCGAATCGTCAAGAATCGGAGGGAGGGGAATCCGCATGTCGAAAATCGTGGCGCGTGACCGATTGATCTTTGCGCTAGATGTGCCGTCTGCTGCTGAAGCAGATCGGCTGCTGGATCGGCTCCATGGCCATCTGTCCCTCGTTAAGGTCGGGCTGGAATTGTACACGGCAGCGGGGCCCGACATGGTGAAGCGGATTGTCGAGCGAGGGATGCGGGTGTTTCTTGACCTGAAGTTTCTCGACATCGAAGAAACCGTCCGACGGGCGACGGCGCGGGTGGCATCGATGGGGGTCGATTTTCTGACGGTCCATGCCAATCGCAAGGCGCTCACGGCGGCTGTGCAGGGCCGAGAAGGTTCATCGCTCAAGCTGCTGGCGGTCACGGTGCTCACAAATTTCGATGGCAACGATTTGCGTGACATGGGGATCCAGCGGACGGTCCAAGACCTTGTGACCGCACGGGCGCTGCTAGCGTCCGAAGTCGGCTGCAACGGTGTCATCGCGTCCGGCGAAGAAGCGGCTGCCCTTCGGCAGAAAATCGGTCCCCGGTTCACGATCGTAACGCCAGGTGTCCGGCCAGCTGGCAAGGGGGTGGACGACCATGCTCGGGTAACCACGCCGACGCAAACGATCACGTCCGGCGCCGACTATCTCGTGATCGGCAGGCCCATTCGCGACGCCGCCGATCCGGCTGCGACTGTGGCCGACCTCGTAGCCGAAATGCAGTCGGCGTTTGACGCCAGGGGATAGGGCCGTCAAGCGTCATTCGGTATTCGTGGAAGAAAACCAGGGCTGAACCGTTTCGTGTCTCATTCTTCACGATTGCACGATTGACGTCATTGCGTGCCGCCGGTTGCAGCAGCGATTCGCCCTTTGCTAAGATCTTCCCTTCTTCAGTCATCCTCGCACGGTGGGTGTAGCTCAGTTGGTTAGAGCGCCGGATTGTGGATCCGGAGGTCGCGGGTTCGAAACCCGTCATCCACCCCATGCAGAGATGGAACACCGCCGAGGTTTCCTGAATGCTCAGTTGACCTTCGGCTCGACGCCCTAACACGAAAACCACGCCAATGAACCCCGTAAGAGTTGCGGCAACAAGTGCAAATGTATTGAGTAGATTGGTCATCGCATCACCTAGGCTTATGGTGTGAGTTCAACGGCTAGCCTCTGGCCAATCACGATGCGCTGGGGCGTCGTTCAACAGGATACCCCGCGTGACTATCTGACGATATCCGTCCCCCACGGATTATCCACCAAGAACAGCCACCGCCCATCGACCTGCCGACGCAGAATGCTGGAGGATCGCCCACCGAGTTGTATGGCCGTTCCCGTCGGATCAACTCCCTGTATGCGCCACCTAGCACAGTACGGGGCAACATCACCGGCCTGCACAAGCTGCTGCGCTTCGATGGTGAGCGTCAGCTTCAGCGCCATGAGGCCTCCCAAGCCTTGGCGTATCCCAGCAGTCCCACTCACAACGACACCTGGCTTCATGACGAACGACGCACCCGGCTCAAACAATGTCAGAGCCGTTTCCAAATCCTGCGCATCCATGGCCGTAACAAGTTGTGTAATGAGATCTCACGGATCGGGCGTTTTCATCGCTGCTCTTTTCATAGAGCCCAGTGGTACGCTCCATCTCTCGAACGAACTTGCCTTGAACTTACTGATGGCGGCGAAGGATCGCGTAGAAGGCCTACGCCTGGTAGCGTTCACGTCTAGGGGACTCGCGCACCCATGAAGGACGACCAACCTGTCGTCCTGTCCGCGGTTACGCTCCCTGAGATTACCTTCAAGGCAGTCGTACTATCGATCCTGCTGGCTGCAGTGCTGGCTGCTGCCAATGCCTATCTGGGCTTGTTTGCCGGCATGACAGTGTCGGCGTCGATCCCGGCGGCAGTCGCTTCGATGGCGATTCTGCGGTTATTCCGCCAATCGAACATTCTTGAAAACAACATCGTGCAAACTGCCGCGTCTTCTGGAGAAGCCCTGGCCGCTGGGGTAATCTTCACGATTCCCGCGTTGCTGCTGGTTGGGTATTGGTCAGTGTTCGATTACTGGCAGACGACGATGATTGCGTTGGTTGGCGGGTTGCTTGGAGTGCTTTTTACCATTCCTCTACGGCGAGCACTGATCGTGACGGCTCGGCTGCGGTTCCCCGAAGGGATGGCGACAGCGGAGGTTTTGAAGGTCGCCGCACCGGATCGAATCGGGGCCAGCCAGACCGAGGCCGGGCGGGATTTCCGGGCACTGCTGTCGGCGGCGTGCGTGGGTGGGGCAGTGAAGTTCGGCGAGAGCGGTTTGCGTCTGTGGACGGAATCCTTGGAGGGCGCGATGCAGGTTGGACGCACGGTGTTCTATGCGGGTCTCAATCTGTCGCCGGCGCTGCTTGCGGTTGGGTTCATCATCGGCCTGCACACAGCGCTGGTGGTGTTTCTAGGCGGTGTACTGGGATGGATGATTCTGATGCCGGCCTTGGGATTGTTGAGTGGATTGCCGCCAGATCGGACCGGACTGACAGCGGCGATGGCGATCTGGAGCGGACAGGTTCGCTATGTTGGCATCGGTGCGATGTTGACCGGCGGATTGTGGACGTTGACGCGCTTGCGCGAGCCAGTATGGCGGGCGGTGCAGACGCTTCGAGTGGCAATGCAAGATCGGGGAGCCCAGTTCGATATAGTGTCGTCTCGAACCGAACGCGATGCGCCCTTCTGGTGGATCGTCGCGCCATTCTTCTTCTCATTATTCCCCATGGCCTGGCTCTACACTGGAGTGGTAAACAGCCCAGCAATCGGGTTGCTGATGACGGCTGTGATGGCCGTCGCGGCATTTCTCTTTTCGTCGGTTGCGGCATACATGGCGGGGTTGGTCGGGAGTTCGAGCAACCCAGTCTCAGGCGTGACGATTGCCACGATCATGTTGGCATCGTTGCTGCTCGTCCTGTTCATGGGAGCGGGCCATCCAGCCGGACCGGCGGCAGCTCTAGTGATCGGGGCGGTCGTCTGCTGCGCGGCCGCCATGGGAGGCGACAACTTACAAGATTTAAAGACCGGCCATCTGGTTGGGGCAACACCGTGGAAGCAGCAAGTGATGCAGGTGGTGGGAGTGCTCACTGGTGCGATGATCCTGGCGCCGGTCCTGTCGTTGCTTCAGGCCAAGTACGGGATTGGCGAGCCGACGGTGGTTCACCCGCATCCGTTGAGCGCCCCGCAAGCGACATTGATGGCTGAACTGACGCGAAGTGTCTTCGGCGCCGGACTACCCTGGCATCTGGTGGGGCTGGGCGCGGCCATCGGGGTTGTCATCATCCTGATCGATCGACGGCAGGAACGTCAGGGCAGTCCATTTCGTTACCCCGTGCTTGCCGTGGCATTAGGTATGTATCTGCCGTTGAAACTCTCGGCGGCGATTTGCGCAGGCGGTGTGATTGCGGGACTTGCCAAGCAGGCAACCGGGCGGGGTGACGAACCGTCTCGGCGGGGGCTGCTCTTTGCTGCGGGCCTGATCACCGGTGAAGCTTTGATGGGGATTTTGCTGGCACTGCCGATCGCGCTGGTTGTCTTGTGGCCGAGCTTCAGCGGCGACCCGTTTACCCTCTTCGATCAGCCTCCGCTGGGTGGCTGGCCCGGTTTTGTGATCGTGATCTTGGTGGGAGCGGCCCTCTACCGGCTTGCCACCAGTTCTCTAACGGTCGGCAACGGCTCGCCCCGCTAGAAATCCTGTGGCCCAGGCCCATTGGAAGTTGAACCCACCGATACGCCCGTCACAATCAAGAATCTCTCCAATCAGAAACAGGCCGGGTACCAGCTTCGATTCCATCGTCCGGTAGTTGATCTCTTCCAACGGCACACCTCCGGCCGTGACTTCCGCGTAGTTCCAGCCTTGATCGCGCTCAATAGGCAACGCCAACTTGGTCAGCGCAGCGATCACCCGCTCTCGGTCAGCGCGGCAGACTTGGGCAATGGCCTGTTGCGGGCGGCATGTCACATGTTGACAGAGCGCTTCGGCAAATCGTTCCGGCACGCGCGAGGCCAATGTGTTGGCGAGTGATCGACGCGGGCGATGGGCAGCCTCATGCACGAGCCAGGCGCGCGCCTCTTCTTGTGTTCGGCCCGGGAGAAAGTTCGCGGTGACAAAGGCCTTCTCACCTCGTGCATGAGCCAAGGTCCAGAACCGGCTGACGTCCATCACCACCGGTCCGCTGATCCCGAAGTGAGTCCAGAGCAAACTGCCGGTCCGTGTATCGACGGTGTTTCCATTGACCAATGTCGTCAGCGCGGTCTCCTGTGAGAGGCCGGAAAGCGAGTGATGAAACAGTCGCGTATCAAGCACCAGCGGCACAAGTGCCGGAACAGTGGTCGTAATTGTATGACCAAGCCGGTGGGCCAGACCGTACCCATTTCCATCGCTGCCTGACCTGGGAACGGATCGACCGCCGGCTGCCAAGATGACGTGTGTCGCCTGAAGCACGCCATGACTGTGCTGGAGAACAAATCCTCTGCCGGCGGACTTGTCGACACATGTGACACGATGATTTGGCCGAATGATGACTCCAAGATCATGGCAGCGAGTCACCAGGGCGGTGAGCACCGTCCTGGCTCTATTGGTAATAGGAAACAGTTTGCCAGTCTCTTCGCATTTGAGTGTGACCCCCATCGAAGCGAACCATTGAACCGTGTCTTCAACAGAATGTGATGCCAGCACGTTCTTGATGATGCGGCGATTGCCAAAATAGTCGGTCGGGGTTACGGTCTCGTGCGTGACATTGCAGCGCCCGCCGCCGGAGACGAGGATTTTCGCACCGATCGTCTTGGCACCATCTAACAACACGATGTTGAGCGCCCGCCCGGCTGCTCGTTTTCCTGCAACGATCGCCGCGGCCAATCCCGCCGCGCCTGCACCGACCACAGCGATGTCGCAGGCAGCGAATCCATCCACATTAGACACTTTTAACTACCTGTTAACATGGTTTTAATCTCGGAATGTTACTATCCTGCCGTGTGGGGCTGACTGGCAAGCCGTCATAACTACCAGCAGGAGGTGTCCATGACCTGTCAAAAGTGCAGAGGTCTTATGATCGAAGAGCGGCAGCCCGAGCTATCGCCTGAATCGTTTGTTCATCGTTGTATCAATTGCGGGTTAATTCTCGATCCGTTGTTGATGCAGAACGGTCTCAACCATTTAAAGGAGAAGCGACACCTGTTTCATGCAGCTTAGGCAGTATGACCGGTCCCGTCCGATCACGGCTATGGTTAGGTGCATGATCGGATGGGGCGGGGGTGGGCGTCGCGTGCGTGGTCAGATCGAAAACTCTGCCCAGAGAAACGTATGGTCTGAGGGGTCTTTCGCTCGCCGCGGCTCGACGTCCACATCAGCCCGCACGCATTTCCCCGCCAATGGCTTTGTCGATAGGATGTGATCAATCCGCCATCCTTTGTTGGCCTCCAGCGAACTCGGCGCACGATAGTCCCAGAACGTATATTGCTGCCTCGTCGGATACAACTTCACGAACACGTCCTGGAATCCCCAGGCGAGTGTTTGCTCATAGGCCTTGCGGGCCGCTTCATGGTAGCAGACGTGGGTCAGATGTTTTTCTGGGCTGTGTACGTCCATCGGTCGCGGCGCCACATTCATGTCTCCGCACCAAATCGCCGGCGCTTCCGGTGAGAGGTGCTGGCCGAAATAGTTTCGCAGCCGCTCGTACCATCCCAATTTGTATGCGTACTTCGGTGAGTCGATCTCAAAGCCTTGCGGTACGTAGGTATTGATGATGGAAATCCCGTCGATCACCACCCTAAGTAAGCGAGCATCCTCCGGCTCTCCTCCATCGTTAAAACCATAGAACACCGTATCTGGTTTCTTCCGACTGAGAATGGCCACACCATTGTAGGCTTTCATGCCGCGAAAGGTGATGTGGTAGCCGGACGGCGTCAACGCCATCAATGGGAACTCACGGTCCTGCACTTTTGTTTCCTGGAGACAGAGGACATCGGGGTTCTGGCGGTCGAGCCATTCTAGCACGATGGAGAGACGTTTGCGGAGCGAGTTGACGTTGAACGTGGCGATTTTCATATGGCGATGGATCGATCTGTAGGCGAGCGCATCCTAGCAAAAGCGAGAGAGTGCAACAAGCGGGCGTGCTTCAGCCTGTTGCCATCGTCAAGCCGCATCAGCAGTCGGCGCACGCGTATCGAAAATCACGGTGCTCAACTCTTCTTCGAGTTTTCAAATCGCCAGGCTCAGGGTAGGTTGCGAGATGCAGCAGCGATTGGCGGTACGCCTGAAATGGCGCTCCTACGCCACGGCGACGATGTATCGCAGTTTCGTCAGTGTCATGGTGAGGTTGTCCGTTTGTTGATAGCTATTCTAAATCGTCTTGATGTGAAGTGGCAATTTGACTTGCAAAATCCGGTCACCTAGACTGTCCATACGATTAGAGTCGACAATTGGCTACTTTGAATGTGAAATGAGGTGAGAAAGGAGGGTGCGTGATGAGGGAGCAGAAACGATTTGGAAAGATAGGAAGGGTTGGGGTTCTCACTCTGAGTATGGCAGCGGTTCTTCCGCTGCTTTTGGTCGGTAAGGCAAATGGGGAAGATTATAAGCTCAAGATTCCGTTCGGTCTCGAAGAGTCTGCCGTGGTGATTCCAGCCGACAATCCGTTGACGACAGAGAAGGTCGAGTTGGGCCGGCTGCTGTTCTTCGACAAGCGGTTGTCGCAAGACAACACCATTGCCTGCGCGAATTGTCATGTGGCGAAATTCGCGTTTACGGATGGCAAGCCGGTCTCTGCCGGTATCCGAGGCCAGAAGGGTGGCCGCAGCGCCCCAGCGTCTTTCAATCGGGTATTCAGCAGTGTCCAATTTTGGGATGGCCGGGCTCCCACATTGGAAGCGCAATCGGTTGGTCCATTTACCAATCCGATCGAGCACGGCTTTGCGAATTACGATGTGATGAATGCGAAGATGATGAAGATGCCAGGCTATCGGAAACTCTTTAAACAAGTTTTCGGCGATGAGACCATCACAACGGAGCGGGTGGGCATGGCTATCGCCAGCTTCCAGCGCACGGTCCTTTCAGGGAATAGTTCGGCAGATCGGTTCGATCAGGGAGGAGAAACAGGGGCCATTTCAGAAGCGGCACAAAAAGGCCTCATCCTGTTCCGGGAAAAAGCACGGTGTACAAAGTGCCACTCCGGGTTCAACTTTACCGACGAAAAGTTCCATAATCTTGGTATTGGCTGGAATGACAACAAGGTCGATCTCGGCCGCTACATGGTCACCGGCAATGCGGAAGAGATCGGCGCCTTTAAGACTCCGACCTTGCGCGAGATCGCGCGAAGCGCGCCGTACATGCACGATGGGCGGTTCAAAACTCTTGCAGAAGTCGTGGACTTTTACAACAAGGGTGGCGTCAAGAATCCGCACTTGGACAATCTCATCATTCCACTCGACCTGACAGACCAAGAAAAGCGAGAACTGGTGGAATTCCTCCAGACGCTCAATGGCGAAGGCTGGCAGCACGTGTCTGTGCCCAAATCGTTCCCGAAGTAAGCGGGCGCGGGTCCACAGAGTTTTTCTAACGGGGCTTCCTTCGGTGCCGAACCGAGGGGGCCCCGTTTCATTTGTCGGAATCGCGCGTGTCTTGCTTGGCGGAGAAGGAGACCATTTCCTCGGTAAAATGTCACCGCAGGATCGCTTGCTCGATGCGGGATCGTCCGCGGTTAGAGGCAGGAAAGCGCAACACCAGCTGCATTTTGGCCGGTTCCAAGAATTGGACGGCAATACGTGGTTCGGGCGACGGCAACTCGAGCAAATTAGTTTGTTCCAGCAGTTTCATCGGGCGGACCGCTTCTTCCATGAAGGGTGCGAATTCTTCCTCGGCAGCGTGCAGCAATGCCTGTTTCGCGTGTTGTCAATTGTTGTCGGCCTTGATGGGAACGGCCAGTGTGTATAAGCCATACTCCTGGTTGGGATTCTCTTTGACCAGGGGATGTGAGAACAGCAGGTTATTCAGGGAGATGGTGACTAGGTCGGTATAGAGGTGCGCCGGTTGACCCGGTCTAATTTCCAAGAGTTTCATCGCGAAGACGTTGTGAGCGAGGACCACACCACGATGTCCGGCGATTTGCACTCGATCTCCGACGGTATAAACCTTTTCGCCGATACGTAATGCTGTGCTGCTCCAGCAGAGAATGAGTTCCTTGGTGGCCGGGACCAGCGCTGCCGTCAAGGCCACCAACGAAACGGCAAACGCTCGTAGTTCGTGTGCCCAGATACTGACGAGTCCGATGAGAAATGCCAACACGATCCAGTTTTTGGTCGTGACGACCCATCGACGCGTGGCCTCCATCGAGAGGGTAGGATTTCTGGAGATCTATTGCACGATCAAGGTCTGGGTGATCCGGAGCGCAATGAGAACGATGAGAGACTTCAGGACGTCGAGGACGACCACACGGTCGATATTCATCAAGTTGATCTGGGGTGCCATAGTGTGTACGCTACACCGCACGTCCATATGACGCAATTTCGCTCGCATAATTTGCCATCGCATTTTCCTGAACGAGCGCACTGGATGTGTCCGTCTGGTTTCGGTACCTTGAAAGACCGATGAGGTGAGTTTGGGTGTCCTTCCAAGAGGGAGATTGATGGGATTGAAGAGGCATGGTCGGCTCGCCCTTCTCGGTGTCCTCGTTGCTGTGTGTGTTGTCTCGACGTTTCCGTATCTCGCTCTGGCATGGGAAAGCCGGCTGGTCAGGCAGGGGCCTATCTTGTCGCCGTCGGTAAGAATGACCAAGTCCGATTCGCCTACAGCTCCACATAAATTACCCGCGTATGCTGGAGAGCACAAATTGGCTGAGAAGCCCAAGTTTGCGGGAAACGGCAGTGCGGCACTCCCCCTGGATCCGTTCCCTCACGAGATCGTGGGAAAGGACGGCGCGCCGATGGTCTTGGTGCCTGCCGGTGAATTTACGATGGGAAGCGACAAAGGGGATGAAGACGAATTACCCGTGCATCATGCCATCCTGAATGCGTACTACATCGATAAGTTCGAAGTGACGAATGGGCGGTTTGCCAAGTTCGTTGAGGCGATTCATAGCGAGCCGCCTTGGGGTTTTGTAGACAAGGACACGCCTGTGGTGCATGCCGAGCGGCCTGTGCGCTGGGTCAGTTGGATGGACGCGATAGGTTACTGCTTATGGGCCGGCAAGCGGCTTCCAACCGAAGCGGAGTGGGAAAAGGCTGCACGCGGAACTGATGGACGGGTCTATCCATGGGGCAACGATTTACCGACCCCGATTCATGCGGTCTATGGAATCAAAGAAGGTGGCGAAGAGTCCATCGCAGTTATCGGCGCTCGTGACAAGGGGCAAAGCCCCTATGGTGCGTACGATTTGGCGGGGAATCTGTACGAGTGGGTAATGGATTGGTATGCCGAAGACTACTATCTGAATTTTGCTGGGCGTCCCGCGATCAATCCACGTGGTCCCGCAGAAGGCACGGTCAAGGTGCAACGCGGCGGCTCCTATATCAACAGTCCCTACCGACTGCGATCCTCCTTTCGAACGAAGGGCGATCCCAACGAGCAAGACCCGAATGTCGGCTTTCGTTGTGCCCAGGATGTGCCAAAGCTGCATTAGCCGCACAGTGGAATGGTTGTCGTGATGGCACAAGGGTGCCCATGGGCTGGAGGGTGATTGTATGGTTCTGCCGCCTCGTCCTCGGTCTGGAGTGTTTGGCGGCTACTCTTGGAAAGTCACTGGATCTTCCAGAGTTTGTCGGGATCCTTCGTATCTACCGATTCTTCACTGATTGGGCGTTCTGGCTGATCGCATTTGGCATCACTGGTCTCAAATGAGTGCTGGGGCTATGGCTCCTGTCCGGACGGTGTCTCCAGCAGGGCGCCTTGGTTGCGTTTTCTCTGTACAGGCTCTATGCAGCCGGAATTGGTAATCACTCTTCTTCGCGGGCTCGCCCCCCCTAACTGTGGCTGCTACGGTGTCTTCTTCCCACAACCCCTGCCAGGGTATTCGCCGCTTGAAGACCTGGTGCTGGGTAGCATGCGTTATGCATTATGGCGGTCAGAGAACCTGCCATGAATCTATTGACACCTTGGTCTAATGGGTATAGGTACACAAGTACGGCCCCACATATCGAGAAGAGCGAGAGATCGGACAGGCTGCGCAGCTGTTATCCAGGTCCCTCGCTGACTTGACGCGGAAAGGAGGGTTGAGATGGAAGACTCCACGCCACCTGGTCCGTCAGGCCCGCCGATGCAGGGGTGGGTTTCTCGTCGGTCATGCTAGAGGGTGCTCCACTGGCAGTGCCGTTTCGGCACGTGAGACTCACAAGTCTGAATATTGCCTAAACGTGGAGTTCACTCAACGGTATGAGGAACACTGGCACCTGGGATTGACGAGGTCTCCCCCGATTGGAAATCATATCTCTCCGGCATCGTACGGGTCGAACGGGCCGTGACAATTGATGATACGCGTCGGCGCCCTAAGCGCCATCCTCCGGGCGGCCTCCTGCCGTGTGCAAGGCCGCCCGGAGCATATCGGTAGGCCTGTAACGATCTGGTACGTCGCGTCCCATATTATCCTTCAATCTTGGAGCGTTGAATTTCCTCTGATGCCTGCAGGCTTCGTCCATTTACGCCGGGACTTTCTTTTGTCGTAGGACTGCCCTACCATATTTCTGTGGCGGAGAAAACCACCAAGAAGACGCCGTTCCCTAAGGGAGTCAAGCGGCGGAGAAAACTGACCGGGACATCGCTTGGATTAGCCCCAACGGAGTTACAAGCGGCAGCGCCGACGGGCGATGTCGCGGAACTCCATCGGGCCATTGAAGACGATGGAGGCAAGGCCCTTGCGATCTATCGTGAGCCGTACGGAGGACGTTGGCTGGTGGTGGCAGCATTGCCGATCCAGCTGGTCGAGCCGACACCCTATCAACGGAATTTGTCCGACACGCATGTACGAAGGTTGGAAACGGTGATTAGCAAGATTGGCCGGTTTCTCGACCCGATTATTGCCGTCCGGCTGCCGAAGCCCGATCAGGCAGCTCGATATTGGACTCCAAACGGGAATCATCGTCTGTCGGCGATGAAGAATCTGGGCGCGAGGAGCATCGTGTCGATCGTTGTGCCAGAGGTGGCTGTGGCCTATCAAATCCTCGCGCTCAATACGGAAAAAGCCCACAACCTGAGAGAAAAATCGCTGGAAGTCGTTCGCATGTACCGCGAACTTGCACAACTCGATGCTATGAACGAAGAGACCTATGCGCTGGAGTTTGAAGAGCCGGCGTTTATCACGCTGGGCCTGTGCTATGAAGTGCGGCCTCGCTTCAGCGGCGGGGTGTACCATCCGGTGTTGAAGCGGGTGGAAGGGTTCCTGGCACAGCCGTTCCAGGATGCCATAGTGCTTCGGCAGCAGCGAGCAAGCATGCTCTTGGCGTTGGATGACGCGATTATCCGGCAAGTCGAAGCGCTGAAGGCGAACGGCTTGACCAGTCCGTATCTCAAGAGCTTCGTGGTGGCCCGCGTAAATCCCCTTCGGTTTCGATCCAAAGACGCTGCTCTGCTGTCGTTAGAGGAGGCGCTGGATCGGATGGCGCAGGCAGTCCAGAAGTTCAATCCGGATAAGGTCAAGCTCGACGATTTGGCGAAATCGGGTGGAATGTCTGACGAGTCTGAGTAACCAGTACCCGCCTTGTTTCTTTCGCAATCGGCCTTTTAGAATAACACGGTTGTATACATAGACAAGGAGGCAAGTCATGGGGTTAGCTGACAATAAATGTGTGCCGTGTCGTGGTGGAGTTCCGTCTCTGTCCACTGATCGTGCCCAAGCGCTCTTACAGGAATTAGGTCGGGGGTGGGCGTTGAATACTCAAGGCCATCTGGAGCGTCTCTACACCTTCAAAGACTTCGCCCAGGCCCTGACCTTTGTGAACAAGGTGAGTATGATTGCAGAAGCCGAAGGCCACCATCCTGATCTGTATCTGGCGTGGGGCAAGTGCAAGGTTGAGATCTGGACGCATAAAATCAGCGGCCTTACGGAAAGCGACTTCTATCTTGCCGCGAAAGCCGACCGGGAGTTTGAACCCTTCCGAGCTTCCGCGGGCTGATCATCGACTGGCCGATACGTTTCACATGAAAATGAGGGAGAACAGATGAGCGCCAAGGCACGCGTTGCGCTCGTCAACATGCCGTTCAGCTACTCGAAGTATCCTTCGATCCAGCTCGGCACACTTTCGGCGCTGCTCAAATCGCAAGGCATCCCGGTCGATTGCCACCATTTGAACGTTCGATTTGCCCACCTCATCGGAGTGCCGCTGCACGAAATCATCTGCGAGAAACGGGCGCTCTTCGGCGAATGGCTGTTTTCCTTCCTGCTGTTCCGGGACAATCCGAAGCGAGCAGAGTATCCGCGTCTCTTCAAGCCGGTGTTCGAGCAGATCGCGCAACAAAGCGGCCGACCTATCGGCTATTTCGAAGAGTTGGCGACGCGCATTGCGCCGCAGTTTCTCACGCACATGCTCACCGCCGTCGATTGGGGTCGGTACGCACTGATTGGGTTCACATCCACCTTCGATCAGAACGTCGCTAGTCTCACCATGGCGAAGCTGATCAAAGATCTGTATCCACACGTGACGATTGTGTTCGGCGGGGCCAATTATGACAGCGAGATGGGGCTGGAGTATTTCCGCGCATTTCCCTTTATCGATCATGTGGTAGTGGGTGAGGGCGAAGAGATTCTTCCACGGTTGGTCCGCTATGTGCTCGACGGCACAACCGGCGCACTCCCGCCCGGCGTGACGGCACGCCGAGGCTCCGACATTCTGTTCACACCGAACCGTACCCTCTACTCTGATTTCTCGAAAGCCGGGCCGCCCGACTACGACGACTACTACCAGCTGCTCGCGGAATTAGGGCAATCCGCACAGGGATTCGATCGGATCTTGTTGTACGAGGCGTCGCGAGGCTGTTGGTGGGGAGAGAAACATCATTGCACGTTTTGCGGACTCAATGCACAGAGCATGGCGTTTCGGTCAAAATCCCCCAAACAAGCCACCGAGGAAATGGCATATCTGTCCGAGCGTTATGACACGGCGCGGTTTCGTCTGGTCGATAATATTATCGATATGAAGTACGTGGACGAGCTGTTCGGCAAGTTTGCCTCAGACTATTGCGACTTGGACGTGTTCATTGAAACCAAGAGCAACCTGCGCAAAAGCCAAATACGCACCTTGGCTGCCGGCGGCGTGAAGTGCATGCAGCCCGGGCTGGAAAGCCTGAGCCTGAGTCAGTTGAAGGCGATGGACAAAGGCGTGACGCCGATGCAAAACATCCTCTGCCTTAAATGGAGCGCCTATTATCGCGTCGCCGTGTCCTGGAACATCCTTCTGGGATTTCCGGGCGAGACGAGTGACGATTATCTGCGGCAAATCGATCTCATTTCATCGTTGGTACATTTGCAGCCGCCGGAGGCGGCCGGTCGGTTCTGGCTAGAACGGTTCAGCCCCTATTTTACGAGACCGCACGATTATGGTCTGCGCATTACCGGTCCCGGTATGGCCTACGAGTATGTGTACGACGCTCGGCAACTGGATATGAACAAGATTGCCTACGACTTCGAATATGAGCTCGATCAATGGCAGGTGGACCCGCGTATCTATCAGGATTTGATCAATGCGGTGGAACGTTGGAGACAGATGCACCAATCAAGCAACCGTCCGTTTCTGTATTACTCGAAGGCGCCACGCTATGTAACCGTGTACGACGGGCGGAACCTTCAAGTACCCATGCGGCAGCGGTACGATGGTCTGGCTGCTTCGGTCATCGAGGTCTGTAACGAGGCGGCAAAGGGTCTGGAGCAGATCCGCGCTGCCGTGGCGGAACACACAGCTGACAGCGAGTCGGCGTTGGTCCCGATTCTGAACGACCTCACTAATAAGCGAATTCTCTACGAAGAACGCGGCAAGTACTTCACCCTGGCTCTCCCGGAGAACCAGTACTTGTAGTGGATAGGGTCACATCGAGAGTTTGTCCGCCACGTTTCGCATCTGGATGCCGTGTGCTAACGACGCTCCCCCACGGATCGCGCAAGCCACGTGGACCACTTCCGTCATCTCCTCGATGTTTGATCCTTTTTCGAGCGAGGCCTGCGTATAGGCATCGATACAGTAGGGGCATTGAACGGTGTGGGCTACGGCCAACGCAATCAACGCTTTTTCCCGTTCGGACAGCGCGCCCTCTGCGAACACCGCACGGTAGTACCCCATGAATCGTTCCCACAGGTCCTTGTTTCCCTTCCCTATATCGGCAAATTTCCCGAGATCATGTGAATGATAATACGAATCCATGGCTATCTCCTGGATGGATACCGACGTTGGTGACACGTTGATGCAAAGAATGGGAGGGCGCTTGGAGACCGATCAGGCATGGCCGGAAGTGGCTGACTCGGCTTTTGAGAGGACTTCGGAAAACCGATGACCGATAATGTCGGTGGCCTTGGTCATGAGATTCGTAATTTCGTTCCATTCGTCCGGTAATAGATTGTGTTTCAGCTGGGGGTAGATCGCCCATTGAGCTTCGACCTGAGTCCCAGTTCTACTGACAAGAACGCGCAGCAGCTCGACTTCCCGCGTAGTCGGGTCGTCGGCGCATTTGTCAGAACACGTACCATCTGTTTGCCCAGGCGGCGATGGCGTATGAGCCATGTAAAGCCTCCAAATACTTCAAGCAGTATACCGCATCTCCGCGTCGATTAGCTATCGCGTGATCGGCATAGAGTAGCGAGGGGACTCCGCTGAGATCATTCATCGGGGAGGCGTCGTCTGAGCCGGATCTTCATGCAAGACCGTGAGCATGGCTTGATGGATATGGCCGTTGCTCGCCACCAATTCTTGTCCGTAGATGGATAGCTCGGCCCCGGAAAAATCCGTGAGCTGCCCTTTGGCTTGCTGAACGATGACAGATCCTGCGGCCATATCCCATGGATTGAGGCGCACTTCCCAGAATCCATCGAACCGCCCAGCTGCGACGTAACAGAGGTCCAATGCCGCAGACCCCGTGCGTCTTAAGCCTTGGGCTTTGAGCGCGAACTTGGCGAAGTGATCGAGATTGTTTCGCGCAGTTTCTCGGATGTCGTAGGCAAATCCGGTGACGAGAAGGCTGGCGCCTAGGATGCTCGTCTCAGACACAGAGATGGTCTGGCCATTCAGTTGAGCGCCGGATCCCTCTGTCGCAGTAAAGAGTTCGTCTCGTGATGGATCAACGACCACACCCAGGATGCAGCGCCCCTGATACTCTAACCCGATTGAGACGCAATAGGCGGGATAGCCATGCGCGAAGTTCGTGGTACCGTCGAGGGGATCGATGACCCAGAGGTACGGCGAAGGCGATGGTTCAATGTGTCCCTGTTCTTCAGCGAGAAAGCGGTGCATCGGAAACCGAGCTCGAATATGACTGATAATCAGCTGTTCCGCCGCATGGTCGGCATCGGTGACTAGGTCTATGGGATTCTTATGCCGGACGCGATAACCAGACCGGGCGTATTCCAGTAGGAGTTTCCCCGCTGCTCGTCCTGCGCCGACGGCTGTCTCCAATAGGACGGTAAGATCGATCTGGTCGGTGGGAGCAGTCATACCGGATCATAGCATGCCAGTATGGATGAGAGGTGTCGTGAGGTAATTTTGAGCGTGATTAATGAGTAAGGCACGGACGAAACACAGGAGAAATTATAAATCATTGAATTTATTAATAATGCAGATAGTGATCTTGCATGGCAAGGCTTCTGATTGTAAAATATGCAATAATTACTTGCGAGCGTATTATCTGAATAATAGAACAATATAATAATAAATTTTTAGTACTTGACAATTCATCAAAGTAATGCTACAAAGCAAGCATGCTTGTGTCTGGTGATGCGTGGAAGAATTAACAGACATACTCGTCGGTCTTGAACAGCGGATCAGTGCGTACAAGAACCGATTCCAGGAGTTGCAGAAAAAACGTCGGCGGCTGGATGACGAAATCGCCACAATCCAGAAGTATCTTGAACTTGCAGAAACCCTATACCGGGTGGAGGCGGATAAAGCCAAGCTCGCGAGTCTTTCCAATCAACTGATCACGGATGATCAAAAGGGTGTTCGCCCTCTTCCGGTCATGGATGTAACTGACCAGTCACGGGAAATCCTTCTGGGCCGCAGTAAGTATGTCGGAAAGAGTGTACCTGAGGCCGCGTATGAGATCCTGCGCGAGTCAAGTCGCCCTATGCATGCCAAAGAGCTTGTGCAGCGGTTAGTCGAAGGTGGATTGCAGATTAAGGGAAAAACCCCACTTACCTCGATTGCGACCTCACTGAGGCGCGATAAACGTTTCAGGAAGGTTGGGCCTAATACCTTTGAGGTCTTGAACGATATGTTGATACAGGCTGTCTAAACGTGTCGATGGCAATTCACTCAAACATGCGTGACGAAGGGGGGTGAGAGTCTTGGCAACGAAGAAGGCAGCGAAGAAGAAGAAGAAGTAACCCTCGCCGAGAACCATACGCCGAGAGTGAGGCCACTCGCTCTCGGCGTAGTTTTTCCGCAGCGATCTCCTTGAACCAATCTGTGCGCACACGAGAGAACCAATCTACCGCGTAAACCGGTACAATCTCTAGATTCTCCATGCCTGTGGACAAACAAGTGGGCAATCAGGACGCTTGAAGTGCGACCGGTGAAGACTGACGCCTAGGGATGTGGGCGACGGGGCGTGTCTCTTCTGCAAGAGGTTCCATGTTAAGCAATACCCACTTTTCAGGTTGTTCAAGAATCTGTCGGACCAACCTGGTGTGGAGCGCATGCCCGGACCGTTCTGCGATAATATGACCAATGAAGGACATGCCGAGAAGGGAGAAGTCGCCGATGAGATCAAGGATCTTGTGACGAACAAACTCGTTCAGAAACCGCAACCCGGCTTGATTCATAACGCCGTCCTTCGACAACACGACGGTGTTATCCAAGGTTCCCCCTTGGCCGAGTCCGCGAGCCCATAAGGCCTGGACCTCATGGAGAAACCCAAACGTCCTGGCCGCAGCAATCTGCTTCTCGAACGAATGTGGGGAGCAGTCATGCGTATAGGTTTGAGTCTTGATAAGCGGGTGGTCATAGTGGATCGTGTAGGTGATACGAGGGGTGACGGATGGTTCGATTCGCACGCGCCGTGCCCCTTCGGACACCTCGATCGGAGCTGTAATCTTCAGAAACGGCTGTCGCCGCTCTTGGGCAATCACGCCGACGGATTGGATCAAGTGGACAAACGGGGCCGCGCTTCCATCCATGACGGGGACTTCGCTGCCCATCACATCGATATAGACGTTATCAATTTCGAGACCAGCCAACGCTGACAAGATATGTTCAATAGTCCTGACTTGAAAACCATTGCCGTCGATGGCTGTACACAGTTCAGTAGGCACACAATGTTCGATCGATGCTAAGAGGGAAGTAATAGCATCCCCTTTATTGACAAACACGACACCGGTATTAGGTGGGGCGGGCCTCAGCATCATTGTCACAGGCTGACCGGAATGGAGTCCAATTCCTGAGCAAGTCACTGCTGCTGCCAACGTTTGTTGATTCCTCACCTAAATCCTCCCTCGTGTTCCGCGATCTGCGCGGAAATCGCTGTCAGGTCCAATAGACAACGAGTTAGAGAAGCAAATACTATGCCATTGGTCGATTGATATAAGTAGTTAATTGTATACGATAAGTCTTTATAGGAATAATTGCGGCTATGTGCCCTAAACAGCACAACTGTGGTTTTCTCTGGGAAGCAAGGGCAGGTACTCTTATCGACTCAGTGAAAGCCATGATTACCAAGTTGTGAGTATCTCGAATCGGCTGATCCGCATCCAGTATCGTCGCGGCGCGTAGCTGGAGAGCGGTGGTCTAGCAGAACGAGCAGTGCGCGCATACTAAACCGATTGAGTCCCACCGTTTGGTATGGAGCCACGTTCACCCTTTCTTTCCCAGTGGTCTTGGCAGAGGTGGCTGCATAAAGAACAGTGGGGGGGATCGTCAATTATCCGCACGTGTTCGATGTGATTGAGCGGCAGGTGAGGCCGCGTACTCTTCGTATCTTGATTCAGGCCGAACCCCGATAGGCAACCCTCGCCTTGTTGCACACTGAAGGCACAACGCCTGATCAAGATCCTCGAGCACCCCATTGTGTTGACGTCGCCACGGTGCCCTCTTCCAACAGCGTGCAAGCGAAGTGTGCCAGTTCAAGTCTCGGTGGCTCGCAAAGACGATTGGTTCCACTTGAGGTTTCGGCTGAAGCAGAGTACATAAGAAGCGAGACGGTCGCCGGCTCAAGGTATAGACGGCTTGTTCGATCTGTAGAGGTATGTTGAGAGGGGTGATGCGTCGCACGGGCCGCTTTCGAACCACGCTGAGCAGTAAAGTGGCTGTGGCTCTGAGCGGACTAGGCCTGGCTGGATTTGTGGTATTTCATATGCTGGGCAACCTTCAAGTCTTCGAGGGGCCCGGTGCCTACAATAAGTATGCCGCCTTTCTGCGCGAGATGCCGATGGTCTTGTGGACTGTGCGGCTTGGGCTGCTGACGGTTGCGGTCGTCCACATCGTCCGGGCCATTCAATTGGCCCTTCGCAACCGGCGCGCTCGTCCAGTAGCGTACACGGTTCGCGCATATCGGGTTGCGTCCCTGGCTTCGCGCACCATGGCGCTCACCGGCAGTCTACTTCTGCTGTTTATTGTGTTTCATCTCCTGCATTTGAGCGCAGATCTCGTCGATTCCTCCTTTCACGATCACGTGGATGAGCGAGGCCATGCGGATGTCTTCAGTAAGGTGATCCATGCATTTCACAATCCGTTGTATGTGCTGCTCTATTGTGCAGGGCAGCTGGTGCTTGGAATGCACCTCAGTCATGCGATATCCGGGAGTTTGCAGACGCTAGGGTTTGAGCATGCGGTGCGCAATCGTGTCTTCAAGGCTGTAGGGCCGTCGGTCGCGTTGTTTGTGATGCTGGGCAACTTGGTGATCATTCTCGCGGTGTTTTTCGGATTGGTGCGGACATGATGACGCTTGACTCTAAGATCCCGCCCGGTCCGCTAGAGACGAAGTGGGATCGGCGTCGATTCACCGAAAAGCTGGTGAGTCCAGGCAATAAGCGGCGGCTCAACATCATTGTCGTGGGCACCGGGCTGGCCGGCGCCAGTGCGGCGTCGACATTGGGTCAGCTTGGTTACCAGGTGAAATGTTTTTGTGCCCAGGACAGTCCCAGGCGGGCCCACAGCATCGCGGCGCAGGGCGGCATCAACGCGGCGAAGAATTATCAGGACGATGGCGACAGTGTCGCCCGGCTGTTTTACGACACTCTCAAAGGCGGAGATTTCCGTTCACGAGAAGCGAATGTCTATCGGCTGGCCCAAGTCAGCACCCAGATCATCGATCAGTGCGTGGCACTCGGTGTCCCGTTTGCGAGGGAGTACGGCGGGCAACTGGCCAACCGTTCGTTCGGAGGCGTACAGGTCGCGCGCACCTTCTACTGTCGGGGCCAGACCGGACAGCAGCTTCTTCTGGGGGCCTATTCGGCCTTGTGTTGGCAGATCGAGCGAGGACAGGTGACGATGCATCCGCGCACTGAAATGCTCGATTTGATCGTGATCGACGGACATGCCCGGGGTATCGTGGTCCGTGACTTAGTGACGGGGCAAATGACAGCCCATATGGCACAGGCGGTTGTGTTGGCAACCGGTGGATACGGGAATGTGTACTATCGGTCTACCAATGCGGGCGGCTGCAATGTGACCGCAACGTACCGAGCCTGGAAACAAGGGGCTGCTTTTGCCAATCCATGCTTCACGCAGATCCATCCAACGGCGATCCCGCCGGCAGATACGCACCAAGCTAAACTGACGCTCATGTCCGAATCCCTCCGGAACGATGGACGGCTGTGGGTGCCGATTGCGCCTGCCGATCGGCGGTTTCCCGAAGAAATACCGTTGTCGGAACGAGACTATTTTCTGGAGCGCCGGTATCCGAGGTTTGGCAACCTTGTGCCACGTGATGTCGCCTCCCGAGCGGTGAAAGCGATGTGCGACGAGGGCCGGGGTGTCGGACCGGGTGGCCACGGTGTGTATTTGGATTTTGCCGATGTGATTGAGCGGCAGGGGCTGGAGGTTGTGCGGGAGCGATACGGCAACCTCTTCGAGATGTATCAGCGGATTACCAGTGAAGATGCTTATCGGGTGCCCATGCGTATTTATCCGGCCCCGCACTATACGATGGGAGGACTTTGGGTTGATTACAACTTAATGAGCACGATTCCAGGCCTCTTTGTCATCGGAGAGGCGAATTTCGCCGATCATGGCGCAAATCGGCTCGGCGCGAGCTCTCTAATGCAGGGTCTGGCCGACGGATATTTTATTCTGCCTTATACGATGGGCCATTACTTGGCGTCGGCCCCCCCCTCTTCATTAGCTGAGGAGCAGCGCGCGTCTTGTGCGGCTGTGGAGCGTGTCACCGGTCGAGTGGCGACATTGCTTCGAGGGAACGGGCGCCGCACCGCAGCCTCGTTTCATCTGGAGGTGGGAAAGATTTTGTGGGATCATTGCGGAATGGCTCGTTCTCGAACAGGGCTGACTGGCGCTCTGGAAGCGATTCCTGCGCTACGCGAGGAGTTTTGGCGGGATGTCGCCGTCCCAGGATCGGGGGAGGCATTCAACCAAGAACTGGAGTATGCGGGGCGAGTGGCAGACTTTCTCGAATTCGCCGAGTTGCTGTGCCATGACGCCTTACACCGGGAAGAGTCATGCGGGGCGCATTTCCGTGAGGAATATCAAACCACCGATGGAGAGCCGCAACGAGACGATGATCGGTTTGCCCATGTAGCGGCCTGGGAATATCGGCGGAACGATTCTCCCGTTTTGCACAAGGAGCCGCTCGTGTTTGAATTTGTGCAGCCGACGACCAGAAACTATCAGTGACGGCGACGCATGAATTGTCTCTTGTGAAGCCCCAAAGAAGGACATAAATCGGAGATGAAACTCACCCTGAAGATATGGCGGCAGCAGGGCCCACATGATGCGGGACGGTTGGTGACCTATGAGACGGATGAGGTCAGCCCTGACATGTCGTTCTTGGAGATGCTTGACGGGGTGAACCAGCGGTTGATTCTCAAGGGGGAAGAACCGGTGGCATTCGAACACGATTGTGGGGAAGGGATCTGCGGAAGTTGTTCGCTCGTGATCAATGGAGTGCCTCATGGCCCAGAACGCGGTATAGCGACCTGCCAACTCTATATGCGCCGGTTTTCGGGTGGGGATATGATTACGATCGAGCCGTGGCGAGCGCGGGCTTTTCCGATCGTCAAGGATCTTGTCGTGGATCGGAGCGCACTGGACCGGCTGATGCAGGCAGGCGGGTACATCTCCGTCAATACGGGTGGGGCGGTCGACGGCAATGTGCTGCTGATCGGCAAGGAGCAGGCCGAGACCGCCATGGACGCAGCATCCTGCATCGGCTGCGGAGCCTGTGTGGCCGCCTGTAAAAATGCATCGGCTACGTTGTTCGTGGCAGCCAAGATCGCTCATCTTAGCACTGTGCCCCAAGGGAAGCCTGAACGGGCTCGCCGAGTCGCTGCGATGATGGAGGCCATGGACCGAGAAGGATTCGGTGTCTGCGGTAATCAATATGAGTGTGAAGCGGTCTGCCCCAAACGTATCAGCACGCGATTCATCGCTATGCTCAACCGGGAATATTTCCGTGCCGGTCTCGTCGAGGCCAGTTCGTCCGGCGAGCCGGATCCGTTGCAGGCTGAGTCTTATTAGCAGCCCTCGCCTTCCTTGAATACCTATGCCGGCTCGTCGTCTGCCGCACAGGATGCCAATCAACTTGACTGTAGGGGAAAGGTCTTTATAGTTCGATTGTGAGAACGTGGAAGCCCGCTTATTCGTGGTGGAAGCTCAAGACCATCATGAGCCGTCAGGTTGCGTGTCCAAGGTGCCGGAACAGTGTAATGCTCTGATCTCGTCCGCAATCGCCGCGGCAACACGCGGCGAGGTTGATCGGTATGATGCCGTTCCACTGCTAACAGTGCAGTCATCGCTTTTTCGCGTGGAATATGGGGAAAGACCATTCCGGCCCGATCGACCCACGGGAACATCTCCACATTCCTGTGCCATTGTGCCTGTCGTTTTCTGGCGAGAAAGTGCGGGACGAAGGCGCAGTCAAGGATCTATCATTTGGGTGGCTGTGTCATTCAGAGTGAGACCTAAGTGCATGTTGACGACATCTTTTATCTGGAAATCGGTAGCGCCCTAAACGAACCCCCTCTTGAAGTGGCGGCGATGGTTCGGTCGGTCAGCGCTCGTAGCATTGCGCTCAAGTTTCTTCGAAAGGCACAAGAAGACAAACGACTCCTCGCGTTCATGCATTTGCGATCAGGTGCCACGTCCTCCGTTTTGCCTCAGGTAGTGGCCGCACCGATTGCCAGTCCGCTTGCTCCGGGTCAGACCGGTTTCCATGCCTACTGGCCGCTAGAGGGGTGATTCCCAGGCTGACGGAAGCTGGTACTCCGTCACTAACTGATCATGTTTCGTGAGATCATACGGTTCAACCGTCAGATCATTGTGATCCAGCGGTTCGGTACACATGGCTGAGCAGAGGAAATCGATAAATGCCTGAGCCGTATCTTCTGTGGAAAACCGGCACAGGCCGTATTCCGGCATATTCGAGGAAGGATGCCAGAAGGCAAGGTCGATGGCACTACCTTGATAGATGCCCAGCACGCGGTGCCGCACCTGAAATCCACCCGGCACATGAGACGATCGTTCCAGAGCCATGACGCCTTGTTGAGGCTAGAACCTTCAGGGTACTGCCTCATGATATAGCACGGCAGACGGATCTGCACCCATATATGCCGGGTCTCGTTCATGGCACTCAATAAATTCCATTCGGAACCGATAGAGGAATGTGAGAATGGCGAAAGGCGAAAATCAACACACAATGTAATAAGGGGCAGGAGGGAGGATCTTATATGTGGACGCAGGAGAATACGGTGTATGCGGATGAGAGCATGATTCCAGAGGGGCAGGATTCGATCAGAAACTAGGCGATATCCAGTGAGCCTGTCAGTGCATTTATCGGGATGGGCGTGACCTTCAAAGGCGTACGCACCTATTCCGGCACCTTACGGATCGATGGGTCGCTGGAGGGAGAAATCCGTGCCGACAGCGGGTTATTAGTGGGGCCTGAAGGAGTAATCACGGCCGAGATCTCTGCCGGTTCGTTGGTATGCGAAGGAACCATTATAGGCGATGTTCAAGCTACGGAACGCATCGCGCTACTTGCTAAGGCTGTGATTCAAGGTAGTCTCAAGACTCTTGTTCTTTCGATTGAGGAGGGGGCATGCCTGAATGGAACATTGGAGATGGCTGCGCCGGTGGTGGCCCAACAGAAGCCGTCACGTGGACCAAAGCTCTATCCGGTAAGGCTGTTGGGCTAGTCGCTGGTCAAGCGAGTCGATGCCCAAGATTTGGGCTCAGCGGTCAGTCTCTACCAGTGGGCCTTTGCACGAGGGAGGGTGAATGCCTGGTCGAGATTATGCGCGTGGTCTCATGTCCTTCGATATCCCATCGTCCCATATCCCATCGTCTTTTGCCGATCGACGGGCCTATTACCGAATCACGGTCATGCTGCCCATGTGTTTCCAAGCCGAGACGGACCACACTGAGGGGGAACTCCTTGCCCAATCCGTGAATCTGAGTGGCGGGGGATTGGCGTCGTGGTGAATACCTTCTATGAACCACGTAACATCCTCACACTCGCGATGCGTTTCCCTGACCAGGCTCTCTTCAAGGCCTCCATCGAAGTCCTCCGGGTGGATCTCATCGAAGCGCAGCACATTCGTACCTACCGGTTGCATGCACGGTTTGTGAGAATGGCCCCTCAGAGTCAGGCGTTTTTGATGCAATACATCATGCAGTGTCAACGAGAGCATCTTGCCCGGCATTATTCCGCCTGCCCGCCATTGAAGGTGGCTAAGAACTACTCCGATCAATAGACGACGCGCCAATGTTCCGCTAGAATCCCGTCCATGTCCGACCTTAGCGCGCCGGTCCTCTCTCCGCAGACCAAACACGATGACATCCATTCGGTCGTTAAATCGGCCGGGGTGATAGGCGTCGCCACGTTTTCGAGCCGTATTTTGGGGTTTGTCCGTGACATGGTGCTGGCTCGGCTATTCGGTGCGACACCGGCAGCCGATGCGTTCTTCATCGCGTTCCGCCTTCCGAGCCTCCTTCGAGAATTGTTTGCGGAAGGGTCGATGTCGTCGGCCTTCATCCCAGTGTTTACCGAATACCGAACGACCCGCAGCAAGCAGGATACTTGGGAATTGGCCAGCGCCGTCTTTACGACCCTGCTGACGATCGTGACATTTGTGACCATAGTCGGCATGGTGGTGGCGCCGTGGCTCGTGCAGCTACTGGCACCGGGCTTTTATGAGCATCCCGACAAACTTGCGCTGACCACATTGCTGGCCCGTATCATGTTCCCCTATCTGTTGTTCATCAGCCTGGCTGCGCTGGCGATGGGCATTCTCAACTCCGTGCGGGCGTTTGCGGCGCCGGCATTTTCACCGCTATTTTTAAACATTTTCATTATCGTTGGGGCGTTATTTGTGTCCCCGCTGTTCCAGGAGCCGATCATCGGGGTTGCCGTTGGTGTGGTGATCGGAGGGGCGGCGCAGTTTGCCATGCAGCTTCCCAGTCTGAAGTTGCGAGGTCTCTTGTTTGGATTTCGTGTGGAGCCTGGCCATCCCGGACTCCGGCGAATTGGCCTCTTGATGATGCCGTCACTGCTCGGCCTGTCCGTCACGCAAGTCAATTTGACGGTCAGCACCGTCTTGGGGTCGTTCTTTTCCGGAGGACCGACGTATCTCTTTTACGGCATGCGACTGATCCAATTTCCACTGGGAATCTTCGGTGTCGCGTTGGCCATGGCGATTCTGCCCACCTTGTCTTCCCAAGCGGCTCGCGGCGCGCTGGATGAACTGCGCACGACGCTCGGTTTCGGCCTGCGCATGATTCTGTTCATCATTGTGCCGGCAATGGTGGGCTTGATTCTGTTGAGAACGCCGATTGTGCATCTCTTTTTCGAACACGGGACGTTCACCGCGCAGGATTCGGCGGAGACGGCGTTTGTGGTTCTGTGTTATGCCATCGGCTTGTGGGCATTTGGGGGAGTGCGCATCATTGTTGCGGCGTTCTATTCACTGCAAGATACCAAGACACCGGCGATTTCGGCGGCAGTGGCGGTGGCCGCTAACATCCTGCTGTCGCTATTACTGATGCGGCCGCTTGGCGCAGCGGGACTGGCGCTCGCCACAGCGCTCGCCGCTATGGTCAATGGAGGCATACTCGTAGCTGTACTCAATCGACGGCTGGGCGGCCTCGAATGGGGGACTGTGGGGCGATCCTCGTTGCGGGTAGCCGTCGCCTGTATCCCGATGATGATGGCTTGTTGGTGGGCGGCCAGCGCGGCGGTATGGGCGCATCCCAATGACTGGATCATCAAGTCCGTGATGCTCTTCGGGGCCATCGCCGTAAGTGTGGGCAGTTACGTCGGAGTCCATGCCTTGCTGCGATCCGATGAACTCGATGTCGTGTGGGGAATGGTGCGTCGTGAATTTGGCCGGATAGCAGGAGCATAGGACGTGCGATGGGGCGCGCCGTTATATTCAGATGATCCTGGAGATGGATGGGTATTTCCGAAACCTTGAAGGGCATCGATGCCATTGCATTGCCCAAGGGATCGAAACGTGTGATTGAATCAAACTTCCATTCGGTGACAGATGAGCCGTTTGAGGAAGGGGTATCTTCTGCCCGATTGGAATCGGCTAGGAACCCCCTTTCAACGGCGAGTGTGGCTGGTGCTCTTGCGGGTTCCGTACGGCACGCTCCGATCCTATCAATGGATCGCCTCCTGTGTAGGCGGACGGCACTATGCTCGCGCCGTCGGCAGTGCGGTTTGCGCGAATCCGTTGCCGGTCATGATCCCATGCCATCGGATCGTCGCCCAGGATGCATCGCTGGGTGGTTTTTCATGCGATCTGCCCATGAAGCGCAAACTACTGAAGCTTGAGGGGACGCTGTTCAAGCTGAGGAGCGAATAGCTTATGGCGTATGGCTCGAACGAGACGGATTTCCGGAAGGCCGGCGCCATGAGCTATAGGCCGTTTGCCATACGCTCTTGGGAATTGGCATGAAAGCTATCCTTCAGCGTGTAACGCAGGCGTCAGTGGGGGTGGATGGTGCCGTCGTCGAGACGATTGAAAAAGGACTTCTGGTATTCGTTGGAGTGGTCAAGGGTGCTGAGTAGTCAGATAGGCGATATCTGGCGGAGACGATTCAAACGTTGCGCATTTTTCCGATGAACGAGGGAAAAGGAATCGGTCGCTGACAGATGTGGGCGGGACCGTGTTCCTGGTGGCGCAGTTCACGCTATTGGGCCAAACCGCCTATGGCCGGAGGTTCAACTTTGATGAGGCGGCTCTTCCCGGTGGAGCCAAACGACTGTATGAGCAGTTGGCAGACGATCTGCGGGCGTACGGAACGCCGGTCGAAACTGGGATATTTGCAGCTCATGTGCGCGTGTTACTCGTGAACGATGGGCCAGTCATATTCGTCGTGGATAATCGTGAGACCCGCTCCTGATCGGCGCAGGTTAAGTTTTTCTGACGGACACCGAAAACGCAGGAGGACACATCGGCGATTCGCCGGAAGCCTGCTATAATTGACCAGTGGTATCGTTTCACGTGACAAGAGGTTACGATGGCCCCTCACATCTCTCCCAACACCTCTTGCGTCGACTGTTCGGTGCTTTAACCGAGAAGAGTTTCACTGAACACCTGGGCTGGCCAGACCACAACGTGATCACCTATCTGTCGAATTTACTCATCGACTTTGTCCATACAGACCAACTCCATAAGATTAAGAACAGCCGGAATCAACCGGTGAATACGGTCGTCAACATGCTCTATGAATCCGAAGTGATGCTAGAGGCGCAGTCGTTGGATCGTGAACGGGGATGTGCATCGCCACATTGGGGATTTCACCCTGTTCATGGCCGGGTTGTTCCCGGAATACCTCAGGCGCCTGAAAACAGTGGATCTTATCGATCACAAGGATTTCTTCGTCGATTATGTGAAGACGGGCAAACGATCCTATGGTATTGTGGACAAGATCGGCCGAGATAGCCCAGACGGAGATCCGCCATTGTTTCAGAAACTGTCCGAGAATTTTGAACTCTGCGTGACCGGCCTTGGCTTTGTTCGATCCGATCTGGACCGTATGCAGGATCCTGCGTATTGGCAGACTCGGGACTTTCTCCTCAATTGAAATCCACAGGTCTCATCCATCCTCGCTTATGGAGGCGTCGGTCTCCGGGCTATGACCGTCCCACAAGCCGCCTGTCTACACACTGCCTTGGGAATTTGGTATCATCTGCTCGACCAGGGTGTATCTGCGCTGACCGCTGCGGAGCAGCGGCATTCACGTACCCGAACAAAGCGAGCTGCTTAATGCGGGGAAGGGTGCTAACTAGCAACTCGATGGAGTTCGATGGATGGATGCCTCGATTATGGAGGGGCACACCTTGCGTGCCGGCACCGTGGCGGCTGGGGCTTCGGCCGGTGAGATCGATTAGATGCTACACGGCTGAGTCGTTGATACACCGCTCATCAGCTAGTGTATGCTGACAATCTGACAATTAGGGCGGGGCTGTTTCGATGGCTGGAATTGGAGAAGGGATTATTCGGGTGGTCGTGGCCAAGGAGATCTGCAATCGGTTGGGGCTGGGAAAGAGCTCGGTTGCTGCGGCACAGGCAGTCTTGAAGAAGCTTGTGACGATAATCAACGGTACCGCCGGTGCGCTGGTCTTGGCTCCGGACGGGCGATTTGCCATCAGGCATGTTACGCCTTGCATGGCGGCCGAATGGTGAAACGGAAAGGGAGTGCCGACGGTTGGTGAGCAATTCCAATGAACAATAACCTATTCCATCTGGCGTTCCCCGTGCATGATCTGGAGGCGGCCGAGCGGTTCTATATTGAGGGCCTGGGTTGTACGGTTGGTCGAAGGTCAAAACAGGCGATCACGCTTGGTTTGGCAGGTCATCATCTCGTCGGTCATATGGTTACCGAGGAACCGTTACCACAGAAGGGCATCTATCCACGTCACTTTGGGCTCGTGTTTCTATCGCAGGAGGACTGGCAGTTGTTGGCTGACAGAGCGAAGGCCAAAGAATTGACCTTCTATCAACAACCGCGGGTACGATTTCCAGGCACGCGTATCGAACATCGGACATTCTTCCTGGAAGATCCCTCACATAATCTCCTCGAATTCAAACATTACACCCATGAGTCCGCCATCTTTGGCGAGCGGGAGTACGGCCAAGTAGGCGACACCGGCGATGTCTGACCGGTCGCCTCATTGGGTTAAATCGCATCGAAATTTCTATTCTGTCAACGTCTGTGAGCTGGTTGGAACTTTGTGGAGCCACCGCAGAATGCGTTGGTGCCGCCGTGTGAGGAAGGCGGTTTTTCTGAGAGGATCGTATCGAAGCGGGGAAGGAAGTATGGCCGCCAGCCAGGCCGCTTCATCCTGGGTGAGCTCGGTGGCGGGTTTGCCGAAATGATGGCGAGCGGCTGCTTCCGCGCCATAGACTCCGTTGCCCCACTCCGCCACGTTCAAATAGAGCTCCAAGATCCGCCCCTTGGTGAGATGATGTTCAAGCGATCGAGTGATCAAAGCCTCACGGGCCTTGCGCAGGAGTGAGCGTTTGGAGGAGAGGTAGAGATTCTTCGCCAGCTGCTGGGTGATGGTACTCCCTCCACGTTTCATCTCTCCCGATTCGAGGTTTTCAATCGCGGCATCTTTGATGCCTTGCCAATCAAATCCTTCGTGACTGAAAAACGACGCGTCTTCCGCTGCGATGACGGCGCGTTGCAAATGCAGCGAGATGCGTGTCAGAGGAATCCATGTCCAGCGTTTTGACGGGGGATGTCCTTGCTTGGATGCCATGGTCAGACGGTGGTCGATCAGTGCTGTCGATGTCGGATTCTGTCGTGCGAGGGATTGGACATCCGGAATGGTCAGTAACCAGGCAAATGCCAGGATGCCGACCGGGACGCCAACGAGCAGCGTGCTCCAGAAAATGACATGGGCGATTAGGCGGTGGTGGGTTGACTTGGACATGAAGGGCACGTATGTGTAACGGCGCACAACGAGTTGAATGTGATCGGATGTGTTCCCTCTAGTTGAGCGTGTCGTGTGTGCATGACAAAATGAAAATTGTCTCGGCTGAGTTTATCAGAAGTTGCCTCACCCCAGAACAATTTCCTCCCGGCGATCTTGCGGAAATCGCCGTCGTCGGACGATCCAACGTAGGCAAGTCGTCCTTGATTAACTCGCTGCTTCATCGGCGAGATCTGGCCAAGATCAGTCGGACCCCGGGGAAAACACGGGCGGTCAATCTCTTTCAGGTGTCGACATCCGATCCCGACTTGTCGATGTTCTACCTGGTGGATCTTCCGGGCTATGGGTTCGCCAAGGTGTCTCGAGACACTCGTGCGCAATGGGCGCCCTTGCTTGAGGCCTATCTGGCCGATCGAGGGCCGCTCCTCGGCGTGGTACTGCTGGTTGAGAGCCGGGTCGTGACCGAGCAGGATCGACACACCCTCGCCTGGCTCCGGTCGATCGGGCACAATCCCCTCATCGTAGCCACCAAGGCGGACAAACTCAAACCCAGTGAACGGGTGCGTGGGCTTCGGAACATCCACTTGAATTTAGGGATATCGGAAGGAGAGATGCTGATTCCCTATTCGTCGGTGACGGCAGAGGGACGTGATCGAGTATGGGGTATTTTCAAGGATTGGACTAAAACTTAATGTCGATGTAGGCCTTATTCTTCAGGTTGGTTAGCCAGGACTGAAACATATCCTCGTTTTTCTGCTCAAAGACCAAACGCTGGATTTCGTACTGGACTTGCTCAAAGGAGCGAAATTCTTTGGGCTCTTTGTGTTCCACGCGAATGATGTGAAAGCCATCGTTGCTTTCGATGATGTCCGAGATGCCACCTGGTACGAGAGGAGCAATGGCCCGCTCGATGGCCGGCAACAGTTCGCCTTGCCGCACGAGTCCAAGCCGCCCACCTTGTATGGCATTCGGCGTTTCTGAATATTGCAGCGCGACATCTTCAAACTTTTCTCCACGTTTCAATTCATTCATCGCTTGGCGTACTTTGGTCAATGCATCGGCGGTGTTTTCGGGAGAGTGGCGTTGCACAAAGATCTGGCTTAGGAGATATTCCTCCGGCAGCGCGAAGCGGTCACGGTGCCCGTCATAATACCGTTTCATCTCGGAGTTGCCGACCATCACGTTGCCGCGTACTTCTTGGGCCACTACTCTCAACAGCAAAAGCTGGTCCCTGACCGTTCGGGTATTTAGGGGATTTGAAGGGTCGGGGCCGATTCCCTGTTGTTTCATTCGCTCCAACGCTTGGCGCACTTCTTGATCCGATACCTCAATTTTTTTCGCCTTGGCTTCCTGGAGCTGCAATTTCTGCTCGACCATCTTAGTAATCGTCATGTACTCGGCGAGTTTCACCTGCTGGGCGAGGTCATCGCCGTGGTGTTGCCGCGCGATGCGTTCGTGTTGTGACGCCATTTCGCGCTTCAAGTCAGACAACATGATCAGATCCGAATTCACGACGGCAACAATGCGGTCGTCGAGATGAGCGGCTGCAAGCGCCGGTGGCAAGATCAGGAGACAAAGGAGCCATGTCGCAGCAGTGGGCCGGAGGGACAGACATGGTTTACGCGAAACAGACCACACGGATTTCAGCTCCTGCTTACGAGTGAAGGAAAACAGAACGTGAACATTCTACACGAAATGAGCGAGTAAAAGGGGGGGGGTATTTTTGCCAGTTTCGTTGGTGATCGATCGGGAAGCACCGGAGAGACGGATGGTCGCACTTGCCCGGATATCCGCGATCACTTCTTCAAATCGTTTCTGGCACTTGTCGGCCAACAATTCTTGCCGGATCCGCTCCTGGATGGCCAGATTGGCTTCGATAATCTCCTTGTCGAATGGGGTAGTCATGACTAGGTAATAGCCCTGCTCCGTCTTGATCGGGGCGCTGATCAGACCCGGTTTGAGGGAGTGAACCACGGCATCAACTTCCGGGAGCACCAGGCCTTTCCGATAGGGGCCGAGATCACCACCCTTCGCTTTCGTTTTTTCATCGACCGAGTAGCGGTTAGCTACCGCCGCAAAGCTGCCGCCACGATTGACCTGCGTCTCGAGGTCTTTGGCCGCCGGAAAATTCGGCAGTAGCATCAGCGAGACCTGCACTTTCAAGGGATCCAGGAGTTCGTTCGCATGGCTCTCATGGTAGGTATCGAGCTCGGCCTTCGTGACTTTCACTTTGGGCTGGAGTTTGTCCTTCAGCAGGTCATTGAGGATCAATTGTTCCTTGTAACGCTGGGTCTTACTGCGAATCGTATCGATCTGATCCAGTCCCCTGGCGACGAGCTTCCTGCATCGGCAGTTCTCGTGTGATGAGTTCATCGAGAAACTGCCGTTTCCCGCCGGTCTTTTCGTGGCAGGTTCTGGTCGCATCGGCCAGTTTTTCCCAGTGGAGCTCGAATTTGGCTTTTGTGATGGCTCGTCCATTCACCAGGGCCACGATAGGTTCGTCCTCTTGCTGGGCGGGGTAGCCGGAGAGGGCCAGGCCCAATAGTCCGGCAAGGGAATGGGCGAGGAAAAAGGACTGAAGGGAGTACGATCGGTATCGGAAGCGCGAATAACGTCATGTGCACTGGTCTTGGCCAGGCGCGGTCACCGCCTGGCTGCATCCTGCTCGGTTGCATTGGTATCACAGAGATCGAGGCTTTGTAAGGTTGAATTAAGTTCCGAGAAGATCGCGGACCAGTCCTCCGTTGGCATGCGGATCTCGAATGACAGCGGACTCAGGAACCGCAACCGCTTCTGAAACTGGTCCATCAAGCGGTGGACAACGTGGTCCGGCATGGTGGCCTTGGGATTGAGCGCGAGAGTGGCGGAGTGGTCATGCACGTCGATGGAGGCAAGGTGGAGCCGTTTGGCGTGCATCCGGAGCTGCATGATCTCCAGCAGTCGTTCCACCGGCTCAGGCGGATGCCCGTAGCGGTCCTGAATTTCTCCGTGCAGCAGGGCTAGTTCGCCGACTTTGCCGCACGCCGTGAGCCGTTTGTACAGCGATAATCGTTGGTGTGGGTCAGTCACGAAGTCGTCGGGAATGAAGGCCGACACGGGGAATTGCAGCGTGGGGTCCGGATCTTCTTCCACGACGTGGCCTTTCAATCGCTGGACGGCTTGCTCAACCATCTGCATGTAGAGGTCCAAGCCGATGACAGCAATGTGGCCGGATTGCTGTTTGCCAAGGAGATTGCCGGCTCCGCGGATTTCCAGATCAGCGGCGGCGATGCGGAATCCCGACCCCAATTCAGTGAATTGTTGAATTGCGATCAGTCGTTTTTGCGCGTCGCCTGTGAGCGTGCCTTCGTCGGGGATCAAGAAATATGCGAAGGCTTGGCTACCTCCGCGCCCGACTCGCCCGCGCAATTGGTAGAGTTGTGCGAGGCCAAACATGTCGGCCCGGTTCACGATGATCGTGTTGGCGTTGGGTACGTCGAGACCAGATTGGATGATGGCCGAGGCAATCAAGACGTCCGCTTCGTGCTTCACGAATTTCAGCATGACGGCTTCCAACGGTTTGGCGTCCATTTGACCGTGGGCCATCACTATGCGGGCTTCCGGAACCAGCTGGCGCAGCCAGGCTCCGATGCGTTCCATCGTTTCGACCCGGTTGTGCACGAAGTAGGCTTGTCCGTCACGCCCCAGCTCGCGCAGAATCGCGTCCCGTACCGTTTTGTCGCTGGAGCGGACGACTTCTGTCTTGATCGCCAAGCGGCCGGCCGGCGGCGTATCGATGATCGAGAGATCGCGGACGCTCGACATGGCCATTTGTAGAGTGCGCGGAATTGGTGTGGCGGTGAGGGTCAGCACATCGATTTGGGTGCGGAGCTGTTTGAGTCTCTCCTTGTGTTTCACGCCGAACCATTGTTCTTCGTCAATGATGACGAGGCCGAGATTCGGGAACGTGACGTCTTTCTGGAGGAGCCGGTGCGTGCCGATCACGATATCGATGACGCCGCTGGCGACATCCTTGAGGATCACTTTGATCTCTCTGGGAGATTGGAACCGTGAGAGGAGGGCAACGCGAGTTGGAAATGGGGCGAAGCGCTCCGCGAAGTTATCGTAATGCTGGTGGGCCAGCAGCGTGGTCGGCACCAGCACGGCGACTTGGCGGCCATGTTCCACAGCTTTGAACGCGGCGCGCATGGCCACTTCTGTTTTGCCGTATCCGACATCGCCGCACACGAGCCGGTCCATCGGTTTGGAGGATTCCATATCACGGATGATGTCTCCAATGGCTGTGAGCTGGTCAGGTGTCTCCTCGTATTCAAACGCCGCTTCGAACTCGTGGTAAAGCGTGCCACCCGTGCCGTACGCGTTCCGCTGCACCAGTTCACGATTGGCGTAGAGCTCGATCAGCTCCTGTGCCATCTCCTCGATGTCCTTTTTAATCCGCGCTGTCGTTTTAGCCCAGGTAGTGCCGCCGAGACGATCCAGCCGAGGAATGTGATCGTCGGCTCCGCTGTATCGCTGGATCTGATTTAACCGATCGAGGGGAACGTAGAGTGTATCTTTGCCGACGAATTCCAGGATCAAATAATCACTCTCGAAGTCCTGCACGGCCAAACGTTTGAGACCACGGTACTTGGCAATGCCGTGCTGGACGTGAACCACATAGTCACCCACACTGAGATTTTCCAAGGAGGACAAGAACGTGGCTGTTTTGGTCTTTGACTGTGGCTTGTGGCGCGTGCCTTTGGCGAACAACTCTTCCTCCGTCAGGAGCGCGAGGCGGAGGTCCCCGGAGAGGAATCCCGCAGACAGATCACCGTGGACTACGTAGAGGGGGGGCTTCCCTGCACCTCGGCGTAACCAGGCGGAGGCGGTCCATTCGTCCGCCGGCAAATCGTGCTCACGGAGGAGGGCCAGCAGGCGATCGACCTGGCCTCGACTCCTGGCGACGAGAACCACACGATGTTCTTCTCTGAGCCGTTTCAACAGGCCGAGCGTGTCGCTAAAGGGGGTGCCTCTGATGCCCAGACCGATGCTCGCCGGCGTCTGTCCGGAGAACGCTGTTACGGGTGTCCATGAGGCATCCGGTGCCGTCAACGACTCCAGAGCCAAGGTCGGCCACGCCGTGGTGTGCTGTTCCAGGTCAGGCCATTTCAAGAACAGCTGTTCTGGCGACGGATAGGATTGAGCGGCGTCACGATCGGCATGGCGCAAATAACCGTCGTCGATCTTCTCCCATGCGATCTCACACGCGGTTTTCAACAGCTTCGGCTGGTCGAGCGCCAGATAGGGAGGGGCGTTCAGATAATCGAGCAGCGTATCCATTCGGGGATAGAGGTCCGGGCTGTGCCACTCGGCGTCCGGAGGGATCGACGTCAATGCGTCCTTGGCATCAGGAGAGCGGAGAAATTCTCGCGCCGGCAGGACCAAGCCGTCGCTCAACTTCTTGATCGATATCTGCGTGGTGGGATCAAACAAGCGGATCGATTCAACCTGATCGCCCAGAAATTCTATTCGCACTGGATCGGTATAGGCAGTGGAGAACACATCGACAATACCGCCGCGGACGCTGAATTCACCAGGAATTTCCACGACCGACACGCGTCGGTATCCCAATCGGAGTAGTCCAGACAGAAACGGCTCTCGATCACAGGCATGTCCAGTCTTGAATCGGAGGATGGCTTGTTCGAACGTAGAGCGCGGAATGAGGCGGTGCATGGCGGCGGTAATGGACGTCACGAGCACGGTGACCGAGCCGGTACGCAAGCGGTGCAGTGTGGTCATCCGGCGTGCGATCAGTCCGACATGTGGCGCCGTGGCTTCATACGGCAATGTTTCCCATTCGGGAAACAGGGCTAAGCACTCGGCCGGGAGGCCCATGAGATCATGAAAGAACCATAAATCGTTGAAGATCCGTTCGGCCGACTTATCGGTGGCGGTCAAAACGACCCACGGGCGTGTTCCGCCATGGGTATGGGTCTGGGTCTGGGCCAACAGGGTCAGTGCGCATGCGGCCGTAGAACCGTGTAAGCCTGTCAGGCACGCGCGGGCATCATCCCGATTTAGGGCCAAAGTGAGTGAGACAAGCCATGTTGTGGAGTCGGTGCCGATGTCAGACACGCATCACATGGTAGATCGAATACGTTGGAGAAGCGACGTGGTGGACAGGCCCGGAACCAACGGGATGGTGATGACGGCACCACCACGGGCTTCGACCGTTTCGCGGCCCACGATCTTGTCGAGTGCCCAGTCTCCACCCTTTACCAACACATCAGGCTGGAGGGCGGCAATCAATGTGCCGGGATCAGGTTCCGAGAAGAGCACGACATAGTCTACGCATCCCAACGCTGCCAGCACTTCGACCCGCTGGGCTTCCGGTACAATCGGTCGGTCTGCTCCCTTGTTTAAGCTCCGGACCGATGCATCGCTGTTGACGCCGATGACCAACAGATCGCCGAGGGCTCTGGCCGCCTGTAGATAACGGGTGTGGCCGATATGCATCAGGTCGAAGCATCCGTTGGTGAAGACAATCCGTTTTTTCTGCCTGCGCGCGTGGTCAAGGATAGGGATCAATTGCGCAACCGTCATGATCGTGTCGGACATGGCCCTATCATACCTATTCAGATGTGGAGATGGAAAGAGAGGAGAGTGCTTTCGCGTATCGCGTGAAACGTCCTAAGATCCGATGAGAAAGAAACAACCCCTCACGAGATACGAATTACTTGTCTTTAGAGGAGACCCCACCCAATCCGATCACAGAGGAACCGTGGCGGGTGACGAGCGCATCCAGCGCTGCGAGGGCTTTGGCCCGTTGCTGATCGAACAGGCCAGGCACAGCAGCAGTCAACGTGGTCAGCGTCAGTCCAACCAGACGATATTCCGTGCCTGGTGTCATCAGGTCTCGTAGTGCTTGTTGCACCATCGGCCACATATCGGGGTCGTAGTTTAATGGGTGAGGAAATCGACCATGCTTAGTAGTGATGATGAACCGTGAGTCCTTCAGTTTGACGGCACACCCGCTGGCAGCCAGACTTTCTTGCCGTAGATTATGTGTCAGCTCGCGCAGAAACCCGCGCAGCGTATGTTCGAGAAAGGAGCGGTCGTGTGTGTCATGTTTAAACGTTGTTTCATGACTGATGCTTTTTGGCTCTCGTTTGGCGACAACTGGATCTCGGTCGATGCCCTGCGCCAATTCTCTGATCCAGACCAGGCCGTTCCCAAACAAATGGTGCAGGGACGAATCCCAGCGAGCATTCAAGAGATCGCCAATGGTGGCGATCCCTAGCGCCTCGATCCGCGCCGCTGTTTTAGGGCCAATGCCGGGCAAGGCGCGCGGTGGAAAAGGTGCAAGAAATGACGCTTCCTTGCCAGGCTCGATCATGGCCAGGCCGTCAGGTTTATGGCTGTCGGCGGCGATTTTCGCGACAGTCTTGCCGGTGGCCAGGGCGATTGTGCAACGAAGCCCGGTGGCGGCAAGGAGTTCGTCTTTGGCAAGGCGTCCTAACGCCGTCGGGTCACGATGGAGGATCTGCAGCTCCGTGGTGTCTGCATAAAACTCGTCGATGCTACTCCACTCGGTCAGAGGAAACAGCCGGTCGGTCACCGTGCGCATCGCATCATGCAACCGCCGATACAGGGGCCGGTTGGGCGGCAGCAGAATCAGCTGGGGACAGAGTTGTAACGCTTTGGCCGTCGGCATGGCCGAACGCACACCAAACGGACGGACTGCATAGCTGGCGGCTGCAATGATGCCACGCGGGGGTGGACCGCCAACCGCGATGGGTTTACCGGCCAGGCTCGGGTCGTTCACGACAGCAGCGGACGCGAACATCGCATCCACATCGCCGAACAGAATTTGGCGAGGCCAGTGCATAAAGGATATCGTGAAGGGTCAATCGTTACTCGCCATACGTCAATCACAAGAGAAAGATCGAGGTCAGATGAATGAAATCTTAAGATCAGAGGAAAGAAAATGCCAGCGCCAGTTGTTCGGTCGATCTCTCGGCTGGAATGTGGGCGGCGCGAAGTGTCTGTTTCTCCGTTCTGCCGATTGACGAATAACAGTTGACGCCCCATCCATACAGTTCCCGTAATGCGCCTCGACAGCGACCACATTGGTGCCGAGACGGCTTGATGGTTTTTCGCTGCCGACGATAGATTTGTCCGCAGTCCGTGCAACGCCAAACGAATCGCGACAAGGCCAATACTTCCCTCTTCAGCTGATGATAGATGGTGACGGCAACATGACCCGAACGATTCATCTCCGTCATCTTTCGGAGAAAATTCAGGCCGTGGTTGGGCCGCCGTTTCAGCACGTCGAATTGCCATTGGTGGATCATCTCATGGGCAAGGGTGTTGAGCAGTTCTTGCTCGGCGTAGGGTGTCCGCTGCGCGAGCTGCTCTAGCAGGGGTTGGGATAGGCGAATTTCCCGACGGTTGCGACCCCCAGCGGCTGGCGGTATTCGTGGACAGTCACAGCAGACAAACATTCCGACAGAGGAGGTGAGACGCTGGCTCCAGACAATGGGAATTGGCGGCAGCAGATTCCCAAAATGCCGTACGTTCAGGGCGCCCCAACGGGTCCGCAATCCGTCCATGGAGAGATCGGCTGTGGCGGTCGATTCAATGACGCGCGGTCTCATCCGATGATTTCTAGTATGGCGGCGGCTAACAGCGGCAGCATGATTTCATGGTGGCCGATCAAGGCATAACCCTTGCCCCCTTTTTGAGTGGGACGCCGAATCACGTTGGTCTGGGGGCGGTAGTGGGACAGAAAATCCATATTCACGGTGGTGATGTTCGCCAAGGGATGGCCGAGATTTCGCCCCAACGACACGGTCTTCAAGAACACTTCCGGGAGAATCACCGCCGATCCCATGTTCAGGTACACGCCGCCTTCCATCCCTGACACTACGGCAGCCAAGCGCCGGAAGTCGAGCAGTGAAGTCGCGCCAATGGCGGCCCCGTCGGCTGACGGATGCATGTGGATAATATCGGTACCCATGGCCACATGTACGGTGATAGGGATGCCCAGTCGCGCGCCCGTGGCCAGGATGCTCGTCGCCCGGTTCGGAAACTTATGTCCTGATCGGTTGATGCAGCGTCCGATCGCCTCGCCCAGGCCCTCACCGTCCTTGGCCCCACGGCTGATCGCGTCGTTGAGGATGCGGCCCGTCTCGTCCGCCATGCCAAAACGGCCGTTATCGATTTCGGCGTCCACTTCTTCGGAAGTGTGACCCATCAAGGCCAGCTCAAAGTCATGGATGATACCAGCGCCGTTCATGGCGACGGCCGTGATAATGCCGCGTTCCATGAGATCCGTCACTATCGGGGCGAGGCCGACCTTGATGACGTGTGTACCCAGCCCCACGATCACGGGCCGGCCGTTGCGGTGGGCGGTGGCCACGGCTTGTGCCACGGCCCGTAGGGTCTTCACGGCAAGAATATCGGGAAGGTCGGCGAAAAACTTTGAAAACGATCCGCCTGGTTTCCAAGGAGTGGCGAAGTTGGAGACTTGCACCAGGCTGTGGCGCTTCTGTAACGGATAGGTTTTGAGGGTCGAGACGTCGATCGGGGGAATCAGGCTCGGCGCGGGCCGCTTTGGAGGAGTCCGATTAGAATGTTTCGAACGAACTCGCTTGATGCTCATAGAGCCACAGCTATCCACCGAGTACCAAGCCGGAAGGCTCGGGATGTTCAAAATGGCTGTCCAGCAAGACCGCAGTGAGCAAAGCGGCGAGGCGTACGCTTCGGTACATTGAGTCGTTAAGTGAAGCGAGAACGCCGCTGGCGGACTTTTTCAGCATCCGTCTAGGACGTTTTGCCAAGAAGCTCTTCCTCTACCAATTCACACAGGACATGGCCGAGCGTGATGTGGCTTTCTTGGATGCGAGACGTGACGGTCGACGGAACGATGAAGGGATACTCGACAAGCCTGGCGAGTTTCCCGCCGTTTGCGCCAGTCCACGCGATGGTCGTGAGGCCGCACTCGCAGGCCGACTCAGCACCTTTCAGGACATTGGGGGAGTTGCCGCTGGTGCTGATCGCCACGGCAATGTCACCTTTTCGTCCATGCGCCCGGACTTGACGGGCAAACAGCTCGTCGTAGCCGTAGTCGTTGGCAATGCAGGTGATGGCGGCAATGTCTGTGGCCAAGGCGATTGCAGGTAAGGGCATCCGATCCCGCTTGTACCGTCCCACAAATTCAGCCGCGATATGAGCCGCGTCAGTGGCGCTGCCGCCGTTGCCGAACAACAGGACTTTGCCACCGTTACGAAAGGCGTCCGCCATCAACTTCGCGACATGGGCGATACGAGTGGCGTGCTCACGGGCGAATTGCTGTTTCACTGCTGCGCTATCGGCGAACGCGCTTAGGACTGAGTCTTCCATAGAGCGATCCTATGGCGATGCAGATACGTTGTCAAGCAACGAGCACTATGACTTTGCCGGAGTGGAAACTCCAGTCTGTTTCACCGCGTTCATCGCCAGGGCGATCATTGAGCCGACGTCTGAAATGCTTGCCGGCAGCACCAGCGTGTTGCTCGCCTTTGCGAGTTCGCCGAATTGAGTGATGTACTGCTCGGCCACTCGGAGTTGCACAGCCTCCTGTCCTCCAGGAATCTTGATGGATTCTGCCACCGTTCGGAGTCCTTCAGCGGTCGCTTGCGCGATGGCGAGGATGGCAGCGGCAGCGCCTTCGGCTTCATTGATCTGTTGCTGTTTCTTCGCCTCGGACGCCTTGATCACTTGTTGTTTTTCACCTTCAGCCTGATTGATCGCTGCGTCGCGTTCGCCTTCCGAGGTCAAGATCAGTGCGCGTTTTTCTCGCTCCGCCCGCATCTGTTTTTCCATCGCATTCAGCACGTCCTTCGGCGGTGTGATGTTCTTGATTTCGTACCGAAGAACCTTCACGCCCCAAGGCTCCGACGCTTTGTCCAACTCATTGACAACTTGTGCATTGATCGTGGTTCGAGCTTCAAATGTCTTATCCAATTCGATCTTGCCGATCTCACTTCGCAAGGCAGTCTGAGCCAATTGTGTCAGCGCAAATTGGTAGTCGCTGATCCCATAGGACGCGCGTTCCGGATTTAATACCCGCATGTACAAGACTCCATCGACATGGACCTGGACATTGTCGCGAGTAATGCAGACTTGTTCAGGGATATCGGCGGCACTTTCTTTCAGCATATGTTTGTATCGAATGGCGTCCACGAAGGGCACCAGGATATGAAAGCCTGCGTCAAGAGTGGAACTGTACTTCCCCAATCGCTCGACGACATAGGCACTCTGTTGAGGAACCACCACGGCCGTTTTGACGATCACGATCAAAACGATCAAAGCGAGGACTATGACGACAAACGTTCCACCTTCCATGTCTGCACCTCGTTTCTCAGTAATCGTTATTCTGGTCGTACCCAGAGCATCAAACCGTCAACTTTTGTCACGATCGCGCGCTGACCCTTGGCTAGAGGAGACGAGCTGTCGTTGCGCGTGCTCCAGGTTGTTCCGCGTAACTCTGATTTGCCTGTCTGTCCCGGAGGCAGATCGTCGAGCAGAACGGCCGATTCACCGATCATGGTATCTACGTTGCGCGTGGGTGTGTGTTGAGTCATGCGCAGTAAGGGGCCACGGAACAGCACGAGTGACGTGACCGCCAGAACGGAGAACAACAACCATTGGAGCCAGACGGTCTGCACGATAGCCATACCTGCCAGTGCACCGACGATCAATGCGGCGACGCCGAAGAAGAGGAGATAAAACCCTCCAGGCGACAGCATTTCTGCACCGGCCAGGATCAATCCCAGGAATAACCAATACCACCAGGTCATGGACGAGCCTTGCGTTGCGGGACAAGGAGAGAAGAGATCAGAGAACCTCGTGAAGTCTATGGCGCTTTCGACGAACCGTCAAGGAGAATCTATCTTGATCGCCGCAAATTGAACACCTCGGAAGTGCAATGTTATAGTCCGTGCACGATGGCTCACGATCAACCGGTCAAAGCGCTCGTGATCACGCTGGTGGATGATCCAGCGTCGGCGGTGTATTCGATCAACCGGCTCAAGCCTGACGCGCTCTGTTTTGTCCTACCGGAGGCCGGCAAAGCAGTGGTGGAGTCGGGGGTCCAGCCCCAGATCGACCAGATGCCGAGACGATGGGATTGGATCATCGTGGCGGCGCCAGGCGAATTCGCGGGTTGTCACCAAACGTTGGCACGGTCGCTGCCCGATCTGTTGCGAACCTGGGAGGTGCAGCCGGGAGAACTGGTCGTTGATCTGACCGGCGCGACACCGGCCATGGCCGGCGCGATGACCATCGCGGCGCTGCCGTGGAGCTCCCGACTTGTCTCGCTTGTTCCGGCGCGTGAAGGATCGGGAGAGGACATCATCACATTGGATGGACGACCGTTCGTTTGGCAACAAAGCAACCCCTGGAACGAGGTTGCCGCAGTGTCTCGACGTGAAGGTAGCGAGTTGTTCAATCGAGGCGACTATTCGGCCGCTGCGAATCTCTTTCGCGGCATAGAAGCGCGAGTGAGCGGCGGACAGAAACCACTCTATCGCGCCTTTGCCGATGTCGCCGATGGCTATGACTTGTGGGAACGGCTCCGGTATCGCCAGGCCTGGGACAAATTGAAGACCGCCACGAAGGCACTGGAGATGGCGTCGCTCTGGGGCGGGCTGCCGAGCTTGCAAATCATGCTGCCGGCTCTCAAAGTCAATACCGTTTTTTTGGAGAAGCTCGTGCTCGATCCGGCGGAAGCGAAGGAATTTCTGGCAATGGATCTATTGGCCCACGCAGGGCGGCGGCTTCATGTAACGTGCAACCCGGAAACGGCGATGGTCGTGCTTGCCCGCGCGCTCGAAGCCTTCGCACAGCGCCGATTGTTCCAGGCGCACAAGATCAAAAGTTGGGACGTGCAGATCGAGCAGCTGCCGCAGGCGCTCCAAGAAACCTGCCGAACCTGCTATCTCGAAGACATTGACGGTAAGTTCAAACTGCCGCTGCAGGCGCAGTTTCGCGTGCTGGCCGGGTTAGGTGATCAACTAGGCCAATCCTTTCTCCGCGAATGGCCGATGATGAAACCGTTGCTCGATGCCGCCAATCATGCCGTCCTTGGACATGGCTTTGAGCCGATCAAAGGCGAGCGGGTGCAGCAATTCTACGACGTTGTCGTCAAGCTGACGGGCGTGGTTGACAGTTCATTGCCGATCTTTCCCAAGCTCAACTTTTCGTGAAGCGTGAAGCGCAGGAAAATGCAAAGAAAGAGGCGAGAGCGATAAAGATCAGGAATTTTCGCGAGCTTGAGGTCTGACTGTTCTTTGCCCGCATCGAGGACCCGGCGTTGACCTCGAACAATACGCAATCAAGCATGGGGTTCAGTGTGAATGCGCAAGCGGGAGTTCGATTCTACATCACGAGACACGTAGCCTTGTTCAGAGAACGCAATTTTAACTACACCAAATTCAGTTTTGATGAAACACCGCAGACTTTTTCAATCTATTTGGTTTCGACGCGGATTATAAAGTGTTCCATGCCTCCTTCGGCCTCAGTGTTCATTTCTAGCAGTTCTCTTTTGTCGATCTGGTAAACCGGGATTGATCGGTGTAGCCTATCAACGGTCTTGGGAGGACACGCCGATGCAAATTTGTCCTGCTTGTCAGCGCCCACAGCCGGAAATCAATCGATTCTGCACGCACTGTGGCCGTCGGATCGACGGGAATGCCGAATCGATTCCATCTTTGCCATCCGACCGGTCCGAACCGGGGCAGTTGAACATCCAGGTGTTGTACGGGATGGTGGCGGCATTGGTGCTCGCCATCGTGTTTCCACCCTGGGAAGCTTCGCCCGCGCTGCCGCCAGAATTTCTGGGGATGCATTTCATTTTTTCTCCTCCCAACCCCGATGCCGTCATCAGCCGCATGTTGCAGACGATCGAGCTGATCACGATCACCATTGCCGGCATGTATGGCGCGTTTCTGTTTCGGCAGAAATAAGTGTGCCAATCGTAGAAAAAGAGACTGACTTTCCGATTGAGTGTCAGAGGGCGCACATGGACTCGTGTTGGCAGGCCGAGTCTTGATTGGCACCAGTGAGACACGGTACTGTGCCATGGTGGAAGGGGAGAAGCGGTTGGTTTACTGGTAGAGTGATGCCATAGTAGTTGTTGCCGGGTTTCGCGTTTTGGCCAGCCTGGACGCAGAAACATGGGGACTCCGAAATCTAGCAGCTGAAAGCTTCTCACATGCCCCTCGAAGACGAATTCTGCGACATTCTCAAAAAGGCGCGGATTGGTCAGGGCCTCTCGGTCGCCGATGTGTCAGCGCGAGCCGGGGTCTTCATCGGCGACGTTGCGGCGTGGGAGCGCGGTGAGCAGATGCGAGATCGGGCGGCCGTGCTGGCGCTGGCAAAAGCTCTGGGACTGCGAGATGAACCGCTGGCACAGATTGCGCTCGACAAATGGGAGCCGGTGGTACAAGACCAGCTGGAGTGGATTCAACCTGTGCATGGTTCAATCGGCGGTTACGGCGTCCAAGGGTATATCGTTCAAGATCACGGCGAGGCAGTGGTCATCGACACCGCCTATAACGCGCCGGCCATGATCGAGGCGCTCGAAAAACGTAAGTTGCGACTGGTGGGGATTTGTCTGACGCATGGCCATGCGGATCATGCTGAAGGCATTGACCGGCTTCTGGAGCATCGGGAAGTTCCTGTCTATCTAGGGTCGAACGATGTCGAGTTACTGGCCTGGAGGCCACGGGCAGATATGCTTGACACTCCAGCGGACGGACAATGTGTCAGAGTTGGCAATCGAACCATTCACTGTCTGGCAACCCCCGGCCACACTCCCGGTGGGATCTGTTATCAGATTGATGATCTGTCGCAGCCGGTGTGCTTCGTGGGAGACACGCTCTTTGCCGGATCGATCGGGCGGTCCAATCCCAGCGAGCTCTATGTAACGCATCTCAATTCGGTGAGCCAGCGCGTCTTGGCACTGGGGCCGAACTACCGACTGCTACCAGGCCACGGTCCCGCAACGACGGTGGCCGAGGAACGGAATCATAATCCGTTCGCGGTTGTCCGATAGTCAGGCACTCCATGGATGGATTCAAAGAGGATCAGCCGCGGCGAGGTTGGATTGAATCGGGCCACGGTGAAGAACCGCGTTCGTCCACACCGATTGTCGAGAGTGTGGGAGGTGAAGGCGAGATCGAACCGTCGGCATTTTCGATGTGGACCCTGCCAATCGGACTGTTTTTCCTGACCTGCTTCACGACTTTGTGGGCAGGTGCGTACCAAACGTACAACGGGCTGGATCGGGGACCGGTGAATTTTCTGCTCGCTGATCCCGGACGGATTTGGCAAGGGGTTCCCTTTGCCGGCGCACTGCTGTTTATTCTCACAGCCCATGAGCTGGGCCACTATATCCTGTCCAAGATTCACAGGATGCCGGCCTCGTTGCCGCTGTTCATCCCAGGCCCACCGCATTTCATCGGGACGTTCGGGGCCATCATCCGAATGCGCGGCCCGATCCTTGACCGTCGCGCGTTGTTCGATATCGGAGTGGCCGGGCCGTTGGCCGGGTTTATCGTGGCGGTTGTGGTGCTGATCATCGGGCTCAACTTATCTACGGTGGTGGAGCGCACAGCCACGATGGGGTTGCACCTGGGCGAGCCGTTGTTGCTTCAGTGGCTGGCATGGCTTGTCATTGGGTCGATCCCGCCGGAGTCGGATGTGGTGCTGCACCCGATCGGGTTTGCCGCCTGGTTCGGACTCTTCGTCACCTCGCTGAACCTTCTACCGATCGGCCAGCTTGATGGTGGCCATGTCGCCTATGCGCTGTGGGGGCGCCACCAGAAGACCGTGGCGTATGTCTTTGTACCGATCCTGATCATCTTGGGATTGCTTGGTTGGGCCGGGTGGTTTCTCTGGGCCGTCATGGCCGGAATGTTCGGGTTTGGCCATCCACCTGTCATGGATCCGCATGTGTCGTTGGGACGTGGTCGGACGATCGTGGGCTGGATTACATTGGCGGTGTTCGTCCTCACCTTTGTGCCGGTGCCGTTTTCCGTTCACGCGTAGGAACCTGTCTGCCCGACGTCACCCACGGCTCTCATCGCCTTTCTTGACCAGGACCTGCTTGTGTGAGCGCGGGGACTCTTCTACGATAGCCTCTCCATCGGCATAAGGTCATATCGAAGCGATGAACCGCGCGGCCAGGATACGGATGTGCCTGCTTCTAATATGGGGGCTTGCGGCCCCGGGTATCTGTGCGCAAGGCGCATCGCAGATGCTGGATGTTCAGCCCGAGACACCAACGAATTCTTCTTCATCATGGCGCTATGGAGCCTATCTGGATGCCGGCTTCAGCGTGAATTTCAACTTTCCCGACAACGATCGCTGGCGCAGCCGCACTACAACGTTTCGGCACAACCAAGCGGCTCCGAACATGGTATTGGCGTATGTGCGGAAGGATGTCAGTGAGGCATCACGCTGGGGCATGGAGTTGGGGGTGCAGGGCGGCTATGACTCCGTGAATTTTGCGTTTCTGCAGGGAGAAAAAAAAGTCGATGGCGCAGATGGGCTCAGACATCTCCATCGTGCCAACGCGTCTTATCTGGCGTCGGTGGGCAATGGTCTGAAGGTCACAGTCGGGTTATTCGACAGCCTGATGGGGTACGAATCGCTCTATGCCAAAGATAACGTGAATTACACACGTTCCTGGATCGCCGACCACACACCGTACATGATGTTCGGAGTGAACGCCGCTTATCCGGTGAACGACCGCTTGACGGTGACGGCGTTCGTCATCAATCGCTACTATCATCTTGCCTACACGGTTGCGCAGCCCTCCTATGGTGGGAAATGGTCTTATGCACTGACTCACCGATTGACCGCGAGGCAGACGCTTTATTGGGGGCCAGACCAAACTGAGGCCTCGCCGGAGTTGTGGCGCCTCTACGGAAACCACATCCTGGAGTGGAAAGGCGACGAGGTGACCATCGTGGCGTCCTACGATATCGGCACGGAGAACATCGCTGATCGGCCTGGGAGACCACGAACCTTTGTCATGGGGGGTAACTTCGTCGTGCGATGGCACGTGGCCGGCCCCTGGTTTGTTGCAGTGCGTCCTGAATTCTATTGGGATCGGAACGGCCGGTGGACCGGGTCTGAACAGTTCGTGAAGGCGGTTACGTCTACGGTGGAGTACGCGTTGCCCTATCAGGGGACAAAGACCGTAGTCCGAATGGAACATCGCTACGACGAATCGACGGGCACTGGGGGTGGATTCTTCAAGAACGGAGAAAGCAGCTTCGGTGTCCCCAAGCTTACCGCAGGACAACATCTGCTTCTGTTCGGCCTACTGCTGACGTTCGATTCACCGTGATTGGTCGTGTGTCCGCCGATTCTGTATTGGTCTCATTCTATAATGGGGAGAATACGGTCGGCAACAGCCTGAGCAATCCCTTCTTGTTCCGTGACAACTTTCAAGCCGCGGAAGCTGAGATAGTAGCCCCTGTAACTGGGCGCTTGAATGGTCGCGCTGACCTCGACGTGGTCCCCGTCTTCAACTTCAGGGTCTCGTATCGTCGGCTTTCCGGAGAGTCCCAGCACGGCCACCGGGATGATTGCAGCCTTCTCTTCTAAACAGAACAAGTAGGCGCCGTAGCACACCGTTTCATTTGGGAGCTTGTAGGGATCGAGCAAAGTCACATCGCGAAGGGTGTCATGCAAGGTCACGCGACGCAAATGATAGCTCTTGGGTTCACCGAGGATCTGTTGGATGCTGGTTGGTTGTTCAGCCTGGAGCGCACAGGGCAGCACTGTCCCGAGGACCATCACTAGAGGCAGGGCGACTGCATATCGGAGCGTGCGCAGCATGAAGGAGGGCTGTTCGATTCACACAATATTGCTATTCTAGCATTCTTTCAGACAAACATCGTCGCAGCTTTTTCTTCATCAGTCTGCCCGCTATAATTCCCGAAACATCGAGGAGGACATGAGAGATGGTCAATCACCAGCACATACGCACATTCGTCAATGAAGCGCGTCCGCAGTTTGAGAACATGTTGGCACAGATGGTCGAAGTGCCGTCGATCAGCATGGATCCCTCTCGTGCGAGCGATATGCGGCGCATGGCCGATCTTGCCGTCCATTGTCTGACCGAGCTGGGTGCCGAGGCCCAGGTTGTAGAGACGGACGGCTATCCCATCATCTCCGGTGGATGGATGATAGGCCCACGATATCCAACCGTCACGGTCTACAATCATATGGATGTGCAGCCGGCTCAGGAGCCGGAATGGAAGCAGGAGCCGTTTGCCTTCAGGAACGACAACGGGGTTTACCATGGCCGAGGCGCCACGGACGACAAGGGGCCGGCGCTGGCGGCATTATTCGGTGCACAGTTTGCCGTTGAGCAGGGATTGCCGATCAACATTCGGTTTGTATGGGAGTTAGAAGAGGAGATTGGAAGCCCGCACTTTGCCGATGGTCTCAAAGACCGGAAGGCGATCCCTCAGCCGAACTCCGTCGTGGTGTCGGATACCATCTGGATCGCGAAAGGCCGCCCGGCTGTTCCCTACGGATTGCGAGGTTTGCTCGGTGCACGGTTGATACTCCGTACGGGAACGAAGGACGCCCACTCCGGGCTGACCGGTGGGGCGGCGCGTAATCCGCTCGCCGAGTTGATGGAGATTGCCCATGCATGTCTGGACGCCAAGACCGGCAGGGTTAAGATTCCGGGTTTTTACGATGAGGTCGTTCAGCCAACGAAAGCAGAGATCAAAAGTTTCCTCAAGTCAGGATTTCAGGTCAGCCGCTTTAAGAAGGCCTACGGGTTTCAATCCATTCGCACGAGCGATCCGATTGACGTCATGCGGTGCATTTGGGCCGCACCGACGTTTGAAATTCATGGCCTGACGGGCGGCTACCATGGTCCCGGGGTCAAAACGATGGTCCCCAGCCAGGGTGAACTGAAGATCAGCATGCGGCTTGTGCCGAGCCAGACTCCCGAAGCGATCTTTACCAAACTGAAGAGATATGTCGGTACATTGAATCCAAACGTGAAGGTTGAGCAGGAAGGGGTCCTGCAACCGTTCCAAGGATTATTTGATGGGCCGTATGTTGCAGCAGTGAAACGGGCGGTGAAGGGGGGATTTGGCAAAGAGCCGGTTTTTGTCCGAGAGGGTGGCTCGATCGGAGCGGTTGTCACCATGCAACGGGCATGGAAGGTGCCGATTCTGTTTATGGGACTAAGCTTGCCGGAACATGGCTACCATGCGCCGAACGAATATTTCGATTGGGGGCAAGCATCCGGGGGGATGAAAACCTTTGCACATTATTTCTCAGAACTGGCGAGGATGGTGAAATAAGGGATCGAAATTCTCAAGGCGATGTCAAAAATTGTTCAACTGGAGTCTTTTGTTGACAGGTACCGTCATAAATCCAAGACCAAACCAGAATAGCATGTGCAAGTTGTTGGAAATAATGGACATGTCAATTTGTTGACGAATTGGTGAGGACACGGATGTTGCTGCTCTTTATTACAGGGAGAATGTAATTTTAATGTGCTGTGAGCAAAAGAGACATTGCCGATTGGATCAGTGATCGGCTATTGTTTGCCCTCCATGGAACGTGAGTCACACGATATTCTGGTTGTGATGGTGACAGTGCCCAATCAAGAGGAAGCGGCGAGAATCGCGGATCAGGTTGTGCGGTCTCGTCATGCAGCCTGCGCGACGACGATTCCAGTGGCCCGGTCAATATATTGGTGGGAAGGCCAGGTGGTGAGTGAGCAAGAAACCGTGTTGTTGATGAAGACAACGGCCGATCGGTTTCCACTCCTACAGGACACCATACGAAAGACTCATTCATACAAAGTACCGGAAATTATTGCGTTACCCGTAACTGTTGGATTACCTCAATATCTTGAGTGGGTTCGGAGGGAGGTCTCCTAGAGAGTGTGGTGTGAGGGGTTAGATGGTGTGTGCCGAGCGGTCGCGACTTGAACTACTGTGAAAGCAGGATTGATTTTAGTGGGATTAATGAATAGACTTGGCTTAACTCGGGTCTCCCAGGGAGCGGATGCTATGGGGCAGACGAACAGTCAAGAAGGTAGTGACGCGTACACGATTGTGGTATTCCGTGGATCCACCGCGAGGCCTCTCCGCTTCAGTTTTTCCAGAAAACTCGCCCGCCGGCTCGTCATTGGAGTGGGTCTCTTCATGTTGGCAGATTTGCTTGTCATCTCTCATTACGTCATACGGACAGGGGAAGTCTGGGAGTTAAACTCCTTTCGTACCGAGGCCATGAGCGCCCGTGAGCAGACTGCCGCGTTTTCCACCGCTGTTGATGATCTCAAAAAGCGAATTGTCGCAATGAAAGAACTCAATCAGCGGCTTCTGGTCATGCTGGGGATCGAAGAGCCCAAGACTGGAGACATGGTCAACGGGCGAGGCGGTCAAGATATTCAGCTCCTAGAGGAAGATGGAATGCCAGGGAGGGCGCGAAGCATGCAGAATGGGGCGACTCCTGGTGGCTCAGGGCAAGGCGGTAATGGCGCGCAAGGGCAACAAACATCCTCAACTGACGAACCGATGCAGAAAAATTTTCTGGCCGCGACGTCGCTCACAGAAAGTCTTGAGTGGCTTTCGATGGAAGCGATGGAACAAGAGCGGATTCTGAATGAGCTGAAGCAAGCGGCTGAGCAGCGTTCGTCTCGATGGGCCTCAATGCCGTCGATTTGGCCTGTCAAAGGGTGGATCACCTCAAAGTTCGGTCCCCGGGTTTCTCCCTTCACCGGGAAACCGTCGTGGCATGATGGCTTGGACATCGGTGCCGCTCCCAACACCCCGATTCAGGCTCCTGCGCAAGGGAGGGTGAAGTCCACGGAATTCGACCTCAAGCTTGGCAACGTACTCATAGTGGATCACGGGTTCGGCATTGAAACGGTCTACGGCCATCTAGCGAAATCGCTCGTCAGGGAAGGACAGCGGGTCAATCGTGGCGACGTGATCGCACTGGTTGGCAGTTCAGGTCTTTCCACTGGTCCTCACCTGCACTACATGGTCAAGGTCAATGAGCAGGCGCGCGATCCTACGAGGTACATTCTCGAATAGTGCGTAAGCAGCTTCCTTCAGCCATCCAAGTATTCTAGCCCCTGTTCCGTATCTCCACACATCTTCTGGTTTTTACTAGCCACTACGACTCGATCGTTCACCCCATGGGCTTCTGCCTTATCCAAATACTCTGAACGCACTGTGCTATACTACCGCGCCTGCATCCTTCGTAGAGGATATGTGACTGACCTCGAAATCGCCCACTCGGTCAACCCTCGTCCGATCATTGATATCGGCCAACAACTTGGTATTCAGCCCGAAGACCTGATCCACTATGGTCCATATAAAGCCAAGGTATCGTTAGGGCTTCTGGATCGACTGAAAGATAGGCCCAAGGGGCGCTACGTCTTGGTGACGGCCATAAACCCAACTCCCATGGGAGAAGGCAAGACTACCACCTCAATCGGACTGGCCATGGGACTCGCCAGATTGGGGCATCGAACTGCTGTGACGCTGAGACAGCCTTCGCTCGGTCCTGTATTTGGCATCAAAGGGGGAGGCACCGGTGGGGGGCGTGCGCAAGTGCTTCCGATGGAAGACATCAATCTCCATCTGACAGGGGATGCCCATGCGGTGACGGCCAGCCACAACTTACTTTCCGCATTTCTCGACAATCACCTATTTCATGGCAACGACCTTGATCTCAATCCCTCCACCGTCATGTGGCCGCGGGCCTTAGGGATCAGTGATCGCGCGCTCCGCGATCTCAGGCTTGGAGGTGAGATGGGAGATCGACTCAGCCGGTTCGTCATTACGGAAGCGTCGGAGATCATGGCGATATTGGCATTGGCTACCGGCCATCAGGATCTTCAAGGCCGTCTCGGGAGAATCCTCGTGGGGCTCAAGCAGTCTTCCGCTCCTTTCGTGGCGCAGGAGCTTGGGTGTGTGGGATCAATGGCGGTGCTCTTGCGGGATGCATTGCTGCCCAACCTCGTCCAAACGTTGGAGGGGACGCCTGCCTTCGTCCACACAGGGCCGTTTGGAAATATCGCCCATGGTAACTGCTCTGTGGTATCCGACGCCATTGCGCTTCGGTGTGCCGATATTGTCGTCACTGAAGCCGGGTTTGGCAGCGATTTGGGGGCCGAGAAATTTTTCAATATCAAATGTCGGGTGTCAGGTTTCAAGCCGGACGCAGCGGTGGTCGTCGCAACATTGCGGGCGCTGAAGCTCCATGGAGGCGGCGGTGTTGCTAAGGCCGGTACTCCGTTGCCTCTAGACTTGACCGGACCCAACCAAGAGGCGCTGGCGAAAGGATTCGCTAACTTGGAACAGCATATTGCCAATGCAAAAGCCCATGGCATTCCGGTCGTGGTCGCGGTCAACGCCTTCAAAGACGACTCCCGTGCAGAATTGGATTGGGTGCGGAACCGGTCGATGAAGGTGGGGGCGGCCGATGCGGCGGTGTCCACACATTGGGCTGATGGTGGAGCCGGTGCTGAAGATTTGGCGGCCGCGGTTGTCAAGGTTTGTCGCCAGCCAGCTCTATTTGCTCATTTGTATGAGGTGTCCTGGCCGATTCGAAAGAAGATTGAAACCATCGCAACCAAGATGTATGGAGCAGGAGGCGTCGCCTTTGAGCCGGAAGCGGAACGTCAGGTGGAGATGGCGGAAACACTAGGGTTTGGCCAGCTGCCCGTGTGTATGGCAAAAACACCACTCTCGCTCTCCCACGATCCGGCGCTTAAAGGTCGGCCAACGGGCTTCACGGTGCCGATCAAGGAATTACGGATTCTGGCCGGAGCCGGCTTTGTCACGGCAGTGTGTTCAGGCATGCAACTGATGCCGGGATTGCCGAAGAGGCCGGCGGGAGAACGGATTACCCTGAATTCGGCGAGCGGAGAGATTGTCGGCCTATCGTAACGCCGTGAGACGGATTCCACCTCACGCTTGAGGATTCACGTCTGAGTGGACGATTTAGCGCTGCTTTAAGTATCGGAGGAATTCCGAGTCTGGGCTTAGCACAAGCGTCGTTTTATTATTATCTTTAAAGGTTGTCTTGTAGGCTTCCATCGAGCGGGTGAATTCGAAGAACTTCTGATCCTGCTGGTACGCATCGGCATAGATGCGAAACGCCTTGGCATCGCCGCTCCCGCGAAGCTCTTCCGATTCTTTGTAGGCATAGGCGAGGATGATTTCTCGATCCTTCTCGGCTTCGGAGCGGATCTTCTGCGCCTCTTCAGCTCCCTCAGCACGGTACTGCTTGGCCTGCCGTTCACGCTCGGCCTGCATGCGGGCAAACACGGCTTTTTCATTCTGCTCTGGCAGATCGGCGCGCTTGATTCGGACATCCTGAATTTCAATTCCGTAGGCGATCGCTTTTTCATTCGACCGTTTGGAGACTATCCGCATGATAGCGGCACGCGTGTTCGAGACGATTTCCAAAAGTTCGTGCCGACCCAATTCGACACGGAGTTCGGAGTAGATAATGTCATGCAGCCGCTGCAGGGCCCCGCGCTGGCTTTGGAAATTTTGATACACCTTGAGAGGATCCACGATGCGCCATTTTGCGAAGTTATCCAGTAGCAGGGTTTTCTTGTCTTGGGTGATGACATCCTGGGCGCTGGAGTCATAATCCAGCAGCCGCTTGTCAAAGTAGGTGACTTCCTGGACGAACGGCATTTTGCCATACAATCCAGGATCCATGATAGTTCTCACCGGTTTTCCGAGTTGGACGACGATGGCGGTCTGCGTCACATCCACAATGAAGAAGGGGGAGGCTCCCAGGACGAACAACCCCACAATCACGGCAATCAGGGCGATGAGAAAACCTTGCTTGGTCATGGCTGAGGCTCCTCGTGTGCCGGTCTTGGAGCAGGTTTTGAGAGACGGTCGAGAGGGAGATAAGGTAACAGGCGCTCGCCGCCCTTTCCGTCGATGATCACCTTTTCTGCATTCGAAAGGATTTCCTCCAGCGTTTCAAGGTAGATGCGCTTGCTGATGACGTCCTTGGATTGCTGGTACTCTTTTAGCATGGCGAGGAATCGCTTAGACTCGCCTTGCGCGCGGTTCACCCGCGCCTGAGAGAAGCCTGTTGCGCGATTGACCAATTCGGCCGCTTCACCTTTTGCCTTGGGAATAATGTCGTTTCGATACCCTTGAGCTTGATTGATCAGCTTTTCGCGATCTTCTTTGGCATTGGTCACGTCTTTGAAAGCGGCAGCAACGGCTTCGGGTGGATCCACGTCTTGGAGCTGGACCGCTGCCACCTGCACGCCGGCATGGTAATCATCGAGGATGCTCTGCAGTAAGGTCATCGTGCCTTGCTGGATATCGGCTTTCCCGGTCGTTAAGGCCTCGTCGATTTTGCTCTTGCCGACCACTTCACGCATCGCTGCCTCGGCCGCCTTCCCGATGGTCTCATGAATATCCGCTACATTGAAGAGGTAGTTACTTGCCTCTTTGATCTTGTACTGAACGATGAACTCGATGGCGAGAATGTTCATGTCGCCTGTCAGCATGAGGGCTTCTTGCGGCACCATCTGCTGGCGTCCCTGCTGGCTGGTTCTGAATCCGACTTCCACGCGGTGGAGTTTGGCGACTTTCGGTTGCAGAGCGGTTTCAATAAGTGGAATTTTGAAGTGGGGGCCAGGCTCGACCGTTCGCACGGGCGTGCCAAACCGCTTCACAACACCCTCTTCGTCTGGTGAGACGATGAAGACGCTTTGCCAGACGAGGAGAATCAAAAGCGCCGCCATGATGAGTTTGGCAGCGCTGCCAGACGGCATCAGATTTTTTAACCCGCCTCCAGTAGCGAAGAGGTTCTTGAATTGTTCCTGTGCCTGCTTGAGGGCTTCCTCAAGCGGGTCCTGTTTCTTGCCCCAAGGATCTTTGGGATCCCAGACCATAGACGATTTCCAGCCCACCGTTTGTGACAAATGCAAGAAGCACGGTACAGTGAATACGAGGGGAAGGTAACAGAGTAACTGAGCAAGTGCAACCTGTTAAATTCGGGCCTGTTGTTTGGTGCATGCCAAGATCGAGCAGCCGGTCAACCGCGCATTCCGCTGATGTAGGCGGCGGTCAAAGCATCACGGGGGGCCTCAAAGAGTTGTCGGGCCGTGCCGGTTTCAATCAGCCGTCCGGTCCCGTCTTGAACCCAAAAGAACGCGGCCGCGTCCGCGATGCGACGGGCCTGCGCCAAGTTGTGCGTCACGATCACCACCATGTAACGGCCGCGCAGGTTGACGATCAAGTCTTCAACCAACCCGCTGGAAAGCGGGTCGAGGGCGCTGCAGGGTTCGTCCATCAACAGCACGGCTGGCGAAAGGGCCAGAGCTCTGGCAATGCACAGGCGCTGCTGCTGGCCGCCGGACAGTGCCAGCGCCGGCGAATCGAGACGATCCTTGACCTCATCCCAAAGCCCCACGCCTTGAAGGACGGTCTCGGTCGTGTGGGCGATCTGCACAGGGTCCCGTAATCCATGTTCGCGCAGCGGGAATGAGAGATTGTTTTGAATCGACAGGGGGAAGGGATTTGGTTTCTGGAAGATCATGCCAACGAGCCGGCGAAGGCGGATGACGTCGGTTTGGGGCGCCAGCACATCCAAGTTTTCTATGCGGATTTCACCGGTCACGCGACATCCAGGGATGAGGTCGGTCAGACGGTTCAGTGCAGTGAGAAAACTTGTTTTGCCGCAACCGGATGGGCCGACTAGGGCCGTGATTCCTCCCGGGCCGATCGACAGTGTCACATCCTGGAATGCCGGCCGGTCACCATAGTGGAGACTCAGATTGTTGACATGGATCAGTGGAGCCGGGACGGCGGCGGACGGCTGCTCGTCCGTTGGATACAGCGGATGCGGCTTGGTATGGACATCAGCTGGTCTCATACCGTGACAATCCGGCGATGGAGACCGCGTTCAGCCAACCAGGCCGCCGTTCCGTTGATGGCCAGCAACAAGATGACCAGCACCAGGGTCGATGCATAGGCATTGGCGTCGCCACCGGAGACATTCATGGAAAGATCGAAGATATGGATGGACAAAGCTCGGCCGGAATCGAGCAGCGACTCCGGCATCCGATCCACATATCCACTGGTGAAAATCAAGGCGGCGGTCTCTGCGATTGCCCGTCCAATCCCAAGGATCAGGCCTACCAACAGACCGGGGACGGCTGCCGGCAGCAACAGATGAACGAGGGTCGTGGTCCGGGACAGCCCCAGCGCGGCGGCGGAAAGTCGGTAATTGGCGGGCACCGCGCGAAACCCTTCCTCTGTGGACCGGATCAAAATCGGCAGGACCATGCAGGCCAAGGTCAATCCGCCGGACAGGATCGAGAAGCCGAGTCCCAGCGTTTTGCAAAAGAAAGCATTGCCGAACAGGCCGAAGACGATTGATGGCACTCCGGCCAACACGTCGAGGCTTCGCCTGGTCATCCGTCCGAACAGACTGTGATCTGAAGTGAATTCAGCAAGGAGGATAGCGGTGCCGACACCGATGGGGAGGGATACGGTCAGACAAACGCCAAGAATTAAGAGTGTCGAAACCAGAATCGGGCCGATCCCGCCCCGGCGCCCGGCACTTTCAGGTGAAGTAGTCAGAAACGTCCAGGAGAGATGGCTCAGGCCGTGCCACACAATGTCGCCTAACAGCCAGCAGAAGGTGGCGGTGACAAGCGCCGCCGTCCCCCAGACGAGAATGGAGGCAAGCCATTCGCGAGCCTGATGGGTTGGACTCGAGGCCTCAGCCATAGATTCTCCCGCGGCTGATCCATTCGGCGGCCATCGTCAAGGCGGCGATCATGGTCATCAAGACGAGTCCACTGACGAAGAGGGCGGCGCGATGGTCGCCGAGCGCATAGGACATTTCCAGCGCGATATTGGCGGTCAGCGTCCGGATCGGATCGAAGAAGCTGGACGGTGTCTGCACGACATTCCCACAGACCATTAAGATTGCCATCGTTTCGCCGATGGCTCGGCCGGTTTCCAGGATCACCCCGGTGAACAGTCCAGATTTTGCTGTGGGAAACACCACGCCTCGGATCGTCGCCCATCGTGGCAGTCCCAAGGCTGCCGCCCCGCGCAGATAGTGCTGCGGTACATTGGCGAGACTGGCATCAGCCATCAGTGCGATCGTGGGGAGGATCATGATCGTGAGGATTAGAATGCCCGACAAGAGACTAGGGCCGGGCGGGTGAATCTCTCCAATCAAAGGTACTAGCACGACCAGCCCCCAGAATCCGTAGACGACGGAGGGAATACCTGCGAGCAACTCGATCAGGCGCCGATAGGGACGGGTAAGAATGGGCGGCGCGTAGTAATGGCAAAAGATGGCGGAGAGAATGCCCAAGGGGGTGGCGATCAACACAGAGCCAGCCATCGTGAATAGGGTGCCCCATAACATCGGAGTTAGGTTGTAAAAACCCTCGGCCGGATGCCAGGACGGATCGGTAAAGAATCGTTCGAGGCCGACGTGAGAGAGAACAGGAAGGGTTTCCGCAATCAGAAAAACGACGATGAACACGACGACCAGGCCTGCGATAGCTGCGAGGCCGCGCAGGAGCCAGCAGAGAAGGTCGTCAGTCGGCCAACGGTACAAAATATTGCTGTGCGATGATGTCATAGGCTGCTTTGGATTGCGCGTACTCGATAAAGGCTTTGGCTAATCCTGTCGGTGCAGTTCGCGTCACAATGTGTAACGGACGGGAGATAGGGAAGGTGTCGTTCTGCACGGATTTTGTCGAAGCAGGCACTCCGTCGATCGGGAGTAGGGTGATCCGTACTCCTTGCGATTCGTTGTATTCGGCCGTTCCGATGGAGACGTACCCAATAGCGTGTCGATTTCCCGCGACAATCTTGATGCCTTGTTCATTGTCGCCGATCACCACGTGCGGTTTGATGTCCGTATTCTTCAATTTGAAATAGTGCAGAAAGACTTCCAACGTGGACCGTCCCTCCGCCTTGCTCACGACGGTAATGGCCGCCTCCTTCCCGCCGACTTCTTTCCAATTGGTGATCTTGCCGGTATAGATGGCGATGATCTGTTCGTCTGTGAGCGCTCGGATGGGATTATCCTTGTGCACAAGGATGCCGACGCCGTCGCTGGCGACCGCAAAGGCATGCAGATCTTTCTCATCGTCTTTCATCGCGCGTGAGACCATGCCGATATCGGCAAGACCCTGCCGGACGTCCGCGACGCCGCGGGAGGAGCCGCCGGTCTGTACATCCACACGCACTTTCGGGTTGAGACTCTCAAAGCGTTTGCCGATCTCGGCGATCAAGGGCGCGAGGGTGCTGGCACCAGTCACCACGAGTTTGCCTGACAGTTGGTCGGGGGCTGTTGTCTGGGCCGCCGAGGTTCCTGACCACCCAAACAGGGGCAGCATGAGAAACACAGGGAGTAAGTTGCCGACCTTCAGTCGGCAGGCGTCAAGAAAACTATATATTGAGGCATCTCCATATCTTCGATTGAGATCGTTCATCACGTGATGGTTCCACCGCACGATGATCCGGAGCCGGCCGTACAGCCATAACAATGATTGCGTGTGACGATCTGGCGACGGTGAAGCTGCGTCGCATCAAAATCGCGGATATGCGAGGGTGCTCCGTGGTCGACCGGGAGTTCTAACATCTGGTTGAAATCACAATCGTAGAGACGGCCGTCCCAGCCAACCGACAGGGTATGATGGCACATAACTCCGGCGGCGGCATCAGAATTGAAGGCATTGGCCAGGCGTGTCATGTACTGGTCATAGTTGCCGCTCTCGATGAGGAAGTCTAGAAATCGGCTGATCGGCATGTTGGTGATCGTGTAGAGCCGGTTAAATTCGATGCCGTACCGCGCGCGGAGTTCTTTCTTGAACTGCGCTTCAAGGCTTTCTTGTTTCGGTGGTAGGAACGCACCGACTGGATTGTGGACCAGGTTCAACAGCAAGCTACTGTTTGGCCGGCCATAGCCGAAGCGGTTCAAGAGGTGAAGCGCCTCGAGCGATTTCTCGAACATCCCCTCACCGCGCTGCGCATCCGTCTGGCTGGCTTGAAATGACGGGAGCGATGCGATGATCTCAACGTGATGGTGGGCCAGAAACTCGGCCAAGTCAGCCTGCGACGGCAGTAATAGGACCGACAGGTTGCAGCGATCCATGACATGCCGATCGAGCGCACGGGCCTGTTCGACCAGCCAGCGAAACTGCGCGTTGAGTTCCGGTGCGCCACCCGTGATATCGATGGTCGGAATGTCTGTGTTGGCCAAAGCCTGTATACAGTATTTGGCCGTTTCCAACGACATGGTTTCGAGACGATCGGGCCCGGCATCCACGTGACAGTGACGGCACGTCTGATTGCAGAGTTTTCCGACATTGATCTGAAAAACTGTGATCCCTGTGGCCCGGAGTGGCCCAAGGCTGGCTTGTTCCAGTCGTGTCTCAAAAGGGAGCAGTCGGGCGGAGTCGGCTAGTACTTTGAGTTGTTCGGAGGGGGCGGCGAGAGAACTCTGTCGTCCCAGTAGAGTCAGCGGCATTGCCGTGCTCGCGTCGCCATCGACGCTCCCATCAGGAGTGGACCATCGTCAGTGCACGAGACTTTGCTGTGGCCAACACTGATTCGGGAAAGCGCAGCTCGCAGCAGCCGAAATTAAGCGCCTTCCCTTGCCGGTGGGTCAGCGCCCGCTGCACGACTGGCGTGATGCGATAACAGACCTGTTTCCCGTCTCGTATCCCTTCCGCGATACCAGAATCCCGCAGGATGCGCAGATGGTGTGACACGTGAGGCTGCGTGCAGCCCAGTTCACGCGCCAGGTCCGTCACGCATTTCTCCTCATCCAGCAGGGACTCCAGTATGCGCAACCTGGTGGTATCCGCCAGCGACTTTAAGATGGTCACGCATCGGCGCGAACTCAAGAGATCACGTTCAGCCACGGACTTCATTAGCAACAGTCTCCGTCGGGCGCGCAGGTGACGGCCGCGCCATGAACCTGTTGTCCCGCCCGATTGAGAATCGTGAAATGGCGTGCGTAGCCCTCGGTTTCCAGCACGTCCAGGGTTTTGGAACAAATCTCCAGCGGTTCTCCCCGTCGGTAGACATGGTTGTCGTCATCCGCCGCCTCCATGAACGGGCCGGCGAGCAGCGCATAGTGGCCTCGCCAGGTGCAGGGAGCTTGGGCAGGAAACACAGCAGTCCATCGCGGATCGTTATTGTCGAGCCAGACCGGGCTGGCCGTCAAAATGAAATGATCAGCGTATGGAGGGGAATTTAGCAACAGGACGTCCTCCAAGCCGATCGGCTGCGGGATACCGCGCTGATAGGTTGTGCCTCGTTCGTCCACAACACGGTTGAAGGGCCCTCGAAGGATGGCATAGCGAACAGGTGAGGGATCAGTAACCGGGGGGAGCTTGTAGCCGGTCAAGGTGACGGAAAAGAAATGAACGCCGTCGATCACTTGCCAGGGGGAGGACTTGATCAGATGAATACCCAGGAAACCTGCGTCAGTCATGCCCGCGAGGTAGACTGTCAGGGTTAATGCACCGGAGAGGCAGTCCCCCCACTTCTCCGTATCGTGCACGAGATATTGCGGGACGGTCTGGTCCGTGACTATATCCGAAATCGTGAACCGCCCGCCTGGTTTGGCCACGCGAAACATTTCACGGAAAACCTTGCGTTTGTCCGGAGCCAGATTGATCACACAGTTTGAGATGATCAGATCGATCGTGCCATCCTCGACCGGCATCGCATCCGCCAGGCCTTTGCGGAACTCAACGTTGGACGCGGGATAGCCAAGATTCGTAGCCACGACCGCGGCGTTTCTCTGTGCGATATCCAACATGGTGTCTGTTATATCGATGCCAATCACGTGACCATCTTGGCCAACGAGCCGTGAGGCTTCGAAACAGTCGATCCCGCCACCAGATCCGATATCGAGAACAGTTTCGCCGGGACGAACCGTCTGCAAGCCGGCCGGCGTGCCGCATCCGTAAGAGATCTTCAGCACTTCATCGGGAATGAACGATTTGAGCTGCGCCATGTCGTAGCTCGTGGGACAGCACATCTGCTCTCCGCTGTTGGCGGCTTTGGCGTATCGGTCACTAACTTTGTGGGTGATTTCATCAGTAGGCATGGCCGGCCTCACGGTAGTATCAGTAATGGTATGGAGCTAACCCTATGTATCAATCCGGCCCCTGCCGGGTCAACTGGTATCTGGCAGGATGGCGCGGGCCAAGGCGCAATGGCTCACGGCTGATGGCGTGTAGTCTGTTCAAGAAGGGAAATCGTACAGCAGTTTGGATGAGAAAAGGGTGGAGGCAGAAGGGTTTGAAGAGGGACGAGGGGCGTACCCCGAAGGAATCACTCGGAGATCATACAGTATGGTGCAGAACAGCTGTTCCAACCGTTCGTATCGCTTGGTACGAGAACAGGTGCGCTGGGGGATAGTGTAAGTGGAGGTGTCACACTGGTTATGACTTCCATTGATCATGACACAGTGCAAATCGGAGAGCTTCATCTGCAGGTCTTCAAAGGAATTCTCTTGCATCGGGAGATTCGGGTAGTCCTGCAGATAGCCGTGCCACTGGCCGTCCTTTTTCCATATGATGTACTTCGCCGCGCGCAATGCAGCAGAGCACGTTCTTCGTCGTGGTCCATGCCGAGATCCATTACCGCTTGCCGGGCTGGTATGGAGAGACGCTGACCGTTGAAGTGACGGTGCCTGACGTAACCCCAACCTCATTCACATTTGCTCATGTGCTGCGAGAGAAGGTTAGCGGCCGGGTTGTAGTTAAGAGCTCGGCCCGCCTTGCAGCGATGGATGTCAACGGCAAGGTGAAACGTATGGACAAGACACTCGTTGGCGCAATGCAATTTCCGCCACAGTCTTCTTGACAGTCACCACACGCGCTTCATAACATCTGCATGTGGGAATCAGTGCTGCGGCATGCAGCGTT
>Ga0194128_10000673_pt1 | contig 61508 bp, 52 predicted proteins | sample TA2KigCa65mmetaG_FD_148650 | JGI IMG/M metagenome (GOLD analysis project Ga0194128, IMG submission 148650) | Freshwater microbial communities from Lake Tanganyika, Tanzania - TA2015037 Kigoma Deep Cast 65m | ecosystem: Environmental > Aquatic > Freshwater > Lake | place: Tanzania: Lake...
GCAGGATGTGCTCAATCGCACCGTGGCCGTGGTCCGGCACAAGTTCGAAATGCAAAATGCGAGGATCGAATTGGAGGATTCCGGTCCGGTACGGCTGGTTGCCGACGCGGGGCAACTCCAGCAGGTTTTCCTTGCAATTCTGGTCAACGCGCTGGAGGCCATTGCGCAGGATCCTACGCTGCGCAGCGGAGGAGGCTATGCGCGGATCCGGGTGAGCCAACCGGCGCCCGGGCTTGTCGAGGTGGCGATTTCCAACAACGGCCCATCGATTCCCGATGAGGCCATGCCGAGGCTTTTTGAGCCGTTCTTCAGCACCAAGGGCGCCATGTCGGGCGTCGGCCTCGGACTTTCAGTGGCTTATGGCGTGGTGCAGCGTCATCACGGGGAGATCCATGTCTCAACAGGCGCCGAGACCACCTTTACCGTGCAGCTGCCACTCAGCCAGGAGGAATGCGCGGCCGAACTCAGCATGGAGGTGAAATCATGAGCGAACCATCGGGCCCGCTGGACAGATTTTCGATCCTGGTGGTGGACGACGAGGCGGTGGTGCGCGACTCGCTCCAGGAGTGGTTCTCGCAGGAAGGCTATCAGGTGGAAGCAGCGGCCAGCGCCCCGGAAGCACTCACAGCGCTCGCGAAGAGTGAGTTTGACCTGGTGATCGCCGACATCCGCATGCCTGGCATGGACGGCGTGGAGCTGCTGGAGAAAATTCAGGCGGAGAAACTGGAAGCGGCCGTGATTCTGATCACCGGCTACGCCTCCGTGGAATCCGCCGTGCGCGCGTTGAAACTTGGCGCTTTCGACTATTTGACCAAGCCGTTCGATCCCGACGATCTTTCCGCTGTGGTGCGCAACGCGCTGGAACGGCAGCTGCTGCGGCGCGAAAACAGGCAACTGCGGGATCAACTGGCCTCCGGCGGAGTGTTGAGCGAGATTATCGGTGTCAGTGAAGCGATGAGGAAGGTGAAGGAGCAGATCGAAATGGTGGCCGCCGTCGATTCCACGGTACTGGTGGAAGGGCGGAGCGGCACGGGAAAGGAGCTCGTGGCTCGCGCGATTCACCGGCTGAGCCCGCGGCGGTTTCATCCGCTGGTCGTGGTCCATTGCGGCGCGCTGACGGAAACGCTGATCGAAAGCGAACTGTTCGGACACGAGAAAGGTGCCTTCACCGGCGCGCAACACCGCCGCAAGGGAAAGTTCGAGGCGGCGATGGGGGGCACGGTATTCCTGGATGAGATCGCCGATATTTCGCTCAAGACGCAGACAGACCTGCTGCGCGTGCTGCAGGAGCGGGAAGTGGTTCGAGTGGGTGGTACGCAGGCCATTCCCGTTGACTTCCGCGTGATCGCGGCCACCAATCGGAATCTGGAGCAGATGGTGAAGGAGGGTCTGTTTCGCGCCGATCTCTATTACCGCTTGCACGTATTCCGGATCTATCTTCCGGCGCTGCGGGAGCGCCCCAGCGACGTGCCGGTGCTGGCCACTCATTTCCTGGAAAAGTATTCGCGCAAAATGGGGCGCCACTTCCATGGATTTCAGCGGGCGGCTTTAGACAAACTGTCCAGCCATGCATGGCCGGGCAACGTCCGTGAACTGGAGAACTGCATCGAGCGGGCGCTGGTGGTCAGCTCCGAACCGGTTATCAGGGCCGAAGATCTTGTGCTGGGCGAAGGGCGCGCCCTTGCCCCCCTGTCCGGCTATTCGCTGGAGTGCGTCGAGAAGAACCATATACTGCGCGTTCTGGAAGAGTTCTCATGGAACCAAACACAGGCGGCGAAGGCTCTGGGCATCGACCGTGTGACGCTTTACCACAAAATCAAACGGTACGAACTGAAGCAATCCGCCAAGGCACTGTCCTCTCCCGAGGCGGCCGTGAAGGGCACCAGGGGGTGATCCTGGTACCCGTCGGCGAGTTCCCCGCGCAGCTTCTCGCGGAGTTGAGCCGCCGGTCCGGGCTGGCCTCCGGCCCGGGAATCGATGCCCCGCAGTCCGCCTATCACGCGAGGCGGAATCAATATGATTCCACGCAGTTGCTGTGCAGGTTGAAACAGTTCCAGCCTGGCGCCGTAATGGGAGTCACGCAACTGGATCTGTTCATTCCGGTGTTGCGTTACGTGTTCGGAGAGGCTGAGATGGGAGGCCGGGCGGCGATCTTCTCCGTCTGCCGGTTGAGGGAGGAGTTCTACGGGCTCCCACCGAACCCCGCTCTGCTTATAGAACGCGCCATGCGGGAGCTATGGCATGAAACGGGCCATTTACTGGGCTTGGCGCATTGCCGCGATCCTCTCTGTGTCATGAGTTCCTCTCATGCGGTGGAACAGGTGGACACGAAAAACGGTTCGCTGTGCAGGGATTGCCAATGCCGCGCCAACGTGCTGAGCGAAGAGCGCGGCATTGCCCTGCCCTGAATCGGATCACTGTTCTTCCGCTACACACCGGAGTCCTCATCGAGCAGGAAAATCTGCTCCACGGGAATCCGGAAAAGGCGGCCGACCTTGAATGCCAATGGAAGACTCGGGTCGTACTTGCCGGTTTCGATGGCGTTGATCGCCTGCCGCGACACGCCAATCTGTTTCGCCAGATCTTCCTGCGTCCAGTCGCGTTCGGCGCGCAGTACTTTAAGACGGTTCCTCATGGACCAACTCACTGGTATCTCCGGTGCGCTAGGCCAAGACCAACGGCGTAGCAAAGCAGCATCACCGCGGGCAGGTCGCGCGGATCGGCGTTGACGAACATCCCTTCGGCACGCAAGAAGCCGAGCGCGAAACAAGCCACCATCGAAGCCGGAAAGGCGATGGCCAGCGCCATCAGCTGCACCTGCCGCTGGAACTCGTCCAGGCCACGTATGAGCCGGACCAGCGCGGCGATCATTCCGCCGAATGTGGCGATCAAGGCCGCTGTGGCTGCCAGCCTCAACGCGTGTCCCGGCTCGTAGAACTGGCGAAGCGCGACGTGGCCGGACCATGCGGCGATGACGGCGGCGGCGGTGAGAATTACGGATCGGGAAAACCGATCCGGTTGCGTGATTGTCATAGCTGTTGAACCTCTCAGCGCTGATTTTGAGCAAGTCTTGCTTTACATAAAGTAAAGTATACTTGTCTTTTTGTCAAGCACTTTATTCCTGGAAGATTCAACGGCTTGCAAGATTTCGGCGCCGGTTACTCTTCGACGCCGCGCTCGCGCACGGAATCTTCGGCGTTCACCCGAGGCAACCATCGCGCGAGGTTGCCTTTCACGGTCGCAAACTCGGGCTTCGATGCCAGGTTGGTCCACTCCTGCGGATCGTTCTGGTGATCGTAGAGTTCCTCGCCGCCATCGGCGTAGCGTGTGTAGCGCCACCGCTCGCTGCGCAGGGAGTGGTTGTTGCGGAAATAGGTGGTGAGCGCTGGGCGGTCCCATGAGGCTTGCGGGTTCTTGAGAAGCGGCATCAGCGAGGCGCCTTCCAGTTCCTTGCGCGGGGAAAGCGAGCAGAGTTCGTTGAGCGTGGGGTAAACCTCCATCATCGTCACCGGGCGGGAGCAGCGCTGCGCCGGCTTGGTGACGCCGGGCGCGATGACGGCGAAGACGTTGCGGGTGGCTTCCTCCCACAGGCTGAATTTGCGCCAGTGTAGTTTTTCGCCGAGATGCCAGCCGTGATCGCTCCAAAGCACGATATTTGTGTTTTTTGCGAGCGGGCTGGCATCGAAGCCATCGATGAGCCGGCCCAGCGTTTCATCCATGAAGGCGATCGAGGCCAGATAGCCCTGCACGGCCTGCCGCCATTGTTTATTCTCGATCACTTTTTTGTGATCGCCGTCGGGCCGGGCAAACTTCTTGCCGATCGGAGGCACGTCATCGAGATCGTCATCCTTGACGCGCGGCAGCGTGATCTTTTCCAGCGGAAACATGTCGAAGTACTTCGGGGGAACGTACCAGGGAAGGTGCGGGCGGAAGAGTCCGCAGGCGAGAAACAGCGGTTTCGATTGCGGCTTATGCAACTCCTTGACGGCCCAATCCACCACTTTGTAGTCGCCCATCTCCGAGGCAGGAACGCGCACCGGGCCCCAATCAAAATGGGCTGTCTTGGGAATGCCGTTGAGTGGCCGGTTCTCCGGCATCGGGTCGGGAGGTTTGTTCCGCACTTGATCCGGGAAGTAATCGTGCCAACTGGCGGCGTCGGGGAATCCGCCGTGATAGATCTTGCCGCCACCCACGACACGGTAGCCATGCGCCATGAAGTGCTGGGAAAGCGAGACTGCCTTAGCCAGGACGGGCGATTTGCGCATCGGCTGGCTATTGTCGTAGATGCCGGAGGTGGAGGGGCGGATGCCGGTCATCAGCGCGGCGCGCGAGGGGTTGCACAGCGGCGCGGCGCAATGTGCGTTGGTGAAGAGCACGCCGCGGTTGACGAGCCGGTCCAGGTTGGGCGTGCGTGCCTGGGAGTGGCCGCCGAGGCAGGACACCCAGTCGTTCAGATCGTCGATGGCGATGAACAGCAGGTTCGGCCTGGAGGATTGCGCGTGTGCGAGCGGCGCCGCGCCAAGCGCGGAGAGAAACTGTCTGCGATGCATGGAGGCTACTTTAGCTCAACATGGTCGCATTTGCATCCATCACAGTCCGAACACAAACAGGGCGTTCCCTGCGGCAATCGCCACGCGCTGCCGGCCCCGCGACAGAAACGAGACAGGCGAGGCCACAACCTGTCCGCCCAGCGTGGCTTTCCAAAGCTCCTTCCCCGTCCTCGAATCCAGCGCCTTGAAATAGCCCTCTTCGGTTCCGGTGAACACAACACCGCCGGCCGTCGACATCAACCCTGCCCAAAGCGGCCTCATGAGCCGGTGCTCCCACATCATCTTCCCCGTGAGCGGATCCAGCGCGCGCACCGCTCCGTACCAATCCTCCATCACGCCTTCATTGCGGAACCAGCCGCCCTGGAACCTCGTCCCCGGGCGGTAATCGGCTTCGCCCTCAAAATACACGCTGCTCCCTTCCCGGACCGGAACATAGAACCATCCCGTCTCGGGCGAATAGGACGGCGACATCCAGTTGGTGCCTCCTGCAACTTGCGGATAGATGCGCCGGCCCTCGGGCGTCGGGTCGGTGCCCGGCAGCACGATCGGACGTCCGCTGGCGTCCAGCCCGTTCGCCCAGGTCTGTTTCACGAAGGGTTCGCCGAGCAAGAACTCACCGGTCGCCCGGTCCAGCACATAATAAAACCCGTTGCGGTTGGCGGTGATGAGAAGCTTCCGCATCCTTCCCTTGAAGACGCGGTCCACAAGCACCATGATCTGCGTCGCGTCCCAGTCATGCGTGTCGTGCGGGGTGAACTGAAAATGCCACTTGCGTTGCCCGGTATCGGCATCCAGCGCGACAACCGCATCGGAAAACAGGTTGTCTCCCTCGCGCACCTTCCCGTTCCAATCCGGACCTGGGTTCCCGGTGCCCCAGTAGGTAATGTTCAACGCCGGATCATAGCTTCCGGTGAGCCAAATCGACGCTCCGCCCGTCTTCCAGGAATCTCCCGCCCACGTCTCGCGCCCGAACTCGCCCGGACCGGGCACGGTGTAGAATCTCCACTTCCGGCTTCCGTCCTCGACGCTATAGGCGTCGAGGAATCCGCGGATGCCATACTCGCCTCCGGCAACTCCGGTGATCACCTTGTCCTTCACCACCAGCGGCGCCACGGTTCCTGCGTAGCCCAGCTTGTAGTCGATCATCTCCCGATCCCAGAGCAGGCGGCCCGTCTTGCGATCCAGCGCGATAACGTGGGCATCGAGCGTGGTCATGAACAGCCGGTCCCCGGTGAGCCCGAATCCGCGATTGACCTGCCCGCAGCAGTTGTTGATCTTCGGCGGGAGGTTCCTGCGGTACTCCCACAGCTTCATGCCTGTCTCCGCCTCCAGCGCAACGGCGTCGTTGGGCGGCAGCGTCACGTACATGACGCCATCCACCACCAGCGGCGTCGCCTCAAACTTTTCCCTGCCCTTGATCTGGAAGACCCACTTCAGCCGCAGATCGGCCACATTGCCGCGGTGGACTTGATCGAGCTTGCTGTACCTGTGTCCATCGTCGGTGCCGGAATAGGTCAGCCAGTTCCCCGCATCCTGGGCCAGCGCCACGAAGGCTGCCAGTATCAGCGCCGCTCTCAATTCCGGCCCCCTTTCAGCGAGCATATGTAGTCCAGCAGATCCTCCAACTCCGCCCCGCTGAGAGACACGCCGTAAGCAGGCATCAGCGATTGCCTGGGATAGGCGATGCCACCGATCTCGGACTTCAGAAACGAACGCAGCGTCTCTGCACGATCCATGAGGTGCACAGAATAGTCGTCTTCATTCAGCACGACCCCTTCCACCTTCTTTCCTTTCACCTCCACTACGACTGACCGATACCGGCCGGCCACTGCGGCACCCGGCTCCACCAGCGACTCGCGCAGATGCTCCCGGGTACGAGTGGCGCCGATGGTTGTCAGATCCGGACCCAGTCTCCCGCCGCCCATCCCGATCGTGTGGCAGGCCGCGCATCCGCCCTTGGCCGCGTAGATCTGCTTCCCGCGCTCAGCCGCTGCCGGATCGGATCTGCACGCCGCCACCTCCTGCACCTCCAGCGTGCGCACGAACGACAGGATCTTCCAGATGGAGTCCTCATCCAGCCATGCCCCTGGCATCTCACTGCCGGGCACGCCGTTCGAAATCGTCTGGTACATCTCGCGGTCGCTCGAGCCGAACCGACGGAACTTTGACGCCAGCCGTGCCCCGCGTCCCGATGCCCCGTCCATCCCGTGGCAGTTGACGCAATAGAAACTGTACATGCGCTTGCCTTCGGCGATGGCGGTGGCCGAGGTGAAAGTATTCTGGTCGCGCGTTTGCGCGGCCAGCGTCATCGCCACCGCCAGCAGGAAGCCCGATTTCATCCCGCCAAAAATATCACAGCTTTGCCGCGCACGGCTTAGGGCTACCTCAGCGTCACGCGTGCGGCTTTGCTTGCCGCGCCGCCGAGCCGCAACACCAACTCACGCGATCCCGGCGCCAGGCCGGCGGGTACGCGGATGTTCACCTGGTAGAGGCCGACGAAGCCCGGCGCAAGGCCCGCGAACTGCACCTCGCAGTTCACGCCGTCCATGGTAACCGTGGGCCGTGTGAGTGTTTCGGCGAGAGGGTTGGATGGACCAGCCGCTCCAGTCGCGGGACGGTTGGAAACAGCCCCAAGTCCCGCCGCATAGAAGTAGACGTTCTCGCCCGCCTCCAGCGGCCGCTGCGCGGTGACTAGCGTGTTATCCCCCGCTCGAACCACAATCGCTTCGCCGCCATTGAAGGCGAAGATGCCGGGGTGAGCAGCCAGGAGCGGGACCTGAAGCGCGGGGCTCGTCTGTTCGCCGAAGCTCAAGATTATCGAGGCTGTCGGCCCGGTTGCCTCCCAGGGGATCTGGATGTTGACCTGCTCTTGGCCGTTGGCATTGGCTACGGCGTAAATCGGCGCTTCCGAGCCATTCACCGCCGCGCGCACAGCCGCAAGCGAGCGCGGCAGGGGGATCGAAGTAGCCGCGGAGATCCCGGCGCCCGTGGTGATGGCCGTGCCGAAGACCGTGACGGGGGAACCGGCAACCACGCCCGGTTCAAAACTGGCGCCGTTCACAGCGGCGGTGGCCGCCGGGCGTTGCGCCGGCGCCTGGGTGCCTTCGATGCGGTAGACCACGCCGCCGCGATGATCGCCCACATAAATCTCTCCGGCCTCATCCTCGCCGAAAGTCGAGATGCGGATATTAGGCTGCAGCAGGAAACGGTTGCGGAACTGATTCCCTTCCCGTCTAAGCCCCCAGATTCGCCCGCTCTGGTAGTCGCCATAGATGTAGGTGCCAAGCAGCGCCGGGAACCGGCGGCCGCGGTAAACGAAGCCGCCGGTGACGGAGACGTCGTTCTGCGCGCGGCTGTCATACTCCAGCACCGGCAGCATCAGGCCGGTCATGTCGCATCCGGCCAGCAGGCATTGCAATCCCTCCATCAAGCGCCAGCCGTAGTTTTCCCCACCGCGGCTGGAGGCGGGCTGGAAATCGATCTCTTCCGCCCGGTTCTGTCCCACATCACCGATCCACAAGTCCCCGGTCTCGCGGTCGAAACTGTAGCGCCAGGGGTTGCGCAGGCCGGTGGCCCAGATCTCCGGCAGATATCTCGGATCATTCACGAAAGGGTTGTCAGAGGGGACACGATAGGTAGCGGCGCCAGATTCCGTGTCGATGCGCAGCATCTTTCCCAGGAAAGTCCGGCGGTCCTGCCCGGCATTAAGCGGATCGCGAGCGCTGCCGCCGTCACCCAAGCCGAGATACAGATACCCATCCGGCCCAAAGACCAGCTGCCCGGCGTTGTGGTTGGTGAACGGCTGTGTCTGCGTGAAGATCACCTGTTCGCTCAGCGGGTCAGCCAGGTTCGCATCCGCGCTGAGATGGTAGCGGCTCACGAATGTGTTGCGGCACGCGGTGTCGGTGTAGTTGACGTAGAAGTAGCGCTTGGCGGTGAAGCCCGGCGGGAATGCCACACCCAGCAGGCCACACTCGCCGTTGCTGCGCGTCTTGGACTGAATATCGAGGAGCGGCGCGGGCAGTACACGACCGTTCTCATACACGAGCAACAGGCCATTCTGCCGGGCGAAAAAGAGCCGTCCAGAGCCGTCACCTGGATGTTGAATGTCGGTGATGCTGCCGATACCGGTGGCGATCTGAACCAGCCGGATCTCGGCCTCCTGGGCCGGGGCGAGGAAGGCGCTTAACACGGCGACTATGGCAAAACGCATACGGGCTCCCCTTTGGCTTTATGCTACTGTACCTATTTCAACACGAAGAGGCCTGATTCGTAGTGAATTCGTTTATGAAAAAACTTACTTTATTACTCCCCGCCTTGGCGACGGTGTTTGCCCAGGATGCGGCATCCCTGCTGCGTGAGGCTAGCGTCAGGGCGGCGATAGAATTTGCCGCCCAAAACGAGGACAAAGTCATTGCCGAGCAGATAGAAATCTGTGAGGTGCCGGCGCCGCCGTTCCACGAAAAGCAGCGCGGGGAACTCTACAAGCGCAAGTTTGAGGAGCTTGGCCTGCGCAACGTGAGGATCGACGCAGAAGGCAACGTGATCGGCGGGCGGCCCGGTAGGAACGCGCGTCCGAATCTGGTATTCAGCGCCCATCTGGACACCGTTTTCCCGCCCGGTACGAACGTGAAGGTCACGCGGGACGGCTCGTGGCTGAAAGGCCCCGGCATCGGCGACGACTGCCGCGGCTTGGCGGTGGTGCTCGGAGTGATTCGCGCCATGAACGCCGCCAAAGTGGAGACGCCGGGCACGATCACCTTCGTGGGCACCGTGGGCGAAGAAGGCTTGGGCGATCTTCGCGGCGTGAAGCATCTTTTCGGATCCAGTCTGAAGGGGCAGATCGACAAGTTCATTTCGCTCGACGGCATCGGTTTCGGGGTCGCCAATGTGGGCGTAGGCAGTTTTCGTTACAAAGTGACGTTCAAGGGTCCCGGCGGCCACAGCTACGGAGCGTTCGGCATGGCGAATCCGATTCATGCGCTGGGCCGCGCCATTGAGAAAATCAGCGACTTCCAGGTGCCGTCCATGCCGAAGACCACGTTCAACGTGGGCCGCATCGGCGGAGGAACTTCAGTGAACTCGATCGCCTTTGAGGCGTGGATGGAAGTGGATATGCGCTCGGCCGATCCGGCCTCGCTGCGCGAGGTGGATGAGAAGTTCAAGGCCGCTGTGCAGCAGGCGCTGGACGAAGAAAACGCGCGCTGGAATCAGAACGGCAGGATCGCGGTGCAGATCGAGACCGTCGGCGTGCGCCCCGCGGGCAAGACCAGCGAGGATAGCGCTATCGTGCGGACGGCAGTTGCGGTTTCCTCGGCGCTAGGTCTGCAGGTCACTTTGCGGGAAGGCTCCACCGATTCCAACGTCGGCATGAACCTGGGCGTCCCTTCGATCACCATGAATAGCGGGGGCGCCGGCCGGGGCGCGCACTCGCTGGGTGAGATGTTCGACACCACCGATTCCTACAAAGGAACTCAGCGCGCCCTGCTGGCGGCGATTGCGCTGGCGCGCTGAGCCCCGATTCGGGCCGCCGTTCCCGACCCAAGGGTCGGCGACGCAATGCGAGTCACAGAAGTTGAAAAAAACTTCGCTTTTTCTCTAACCTTAGCAGGTCCATACACTTAGACCTCCCGGAACTCGCGCAGTTTCCCGCCAGCAGCGACTTGCGCACCTCTACACTGGGGCCGGTTGAGCCGAGCGCGCCTTCCAGGCGGGACATTGGCCAATGCAAGAGAGGATTTTTCATATGAGTCGATGGAAACCGAAGGCGGCGCTGGCCTGCCTGTTGGGGATCAGCCTGGCCGGCTTGGAGAGCTTGAGCGCGGCGCCCCCGCTAACCACTGTGCAAGATATTCTTTACCGGGCCGACGGGAGTCGGTTCTCCGGAACGGTGATGATCAATTGGCGAAGCTTCGACGCCGAGGACACGTCCAACATCGCAACCAGCAATCTGCAGCTGCGCATCGTGAACGGCCTGCTCCGCGTTCGGCTGGTACCCACCACCACTGGCAGTTCCGGCGCACACTACTCGGTGCGGTACGTCTACAACGGAAAAGTGCAGTTCACCGAAAGCTGGGCCGTGCCGCCCAGCGTGTCACCGGTCCGCGTCCGCGATGTGCGGATTGCCGGGGCCGGTTCCACCATAGGTCAAAGCACGCAGATCGAGATATCCAACGTGAACGGACTCCAGGAGGAGTTGAACCTGCGTCCGCTGGTGGGCCTGAACTTTGTTCCGTCGCGCGCGGCGATTATTAACATCGATGGGGCTTTGGAGGGCGCTGTCGGGGATCCTGGCGAATGCGTGCGCGTGGATGGCAGCGCCGGGCCTTGCGGCAGCGGAGCCCTCGGCATCGCGGCGGCAACGTTCGTCGATGGAGAAACCCCCAACGGGGCAGTGAACGGCTCCAACCTCAGCTACACGCTGGCCAACACGCCGAATCCGGCTTCGAGCCTGCTCCTCTACCGCAATGGAATGCTCCAGAAACTGAATCTCGACTACACCATGTCGGGGGCCTCGATTAACTTCGTTTCGGCGGCGGTGCCACAGTCGGGCGACGTGCTGCTGGCTTCCTACCGCACGCTTGGCTCCGGCACCACTCTTCCTCAGGTTCTTTGCACCAATTCCGGCTCGGCCACCAACCAGACATCTTCCACTGCCTTGGGAACCTGCGTCATCGCGAACAACGTGCTGAAGCCCGGCGACCGCGTCGAAATCTCTTTTGATTATTCGCACGAAGGAACCGCAACCGGATTCCAACTGACTGTTCTTTGGGGCTCCACTACGCTGGCATCCCGCACTGCGGCGGCCAATGTCGCCGTAGCCACGGGCCGCGCCAGCCTGAGCGTGATCCCCACTGGCGGCATTTGGAGCGCGCAAAGCTGGGGCAATAACCTGACTCTTGCCCAGGATGCCAACTCGACTTCGGAGGGGGGCACGGCGGGCATCACCGTCAGCCTGAATGGCAACATGTCCAGTTCGACCAGCGAGACCGTGACACTGCGTAACTTCACCGTCACGCGTTTCGCCGCTCCCTAGTACGGCCGTCCTCACAGTCCTGGAAACAGCGGCGTCGGTTTACCATGGCGCCAGCCTTCCTTTAGGTGGAAAATCCGCATCTCCTAGAGTTATTACCGGGTTTTCAAGCTGTTTCCAGGGCCACATAATGATGAGGAAGCTACGGGAGGAGAACTGTATGCTACAACGAGCGTGGTTCCATTTCGTCATCCGACCCGCTCTCCTGTTGAGGGACAGGAGAGGTCAGGATCTCCTGGAATACGCCTTGCTGGGGGGGTTTATTGCCGTGGCCGTCGCCGCCTTTTTCCCGACCAGTATCGCGCCGAATATCAGTCAGATCCTGTCAAGGGTGTCCAGCATGTTGAATTCTGCGCCAGGCACCGGTTCCTGAAGTCCGCAAACGCGTCTACTCGAGATACTTCTTCAAGTCCGGGTGGAGTTGTGCCTTCACATCGGGCTCCTCCAGCAGCTCGCGCAAAATCAGCCTCGGCGCCAGATTGTTGATCTTCTCCACCTTCCCGCCTTTCAAATGAGTGACAGCGGCCACTACGCTCTCCTGGCCCATTTTGAAAGGATGCTGCACCACCAAGGAATCGATTACCCCGCCCTTCAGGTCTTCCAGCAGGGTCGGGCTCCAATCAAACCCAACCAGTTTCAGCTTCGCCTGACGCGCCTTCACTGCCTGCGCGGCGCCGACCGTGGAGGATTCGTTGGAAGCAAACATGCCGTCCAGATTGGGAAAAGCCGTCAGCATGTTCTCTGCCACCGCGAGTGACTTGGCATAGTCGGCCATGCCAAACCGCTTGTCGGCTATCGCGATTTGCGGGAACTTTTCCTTTAGCGCATCCTCGAAGCCCTGCTCCCGCGCCATGGTGGAGGCAGCGCCCGGCTGCACCGCGACGATCACCACACGGCCCTTGCCGCCCAACACCTCTCCCATGCGCTGGGCCGCGATGCGTCCTGCCTCGTAGTTGTCCGTCGCCACTTGGGAAACGAACTGTTCGGTGTCGATGCCGGAATCGAAAATCACGACCGGGATCTTCTCGCGAGCCGCCCTCTCCACCACGCCGACCATCGCCTTCTTATCAATCGGCGCCAGCGCGATCGCATCCACGCGGCGGTTGATCATCGCTTCCACAATCTGAATCTGGCCTGCGTAGTCGGTCTCCGAGGTCGGTCCGTTCCAAATGATTTCGACTCCGCTTTCGCGCGAAGCCGCCACCGCGCCCGCTTGCACGGACTGCCAGAACAGATGCGCGCGGCCCTTGGGTATCACCGCGATGGTGATCTTCTTCTCCCGGTTGCAGCCGGGCATGGCGAGTCCCAGCAAAGCCGCGGCCGCGGCTCTGCGCGTCAATGGTGTCATTCGACCTCCGCGAGTCCGTCAGGGCAGTTTCGGCTCGGTGATGCTGTAGTTCACGTTCAGCGAACGGAGGAAGGCAAGCAGGTCAGCCTTTTCAGCCGCAGTCAGCTTTACCTCCTTCAAGTTCGTCGTGTCCAGATACTTGTTCGGCTTGCCGCCGCCGAGCATCGTGTCCACGGCCTCCTCCAGCGTCTTGGCGCTGCCGTTGTGAAAGTAGGGAGCCGACTTGGCGATATCGAGTAGCGTTGGTGTTTTGAACGCACCCGTGTCCTTTTCTTCCTTGCTGATCGCGCCACGGCCTGCGTCAGGCTTCTCGGCGTCCATCCCGATACCCACGTTGTGGAACTGCTGATCCGTCAGCAGACGGCCGTCGTGGCAGTTGGTGCACTTGGCCTTCTCATCGAAGATCTTCCAGCCGCGCTGTGCCGCCGGCGAGAACGCCTTGTTGTCGCCATTGCGGAACTTGATCCAGGCCGAATCGTTGCTGACGATGGTGCGCATGAACGCCGCCACCGCCTTGGCCACATTCTCCTTGGTGATCGGCCCCGCGCCGAACACTTTATCGAATTGCGACTGGTAACCGGGAATCTGGTTCAGCTTCGCCACGACGTCATCGACGCTCGGACGCCCGTTCTGGCCTGTCGCGCCCATGTTGCCGCCGCTCCATGCTCCCAGCACCTGCCGCTCCAGCGACGGCGCGCGGCCGTCCCAATACAGCGCCGCGTAGTAGCCGACATTCCACATCGTCGGTGAACTGCGTGTCAGCTTGGCCTCATATGCTCCCATCGCCGTTGGCAGGCCGTCGGTGAGACCCTTTTCCTTCACGTGGCAGTAATAGCAGGAGCGCGAGCCGTCCCCGCTCAGCCGCTTGTCATAGTAAAGCTGTTTGCCCAGCTCCACCTTCTCCTTGGTCATCGCGTTGTCAGCCGGGATCTTCATGTCCTCGTAATTGGGAATCGAGGGAAACTGCGCCAGAAGCGGTGCAACGAGAAACGCCGACAGGCCAACCACCAGCAACTGCTTGCTCATTTTCACTTGCCCTCCTCGCACAATAGCCACTGTTTTTCAGCCGCGAACGCTGGCGGCGGGGATCTTGCGCACCAGATCCTCCATCTCCGCCCGGTTCTCGCTGCCGATCGTGAAACAATCCACGCAATCCAGCGACAAGGCAAACTGCAGGCATTCGTCCGCCCGGTTGCGCAGTTTGCCCGCGCCGAGAATCTTCATCCCGATAATCCCCTTGCCCGCCGCCTTCATCTGGTTCAGCACGCTGATCACGGTCTCCACATCGGCGTCCATGGCGATCTTGGCCGGGTTGATCCGCGCCAGGTCCACTTGAACCCACGGTGTCCGCGCAGCGGTCTTCAGCGCCTCCAGCGTGTGGCAACTGACCCCGTGTGTCCGGATAATGCCTTTCTCGCGCGCCTCGGAGATCACCGCCATCGCGCCCTTCTTGCGATCCGGCCAATCGGCGTCCACCATGGTGTGCAGCAGCATGATGTCGATGTAGTCGGTTCCCAACTCGCGCCGGAAGCGGTCCAAGTCCGCCCGCATCTCTTTCTCCGTGTTGGCATGCGTTTTTGAAAGGATCACCACTTTCTCGCGCGGTATCCCCGCATTCAACGCTGCCTTCAAATGCGGGTGCGAACCATACTGATCCGCTGAATCCCAGAAATTCACGCCCTGGTCATACGCTGCTTTGAAGAGATCCGCCATTCCACCGAGGCCGAGCTGCTTGGTCTGGTTCGAGCTGCCACCGCTGCCGTTGGTGCCCGTGCCCATCGCCAGCCGGCTCAGCTCGACCTTCATCGGGCCCAGCTTGATCCGGTCCGATGCCAGCTTCTTCGTGCCGGCAAACAGATGATGAGGGAAAGCGGCCATCCCGGTAACACCGGCGGATGCGCTCAAGAAACGGCGGCGGTTCATTTGGGGGCAGTTCATATTTGTCTCCAGCTTATTGGTCACCTTATCACATTGAGCTTGTAGATTTCATACTATAAGGTACAGGAAATGTCTCCCAACCTCTTCATCCGGGCCCTGTTGACCGGCGCGTTTCTCGTCTCCGCCGCTCCTGCGCAAACCGCGAAACCCATCGACTTCAACCGGGACATCCGCCCCATCCTCTCCGACCACTGCTTTGCCTGCCACGGACCGGATGAGAAGGCGCGCATGGTGAATCTGCGGCTGGATATCCGCGAAGGTGCCTTCGCCGCCAAAGGCGAGGCACGCTACATCGTTCCCGGCAATGCCGCCGCCAGTCTTCTCTACCAGCGCGTCAGTCACGCCAAGCCCGTGCTGCGCATGCCGCCCGCATCTACCGGCCGGACGTTGACCGAGCAGCAAGTCTCCCTCATCCGGCGCTGGATCAACGAAGGCGCCGCTTGGGAGACGCACTGGTCCTACCTGCCGCCGTCGCGCCCCGCGCTACCGGCGGTGTCTAACCGCGCATGGCCCCGCAACCCGATCGATCACTTTGTGCTCGCGCGCCTGGAAAAAGAGGGCCTGAAGCCTTCTCCGGAAACCGACAAGACGACCCTTCTGCGCCGTGTCACGCTGGATCTCACAGGATTGCCGCCGGCGCCCGCCGATCTGGCCGCCTTCCTCACCGACCGCTCTCCCAACGCTTACGAGAGAGTGGTCGATCGACTTCTCAATTCGCCTCACTACGGTGAGCGCATGGCCATGCAGTGGCTCGATCTGGCGCGCTACGCCGACACGCATGGCTATCACATCGATTCCCACCGCGACATGTGGCCCTGGCGCGACTGGGTCATCCGCGCCTACAACGACAACAAGCCGTTTGACCAGTTCACGCTGGAGCAGTTGGCCGGTGACCTGCTGCCGGCGCCCACTCGCGAGCAGCGCGTCGCCACCGGCTTCAACCGCAACCACATGATCAATTTCGAGGGCGGCGCCATTCCGGAAGAGTACCTGGCCGAGTATGTCGTCGATCGTGTCGAAGCCACCTCCACCATATGGATGGGGATGACCATGGGCTGCGCACGCTGCCACGATCACAAGTACGATCCGATCTCCCAGCGCGACTTCTACCGCCTGTTCGCTTTCTTCAACACGGTCGCCGAAAAGGGCCTCGATGGCCGACGCGGCAATGCGGAGCCGCTGATTCCCGTCGCGCCGCAGGGCCAGATCATGGAGCTCGACGCGCTGGAGTGCGCCATTCGGGAGAAACGCGACGCGATGGATGAAAAACAAATCGACGCCGCGCTGGCCGCCTGGGAGAAAACCCTGCGCCGGCCGTTTGCCGCTCCTGTCACCGATGGTATTGCCGCCCACTTCCCCTTCGACGGCAACTTGCACGACGTCTCGGGAAGCTATCTGCACGGCCGCCCGATAGACGGTGAACCCGGCTTCCCCGGCGGCATCATCGACAAGGCTCTCTCGCTCACCGCCGACGATCATGTCCGCCTTGCACCGCGCCTTCCGGTTGACACATCGAAGCCCTTCACCGTCGCACTGTGGATCAGGCCCAGCTCGGATAAGGCCGAGGTGATCGAAATCTTCCAAGGAGCGCTGGAACTCTCCACCGAACCCTCCTATTACATGCCAGAGCTGAAGCGCGTCGCGCGGCTGCGATTCCAGGGCTTTCAGACGCAGGAGCCCATCGTCATCGGCCAGTGGACCCACGTTGCGTTCACCCGTGAGAGCGGCGCCTACGGCCTCTTCCTCCACGGCGAACCGGCTAAACTCGAACTATTCGAAAAACCGATTGAGCCATCGGTAGAAACCGCGCTCGAAATCAAAGGCTACCGCGGCTCCCTCGATGACGTGCGCATCTACTCGCGCGCCATTACCGCCGCGGAAGCGCGCACGATTGCGCTCCACCACCCCGCCGCTGCGTTGCTCGAAATCCCCGCCGCCAAGCGCGACAAGGATCAGAAGCCACGCCTGCGCGAATACTTCCTGACCCACGCCGCGCCAGAGCCGCTCCGCACGCAGCACGCCGAGCTGAAGGCGCTGGAAAAGCGCAAGGAGCAGATGGAGCGCGCCGTCCCCACCGTCATGGTGATGCAGGAAATGGGCAAACCGCGCGAGACGCACATGCTGGGCCGTGGTGACTATCGCAACAAGGGTGAAAAGGTCACTGCCGGCGTGCCTTCCACGCTGCCGCCGCTGCCGCCCGGCGCGCCCTCGAACCGCCTCGGCCTGGCGCAGTGGCTGCTCGACCCCGCCAACCCGCTCACCGCTCGCGTCACCGTGAACCGCTACTGGCAGATGTACTTCGGCCATGGCTTGGTGAAAACCTCCGAAGACCTTGGCTCGCAAGGCGAGGCCCCCTCGCACCCCGAATTGCTTGACTGGCTCGCCACCGAGTTCGTGCGCCTTAAGTGGGACGTGAAAGCGATGCAGCGCCTGATCGTGACCTCAGCGACCTACCGCCAATCGTCCAAGGTGACGCCAGCGCTGCTGGAACGCGACCCAGAGAACCGCCTGCTGGCCCGCATGTCGCGTTTCCGCCTTTCCGCCGAATTCATCCGCGACAACGCGCTTGCCGCAAGCGGCCTGCTGAAGCCGGCAATCGGCGGACCGAGCGTCTTCCCCTACCAGCCGCCCGGACTGTGGGAAGAAATGGCCTTCCACGGTATCTACTCGGCGCAGACCTACACGCCTGGCAAAGGCGAAGACCTCTACCGCCGCGGCATGTACACCTTCTGGAAGCGCACCGTCCCGCCCGCGTCGCTCGCCACCTTCGACGCCCCCGACCGCGAGAAATGCACCGCACGACGCGCCATCACCAACACCCCGCTGCAAGCCCTTATCTTGATGAACGACCCGACTTATGTGGAAGCGGCCCGCCACCTGGCACAACGTGCGCTTCGCGAAGCCGGCCGTGATGCTTCCAGGCGCATCGAGCACATCTTCCGCCAGGTGACCCTGCGCAAACCAACGACGCGCGAGGTCGCGATCCTGCGTGACCTGGAACGCCTTCAACTCGCCGCCCACACCGCCAACACCGAAAATTCCCGAGCACTGCTGGCCAATGGCGAATCCGCCGCCGACAAATCTTTGCTCCCATCGGAATTGGCTGCCTGGACTAACATCGCCGCGGTCGTGCTGAGTCTGGACGAGGCGATCACCAAGGAATAGCCGCCAGAAACTGGCAGCTCCTAAGGGTCTTTCCCAGCACAAGCGTATGAACCACTTGCCCGAATGTGGCCGCAGCCGGCTGCCATGGATCTAAAGGAGGCGCTCAAGCAGATTTTTTCCGAGGGCTTCCGGGGGCGGATTCTGTCCTTCGACAGCAATTCTGCTGCCGCGTTCGCAAAGATTGCAGTTGGCCGGCGGGCTTTAGGGCGACCGATCGCCGCCATCGCGAGATTACATGCAGCCGTTGTTGCCACGCGCAACACAGCCGATTTCGAGGGTTGCGGTGTGCGGGTGGAAGATCCCTGGACAGAGTCTTGAACAACTGAAGCCGGGCTTGCCTGTAACTCGCCGCTCCGATAGTCTGGCAGTAGGCATGACTGGGCTCACTCTAACCCGCCGGCACTTCTTTTCTCTCTCCAGTACGGGCATCGGCTCGGCCGCGCTCGGCTCACTGCTGCATCCCAGTCTGCTTTCCGGGGCCGGGCTCGAAGGGTTGCCGCACTTTGCCCCAAAAGCCAAGCGCGTCATCTTCCTCCATCAGTCCGGCGCACCCTCACAGCTTGACCTGTTCGACTACAAACCCGCTTTGCAAAAGCTGTTCGGAACGGAACTGCCCGACTCGATCCGCAAGGGCCAGCGCATCACAGGTATGACGTCGGGGCAAAGCTCGCTCCCGGTCACCCCGTCGATATTTAAGTTCGCCAAGCACGGCAAGTCCGGCGCCCTGCTCAGCGAGCTTCTCCCTCACACCGCCAAGATCGCCGACGACATCGCCATCATCAAGACCATCCATACCGACGCCATCAACCACGACCCGGCCATCACCTTTATACACTCCGGCAGCCAGCAGCCCGGCCGCCCGAGCCTCGGCTCCTGGGTCAGTTACGGGCTCGGCTCGGAGAATCAAAACCTGCCCGCCTTCGTCGTCCTTCTCTCGCTCTCCAACACGCCCATCAACGACCAGCCGCTTTTCTCGCGCCTGTGGGGCAGCGGTTTTCTGCCGTCCAGCTATCAGGGGGTACGGTTCCGTTCCGGCGCCGATCCGGTGCTGCATCTCAAGAACCCCGACGGCATCGACGCGAAGACGCGGCGCCAGATGCTGGACGCACTCGAGAAACTGAACCGCATGCGCCACCAGGCATACGGGGATCCGGAAATCGAAACGCGCATCGCGCAATTCGAGATGGCCTACCGCATGCAAGCCTCGGTTCCCGATCTGATGGATCTGTCGAAAGAACCCGAGTCTACCTTCGAACTCTACGGGCCCGACGCGCGCAAGCCCGGTTCCTACGCCGCCAACTGCCTGCTCGCCCGCAGGCTTGCCGAGCGCAACGTGCGCTTCATCCAGCTCTACCATCGCGGCTGGGATCAGCATAACGACCTGCCCAGCCACATCCGTATGCAGTGTCAAGGAACGGATCAGCCTTCCGCGGCGCTCGTCACCGACCTTAAGCAGCGCGGCCTGCTCGACGATACGCTGGTCATCTGGGCCGGCGAATTCGGCCGTACGGTGTACTGCCAGGGGCGGCTGACGGAGACCAACTACGGACGCGACCACCATCCGCGCAACTTCGCCATCTGGATGGCAGGAGGAGGCATCAAACCCGGCCTCTCGATCGGCGAAACCGACGACTTCAGCTACAACATTGTTTCCGAACCCGTGCATGTTCACGACTTGCAGGCCACCATCCTGCACTGCCTAGGTATTGACCACACGCGGCTCACCTACAAGTTCCAGGGGCGCTGGTTCCGCCTCACCGACGTGCACGGAAATGTCTTCAAGAGAATACTCGCCTAGAAAAGAGGATGTTCCACATGAGGGGATTGGGAATTTTCGTTGGGTTCTTGGCATTGTCCGCCATGCAGGCCGCAACGCCCGAGGAGTTCTACAAAGCCATCCGCGCCAATGACCTGGCAACGCTTTCGCGGCTTGCCACATCCGGCGACGTCAATGCCAAGGACGCACGCGGCTCCACGCCGCTGATGCACGCCTCGCTGATCGGTAGCGTCGAGGCGATGCGGACGCTCATCAAGTCGGGAGCCGACGTCAACGCCGTAAACAACATGGGAGTCACCGCTCTCATTGGGGGCGCCACGGATCCCGAGCGCGTCAGGCTGCTGCTGGATGCCGGCGCGAAAGTGGATCCTGTCAGCCGTCAGGGACGCACCGCGCTGCTTGCCGCCGCCTCCTCGCCGCAGGCCACCGCGAGCGTCCGCATGCTGCTGGATCGAGGCACTAAGCTCACCGATGCGGACTCCACGGGCATGACTCCGCTTCATGCCGCCACCGCCTGGCCGTGTGCTCCCTCCACCGTGAGGCTATTGCTCTCCAAGGGCGCCGATGTGAAGGCACTCGACAAAGGCGGTTTTTCTCCACTCATCGCCGCGGCTGGCGCCTGCCCCGCCGACATCGTTAAGGACATGCTCTCCCGCGGGGCCGACGTCCACGTTGCCAACAGCTCCAGTAGCGAAGTGAAGTTCGGCAAGATCGCTCTGACCGGTTTGAATGCGCTCATGTTCGCCGCTCCGCACCAAGGCGTTGACATCATCCGGCTGTTGCTCGACGCCGGCGCGAAGGTGAACGCCGTGGATGGGCGTGGCATGACGGCGCTCATGTTCGCGGTCTCCAGCGAACGCCAGGATCCCGCCGTGGTGAAGCTGCTACTCGATCGCGGCGCCGACCCATCCATCAAGAGCAAGGCGGGTGAAACCGCCCTCGACTGGGCCCGCAAATTCAACACACCGTCCATTCTGAAACTACTCGGCGCGTTGCCCGCCAAATCCGCCCCGAACCTCGGCAAGGTGGCCTCCGGGTCGGACCGGGCCTCTGCCGCCCGCGCACTCGACCTGGTCCTCAAATCGAGTTCCGAGTTTTTCCGCCAGAGCGGCTGCGTCGCTTGCCACCATCAGAATCTCGCCGGACTAGCGGCCGCCGAGGCTCGAAAGGCCAGGATGCCCGTCGATGAGAAGCTCGCTGGGGAGCAACTCGGACAGAACAAGGGAATGTGGACGTTCTTCCAAACCGGTCTCCAGCAAATGATGGATCCTCCGGGCGCCTACGATATGGCCGTCTACGCGCTGCTCCAGTTTGAAGCCGCCGGCTATCCCGCCGATCCGGTCACTGACGCTTTGCTCCACTACTCCGCCGGTAAACAGACCGAAGAAGGCGCATGGTCGGCCAAAGGGATAGCGCGCTCTCCACTGGAGGAAGGCGACATACATCGCGCCGCGCTCGGCATCCGTGCACTGCTCGCCTATGCTCCGGCCGGCAGGAAGCAGGAGATGGAGAAGCGAGTCGCACGGGCGAAGAAGTATCTGCTGACCGCGAAGGCCAGCACCACAGACGACCATGCCATGCGGTTGCTGGGCCTTCTCTGGGCGGGCGAGCCGGCTGCCAGTATCCGTTCCTTCGCCACGAACCTGCTCAACTCCCAGCGCTCCGACGGCGGATTCGGCGGCAATCCGCACCTGCCGAGCGACGCGTACTCCACCGCACAGGCGCTCTACGCGCTGAAGGCAATCGGCTCATTAAAACCCGCCGATCCTCCAGCCGCCAGAGCCACGGCATTCCTGTTGCGGACGCAGAATGAAGATGGCTCCTGGCTTGTCCGCAGCCGCGCACCCAAGTTCCAACCCTACTTTGAAAGCGGCTTCCCGCACGGGCACGACCAGTGGATCTCGGCCTCCGCCACCGCGTGGGCCGTCATGGCCCTTGCCAAGTGATCGATCAGCCCTGCAACTGCCCCCCGGCGAGCCGTGTCATTCAAGCTCTCGACGGCGTTTAGCAGAACTTCCTTGTTCGATTTCACCATGATGACGATACGATCAACGCTCTTCCAGCGGTTTCACCGGATCGATCAAAGGCCAGCACAGAGTTCCCAGAAGGTAGACGCCCGCCATCAAATAGAGAAAAACATTCCAGTTGCTGCCCGCCGCGCTCAGCGCCTGCTCGCCCCACTGGACGCCCATCCAACCGAAAGCGGCGTTCACCGTTCCCACAGGATCCTCTAGTATGTAGCCGCCCAGCCAAGGGGCCACAAAGCCCGCCATGTTCCCCATCATGTTCATCGATCCCGACAGCGTACCGGCATACTTGCCGCCGACGTCCATGCACGCGCCCCAGGAGCCCGGCATCACCAGGTCGTTGCAGAAGCTCGCCATGCCCATGAAGATCATCGCCATCAGCGCATTCTCGGTGTTCACGGAAACAATCAGCAGGCTGCCGGCGCCGAAAAACCCCGCGCTTCCCAGCAGCCGCCGCGCCAGCTTCACGCTTCCCGTCACGCGGGCCAGCGGCGCGGAAATCAATCCGCAAAAAAGAGAACCCAGTCCGCCCAGTAACAGGGGAAGAATCGCGTAGGTGGCCACATCCGCTTCTTGCAGCCCTCGAACCTCCTTCAGATACGTGGGAAGCCACGTGATGTAGAAGTACCAGGGAAAGGCCAGCAGAAAATACTGCAACCACAGCAACCACACGGAGCGCGAGGCGATCAGCTTGCCCCACGGAACATTCCCGTGGCCGCTGGCTGTCTCCTCGGAACCGGCCAAAAGCGCCAGCTCCGCCTCGTTCACACTCTTGTGATCCCGCGGATTGTCGCGGTACCAGCGGTAGAAGAAGAATGCCCAAACCAGCCCGATGGCGCCGAACAGCACAAACGCCCACCGCCAGTTCATGATCTTGAACACCCAGAAAACCAGCGGCGGCGTGAAAGCTCCGCCCCATCGCGCAAAGGTCCACATGATCCCTTGCGCCCGCACCCGCTCCTGCTGCGGCAACCATGTGGTGAACGATTTCGTCAGATTCGGAAAGCAGCCTGCCTCCCCCGCGCCGAACAGGAACCGCGTGATCCATAGCGACGAGAGGTTCCATACGGCGCCGGTGAATGCGGTGAACGCGCTCCACCACAAAACAATCCGCATCAACACGCGCCGCGGCCCCATCCAGTCCCCAAGCCACCCGCCCGGAATCTCAAACAGCGCGTAGGCCAGCGCGAACGCAGAGAAGATCGAGCCCATCTGCTTCTTGTCGAGCCCCAGGTCCTCGGACATGTGAGGCGCCGCCATCGAGATGCAGACACGGTCGATATAGGCCAGAATGGCCAACGTGACTGCGAGTACGATCACCCAGTAGCGCGCTCGGCTAGGCGCTAGTGCGGTGGGTTTTGGCGGGGTTCCAGTAGTTTGCATGTGGGAAGGTGAACTGGCTATCAGATCACGTCCGGCCCGCCGAGGTCAACTTTCCAGCCAGCTGCGAACCGCCTCGTAAACATCCGTCAGTGCCACTCGCTCGCCGCCGGGCGGTGGCTTCAATGGAAAATCGAGCGGCGCGATCAGGTGCAGCTCATCCAGGCCCGCGGCCACAAAGACTTCCAGACCGGCAACCGCGATTTGGGTGAAAAGCACTTGAACCGGTTCCGCGCTCTGCGAACGTCCGCTCCAGAACCGCGCCAGCCCCAACCCGCCTCAGTCCTTTTCCTGCTGCTCCAGCTCGCGGTCCAGCCACTCCAGGTACCGGCGCGAACCGTCTACAACCGTCAACGCAATTACTTCCGGCACTTGATAGGAGTGCACTTTCGCCAGTTCCGCGCTCAGCCGCTGCAGCAGGTCCCGCCTGGACTTGATCACCAGAAGGAACTCTGCCGCCTCCTCGACCTGGTCCTTCCACCAATACACGCTTCGCGCGCCGGGCACCACGTTGACGCATGCGGCCAGCCGCTTCTCCACCAAGTGACGAGCGAGCTTTCGCGCCTCTTCTTCGGACTCGCAAGTGGATAAAACAACGATTTTGTCTGTCATGGCACTGGATATTTCGCGGAAAGAGGATTATAAGAAATATAGAGGTTCTGCGCGACCTCGGCTCTCGGCTTCAGCTTTCTGCCAATCAACATCGATGACTTCGTCCTTGAAGAAGGTCGTTAGTGGGCTTGCGCTCGCCGGCCTCGCGGTGTTTGCCTATGTCCACTTGCGAGGCCCCCAGGGAATTCCGGCGCTTTGGGAGAAACGCCGGGCCATCCAGGCTATGGAGGAAAAAAACCGCCTCCTCGCCATCGAGAATGCCAAGATCCGGGCGCGGAATGCGGAGTTGCGCAACCCGCAGGTTCTCGAGTTGGAGATTCGGAATCGCCTTAACAAGCTTCGCCGCGGCGAGATCGATTTCAAGCTGCCCGAGGAACCCGCGGCCAAGCAGGAATCCCACTAGCTCCCACTAGCTCAGCCTCCGCACGCGCTCCATTAACGTTTCGAAAAGCTCCCGCGGCGCCTCATCGCGCTGCTCGCAAATGACGCGCACCACCGGCTCGGTCTGGCTCACACGCACATGAAACCACTTGCCAGGCCAGTCCACACGCAAGCCATCCACCGTGTTCGCCTCCCCGCCGGAGTACTCGCTCCGCAACTCCCGCAGCAAGGCAGGGACTTTGGGACTGGAAAGCGCTACCTCGCCCTTGCACATCCGGTAACGCGGATAGGAACCCGCGATTTCGCTCAACGGCTTCCCGCGTTCGGCCATCATCGAGAGAATGCTCAGCATCGACGCGATCCCGTCGTAGATGAACCGGAAGCGCGCCAGCATCACCGCGCCGGTTCCCTCCCCCGCCAACGCGATTTCTCTCTCCGGATAGGTTGCCAGCGCGTCCATTGCCGCCTGCCGTCCCACCGGGACGCGAACCACCCGCCCTCCATGCTTTGCCGCCACCTCCTGCACCAGCGCCGTGGTCGACAAGTTCGTGATCACAAGCTTGCCCGGGCTCGTTGGCAGGTGATGATCGGCCATCATCGGCAGAACCATCTCCTCCGATAGTGCCTCGCCCGCTCCGGTTGCCACCGCCACGCGGTCTGAATCCACGTCGAACAGGAACCCCGCGTCGGCCTCCAGCGGCTTCATCAGTGGCGCTAGTTGCAAACCCACCGTGCGCGCCGTCGTCGCCGGCTCGTGCGCGAATCGCGATCCTTCTATCCGCCCATTAATTAGCGTCATGGAGAATCCGTAATCCTGATTCAGCCGCCGCAGCAGCAACGCAGACGTGCCGTTGCAGCAATCCACCACCACACGGTAACGCCTGAGCCGCTCGAAATCATAAGCCGCCGCCAGCTCCTTCAGGTACTCTCCGATGGCCCCCACTTCCTCCCGCAATCCGCCCAGCTTGTCCGATGGCTCATAGCGGAACCGCTTGAGGTGATAAATGTCCAGCAACTCGCCCGCTTCCGCTGTGTTCAGATACCGGCCATGCGCACCGAAGAACTTCAACGCATTCCACTCCGCATCGTTGTGGCTGGCTCCGATCGAAATCCCACCCGCAGCATTCAGCCGCCGGATCGCGTGCTGAATCACCGGCGTTGACACCATCCCCAGGTCGAGCGCATCCCGGCCGCAGGCCATCAGCGCCGAGACAACGCCCTCCCGCAACATCACGCCGCTGGCGCGCGGGTCGCGCCCCACGATCACTGGGCCCGGTGCGCTTAAAAACGTCGCAAACGCCGAGGCGAAATCCAGAACATGCGCCGCTGTCAACCCGCCGCCTACAACTCCCCGTAGCCCCGCATACGAGATCCGGAGGGGGCGCCGAACCATGCTCACTTGGCCAGCACCAGCCGCCCGAATTTCTCCGGCGTGTGATGGCTGCGGTCCATCACGGGCGTCCACATGGTCGACTGCCGGTTCGGCGCCTTGCCCGTCAGCCGGTACAGGTTCATCCGGTATTGTTTGCCAACCTCGGCTGGACGCGTGTCCATGCTCGCCATCGGGATCTTCATCTCCCCGTACCAGATCTTTCGCGTTTTATCGATCCGCGCCTTCACCTGAAACCCGGAGTTCCACTGCCACGCCTTCTCCGCGTTCATGCTCTTGCGGTCAATGTCCAAATCCACCCACTCGCCTTGCGGAGAAACCTGGTATTCGCGGTAGCGGTGGATCTGCTCCAGATCCGCGCCGATGAACAGCTCCGTCACGTCCCAGCTCCATAATTGGTAGGTCTCCTCGGCCGTTTTCGGATCCGCCTTCAGGTTCAGGTCGTCGTAGGGCGAGATGAACAGCATGTAGAGGTACCGCGGCGTCCACTGCATCCGCACCTCGAACTTGCCCGGCGAGGGCTTGCCGAACGGGTCCACGTCCGCCTTCACGCCCGGCGCCTTCCGCCAATGAGGAGCATCGGCATTGGCCGTCAATTCAAAATCCGCCTGCGCGCGAGGACATTCCACCACTGCCGGATCGGCCGCGTACGCAAGAAAAACACCCGCAAGCACTGCTGTGATCGGTTTCATTCCTTCTCAATATACGCTCTAATGGAGACATGAAAAAAGTGGGATGCTCGCTCGCCCTGCTTCTGGCGTTGGCGCCTTTGTTCGGCCAGGCTCCGCCGTTCCAACTGCCCGACGCGTACCAGATGGAAGCCAACATCTCCTACGCCCAGTTTCCGGAGACCAAACTCGACATCATGGCTCCGAAAGCGCCGGCCTCCGTCAAGCGTCCCGGCGTCATCGTCATTCATGGCGGCGGCTGGGTGGGCGGCACAAAGGAACAGGTGGCCTCCGGCTACTGCCTGCCTTATTTGGAAAAGGGCTTCGTCGTCGCCAACGTCGAATACCGCCTCGCCAAGGCCGCGCCGGCGCCCGCCGCGGTGCAGGACGTGCTGTTGGCCGCGCAATGGTTCCACAAGAACGCCGACAAGTACAACGTCGACAAGAACCGCATCATCGTCACCGGCAACAGCGCCGGCGGCCACCTCTCCTTGATGGTTGGGATGACGCCCAAATCGGCCAGGCTCGGCCCCACGACGAAGATCGCCGCGGTGGTCAATTTTTACGGCATCACCGATGTCGGCGATCAGCTCGCCGGACCGAATATGCGCCAGTACGCCGTCACCTGGGTCCCGGAGCAACAGGGCCGCTTCGAACTCGCCCGCCGCCTCAGTCCCATCACCTACGTTCGCCAGGACGTGCCTCCGGTCAAGACCATTCACGGCGATGCGGACAAGACCGTCCCCTATGAGCACGGCGTCAACCTCACCAAGGCCCTGCGTGACGCCGGAGCCGACGCCGAACTGTTGCCCGTTCCTGGCGCCGGCCATGGCTTCCCTCAGGCGAAAATGAACGAGATTTACCAGGACATCTTCGCGTTCCTCGCCAAGCGCGGCATCCTGAAAAACTGAATGAGCCCCAACAACGAACCCGTCTACACTCAGTACAAGGACGAGTTGGAGCGCTACCAGTTCCAGATGGGTATGGAACGCGGCCGCCTCGCTCTCACGCTTGACCTGCTTACTGACGCTCTCGTTCTGGTCGGTCAGCACGGCGTATATTGCCAGTCCGCGCGTCAGCCCGGCAAGCCCGCCATGGACGTGCAAATCATCAGCCGCCAGATCACCGATGCCAAGGATCTGATTCTCGGCGTCATGAAGGAATTGAAGAGACCAACTTCCTGATCATGCCTGTTTTTCAGAAGAGTATCCGCCTTTCCACGCGCGGCGGCACCGATGTCGTCGACCTCACCGCGCAAGTGGAACAAATCGTCACCGCCAGCGAGATCCGGCAGGGAATGGTCAACATCAGCGGCGTCGGCTCCACGCTCGCCATCACCACCATCGAATTCGAGCCCGGCGCCGTGTCCGACCTCAAGCGCGCACTGGAGCAGATCGCCCCTGCCAACGACAACTACGCGCACAACGCCCGGTGGGGCGATCACAACGGCTACGCCCATCTTCGCAGCGCTCTAATGGGCACCTCGAAAACTTTCCCTGTCCGCGACGGTTCCGTCCACGTGGGCACCTGGCAGCAGATCATTCTCTGCGACTTTGACGACCGGCCTCGGCAACGGGAGGTGGTCGTCACGGTATACGGAGAAGAGTAGAATGTCGGCATGCGTGCAATCGCTTACGCCATACTGCTCATTCTTCACTCCTCTTCCTTCGCCCAGCCACTTCCTAGGCCCGAATACCCTCAGCCCCAGTTCCAGCGCTCCCGCTGGCTGAGTCTCAACGGTCCCTGGGAATTCGAATTCGACGACAACAACCATGGCCTCTCACAAAACTGGGCCGCATCCATCCGTAAATTCTCCAAAACCATTACCGTCCCCTTCTGTTTTGAAAGCCCTAACTCCGGCATCCACGACACCTCCTTCCATCCCTGGGTTTGGTATCGCCGTTCGCTAAACATTCCCGCCGACTGGAAGGGTCAGCGCATCCTGCTCCACTTCGGCGCTGTCGACTACCGCGCCACCGTTTGGATCAACGGCAAACTGGCCGGCTCGCATGAAGGCGGTGGAACGCCGTTCAAATTCGACATCACCGATCTACTCTCCACTGGGCCCAACAACGTCACTCTACGCGCCGAAGATCCGCCCACCGACCGCACCATCCCGCGCGGCAAGCAGTACTGGCAGCCGAAATCCCGCGGCATTTTCTACACCCGCACCAGCGGCATCTGGCAGCCTGTCTGGTTGGAAGCAACAGGCAGCAGCTATCTGGACCGCGTCCGCATTACGCCCTCCCTCACGGGCCAGGTGCGTTTCGAGGCTCGCCTCGGCCGCGAGGAGCCTGCCCTTGATCTCCACGCCACCATCAGCCACAACGGCGTGGAAGTTGCCGCCGGAAGCGCGCGTATTCTCCACGGCGCCGCGCACATGGAGCTTCGCGTTCCTAACCCCGTTCAGTGGACTCTTACCGCTCCTACCCTCTACGACATCACTTTCCAACTCCGCCGCCAGAACCAGACTGTCGACACCGTGGAAAGCTACTTCGGCTTCCGCACCGTCGCCGTCGAAAACGGCCGCTTCCTTTTAAACGGACGCCCCACCTACGTCAAGATGGTGCTCGACCAGGGCTACTGGCCTGAATCGCTGCTCACCCCTCCATCGGATGAGGCGATGAAGTTCGATATCGAAGCCTCCAAGAAGATGGGCTTCAACGGCGCCCGCAAGCACCAGAAGATCGAAGATCCGCGCTTCCTCTACTGGGCCGACAAGCTCGGCTTCCTCGTTTCCGGCGAAATGGCCAACGCTTACGAGTTCGACGCACCCTACGTCGACCGCTTCACACGCGAATGGATCGAAGCCGTCGAGCGCGACTACAACCACCCGTCCATCGTCATGTGGGTCCCTATCAATGAAAGCTGGGGCACGCCCAACCTGCGCGACCCGCAGCAGCAGAACCACCTCCGCGCCAACTACTGGCTCACCAAATCGCTCGACCCCACCCGCCCCGTCATTGAAAACGACGGCTGGGAGCACGTCGACGTGATGGACCTGTTCACCATTCACGATTATGCCGCCACTGGCGCGCGCCTCTATGAAAAATACAAGGACCTCGGCAAGCCCGGAGCACGCATCCCCGACAACGGCCGCGCCATCTTCGCGCCCGGCTTCACCTACAACGGCTCGCCGTTCTTCCTCTCCGAGTTCGGTGGCATCGCCTACATTCCACCCGGAACCAACGTCCCGCCGGAAAGCTGGGGCTACTCAGGGGTTGAGAAAACTCCGGAAGCCGCGCTCGCCCGGCTCACCGGCCTCTACGACGCCATCGCCCGCATCCCCGCCTTCATCGGTCTCTGCTACACGCAGATTACCGACGTCGAGCAGGAGGTTAACGGCCTGCTCACCTACGACCGCAAGTACAAGTTCGACCCCGCCGCCATCAAGGCGCTCAATGACCGGCTCCAGTAGATGACTTGGCCCGCTCGGCGTACTTCAGCGTGTCCATGTGCAGGCGGATCACGTCGTCCGTCTTGATGAACTGCGGCACCATCACCTCCACGCCGTTGGCCAGCGTCGCGGTCTTCCATGTGCTGTCCTGATGGGCGTGCACCGGCGGCGCGGTGTCGGCAACCCTCACCTCCATGCTGTCGGGAAACTGAACGCCCACCGGCGCTCCATCGACAAAATCCACCGGCAGCCGCATCTGCGGCTCCAGAAACTTCCGCAGATCGCCTACTGTCTCCACCGCGATCCCCACCTGCTCAAATGTTTCGGGGTCCATGAAAAAGCAGTTGTCCTCGTCGCCGTACAGAAAATCCATCGCCCGTTTTTCCACCGGCAGCTCTTCCAGCTTCAACTCCGCGCGGAAACTGTGCTCCCATTGCGTGCCGGTGTCGAGGTTCTTCAGCCGCGCATGCGTTACTCCGCCCATCTTGCCCTGACCCGGATGGTAATCGGCGGCAAGGACGCGGAAACTCTGGTTCTCGTAGCGAACCGCCATGCCGGCGCGCAACTGCGATGCAGGAATCATGACTCACCTCCTGCTTTTTCTCGTTTCCAGTGTACTCTGAAACTGAAATGAGACGGCTCGCCGTTGCGGCATTCTGCTCCATGCTGCTGGCCGCGCCCAACTGGCACTGGCAGCTTCGCGACACCGAAGGCCGCCTCCGCTCGCAGGCGGAAATGTCCGGCCGCTTCACCTTGCTCCTCTTCCTGAACACCGATTGCCCGCTCTCCAATCAGTCCGCGCCTGCGCTCGCCGATCTTCACGCCGCCTATGGCGATCGAGCCGTCTTCTTCGCCGTCTACTCCGATCCGTTGCTTTCCGAAAGCGAGGCCGCCGCTCACACTCGCGCTTACCTGATTCCCTTCCCTTCCCTGCTCGATCCCGCCCAGTCGCTGACGCGGCAAGCAGGCGCGCGAGTCACCCCGGAAGCAATCTTGCTCGATGCCTCGGGAACCGTCCGCTACCGCGGCCGCATCGACAACCGCTCTGAATCGCTCGGCAGGAAACGTCCCCAAGCCACGCGGCATGACCTGCGGCTCGCCCTCGATGCCGTTCTCGCCAATCGCGCCGTGAAGATTCCGGAAACACGCGCCGCCGGCTGCGCCATTCCCGAACCGCCGAAACAGCGTGGTCCCGTCACCTTCGCGCGCGATATCGCACCCATACTTCACCGCCATTGCGCACCTTGCCACCGCCCGGGCCAAAGCGGCCCCTTCCCGCTTCTTACTTACAGGGACGCCGCCTCTCGTGCCTCCACCATCGCGCAAGCCGCGCGATCGCGCATCATGCCGCCGTGGCTTCCCGAACCAGGCCCGCCACATTTCTTGGATGAGCGACGCCTTGCCCACCATGAAATCGAAACGCTCTCCCGGTGGGCTGCCGCGGGAGCGCCGCCAGGGGACACAGAACCTGTGCCGCCCTCATTCCCCGCCGGCCCTCCGCTGGGCAAGCCCGACTTCATCGCCGCCATGCCGCGTCCTTATTCCATCGCCGCCGGCTCAGCCGATGAATACCGCTGCTTTGTCATTCCCACAAACCTCGCTGATGACCGTTGGGTCCGCGCCATCGACTTCCGTCCCGGTAACCCCGCCGTCGTACATCACGCGCTCATCTTCTCCGATGCCGGCTCGGCCGCGCGGCGCCACGATGCCGAGCAGGACGGCGAAGGCTATCGCTGCTTTGGCGTTCCCGGCTTCATCCCCTCGGCCAGCTTCGGTGGCTGGAGCCCCGGCATGCAGCCACGCGCTTATCCCGAAGGCGTGACTTTCCGCCTTCACCGCGGCGCCAACGTCGTCGTACAAATCCACTATCACTCCACCGGCAAGCCGGAAACCGACCAGTCCAGCGTCGCTTTCCACTTCACCGATCAGCCTCCTACACGCCGCCTCATGGATGTCGCACTCGGTTCACGCCGCATCGACATTCCGCCGGGCGAGGCGGACTACCGCGTGCGCGACTACTTCACTCTGCCTGTGGATGTCACCGTCATCGGCATCATCCCGCACGCTCACTTCCTCGCCCGCCGCATGCACGGACAAGCCATCTTGCCCGGCGGCCGCAAGATCACTCTCATCGACATCCGCGAATGGGACTTCAACTGGCAGCATAACTACCGTTATCGCGATCCCTTCCTGCTGCCCGCCGGCACCGAACTCGAGATGGAATTCAGCTATGACAACTCCGCCGCCAATCCGCGCAACCCGAGCAGTCCGCCGCAACGCGTCGCGTGGGGTCCCGGTTCCACCGACGAGATGGCCGGCCTCCACCTGCAAGTGATCCCCGGGCGCAACGAGGACGCCGCCGAACTCGGCCAGGCCCTTTGGGGCAAACTGATGCGCGAATTCGGCGGCCGCATCCGCTAGGAGTAGAATAGGTCCCATGAAACTCTTCACACGGGTACTGGGTTTTTGCCTTGCAGTTTCCCTCGTCGCACTGGGCAATGGCTTGCCAACGGCGCCGGCCGAATCACTGGGGTTGTCGAAGGAGCGCTTGGCCCGCATCACACGAACCATGGAGGCGGATGTGGCCGCGGCCCGCATCCCCGGCGCGCTGGCAATGGTGATCCGCAACGGCAAGGTGGCTTACGTTGAGGCCCGTGGCTTCGCCGACCGCGAAAAGTCCCAGCCCATGAAGCTGGACACTATTTTCCGGATCTATTCGATGTCGAAGCCCATCACCAGCGTAGCCGTGATGATGCTGTACGAAGAAGGCAAGCTGCGGCTCCAGGATCCTGTTTCGAAATTCATTCCCGAATTCGCCGACGCCCAGGTGCTGGTGGAAAACGGCGATGGAACCGGGAAGCTGGAAAAACCGCGGCGGGCGATGACCGTCCAGGATCTGCTGCGGCACACTTCGGGCCTGACCTACGGCTTCTTTGCTCGCTCCAAAGTCGATGAGCAGTATCTCAAGGTCGGAATCCTGCGGCTGGACAAGGATCTTGCGGAGATGACCACCAAGTTGGCCAAGATTCCGTTGAAGCATCAACCGGGCACGCGCTGGGAGTACAGCGTCAGCACAGACGTTTTGGGCCGCATCGTGGAGGTGGCCGGCGGCATGCGGCTGGATGAGTTCTTTCAAAAGCGCATTTTCGATCCGTTAAAAATGACCGATACCGGCTTCTTCGTTCCCGACTCGAAGCGCGCCCGGTTCGCTCAGCTTTACGCGCCGGAAACAGGCGGCAAGATCAAGCCGGCTGATCCCGCGCAATCGGCTCGCTTTCTCGACCCCAAGGCCACCTTCTTCTCAGGGGGCGGCGGACTCATGTCCACCGCCGGCGATTACGCCCGCTTCTGCCAGATGCTGCTCAACGGCGGCCAGCTCGACGGCGTCCGTCTGCTGGGGCGCAAGACCGTGGACTACATGGCGTCCAATCATCTCGCCGGCACTTCTCAAGCTCAGCTGCCCGGCGGCCGCGGCTTTGGCCTGGGCTTTGCCGTCATTGAAGAGCCATCGCTCACCGGCGTGGCAAGCTCCAAGGGCGAGTACAGCTGGGGTGGAATGGCCGGGACGCGCTTCTGGATCGATCCCGCCGAGAAGCTGATCGGGATTTACATGATCCAGATTTCCCCGCACACGGGCCTGAATTACGGCGAGACGTTCAAAGTGCTGACCTACCAGGCACTGGTGGAATAGCCCGGGCACCGGGCAACCTTTCTCATTTTTGAAGCATCTATCCCTAGTGGTGGGTAAATCAGGTATAGTGTGGGACGAGGAAGGGCCATGAAACTCTGGACCGGATTAGCGATACTGCTGGCAGTGCTACTGCCCCTGCCGGCTCAACAAGGGCCGACGAGGGAAGTGGAGACCATCGCGAAGCCGCGACGGCCAGGCGCGGAGGCTCCGAAGGAACCCGAACAGCAGCAGATCCCGTCGAAGTTCGGCAAGAAGGAAGGCTCGGAAATCCCTGTCGGATTACCTACCTTCCGCAGCGACGTAACCACCGTTACCGTGGACGTCGCCGTGCTGGACAACAAGGGCCGCTTCATCCCCAACATCCCCCGCGGCAACTTCCGCGTGCTCGAAGAGGGCGTCCCCCAGCAGATCACCAGCTTCTCCATGGGCGAGGCGCCAATGACCGTGGCCATGGTGATCGAGTTCAGCAACTTGTACCAGCACTATTGGGGCGAGACCTGGTATCAAACGCTCACCGCCGCCTACGGCTTCCTGGAAACCCTCAAGCCTGAGGATTACGTCGCCGTAGTCGCCTACGATCTGCGCCCGGAGATCCTCTCCGACTTTTCCACCGATAAACGCGCCGCCTATGAGGCCATGCAGCGTCTGCGCATCGCCGCCTATTCCGAGTCCAACATGTTCGACGCGCTGGTCGATACGGCGGACCGCATGTCGGAAATCGAAGGGCGCAAGGCCATCGTGCTTATCGCTAGCGGCATCGACACCTTCTCCAAGCTCACCTTCGACAAGACCCGCCGTGCGCTGCAAACGGCCGGCGTGCCGATCTATGCCATCGGCCTCATGCAAGCCCTGCGCGAATGGTACGACGCCCGCGGTATGATGGGGCCCATCCAGCGGCTGGATTTCCTCCAGGCCGACAATCAGCTCCGCACTTTCACCAAGGAGACTGGTGGCCAGGCGTTTCTGCCCAGGTTCTACGGGGAATTCCCGGCCATCTTCGGCGCGATCTCCCAGGCCTTGCGCAATCAGTACTCCATCGCCTACCAGCCTTCCAATCAGGAGAAGGATGGCAAGTTCAGAAAGCTTAAGGTGGAACTGGTGAATCCGGCGACGGGCGAACCACTGAGAATCGTGGACGAGAAGGGCAAGTCAATCAAGTACACGATCCAGGCGAAGGCCGGCTACACGGCGCCGCGCCCGGTCGAATAGAGGGCGCAAGCAGCACCACAATCGAGTGGCCTCCTTTGCAGCGCCACGATCGCGAACCTGGAACAACAGCTGCCAAAGAAGTCAAGCACTCGATCTGACCTGTTTACAGTTCGATAGAAAAGTGTTGACACGTAGGCGAGCGCTTTGTTACCTTCACCCTGTTTCATGAAGTTCTCATCGGAAAAAAAGGCTCCTGATCATCTGTTGATGGTGGACGACAACAAGATGGGATTAAATGCCCGCAAGGCAGTGATGGAGGAGCTGGGATATCGGGTCACGACGGTTGCTACACCGGCCGAAGCCCTGGAGCGTCTCGCCGAAGAACGCTACGATCTGGTCATCACCGACTATAAAATGCCAGGTATGAATGGTGCGGAACTGATCCGGAAGATGCGCAAAACCGAGTGCGCGGCCCCGGTGATTCTTATTTCCGGATTCGTCGATGCGTTAGGGCTGGACGAGGCCACCACAGGCGCAGATATCGTCATTCAGAAAAGCTCGCATGAGGTTTCGCACATGGTGCGGGGCGTGAAAAGCCTGCTGCGGAAGGCTTCGGTCAAGAAGAAGCCGGCGGGGTCCCAAGGCAGCGCGGCGAAGGCGAAAAAGAAGCACGCATAGCGAAAAGCCCGGGCGGTATCATGGGGGAAGAAAGGAGGAGCTTCTCTCATGATCGAAATCACCTGGCTTGGCCACTCGTCGTTTCAGTTCAAACTCGCTTCGGGCGAGGTGTACATGCTCGACCCTTGGACGGAGGGCAACCCGAAGTACCCGGCCGGGCACGTCATTTCGCGCGCCGACTACATCCTCGTTTCGCACGGCCATTTTGACCACATCGCCAGCACCGTCGATCTCGCGAAAAAGCACGGGTCCAAGGTCGTCTCGAATTATGAGATTTGCATGTGGCTTCAGTCGAAGGGAGTCGAAGCGATCCTGCCCATGAACAAGGGAGGCGCGCAACAGTTGGGTCCCCTCAAGGCCACGATGACCCACGCCATGCACAGCTCCGGCATCCAGGACGGCAACAGCATGATCTATGGCGGCGAAGCCGCCGGCTGGATCCTCGAGTTTGCCGGCGGACGTTGCGCCTATTTTGCCGGCGACACAGACGTCTTTGGCGACATGAAACTGATCGGCGAGCTCTACAAGCCGGAGCTGGCAATCCTGCCCATCGGCGACCTCTTTACCATGGGACCCCGTCAGGCAGCGCTGGCTTGCAGGATGATCGGCGCAAAGAAAGTCATTCCCATGCATTGGGGAACCTTCCCGCTCCTCACCGGAACGCCAGAGGAACTTGGCGAGCGGATCAAAGACCTGCCGGGCACCCAGGTCTGGACCTTGGAGCCTGGCAGAGCGGTCAGCTGGTAGACCCTGATCGAGACGGGTTCGCGCCCCGACGGCCATCACCGGACCGCCCCTGGAATACGAACCGTCGCGTGGGCAGAGGGATTCGCGGTTTTGAGCGGACAGCCGAAATGAAGGATACTAAGGATAGTAGGCTCGCAGAATGAGCAATGTTACCTTCCCTACACTGGGCGTTATCCTCCTGACCGCCACTGCATTTGCGCAGCAGGCGCCGCCGCCGGCCGGAACCCCGCCGATCCTGAGAGCTTCCGAGGTGAAAGCGGGCATGCAGGGCACCGCATGGACCGTCTTTGCGGGCTCGGAACCGGAGCCCGTCCCGATAGAAATCATCGGGCTGATGAAGAATGCCTGGGGCCCCAAGCAGGACATTATCCTGGCAAAGATGGGCGGCAAGGCGCAGCGCACCAACGTTGCCGGAGGCATGAGCGGAAGCCCCGTCTACATCGACGGCAAACTGATCGGCGCCATCGCCGTGCGGCTCAGCATCTTCAGCCCCGATGCAATCTGCGGCATCACGCCGATCGAGTTGATGCTCGAGATCAATGACTTCGACACCTCCCGCCCTGCCGAGGCGCGCTCACCCGGCGAGCCTGCCAGGAAAGCAAGCATCCCCGCGCAGGAAGGATTGTCCCCTGCCCTCAACAGCGGCGTCACGCTGACGCCCATTGAATCGCCGGTCGTGTTTTCCGGCTTCCACCCTGCCGCCTTCGAAACGCTCGCCCCGATGCTGCAGCAGGCCGGAATGATGCCCGTGCAGGGCGGCGCCGCCGCCACCCATCTGTCCTCCAAACCCGTCCCCGGATGGGAAAAGGCGCTTCGTCCGGGCGAAGCCGTCAGCGGGATTCTCGTTTCCGGCGACATGAGCATGACCGTAATGGGTACGGTCACGCACAACGACGGTAAGCGCGTGCTGGCCTTTGGCCATCCCTTCTTGAACCTCGGTCCGGTGGCGATGCCGATGGCCCGCAGCGAAGTGCTGATGACGCTCGCCTCCAGTTTCCAGCCCAACAAGATCGGCAACGCCGCCGAAATCGTCGGCGCTCTCAAGCAGGACCGTCACAGCGGAGTCATGGGAGTCCTCGGTGAGCAGGCCGGGATGATCCCCTGCCGCCTGCGCGTGCGCACCTTCGGCGACGGCGATTCCATTCAGAAGGAAAAGGAACTCCGCTTCCAGGTCTTCGTCCAGCAAAAGTGGACCCCTTTTCTGATGATGGCCACCCTGTTCAACGCCATCTCCGGTCTTAACGATTTCGCCGAAGAATCCACCTATCGCATCAGCGGCCAGGTCGAGATGGAAGGCAACCAGACGATCTCCCTCGCCACCATGTTTGCTCCGGCCGAGACGCCGATTCCGGTTCCCATTCAAATGGCCGGATGGTGGGGCGAAAAGTTCAACCGCCTCTTCCACAACCCGGTCCAGCAACCACGCTTGAAAAGCGTCGATGTGAGCCTCGACCTGCTTCCCCAGCGGCGCATCGCGACCATTCAGAACGCCTGGGTGGCATCCAATGAAATGGAACCAGGCGAAGAGGTGACGGTGAAGGTCTTCCTCCGCCCCTACCGCGGCGGTCGCGTGGAAGAGGATGTCCGCATCAAGATTCCCGCCGGCTTCCCGAAAGGCGATCACCGCATCCTGGTTAGCGACGCCGAGACGCTGAACCGCATGCAAAACGTTGCCGGTCAAGTCAGCCGCTTCATGGATCTGCCGGAAACCGTGTCTCTCATCAACCAGGAGCGCACCAATAACAAGCTCTACGTTTCGCTCGTGCAGGCCCGCCCCACCGTCTATCACGAAGACAAGACCCTGCCGAGCCTGCCCGGCTCCGTGGCCAACGTGATGCAGAACGGCCGGACCGGCAACCGGCCCTTCCTCATCGCGCCGGAAACCGCCGTGGAGCAGATGGCCGTACCTTTCGACCGGCAAGTGAGCGGTAGCTATTCGCTCCGGATCAAGGTGAACTGAAACGTCGGGCGGCGCGCCACTGGCGCTGGATTTGCGAGACTGAGATCGGATCAAACATGCAAAAGTGGAAACTGATTCTTTGCGCCGCCGCGGTGGCGCTCGGCTCCTTTGCCGCGGCAACGCGCAACTGGGAACACTCAACACAAGCCGACTTTGAAAAAGGCAAGCGGACCAGGCTCTCCCTGCGTAGTGACGGACGCCTCTCCCTGGCCCCCGTTTTCCGCGAGCTCTTCGATGCTTCCACCTCCTACCTTTGGGCCGTGGCCGAGGACAGCAAGGGCCGCATCTATCTCGGCGGTGGCGGCATGGATGCCTCCACTTCCAAGCTGTTCGTCGTCCAAAACGGCAACGGCAGGCTCCTCGGTGAGTTGCCGGGCCTCGGCATCCACGCCATCGCCATCGACAACCGCGACCGTGTCTATGCAGCCACCTCACCGGACGGCAAAGTCTACCGCCTCGCCGCCGATGGCAAGCCCGAGACCTTCTACGACCCGAAGGTCAAGTACATCTGGTCGCTCGCGGTGGACTCTGCCGGCAACCTCTTCGTCGGTACGGGGGAGAAAGGCGAAATTCACAAAGTGACTCCGGCCGGCGCGGGATCGGTCTTTTTCAAAACGGAAGAAAGCCATGTGCGCACACTGGCCGCTGGCCCGGCCGGCAACCTCTTTGCCGGCACGGAGCCGGGCGGGCTGATCCTGCGCATCGGCGCCGGCGGGGATGGTTTCGTCCTCCATCAATCTTCCAAGCGGGAAGTGACTTCTCTCACCGTGGACAGCAAGGGCCAAGTCTATGCCGTGGCGGTGGGCAACAAGACCGCGCCGGCGGCCCCTCCGCCCGCCCCGGTGATTCCCGTGCCTCAACCTTCTCCCACGCCTGGCGCCGCCTCGGCGCAAGCGGCGCAGCCTGCTCAGGCGCAGCGTCCGCCCGCGCCCCCGTCGAGCGTCGGCGCGGCCATCACCGGAGGCTCTGAGGTCGTGCGGATCGAAGCCGACGGCTACGCGCGGAGGCTTTGGACGCACGCCTCTGAAATCGCCTACGCCATTGTGCTCGATTCCCATGGCAGGCCGGTGATCGGAACCGGCAACCGCGGCACAATCTATCGCCTCGATTCCGACCTGCTTCATTCGGTCCTGGTCAGCGCCGCGCCGACACAAGTAACCGGCCTTGCCGCTGGTTCCGGCGGAAGGATCCACGCCGTCACCGGCAACATCGGCAAGCTCTATCAGCTTGGACCGGAACTGGAAAAAACAGGAGAGTATGAAGGCGATGTTCTCGACGCCGGCTTCTTCTCCCATTGGGGCCGCCTCCGTTGGATGGGCTCAGACAGCAGCGGCAAGGTGACACTGGCTGCCCGCAGCGGCAACCTCGATCTCCCGCAACAGAATTGGAGTCCTTGGACCGATGCCGCCGACGGCCGCATCGCCTCCCCGGCGGCGCGATTCCTCCAGTACAAGGTGACGCTCACCGCCTCCTCCGCCGGCCAATCGCCGGAAGTCTCCCTCATCGAGGCGGCCTACCTGCCTAAGAATGTCGCTCCCGTTTTGGAGTTGGTTTCCGTTACCCCTCCCAACTTCAGGTTCCCCCCGCAGCCGCTTACTTTGACCCCCAACACGAACCTCACCCTCCCACCCTTGGCACGCGCTCCCAAGCAGCCCTCGCCTTCCATTTCCACCGATGTTTCCACCAACACCATGATCTCGGCCAAGGGCCACATCGGCGCCCGCTGGCTGGCCAAGGACGAAAACAACGATTTCCTCCTCTCGAAAGTGGAAATCCGTGGTGTCAAGGAGACCGAGTGGAAACTTCTCAAGGACAAGCTGCGGGAGAAATACATCAGCTGGGATTCCACCGCCTTTCCCGACGGTGAGTACCGCCTGCGGATCACCGTGAACGATTCGCCAGACAATCCTGCCGGCTCCAGCCTCGAGTCCAGCCTCGAAAGCGACGTTTTCGTTATCGACAACACGCCGCCGCAGATCACCGCGCTGACCGCATCCCGTAACTCAGCATCGGTCGAAGCCCGCTGGCGCGCCGCCGATTCCCTCAACCGCATCAGCAAGGCCGAGTATTCCCTCGACGGCGGCGACTGGATGGTCGTGCTTCCCACCACGCGCCTCTCCGACAGCCGCGCCCATGACTACGTCCTGAAGCTCGACGGCCTCGCCCCCGGAGAGCACACCATCGCCGTCCGCGTTACAGACGAATACGATAATCAGGCTGTCGACAAGGCACTGGTCCGCTAGCCGGCTGGCATCCATTAGCTAGCCTGTAACCGAGCCGTGACAGTTGTGGCCGCGGATACTAGGGTTCGGTGACGGTGGCCTTCTTGATGTAGTCGAGGTTGGGGAATTGGGCGGTCAGATAGGCGTTGCCGCGGGCTTCGATCAAGTGTTGTTCGGGGCGTTCGCCGTAGCCGGAGTAGAGCTTCTCGACCACTTCCATGCCTTCGGTGACTTTTCCGAACGGGGCGAAGCCCTGATCGTCGAGGTTCCAGTTGGAGCGGAGGTTGATGAAGACCTGCGAGGTGCGCGTGTTGGGTCCTGCGGTGGCAAAGGTGACCATCCCGGTAGTGTTGCTCTTGTTGACGGGGTCGTCGTCGAGCATGACGTTCCACTTTTTGGATTTGGCGGCGTCGGCGGCGAGACCGAACTGAACGACAAAGTTGGGGACGACGCGGAAGAAACAGGCGTTGTCGAAGAACTTGTCGGCGACCAGGTCGAGGAAGCGGCGGGCGCCGATGGGGGCCCATTTTTCGTGGACCTCAATCGTGAAGTTGCCCTTGGAGGTTTCAAAGCGGACGGGTATGCCTTTGTCGACGGGTTCGGCGGGGGCTTTCGTTTCAGCTTCCTTTTTCTCTTCGACGGGCTTGGGCTTGTCGGAGGCGCAGGAGGTGAGGAGAACCGCAAGAGCAGCGAGTGAGAGAAGGGCAAGGCGGATTCGCATCATGGTATTTAAGAGGATACTATACAGGCCGCGGGGAAAACTGCCGATGGGGAAGGGGTATGAGTGCGCCTCTGGCCGGGAAGTTTCAGGATCATTACCAGGTGCTTGGGATTGAGCCGGATGCGGACGCAGAGGCGATTGGGCAGGCTTATGAAACGCTGTCAGCGATGTATCACCCCCGGAACCCGGCGACGGCGGATAAGACGAAGTTCGAGGCGGTGGTGCTGGCTCATGAGGTGCTGTCGGACCCGGGGACGCGGAAGGTGTTCGATTCGGTGCGCTCGGGACCGGAGAAAGAGGCGCCACCAGTATTCAGCGGGACCAGTTTTTTTGAACAACTGGCACGGGAGCGGGAGCGGCGGCAGTTCATCCTTTGTCTGTTGTATGACCGCCGGAGGGTGAAGCCGCGGACGCCCGGCTTCTCGGCAAGGCAGTTGGAAAGCCTGACGACGATGAGCTTTGCGGAGTTGGAGTTCGCGATCTGGTATCTGAAGCAGACCGGAATGGTGGCGAGCGACGATAAGAGTAATCTAACGATTACAGTTCGGGGGATGGATTATCTGGAGGACCAGATGCCGGAGGCCGAATCGATGATGAAGCTGATGAAGGTAGTGGGCGTCAGTGAGCCCGCGCCAAGAGCGGCGATGGTTGCCCCAGTACCCCAGGCAAAGCCTGCCGCGCCCGCGCCAGAGTCCGTTCCAGCGCCCGCGTCAAAACCAGTTGCGCCGGAAGCAGCGGGCAGGCGGAGTATCGTAATCCCCCCGAAGCAGAAATCCCACGTGTAGGTTTCTCAACAAAAGAAAACAAAAAAGTAGAGACTGCGGCGGTCCATAGGCTACTTGTTGGTAAAGGAGTAATCCTGCTTCCCAAGGATACTTGTCTACGCCCGCACCTGCTGATCGTTGACGATTCGGCGGAGGATCGCGCGTTGTACCAGTTCCTGCTGCAGTCATCTGACCATGTGAAGTGGAGCTTTCTCGTGGCCAGCATGGGGGTGAGCGGGCTGGAGATGGCCAGTTTGTGGGCGCCGGACGTAATTCTGTTGGACTACCGGCTGCCCGACATGCTGGGGCTGGAATTCCTGCGGCGGCTGGAAGAGCCCATTCCGGTGATCATGATGACAGGTTACGAAGACGTCGGGGTGGCCGTCGACGCGATGAAGCTGGGTGCGCTGGATTACCTGACCAAGGACCGGGTAAACAAGGAGGAGTTGGAGGCCTCCGTGCTGGCGGGTTTGCTGCGCGCGGAAACCATCAAGCAGGAAGCTGGATACCGGCTTCACTCCAAGCTGATGAAGGTGATGGCCAGCGAGCAGCTGCTCTGCAAGGCGATGCCGCAAATCCTTGCCGCGATGTGCGAGACATTCCGGTGGGACCTAGCGTGTTGGTGGCGGTCGAACGGGGAAGGGGAGTTCGAATGCGCGGCGATGCAGGCGCATACGGACACTTGGCGCCGGTACGGAGATTTGCTTGCTAGAACAAGACCGCGCACCGGAGAAGGCATGCTCGGCGGCGCGTTGCAGCGCGGCCGCCCGGTGTGGGTGAGCGTCGACACCGCCGATGGCAAGTGCCAGGCGGTGGCATGCGCGGTGCCTTCCGGGGACGGGCAGGCGGACGTGATCGCGGGCTATGGCCGGTGGCTGGATCTGACCAACGAGAATACGACCGGCACGCTAGCCGACGCCGCCGCACAGATCGGCCAGTATGTGCGGCGAGTCGAGTCGGTCCAGGCGCTGCAGACTCGCGAGCATGACCTGAGCAACTCCTTTGATAACGCGCCGACGGGCATCTGTTGGATCTCCTCGAAAGGAGAGATCCTGCGCACGAACCGGGGGCTGGCCGAGATGCTGGGCTACGAGATGGAGTTGCTGCCGGGGCGCAACATCGGCGAGTTCGTGACCGGCTGCGATGAGTTCCTGGCACGATTGCAGAAGGGCGAAACCCTGTTCAACGGGCAGACGGCGGTGCGCACCAACAGCGGCAAGGTGCGCCACGTTTTAATAAACGCGAACGGGCACTTTCAGCACGGGCGGTTCGTCCACAGCCGGGCCTTTATTCGCGACGTGACGGATCTGAAGGAAGCCGAAGACAAGCTGCGGCGGACGGCGGAGGATCTGGAGCGCTCCAATGAGGACCTCCAACAGTTCGCTTATGTTGCCTCTCACGACCTGAAGGAGCCGTTGCGGATGATTGCCAGCTTCGCCGGTCTTCTGGAGAGGCATCTGGAAGGCAAGCTGGACGAGACGGGGCGGGAGTTCCTCGATCACGTACTGGGCGGGGTGAACCGGATGCAGCTGCTCATCGACGGACTGCTACACTATTGCCGGATCCGGAACAGTCCCGCCGAACTCGTCCCGGTGGATACGGAAAAGGTGTTCCGGCAGTCGATCACCAATCTGCACGTGGCGATCACCGAGAGCGGCGCGCAGGTGACGCACGACGCGCTGCCGACGGTGACAGGCGACGCAAATCAACTGACGCAACTGCTGCAGAACCTGATCGCCAACGCGGTGAAGTTCCGGGGCGAGCGGAACCCGGAGGTGCATGTGGGGGTGAAGCGGGTGGGGGATGAGTGGGTCTGGTCGGTATCGGATAACGGGATCGGGATTCCGGGAAAGGAGTTCGAGCGGGTGTTCAAGATGTTCCAGCGGTTGCACGTGCGGAGCCGGTATCCGGGAACGGGCATCGGGCTGGCGATTTGCCGGCAAGTGGTGGAGCGGCACGGAGGCAGGATCTGGGTGGAGTCAGAGGAGGGCAAGGGTACGACAATCTATTTCACACTGCCATTGGCGCCAGAGACACAGGTCTCCACACACTGATTCCCTGGATTTAACACTTGTGTACAGGCCCTATTGCTCTTATTCTGTGGAACAGTGCGCAAGCTGCAAAGTTCGGCGAAGCGGGGGAAGGGGACTGGGCACGATGCTTAGCCCGGGCGGACGCTGGTTGCTTGCCGGGCTGATTGCCTGCGCGAGCCTGTCGGGCAGTCAGATGGAGTTGCGGATCCGGTTGACGGAGCCGCTGCGTAGCGATCAGGCGGCGCCGGGACGCCGGTTTCGGGCGGCGGTGGTTACGGCGCTGGCGCCGAAGACCGGGATGAGGATCGCGCCCGGCGCGCTCATACATGGGGTGGTGGAGAATCTCAAGCCGGTAGGAATAGGGCTGCGGCGGGACCGGGCGTGGATGAGGCTGAAGATAGACGGGTATGAGTTGGGCGACGGGCGGATCGTGCCGCTGGAAGCGCAGTTGCTGGAGGTGGAGAACGCCAGGGAAGAGGTGACCGCGGAAGGCCGGGTGCGGGGAATCGCGGCGGCCACTCACGCCTACAGCTTTTTGCAGGGGATGTGGTATCAACCGCGGGCCGGACTTGTGGCCCGGTCGGCGGGCGGACTCACCGGGGCGACCGGCAGGATCACCTCACGTTATGCGCTTGGACCACTGGGGGCAGCGTCGCTGGGTGTAGTTCGGCTGGTGCTGCTACGATTTCCCGAGTCCGAAATCGTGCTCCCGGCGGGAACTGAACTGCGGATTGCGGTGAAGGGTCTGCCGGAGGATGTGCCGCTGGCGTCGGCGGAGGAGGCCGATCCGGAAGCGGCCGGCATGGGGGAAGCATTGAGGGGACTCGACTTCCGTGTGGCCAAGCCGGGAGGCAAACTTGCCGACGACATCGTTCATCTGGCGTTTCTGGGAACCCGGGAACAAGTGGAGAAGGCATTTCAACGTGCGGGCTGGGTGGCGGCTGATCCCTTGACGCCGCGGTCATTCGCGCGAGCGTATCAGGCGTACACGTCGATGCGGGGCTACCCGGCGGCGCCGGTTTCGCTGCTGCTCTACGGCGGCATGCCGCCGTCCATGGTTTTCCAGAAATCGCTGAACACGCTGGCAAAGCGGCATCATGTCCGCATCTGGCCGGCCCGGGACAGCGCGGACAACACGTTGTGGCTTGGGGCGGGAACACACGATGTGAGCGTGGCGTTCGACCGGCGGCGGATGAGCATTACCCACCGGATTGATCCGCGGGTGGATTGGGAGCGGGAGGTGGTCATTTCAGAGCTACAATTCGCCGGATGCGCCGCGACGGCGGCCTATGTCGAACGTCCTGAGGCAAAGAACCGGGACGGGACAGGGATCGAGACCGATGGACGGCTGGCGATAGTCCGCTTGTTGCCGTGCACGGGGGAGGAGCAACAGATGGCGCCGCCGGCGGAGGATTTCAGGAGGGGTTTGCCGTTCCGGCTGGCGCAACGCGTGATCCTGGAGACAAGGCATTATCTGGTAAGAGGCAATCCATACTACTGGGTGGTTCGAGGAGTGCGCCGGTCAAGGGGCCGGGCGGCCCCCACCAGCTACGGGAAGAGTCTGGAGTTAGCCGGCCCGCTAACAGGCTCATGGGAAGCAGGCACGGCACCGTAGGATTGACGAAGTCCAGCCGGTCAAGCCGACATGGCGAGGCCGGGTTCGGCTTCCGGAGTGGCGAGAACGAGTTCCTCGGCCTTGCCGGGTTTGAGGGCCAGCACCATCGGAGCCGTGAAGGCGACAATCAACCCGAGAATGAGAAAGGCTTGCGGGCCGGTCAGCGTTTCGACCTTGAACAGCAGCCCGGCGGCGACTGCTCCTGCGTTTCCGCCTGCCCCAACGATTCCCGCCACCGCGCCGACGGCGCGGCGGTTGATGAAGGGCGTGATGGCGTAAGTCGCGCCGCAGGCCATGCAGACCAGTAGCCCGAACAGGAGGAAGCTGGCCACCGCGGGCAGGATGTTCTTGAAGAGGGCAAAGGCGGCCAGCGCGACGCCTTCAGTCAGCACCAGCGTACCCAGCAGCCAGGCGCGGCCGCGGAAGCCCCAGCGGGCGCCGGCGCGGTCGCCCAGGTACCCGCCGAGGGCGCGGGCGAAGATGTTCATCATCCCGATGGAGCCGGCCAGCAGACCGGCCATCTTCAGGCTCAAGTGGTAGTGGTCGATGAAGTAGAGAGCGGCGATATTGTCGACAGTGATCTCCACCCCGAAGCAGGCTCCATAGAGCAGGAAGAGGATCCAGACGCGGTAGTCGGCGGCGGCTTCAAGAAACGCGCCGGAGGCCTTCGTGGAGGCTTCGCGCGGGCGGCCGTCGGGCGTATCCACGGTGAGCACGTAGTAAGCAATTCCGGTCAGGATCATCGCGGCCCCGGGGACCACCATGGCAAGGCGCCAGGCGAGGAAGTTGTCGGCGCCGAAGCCGATGAAGGCGCCCAGGATCAGCGGCATGATGAGCTGCGCGACGCCCCCGCCCAGATTGCCCCATCCGGCGGTCATCGCGTTGGCGGTGCCGACGACGTTGGCGGCGAACATCGTCGAGGTATGGTACTGAGTGATGACGAACGAGGCGCCGACGGCTCCGATCGCGAGGCGGAACAGAAGGAAAGATTCGTAGCTGTTAGCGAGGCCGATGCCCATGACAGGCAGCGCTCCGAGAATGAGCAGCGCGGAGTAGGTGCGGCGCGGTCCCACGCGGTCGCAGAGCCAGCCGGTGAACAAGCGCGCGATGACCGTGATGGCAACCGAGGCGATGACCGTGTTGGCGATCTGGGCCTTGGTGAGTTGCAGGTCCTCGCGGACGATAGCCATCAGCGGCGCGATGCCGAACCAGGCGATGAAGCAGAGAAAGAAGGCCCACCAGGTCATGTGGAAGGCGCGCATCGGCGGCGTCGAGAAGTTGAACAACTGGATTCTGGTGGCTTTCGAACAAGGGGGCTGGCTCAAGCGGTACACATCCTTTCCTGGGTTTCTCTACCTTTCGCGGTGGCTTCGATTTGCACAAGCACGACGCCTTCCTCGACTTTCACGGGATAACGGCGTACGCAGGACTGAAGGTCTTTGGGACGCTGCACCTCTCCTGATTCCAGGCACGTTTTCCAGCCATGCAAGGGGCAGACGACCGAGTTGCCGCTGACGATGCCATCGGCAAGCGGGCCACCGCCGTGAGGGCAGCTGTTTTGAATAGCCAGGAAACGGTCGCCGAGATTGAAGATGGCGATTTCATGGGAGCCCACCTTGACGCTGCGGCCTTCGCGCTTGGGGATATTCGATGTTTCCGTGATCTTGATCCACTTCATAGGGCGATGGTCTCCATGGGCTGGATTTGCACGAACTGCGTCGGGTTGACGGGCGCTTCGCGCTCTAGCCAGGCGTCTCTGCTGAGCGCCTTGGCCTTGGCGAGACGGTCGAGCAGCGCCTCGCGCACGGCGGGCGGCGCGTAGACGGTCTCCTTGCGGACCTTTTCCATGCCGAGCCGCTCGACGAAATCGTAGGTGCGCTCAAGGTAGTTGGCATGCTCGCGGTAGTACTGAAAGAAGAGCTGTGCGGCGGTCAGAGCCTCCTCCGTGCTTTCAACCGTAATCAGCAGGTCGGCTTTGCGGACGCTTTTGCCTGCGGCGCCGCCGACAACCACCTGCCAGCTGCCTTCCTGGCCCACCATGCCGATGTCCTTGACAGTGGCTTCGGCGCAATTGCGTGGGCATCCGACGACGCCCATCTTGGTCTTGTGCGGGGTGAAGAGGTTTTCCAGGCGCCGCTCGAGCTCGATACCGGCGGAGATGGAGTCCTGCGTGCCGAAGCGGCAGAAGGTGGTGCCGACGCAGGTCTTCACCATGCGCACGCCCTTGGTGTAAGCCTGGCCCGAGGGCATGCCGAGCTCGGCCCAGATGGCGGGCAGGTCTTCCTTTCTGACGCCGAGAAGGTCCAGCCGCTGGCTGCCGGTGACCTTGACCATCGGCACGTTGTATTTTTCGGACACGTCGGCAATGCGGCGCAGCTCGGCGGGCGAGGTGACGCCGCCGCGCATCCGCGGGACCACGGAGAAGGTTCCGTCGCGCTGGATGTTGGCGTGGACGCGGTCATTGATGAAGCGCGCGGAGCGGTCCTCTTCGTGATCACCGCACCAGGTCATGTCGACCATGTAGCTCAGCGCGGGCTTGCAGATTTCGCAGCCGTGTCCGTTGCCGTAGATGTCGAGGACCTCCTGGACGCTCTTGAGATGCTGCGTGCGGACCATTTCCCGGAGGTTCTCTTGCGTGAAGGGAACGCAGGCGCAGAGAACCTTCTTTTGGTCCTCTTCGAATTCGGGAACGACGGCCTTGAGCAGCCCCTTGCAAAGTTCGGTGCAGGAGCCGCAGCCGCTGGAGGCGCGCGTGGCCTCCTTTACTTGGGCGAGTGTTTGCAGACCTTTCTCGTGGATGGCGGAGATGATGTCGCCCTTGGTAACGCCCATGCAGCCGCAGACGGTTTCGCTGTCGGGGATGGAGGCGACGTCGCAGCCGGTGTCGGGCGCCGAGCCGGGGAACAGCAGGTTACGGCGCTGGGCGCTAAGGTCCGTGCCGTCCTTGAGCCATTCGGTGTAGCGGTGGCTGTCGGCCACATCGCCGACCAGGATGACGCCGGCCAGGCAGCCGTCCTTTAGAGTGAGCTTCTTGTAGACGCCTAGCGAGGGATCTTCGTAACGAACGGCCTCGACACCGGCGACGGTGTCGTCGGTAAAGCCGGCGGAGAAGACATCGACGCCCATGATCTTGAGCTTGGCGGCGGAGATCGAGCCCTTGTAGACGGGGCCGCGGTTGCCGGTGATGGTGGCGGCCAGCACCTTGCCCTGCTCGTAGAGCGGTGCGACCAAGCCGTAACAGACGCAGTTGTGCTCGACGCATTCGCCGACGGCGAAGATGTCCGGGTCGGAGGTTTCCATGTAGTTGTTGACGACGATGCCGCGGTTGACGGTGAGCGAGGCTTTACGGCCAAGTTCGACATTGGGGCGGATGCCCGCGGCGATGACGACCAGGCCGGCCTCGATGGTTTCCCCATCCTCGAAGCGGAGGCCTTCGACGTGGCCGTTGCCGAGGATCTCTGAGGTGGACTTCTCAAGCAGGACCTTGACGCCCAGCTCCTCGATTTTGCGTTTGAGGAAGAGCCCGCCGGTGTAGTCGAGCTGGCGCTCCATGAGGCGGTCCATGAGATGGACGACGGTGACATCGGCTCCCTGGACTTGGAGGCCGCGGGCGGCCTCCAGACCAAGAAGTCCTCCTCCGATAACCACGGCCTTGACGCCGGGACGCGCGCGCTCAAGAAGTGCGCGGGTGTCGTCCAGGTTGCGGAAGCAGTAGACGCCTTGCTTGGTTGTGCCCTCCATGGGCGGGATCAAGGGGGTGCTGCCGGCGGCAATGAGCAGCTTGTCGTAGTGGATCGTGCTGCCGTCGTCCCCCGTGACGGTCTTCGCCACCGGGTCGATGCCGGTGATGCGGACGCCAAGGCGGAGGCTGATGTTGTTCGACTGATACCAGTCAAGGCCGTTGATGGTGATGTCGTCCATCTCCTTTTCGCCAGCCAGAACCGAGGAGAGCAGGATGCGGTTGTAGTTGACGTGGGTCTCCTCGCCGAAGATGGTGATGTCGAAGCGGGGCGAGTGCTTGAGAATTTGTTCGACGCAGGCGACGCCGGCCATTCCATTCCCGATGACGATGAGTTTTTCCATATTGGCTAGACTCCTGACTTGGCCACCCGCACGGCGCACTGCTTATAGTTGGGTTCGCGCGAGATAGGATCGAAGGCGCTTTGGGTGACCTGATTGACGTTCCATTCGACAAAGTGAAAGGCATGAAGACCTTGGCCAGGGGCAACGGTTTCGGTGATGCGCAGCTCGACTCGATGGACAGCGCCGCGCCGACTGGTGACGTCGACCTTGTCCTGAGGGCGGAGGCCGAGCCGGCGGGCGTCGCGCGGGTTCATTTCCACCCAGGCGCGGGGCGACATTTGTTCGAGAATGGGCACATTGGCGGTCTTGGTGCGCGTGTGCCAGTGTTCGACTGTGCGGCCTGTGTTGAGGATGAGCGGAAAGCCGGCGTCGGGCTGTTCGGGGAACGGCTCCCAGTCAACGCACCAGATTTTGGCCTTGCCGTCGGGGGTCTGGAAATTGCCATCGCTGTAGAGGCGCGTGGTCGAGGGAGCCGGCGAGCCTGCCGGATAGGGCCACTGCACGCCGCCGAACTCTTCGATCAGCTCATAGCTCATGCCGGAGTAGTCGCAGAGGCGTCCGGCAGAGACGCGTTTCCATTCCTCGAAGGCGTCTCGGGGGCCTGTCCAACCGGGGAAAAGCTCATCGCGGCAACCGAGCTTTTCGGCGAGGCCGAGGAAGACGTGCATGTCGGACCGGGCTTCGCAGGGTGGCTCTACTGCCTTGTTGGCCTTGTTGACTCGGCGCTCGGAGTTAGTGTAGGTCCCTTCCTTTTCGCCCCAGATGGCGGCGGGCAGAACAAGGTCGGCGAGCTCGGAAGTGGGAGTGGGATGGAAGCCGTCCTGGACGACAAAGAATTCGAGGTCGTAGAGGGCTTGGCGCAGCACATCGATGTTGGGATAGCTGACGATGGGGTTGGTGCCGAGCACCCACAGCGCGCGGATCTTGTGCGCCACCGCCGCTTCAATGATGTCGGGATAAGCGAGGCCGCGCGTGGCGGGGATGCGGGCGGCGTCGATGTTCCACAGTGCGGCCAGCTCGTTGCGATCGGCTTCACTTTCGAACTTGCGGTAGCCGGGCAGGCTGGAGGTGAAGCCGGATTCGCGCGTCCCCATCGCGTTGCACTGGCCGGTGATGGAGAACGGCGCTGCTCCCGCGCGGCCGATGTTGCCAGTGAGCAGGCTCAGGTTGATGATGGCGTTGACGGTCTCTGTGCCCTTGGAACTGTGGTTGACGCCCATGGTCCACCCCAGGAAGGCGGCCTTGGCGTGGCCGATGGCGAGCGCGGTCTTGTAGATCTGCTCGAGATCGAGGCCGGTGATCTGGCTGGCATACTCGGGTGTGTATTTTTCGATGAAGGTCTCAAACTCCGCGAAGCCGGTGGTGTGGTGGCCGATGTAGTCGCGGTCGATGAGGCCTATCTTGACGAGGATGTGGGCGATGCCGTTGACGAGGGCGAGATCGGAGCGTGGCTTCAAGGGCAGGAAGAGATCGGCGCGCATCGCGGTCTTGGTGACGCGCGGGTCGGCGACGATCAGCATCTTGTCGGGATTGGTTTCCAGGCGCTGGAACAGAATGGGGTGGTTTTCGGCAATGTTGGCGCCGATCAGGAAAATGACGTCGGCCGTTTCGAGATCTTCATAGGAGCCGGGAGGGCCGTCGCTTCCGAAGGAGCGCTTGTATCCGGCAACGGCGGTGGCCATGCAGAGCGTCGTGTTGCCGCAGTAGTTGCGGGTCCCGAAGCCGAGCTGCACCAGCTTGCCGAGTGTGTAGAATTCCTCGGTGACCAGCTGGCCGGTGCTGATCACGCCGAGCGATTCCGGACCGTACTGGTCCTGCACCTGGCGGAACTTGCGGACCATGATTTCGAGAGCGTCGTCCCAGCCGATGCGCTCGAAGCCGTGCTTGCGGCGGAGCAGCGGGTAGCGGGCGCGGTTTTCCGCCTCCAGCGTGTAGTGTTCGGCCAGGCCCTTGGGGCAGAGCTTCCCGAAGTTCGTCTTGTGATCGTCGTGGCCGCGGACGCTGACCGCGCGGCCGTCCTTGACGCCGATGAACATGCCGCAGCCGACCGAGCAATAGCCGCAGGTGGTGGAGACCCACTTGTCGGGAATCTTGGCGGCCGAGGTGTAGCCGGTGATCGAGTCGGAAGTGTAGGCGTACTGTTCGGCGAGGATGTCGAGGCCGAGGAAGCGGGCGATGCTCATGCGGCCTCCGCGACATGATAGGTGGCGGCCATGTTTTTGGGCACGACGCTGACGAAGAAGAGATAGCGGCTGAGGACCTCCGCGGCGAGCGCGAGCAGGAGCCCCGCCGTCGCGGCCGGCGGCACGGGCGTCAGCAACGGGATGATCACTCCGGCCATGAGAAGAACGGCACGAACCAGCACGTGGTTCTTGAACGTGGACGAGAGCAGCCGCGCGGAGGCGTTCATCTCCTGCCGGGAAGAGCGGATCATCTTGAAGAACTTGAAGGCCTGGTTGACGAGTTGGCAGGCGGCGGCGACGGCGGCGGCACGGGCGAGCCAGGTGGTTCCGCTGACGCCAACCGCGGCGGCGAACAGTGGGCCGAGGATGGCGGCGGTGAGATGAAAGTCGACGATGGTGCGGTGCGTGTTCCAGGCCGGGCGCGCGGGAACGAGGTAGATTTTCGCGGAGCAGGTGATCCCGGCGAGGCCGAGAACGGTGGTGAGCAGGCCGAAGAGGCCGCCGGCGGTGGCGGCATAAAGCGTGGCGACGCCGGAGAAAAGGGCGAAGATGAGCACTTCGCGGGAGAGCCAGCTGCGGCGCCACATCTTGAGCGCGCGCCAGGCGAAGGCGGGCCGGCCCAGGTGCAGAGTGGAGGCGGTGAGCGCCAACCCGCCCACCATCAGAGAAGCGATCGCACCGAGGCTGGAGGCGGCACTGGCGGCGAAGGTCTGCAGCATCCAGATGGCGGCGATGGCGCCGACGGAGAGCTGGGTGAGGACCAGCATGAAGACGAGCGGCCAGTGCGGATGTTCCGGGCGGGCGCGCCAGGAGTCCACCTTAGCGGTGTCCGGCGGGAGCTTGGTTGGCAACGTGAGGCGTGTGGTGGAGATGCTGTCGTCGGCCGATGGCAGGCCGGGCGCGTTGGCGGAGAGGTCGTATTCGAGCTTCCAGGTGGCGATGTCGACGGTCTCGATGGTGATGGCTCCCTCCGGGCAGGCGTTGACGCATGCCGGAGCCCGGCCCTCAGCGAGGCGCCCGTGGCACATGTCGCATTTGCCGACGACGCCGCGCTCCGGGTTGTACTGCGGCACGCCGTAGGAGCAGTTCCAGGTGCAGTACTGGCAGCCGATGCATGCTTGGGCGCTGTGCAGGACGATCCCTGTCGCCGGATCTTTCGTGTATGCCTCCGTCGGGCAGCCGAGCAGGCAACTTGGCTCCAAACAATGATTGCAGCCCATGGAAAGATAGAGCCGGTGAGTGAAGGGATACCAGCCGCCTTCGATCTCACCGACGCGCCGCCACTGAATGGCGGCCGGGTTGCCGTTTTGCTCATTGCATGCCACCACGCAGCACTTGCAGCCGATGCACTTGGTCATGTCGAAGTGGAAGCGGTACTGCTGGCCGGGCGATGGCGGAGCCGATGGTATGCGCGGGGCGTGGGCGGCCGGGGAGATCTGATGCAGTCCGGCCGCCTTGGCCCGCGGGGTCAACACAAACGTAACGCCGTCTTCGGCGGCGCGCTGGATCAGAGGGAGGACCAAGGAAGGGCCTCCTGGACGGCGGGAATCAGATGGTTTCGCAATGTGACGGTTTGTCCGATGACGAGCACGGCGGGGCTGGAGACTTCGACAAGCCCGGCGGCGATTTGCGCAAGCGTGGTTTCGATGACGCGCTGCGAGGGGGTTGCACCGTTCTCGATGAAAGCAGCGGGCTCTTCGGGATCGCGCCCGGCGGCGATGAGCGATTCGGCGATGTGCACGCGAGTGCGTGAGCCCATCAGGACGACGAGTGTGTCGACTTTCGCATAGCGCGTCCAATCCTGGATGAGACCCTCCAGGCAGGCGGCGGTGACGACGGCAAATCCGTGCGAGATGCCGCGGTAGGTGACCGGGATGCCTGCGAGGGCGGGTACGGCGGTCGCCGAGGAGACGCCGGGGACCAGTTCCACTTCAATCCCCAGCTGGCTCAAATGCGACCATTCTTCGGCGCCTCGCCCAAAAACAAGCGGGTCTCCGCCCTTGAGGCGGACAACATTCTTGCCGGACAGAGACTGGAGGGCCAACATGTCGAAGATCTTCTCCTGCACTTTGTGCTGTTCGCCTTCGCGCTTGCCTACGTAGATGAGCTCGGCGCTCGGGGAGGCGAGGGAAAGGACGGTCTCGCTGACGAGCCGGTCGTAGAGCACGACGTCGGCTTCGGCAAGCACGCGGGCGGCCTTGCGAGTCAGCAGGTCAGGATCGCCGGGCCCGGCGCCCACCAGATACACCTTTCCTTTATTGGTTGCGGTCATGAAATCCCCAAGAAGAGTTTCGGCGCGCGTGGCCTGTACGGGGAGGGACTGTCTCCGAGAACGCCGTCGTGGCGTGGAAGAAGGAGGGAAGTGGACCTACGAGGTCCGGCTGCTAACGTGCCCTTCTGAAATCAAGAGTACCAGGGCACCACCGGGAAGTGAAATCAAAATCTTGAATGGGAGCCATAAATGGAGGCGTCGGCCTCTATGTCTTTAGATATATTGACCATCGGATGCGCCCGAAGAGCCTCAAGCGGCGCTCACGATTCGGTCCACCCCCGGATTGACGGTGGGAGAACTGGGATAGTAGTCTTGAAACTGCGACTTGGCCGCCTATGGCGTGAAAAGGGAATCCGGTGAGAATCCGGAGCTGCCCCGCAGCGGTAAGCAGGAACGAACGCCGTCAATGAAGCACTGGCCGCCTCCCCGGCGGCTGGGAAGCGGCGGCAACTAGGAGATGCCTGCAAGCCCGAAGACCTGCCAGTCCACCGACGAGACCTCCTTCGCGGGAAGAGAGTCATCATGAAAGTTCTGCAAATCGCCGCCGTTATCGCCGCCCTGTTTCAGACGGCAGCGGCAGCGCAGCCGAAGCGGATCATCTCTACGGCGCCGAGCATCACCGAAACGCTGTTCGTGCTTGGTGCGGGGGATCGGGTGATTGGTGTTTCCACGTTCTGTCACTACCCGGCAGAGGCAGCCAAGCGGACGAAGGTGGGGACGTTCATGCATCCGAACGCGGAGACAATCCTGTCTTTGAAGCCGGACCTTGTGCTAATGCAGCGGGTGCCGGGCGAGACTTCAGAGAGGCTGCGGCGGCTGGGGTTGAACGTTGTGGAGATCGGGCACGGGGATTTGGAGCATACGCTGGCGTCGATCGTGGAGATTGGGAAGGCAGCGGGGGCGGAGCAGAAGGCTCATGAGCTGGTGCGTGAGATCCGGGGGCGGTTTGAGCGAGTGAAGAAGGCGACGGAAGGGAAGCCTCGGCGGAGCGTGGTGTTCGTGGTGGGGAGGATGCCGGGGCAACTGGCGGGGATGGTGGTTGTGGGCAAGGGCAGCTACTTGAATGATCTGCTGGCGGTGGCGGGAGGGAGGAACCTGTTCGCGGAAGCATCGATGCAGTATTGGAAGATTTCGCTGGAGCAGGTGCTGGGGGGAAATCCTGGAGTGATTATCGATATGGGTGACATGGCCGATACGGTGAGGGTGACGGAGGAGAAAAAGGCGTCGGTGGTTGGGCTGTGGAGCAAGTATCCGATGATCGAGGCGGTGAAGGCGGCGCGTGTGCACGCGGTGGCGTCGGACATCTTTGTGGTGCCTGGGCCGCGGGTGGTGGAGGCGGCGGAGGCGTTCGCGCGGATGATCCATCCCGAGGTCCGGTGGTGAGCGCAACGTTGGAGGTGAGCGAGGTTGGGCTCCAATTGGGCGGAGCGCGGATTCTGGAGCCGATTTCGTTTGCGCTGAGGAGTCCGCAGCATGTTGCGCTGCTGGGACCGAACGGGGCGGGCAAATCGACACTGATGAGCATACTCGCGGGTGTGCGGGGAGGGTATGAGGGGAGCTGCCGGTTCCAGGGCAAGGAGGTGCGCGAGTGGGGGCGCAGGGAGTTCACGCGGCGGGTGTCGTTTGTGCCGCAGGCGGTGCGGATCGAGTTTCCATTCACGAGCGAGCAGGTTGTGCTGATGGGGCGCACGCCGCACTGCGCGGGGATGTTTGAAACGGGCGAGGACTGGAAGGCGGTGGAGGAGGCGATCCGGATGACGGACGTGGCCGATTTCCGGCGGCGTGACTTCCGGACGCTGAGCGGCGGAGAGAAGCAGCGCGTGCTGTTGGCGTCGGCGCTGGCGCAGTCGCCGGAGGTGCTGTTATTGGATGAGCCGACGGCGTTCCTGGATCTGCGGCATCAGATCGAGCTGTACCGTCTGTTGCGGCGTTTGTGCGGGGAAGGGCTGCTGGTGGTGACGGTGACGCACGATTTGAACCTGGCGGCGGCTTATTGCGACCGGGCGATTCTGCTGAGCCAGGGACGGCTGGCTTACGACGATGTGCCGGAGCGCGCGCTGCGGCGGGAGTCGATTGCGGCGGTCTACGGAGTGGAGGCAGAGGTGCGGCGAACGGAGGCAGGGAGGCCGTGGATCAGCTATGGCGGCTGAGACGGTTACGCCGAAGCGGCTGGCGTCGGCGATCCTGGTGGCGGCCCTGGTTGCGGCTGTGGTTGCGGTGCTGACGCCGCTGATCGGCTCGACGCGGATCGATTTGGGGCGGGCGCTGTCGGGGATGAGTCCGGAGCGCGAGGTGTTGTTCGATTTGCGGGTGACGCGGGTGCTTTTGGCGATGCTGGCCGGAGGGTGCCTTGGGCTGGCGGGTGCGTTGTTTCAGGCATTGCTGCGGGACGCGCTGGCGACACCTTATACGTTGGGGGTCTCGAGCGGAGCGGCGTTGGGGGCGGTGCTGGCGATGACGGTTGGCTGGAAGGTGGCGGCGACGCTGCCGGCGGTGTGGGTGGCGGCGCTGGTGGGAGCAGCGGTAGTGCTCGGCTTGGTGATGCGGATCGCCTCCTCAGGCGGACGCATGTCGTCGTTCACTCTGCTGCTAGCGGGGGTGACGATCAACTCGATTTGCCTGGCGCTGATTTTGTTTCTGCACTCCACGGCCGGGTTCGTGCAGTCGTTCGCGATCACCCGGTGGCTGATGGGCGGCATCGATCCGGTGGAGTATTCGACGCTGGCGTGGCTGTGCGCGCTGGTGGCGCCGGGGATTGTGTTCGTGCTAATCACAGCGCGGCATTGGAACCTGCTGGCGGTGGGAGAGGAGTGGGCACAGGCGCGCGGGGTGCCGGCTGACCGGATGCTGCGGATGGGCTATCTGGCGGGATCTTTGCTTACCGGGGCGGTGACGGCGCTGACGGGTCCGATTGGCTTTGTGGGACTGATTGTGCCGCACGCGCTGCGGCTGCGGCTGGGGGCGGACCACCGTGTGCTGCTGCCGTGCTCGTTTCTGTGGGGGGCGGCGTTTCTGGCGGTCTGCGACGCGGTGGCGCGGACCGTGCTGGCTCCGGCGGAGGTTCCGGTGGGTGTGATCACGGCGCTGTTGGGGGGACCGTTTTTTATCTGGTTGTTGCGGAGCAAGAGAAGAAGCTTGTGGCTATAGGCGGCGAGGCGGCGGAAGTGACCCCTGGCGAGCGAATGCCACCGCGCAACGGAAGCACTCCCCATTGCCGGGCTTATCATTCCGTGGTGCGCTTGGCAACCTGCTCGCGGCCGTTCTGAAACAGCGTCACCTGCGGGGCTTGCTCATTGCCTTCGCCGCCGAAGACGAGTTGCGCTTCCACTACTTTTAGGAAGAACTTGCGCTCGCTTTCGGCGAATACCTCAAAACGCGGCTGTCCGGTAAGCTGGGCGAATAGCCGTGCTCCTTCGCGGGTGATGGTGAGCATGAATTTCCTGCTCCAGATCACGGCGTTTCTCGGCGTCGAATTCGTAGCCGCGCGCCAGGCGGGACCACCTCGCGCCGTACTGCTCGGCCGCTTCGCGGTAGCGTTGTTCCTGGTTGTCGCGGCTTCCCTGCCTCGGAGCGATCATCCTTCTCTCAATGGGATAGTCCTGCACCCTCAAGGTTTCTTACAACTTTTCTGCGCGCCGCTCCCGCCGGTTGCATGAGGATGGAGCAAGCCCTCTCAGGCGTCCCCAGAGTGGACGCGTTTCGAACTCTGGCGCTCGCACCGGCGTCAGAGCAGAGGCCGTTGTTCGAAGGGCTGCGAGACCTCTCCCCTCTGTTCGCCGCGGGGGCGCAAGCCGTTTGGGGATCGGTTCGCTGCCGCCCCGGCCGGGTGGCTGAATGATTCCGTATCGCGTCTACCTGGAGCAGGACGTGGACGCGGTGTTGGCAGTTCCAGATCCGAAGTTCAGTCTGGTTTCTCGCCGGCCGCAATCGCCGGGGCGGGGCGCGCCGGAATCAGGTACTCCTCATAGCGGACAGTGCCCGTGTATCCGTCGCTGCCCATGTCGACAAGATACCCGATCACTTTGGCCCCGCCGTTGCCCGCCGAGTGCGCAAAAACGATTCCGCGAATCAGGTCCGCTTCCACCCCGTCCTGCTCTTCGACGTCGCTGCCCCAGCCGGTTGCCGGGGTATACACGTCGCGGAAGATGTCCTCGGTCGCGGCGTCCGCGTAGTGCAGATAAACGGTGGAGCCGTCGTTTGCCAGGTTCGCCGTTGGCTGACAGCTCTGCGCCTGGTCATTGCTGACGGCGTGATCGGACGCTCTGCTCTCCTTGCCCGGTGGCCCATCATTGGTGATGATCCTGGTGTAGATCCTGCCGTCGCTCGCCTTCCTGTAGCCGATCATGATCTTTTCCTCGCCGGCTTCGTCCCAGTATACCGGCGGCATCAAGGGGAACCGCTCCGATCCCCTGACACCTCCATCGGCCGTCAGCGATTCGCGATCGGACAAGACGCCGGCGGAAGACAGGGAGCGATGGTAGATGTTGCCGTCATCGGCGTAATAGACGACATGCACTTTGTCGGCGGCGCCGCGCACGGCCGCCACCCCGTAGAAATCGACGCGTGGCTGGCTGTCCAGACTCTGCTCCGAGCCCCAACCGTTGTCCCGAGTCTTGTAGAAGATCCTCCCCCTTCCGCCGGCAGTGCGCGCGTAGAAACAGCGGACCCTGCCTCCGGAAAGAACTTCCAGCGCGACCGCCTGCTCGTCATACGTGATCGGCCCGGCAATCAGTTCATCGGTAAGGCGATAGGTGTCGGGGTTGGCCGGGTGCGTCGAAACACGAAAGGCGTGATACACCACCTGCTTTCCCCCGTGGTGGACGATGTGCAGCTCATCCCCGGCCAGAACGGCGTCGACCGACTCCAGGTCGTCGGTATCGGGCCGGTTGGCTCCGTCCTGTTCCGTCCATGTGCGCCCCCCGTCCGCACTCTGGATGACCATGAAGACGTTGTCCGTCTCCGCCGGTTCGATGATCGCGTAGAGGTTGCCGTTGCCGTCCTTGAAGGGGCCGATCCTGTTGGGGCTTTCGACGTAAGTGCCGCCGATGAGCCCCGGCGGAACCGTGAGAGTAATCCTCGGGTTTGCGGCGGCGCCGCTGACAGCCGTATTGTCTCGTCGCACCAGCCTGAAATCGAACGTATCGCCGGTCTTGTTCTGCCGCGGACCGTCGTGGAACGTCGGGACGACGAGAGTGAACTCCACCTCCGTATGCTTCCCCCGCAAACCGATACGTCCCGTCACGGGAGTCTCCTTGCCCCAGCCCCGGACAAACGGCGCGGATGACCCTCTCAACAGATCTGTCGTTTGGCTGCCGTCGTCATACTGCGCCGATGTCACCACCCACACTTCGGGCGTGGAAGGGGCGTTGTCTGGATCGTCGTCGGGGTAAGCCTCCGCGTCCTTCCAACCCGTTCCATTCTTGCTGTACTGCAGCTTGAAACCGTCACTGCGCGGTGCCACGTCTTCGATTTCAAAGCGGAGGCGAAACTTCTTCTGAGCCGTCATCGCGGCATTGGCATCCAGCGCGGCTTCCCAGCCTCCGTCCGCGTTCAGCGCCTGGCTGTCGTCAGAACGAATCCGGAAATGGACCTCCGCTTGGGACGCCAGGCTGCCAGCCGCCAGGCAGAGAGCGCACCCCAGCGTGAGCCGCCTCCACATCACTGTCATCACAAAATGCTACCACTACGCTGCTCAGGTACAGGGCACGCCATTTTCCCCAGAACCCGGCCCAGTGGCTGGTTGGGGAGAATGAGCGAAGGTGTTATGCCAGCCTCCGGTGGGGATGAGTCAGCCGGTTCCGAACTGATTTCGACTACGATTCCGAAGTGGTTCGAGTCCTGGATGGGATCGCCGCTCCGCTGGGTGGCTCTCGAAAGAACATCTCAAGCGCGCGTAATGAAATCAACACGATAGCGGAGATCAAAAGCAACTACAACTGCCTCCCCGTCGTGGACGCGTTTCGAACTTCGGCGGCCTGTATGCCTGCCGGGCTGAGAGCCTTGTTCCATGAGATGGAAGGGACGTTCGTGGCTGTTTCTCCCGTCCTGCCCGGATGTGCTCCCCCGCGGCTGGATGTGCGCCGAAGCGCCCGGCAGCATCTGCGAGGCAACTGAGCGCACCGGTCACCACGAATGAGTCGAACTATGGGCTCAGCGGATTCACCCAGCGCAAACCGTCGAACCGCGCAAAATCGCCGTCGGTCGAGCAGAGGTCTAGTCCGTGCTCCATCGCAAGGGCTGCCAGATGGGCGTCGGGAATCAACTTCGCCCCTCCGCCGAGCCGGATCAACAGGCGTCCCAGTATTTCCTGGTGGCGATGGCCCGGCAGCGGTACCCATGCATTGCGGGCGCTCAGCCAATGCTCCACCTGCCCCCACGCCACGTTCATCGGCGCAGGTCTCTGGTAGATCCGTGGATTGGCGACCACCCGCATGAAACCGAGCAGGCACTCCCATGGAAGCCCCACGCGGGCCGATTCGCTCAGCTTCCCATCCAGCCACCGGACCGCCGGCTCGTGCATAGGAGCCCCACGGTCAAAGGCATACACCAGCAGGTTGACGTCCACCAGAATCATCTGCCCGACCTGCTCCGTTCCACCTCATCCAGAACTTCCCAGACATTGTCCAGATTCGGAAAATAGCAGTTCCCCAAATCAACCGGCTGGGTGCGAAATGCCGCCGTTTCAGATGGCGAATTCAATCGCGCCAGTCCCTCCCGCAGAGCGTCGTTCACGATCTGTTTGAAAGTCGTATCTCTCGCCTTCCTCATCTGCTCAAGCAATACGGCCACGTCGTCATCGAGGCTGAGAGTAGTTCTCATACATCAAAGCATAACCTGGGTGATGCAGTGATGTCAAATTCGCCTCCCCACCGTGGACACGTTTCGAACTTTTGCCACCGGGTTGACCGTCTGATCGAACCCAATGATCGCCCTTTGTTCTGAGACCGATCGGTGGAAACTGCGGTTCCGCGTCCATGACAGGCGCCCAGCTTGGACACGTCTCGAACTCGCCTCCGCAGCTAATTTAAGAAACAACTTCGGAATAGCCCGTCGCCGGCCCGCGATCGTATCTCGCGATCTCCCTCCTCAACCATCAAAATCTTCCGGCATTGCATTTCGTTCCCGGCTTCAGTAGCATTGGACCTCGGAGGCGGCGACATTCATGTCCTTTGCTCCTGGCACGAAGCTGGGGCCCTATGAGATCGTTTCGGCGTTGCCCTCCGCTGACGGCGCCGAGGTATATAAGGCGACTCACGCTGAAGACGCCCGCACGGTAGCGATTCGCATCTTGCCGCAGGAGTGGGCCGGTTCGGCCGAGTTCTCCTTTCTCGCGGAGCGCTTCGACAACCAGGCCAAGGCCGTCGCCTCGCTCGCGCATCCGCATATCGGCCTGCTCTACGAGATCGGGCGCCAGGACGAAGTCGACTTCCTCGTCACCGAGTACCTCGAGGGTGTCACCCTGGAAGCCCGCCTGCAAAAAGGACCGCTGCGCCTGGACCAGGCGATGAACGTCGCGCTCGCCATCGGCGATGCGCTGGACAAGGCTCACCGCGCTGGCCTCGTGCATCGCGCGCTCCAACCCTCCAACATTATGCTCACCAAGGAGGGCGCCAAACTGCTGGATCTGGGACTGGCCGATCTGCGGCCGGCCGCCGCCACCGAACCGGTCCCCAAATCCGCCGCCGTCACCGTCACCGGCGCCAAACCCGCCGCCGAGACCGGCC
>Ga0194128_10000677_pt1 | contig 61330 bp, 52 predicted proteins | sample TA2KigCa65mmetaG_FD_148650 | JGI IMG/M metagenome (GOLD analysis project Ga0194128, IMG submission 148650) | Freshwater microbial communities from Lake Tanganyika, Tanzania - TA2015037 Kigoma Deep Cast 65m | ecosystem: Environmental > Aquatic > Freshwater > Lake | place: Tanzania: Lake...
TTGCCGCGTGTGGCGGCGGGGAGAAGGTCGTCGAAGTCACGAGGGTCGTCGAGAAGCCGGTTGCTCAGACGGTCGTCGTCGAGAAGCCGGTGGCAATCGAGAAGGTCGTTCAGCAGACGGTCGTCGTAGAAAAGCAGGTCGAGAAGGTCGTTCAGCAGACGGTCGTCGTAGAAAGGCCGGTCGAGAAGGTCGTTGTGGTCGTACAGACTGCGACCCCGACCCCCGCACCGGTCGCCACGTTGCCCGCTCAGCAAGGTGAGATAACACTCGGGCTCGGGAAGGTAATCCCGCCGCTGTTTGTCCCGGCGATGGGAGGCGTTGGGCTCGAACAGCACTACGCCAGCTGGGGGATCGTCGAGTTCCTGATCCAGGCCAATGAGAAGGAACAGCTTGACCCCGGAATCAGCATGGCCCAGTCCTGGACCCTGGCGCCGGACCAGTCAAAGGTCACGTTCAAGATCCGCAAGGGCGTCAAGTTCCACGGTGAATGGGGCGAGGTGACTGCCGACGACGTCGTCTGGAGTCACAACAACGCCCTGCGGGCGGGTTCGACCTTCTGGGGCATCAGCGGCCTCAAGACCTGGATGGAACCCTGGACGAAGGTCGACGATTACACCGTGGAGATGTTCTTCCAGAAGGACAAATACAACCCGACGTGGGAAATCGGGATGTCAAACCTGCGGACCCACTCGCCCTGGATCTACCCGAAGCTCGCGTATGACCGCCTGGGCGAAACCAAGGCCAACGTTACGCCCTTGGGCACCGGCCCCTTCAAGGTGCTCTCCTACCGAACGGCTGAGGAGGTGAGGCTCGAGGCCTTGCCCACTCACTGGCGAGCCCCGGCGAAGATCAAGAGCCTCAGGGTGATCGAGATTCCGGAAGACCTGGCCCGCGTCGCCGCGTTCCGGACAGGTGAGACCGACATCATCGAGATCCCGAACAAGTTCATCAACGATATCAAGAAGCAGGTCTCGGGCTCCCGTGAGGTCAGGGCCAGAGGCAGCGAGTTCCCGCACACGATGAACGTAGGTGCTGGCAACTTCTGGGCTTTGAAGAAATGCGATACCGGGGCCAGCATCTACCCGCGTCCCGGCTTCACTCCAGGCGACAAGAACCCCTACATCGGAAATCCATACGAGGGACAAACGGGGACCGACCTGAAGTTCAATCCCGACACGCCTTCGATGCAGAAATCGCTGAAGGTGCGTCAGGCGTTGGCGATGGCCATCGATCGGAAGACCATCATCAGCACGATCTTCGGCGGGCTTGCCCTCGATGACGCCTCGATCGCAGGTTTCATGAAGTCCGATCCACAGTGGAAGAAGTCGTGGGAGATCCCCTACGACCCTGCCAAGGCCAAGGCGCTCCTCACCGAGGCGGGTTACCCCAACGGCTTCGAGTTCGAGTTCTACCTCGCGCCCGATCACATCGTGATCAACCCGGAGGCGGGCGCCGCCATCGCTCAGATGTGGCGGCAGATAGGACTGACAGTCAAGATCGACTCGACCGCCTACGCCGCGGCGCGGCCAAAGCACTTCGACGGCCAGGACAACCGGATCTGGTACCGGCACAGCGCCGTTGGGAACATAGACCAGCAGAAGTTCGGGAACTTCGGGCCGAGCAACACGTTCGATCATATTGAGCTTCCCTGCGATCTGCAGGCGCTGAGCTACGCGAACAGGACCGAGCCAGACATCCAGAAGAGGATCAAGAACAACGTCGACCTCCAGGACTACGTGTCGAACTGGTACCTGTCGATGACGCTGTACACGGTGCCCGAGCACTGGATGCTCAGCTCCAAGATCGAGGACTGGAAGCCTCACTTCATGCCCGGGCGGTACTTCACCGCGCCGGAAACATTGAAAGTCAAGCGTTAGGCGGATTGTGAGTTGGCCCGCTACATAGCTCGCAGGGTCGCGCTTGGCGTCGTCGTCCTGATAAGCGCGACCGTGTTCCTGTTCGTCCTGTCCAGAGCCGCCGGGGATCCGCGTTTCCTTTACATGAACGAGACCACGGACATGGCGGAGTGGGACGCCTGGGGACGGGAGATGGGCCTCGACCGTCCCCTGGTGGTGCAATTCTGGTCATGGTTCACGAAGGCCTTGCAGGGCGACTTCGGCAGGTCCCTCTGGTTCAAAAGGGATTCGTTCGAGATCGTTCGGGAGCGCATCCCTGCCACCCTTCAGCTCGCCGGGTCTGCGTTTGCGTTCACGATGGTCGTAGCCATCCCGCTAGGCGTGCTGTCGGCGGTACGGCGCGGTTCGGTGCTCGACTACGTGGGCCGGAACTTTGCGCTGGTCGGTCAGTCGATGCCCGGCTTCTGGATGGGCATCGTGCTGATCATGCTGTTCTCCGTGCAACTCGATCTGTTGCCCACCGGCAGGCGGGGCAACTGGTCGTCTTACATACTGCCGACGATCACGCTCGGATGGTTCCCCGCTGCTGGCATGCTGCGCCTCGTGAGGTCCTCGATGCTCGAGATCCTCGACAGCGAGTTCATCAAGCTGGCGCGGGCAAAGGGTTTGTCGCAGCGAGGCATCATCTGGAAGCACGCGTTCCGGAATGCCCTGATTGCGCCGCTCACATACGCCAGCCTCCTGATGGCGGGCCTTGTCACGGGCGCAGTAGTGACCGAGACAGTCTTCGCGTGGCCCGGTCTCGGTCGACTTGGCGTCCAGGCGGTAAGCAACAACGACTTCCCACTCATGTCGGCGGTCGTTGTGCTCACCGCAGTGGTGTACATCCTCGCCAACCTCGTCGTTGACCTCGCCTACGTCATCATCGACCCGCGCATCAAGCTGACCTAGCGGCGATGGACGCCTCGACTCCGCGCGCGGCCGCCCCGGTGGCGCAGCCGCAGGCCTTCGCCCTGCGAGGACCTTCCAGACTCATGCGGGTCTGGCGGGAAACACGACGTTGGCCCGTGATCCCGGCCTTCATCCTGATCATGATGCTGATCGCCGCCGTTTTCGCGCCTCTCATCGCCCCGCACAACCCGATCGACGGAGTGCTCACCGAGCGAATTCTCCCGCCCGCCTGGTACGCAGAAGGCTCGAGCAAGTACTTGCTTGGCACGGACCCGGTAGGCAGGGACATTCTCAGCCGGGTGATTTACGGGACACGCATCTCTCTGGCTGTCGCCGGCATCGTGCTGGCGGCGGGGTTGGTTGGAGGCACCGCCCTGGGGATGATCTCGGGCTACTTCGGCGGGATCGTAGATGAGGCGATCCAGAGGTTCGTCGAGTTCGAGATCGCAGTCCCGTTCATCCTGGTGGCGCTGGTGGTAGTCGTTGTGTTCGGTCAGTCGCTGACCGTGATCGTCGTCCTGCTGATCGTCTTCAGCTGGGGCGGGTTCACCCGACAGGTAAGGGCCGAAACGCTCCAGCTCAAGACGCGGGATTATGTCGCCGCCGCCCGGATAGCGGGAGCGGGACCCGCCTCGATCATCTACCGGCACATCTTCCCGGGGGTCGTCAATACCGTGATGGTCATCGCCAGCCTGCGCGTCGGGACGCTGATCATCACCGAGTCCGTTCTAAGTTTCCTGGGGGTGGGCATTCCCCCGCCCACGCCTGCGTGGGGCCTCATGGTCTCGGAAGGGCGGCAGTACATCGCGAGCGCGTGGTGGGTCACTTTCTTCCCGGGCGTCGCCATATTCCTTACGGTCCTTGCCTTCAACTTCCTGGGCGACTGGCTGCGCGACCGGCTCGATCCCCGGCTGCGGCAGCAGCTCTAAAGGGGGGCGGTATTCTCTCGGTAGAGGACAGCCTAAGCGGACCGTGACGGGGCAGCCGCGGCCATCAGGTACCCGGGATCCAGGTGAGCCATCGGGATACCTGATCTCAAGGATCACATCCAGCAGGCCATCCGGCCGGAATACGATGCCCAGGTTATTCATGATCCACATTTCGCCGCTATTCCTGACGACGATCTGACCGGACTCGGCGATCTCCACCAGCCGGGCAAGCGTGCCATAGGTCTTTTTCCCGGCTGCCCAGCTTGAGCCGGGTCAGGGTCAGCGGTGAGTTCGAGGCCGCGACGATTCGCTCGCCCGATTCGTGGCATGGCACATCGGGCTGCTGGTCTTCGCGTTCTTGCCCTCGCTCGCGTGGTCTTTGCCGGTGCTGGCGTTGTTCGGGGTATCCACGAGCGTCGCGATGATCACCATGCAGACGGTGCTCATGACTTCCACCACGTCAGAGTTCCGGGGCCGGGTCATGGGGGTCCGTGCGCTCGCGGTCTATGGCCTCCCCCTTGGCCTGGTGGGGGGAGGCTGGATGGCGGAACAGTACGGGGTCCGTACGTCGCTCGTCGCTCTCGGGGGGCTCGGCCTGGCCATGACGGCAGCTGCCGTATTGCGTTGGCGGCTTCTGCTACGTACCTAGTATTCATTCAATCCGGGCCTGAATAGCCCTGGTGTTCGCAAGCGTAATGTCCGCGCTCTGCATGCCTTCTTGCGTTTTCAGCAAGGAAAAGGACATTCGCTTGACAATCCCGTCGGTTCATGGGTAAATCTGGCCGTCTGACAGGGAATGTTAGCGACCCTGATACGAGATGGCTTCCGGAGGCGACTACATGTTGCTGCCACGTTTTTCCGCCAGTCGGTGGATCGTCGTGTTATTGCTGAGCGGCGCCGCAGTCCTTGCCGCGTGTGGCGGCGGGGAGAAGGTCGTCGAAGTCACGAGGGTCGTCGAGAAGCCGGTTGCTCAGACGGTCGTCGTCGAGAAGCCGGTGGCAATCGAGAAGGTCGTTCAGCAGACGGTCGTCGTCGAGAAGCCGGTGACAGTCGAGAAGGTCGTTCAGCAGACGGTCGTCGTCGAGAAGCCGGTCGAGAAGGTCGTTGAGAAAGTCGTCGTCCAGACCGCCACGCCTCAGCTTCCTCCGACGCCCACGCCTCGGCCGGCTGTAAAGCCTGCGCCCAAATCGAAGAACGCGCGGGGCCAGCTGGTCTGGGCTACTGTCGAATCCGACGGAATTGCAGGCGGCTTTAACGCCGTCAACCTGTGCTGTGGTGGGAAAGCTTTGGGGGTCGTCGAGACGCTCTTCAGGCCCACGCATGAGAAGGGGACCGAGACGCCGCTCCTTGCAGCGTCCTGGAAGCTTGACGAAAAGCAGCCGCCCGAATTCGTTCAAGTGACGCTGAGAAAAGGCGTCGCCATGCACAAGGGGTACGGGGAACTTACTGCGGAGGACCTTGTCTGGTCGGTCAACGACACCAACGCAAATACGTCGGCGCAACACGGTTCAGGATCGGTAAGCGTCACGGACGGTTCCGGCGAGTGGGCAGGATTTCTAGGCAAGACGCCTGCCGAGGTGATCGACACCTATACGGCGAAGATCTATTGGACGACCTTCGACCCGCGCTGGACCACCTGGTTTTTCGGGCAGGACGGCCTGGGCGCCGGGGTGGTCAGCAAGAAGGCATTCGATAAGAACGGCCGTAACTGGAACCTGGACAACCTGGTCGGGACCGGGCCGTTCGAGGTTGCCGAGTGGAAACGCGGTGAAAGCACCGTTGTCCGTGCGGTACCGAACCACTGGCGAAAGACCGCCCAGGTCCAGACCATAAGGCGAGTCGTCGTGCCAGATGAAACCGTCCGGCTGGCAATGTTGCAGACCGGCGAGGCTGATATCGCCGACATCAGCCAGAAAAACGTCCCGGAAGTGCAGCTATTCGGAATGGTCTCCAAGGGGTCCGGCACGGCGGGGATGCTGACCGTCATGTTCGCCGGCAACCTGTGGGAGGACACGCACCCAAAGACCGGAGCCAAGCTCGAGATTCTTACATATGGCGCCGACCAGCCCTGGCTGGGTAACCCGCGCACTCCGGACGACAGCAACAACCCCAAGGGCATGAACGACATGGAGCAAGCCCGGCTCGTGCGCCAGGCCCTGGCGATGTCGATCGATCGCGACCTGGTGAACAAGGCGGTCTTGTCTGGCCTCGGGTGGCCGGTATACATCCCGTACTTTGACATCAATAACGCCAACTGGAACAACAAGTGGAAGGTTTCGTTCGACGCCAAGAAGGCTGAGGAGCTGCTCGATCAGGCGGGCTTCCCACGCGGCAAGAACGGCGTCAGGTTCACAATGCCCTTCTACGCCTGGAACAACCCGGGACCGCTACCCCACTTCGCGGATACCGGCGACGTGGTTGCGCAGATGTGGCAGAAGATAGGCGTCGACGTGGCAGTCCTTCACTACGAGTACGCGGTGTTCCGGCCTTCCCTCGTGGCAAGGTCTGCTACCATCCCGTGGGTGGACACCGGGCCGCTCGAGAACTTTGCGACCACGCCATGGGACTGGCCGCGCGGTGGCCAGATGAGCGCCTTGACACGCGGCGGAAAGAGCCATGGCATCGAGTTCGCCGAGGCGACGCAGAACTACCTGGCTGTCGGACTTGAGCCAGACATAGCAAAGCGGATCGCGCTCAACAACAAGTTCGCAGATTACCTCCACCACTGGATGCCCGGAATTGGGGTCGTCGCGGCCCCGAGCCTGATCGTGTATAACCCGACTGCAATCAAGGACTGGCCGATGGAGCTGGGGCTCCGGTCGACCTACAACTCGCCCGAGAACATCATCCTGCCGTAAGGCGGCGCAAGAGGGCCGGCCGGCACGGGGACGGACCCCTTGAAACCAGGCACGAACATACGAATCAATTCACCGGCTGTGCGAGCCCGTGATTCAGTAGCCGACGACCGCGGGAAAGGGACGCGATGCGACGGTTCCTGATACGGAGGGCCGTTTTTTCGATCCTGACCCTCTGGGGCGTCACCATACTGGTGTTCGTCCTCTCGCGGCTTGGCCCTGACCCGTTGCTAGTCTATGTCCGCGATGCGACTTACGGCATAAGCCCCGAGACGATCGCCGCACTCAAGGAGAAATGGGGGCTGGACCGCCCGCTCGTCGTCCAGTACGTCAAATGGGTCGGCGCCCTGCTGCGGGGCGATCTCGGAGAGAGCGTAGGGGCGCAGCGTTCGGTCGTCCTGATCATCTCCGAGAAGGTTCCAGCCACGGCACAGCTCGCCGCGATCGCATGGGTCATCGCCACGGTTCCTGGGGTCGCGCTCGGCGTGCTCTCTGCGGTCAAACGCGGGTCGGTGTGGGACTATACGGCTCGCGCCATCGCTCTCATCGGGCAGGCCACGCCACCGTTCTGGCTGGCCCTGGTGATGATCCTGGTCTTCTCGGTCCAGCTGGACTGGCTGCCCAGCGCTACTCGTGGCGACGCGCAAGATCCTTTCTTCACGCGTCTCAGGCACTACATCATGCCCGCGCTTGTTCTCGCATTGGGCCCGTGGGCGGCGTACATGCGCCTCACGCGGTCCTCGATGCTTGAGGTCCTGGACACCGAGTTCGTCAAACTGGCCAGGGCGAAGGGTGTCGGGAACACGGTAATCCTTTGGAAGCACGCATTGCGGAATGCCCTCATCCAACCGCTGACCGTGTCAGCTGCGGTACTTGCCTCTTTCATCGCCGGGGCAGTGTTCGTTGAGACAGTCTTCGCGTGGCCGGGGATCGGTCGCCTGGCCGTGCAGGCCACACTTGACAACGACTTCCCGATCCTGGCGGGCGTGGTGCTGATGTTCGGAGTCGGCTACCTGGCTCTGAACTTCCTGGCGGACCTTGCATACGCTGTGGTTGACCCCCGGATCCGTTACTCTTAAGGCCATTGCATGGCTGCTACCACTCGCATGTTGTCTCTAGCGCGTTCGCCGGCCGGCGCATTCAAGCGGACGTTCGACTTCTTCCGGCGGTGGCCCGTGATACCCGGCTTGATCATTGGAAGCCTGGCGGTCGGCGCGATCTTCGCAGGGTTCCTGACGCCGTACGACCCGAAACAGGGAGACCTGACCGCCCGGAGCGCCCCCCCGGCATGGGTCGGAGACGGCGAATGGGCCCATCCCCTGGGAACCGACAGGGTTGGCAGAGATATGCTCAGCCGACTTCTTTATGGCGCTCGGGTCTCGTTGATGGTTGCGGGCGTCGCGGTCTCTGTCGGGACCATCACCGGGACGTTGGCGGGCCTCCTGGCCGGCTACGTGGGCGGCATGGTCGATGAATTGCTCATGCGCCTGGTGGACCTCTGGTCCGCGCTCCCCTTCCTGCTCATCGCGCTGATTGTCGCCGTGAGTGTTGGACCGAGTCTCTGGATGGTTATCGGGCTCCTCGCACTCAGTTCCTGGTCCGCAGGAGCGCGCAATGTCCGTGGTGAGGTGTTGTCTCTGAAAACGCGGGACTACGTAGCGCTCGCCAAGGTAGCCGGAGCATCGCACACGCGCATCATGTACCGGCACCTGCTGCCGCAGGTAATCCATGTCGTGATTGTAATTACGACCCTTCGCATTGGAAGTCTGATCATCGCGGAGGCGGGCCTCAGTTTCCTGGGGGTAGGCGTCCCGGCCTCGGTGCCAACCTGGGGGATCATGATCGCCGAAGGGCGGCAGTACCTGCTGACCGCGTGGTGGATAGCAATTTTCCCGGGGATGGCCATTTTCGCCACGGTCACGGCGTTCAACTTCCTCGGCGACTGGGCGCGCGATCGCCTGGACCCCCGGCTGCGTCAGCTCGCATAGCCGCCATTGATCCGCCTGGCCACCAGGAGGCCTGTGCCTGGCGCCGCAATGCGGCTGCCACGGCCTCTCACCACGAGCGCGGGCGCAACAAGGCCCGCGCCGGCATCGAGTGGCCATTCACCACGCCCGTCGCCCGGGCCAGGCTCCACCGGCTGTATCCCCTTCAACAGCAAGAGCTGGACTGAGTACCAGGTCCGCTGGATTCTTCGACAGGACGGCTTGAGGATGTCCAGGATCTCAGCCGTATCGGTGACAGGTAGGGCTGCGCTGGGCACCGCACTTTTCATGCCAGGGATCTACGCCTCGTGGGGCCCGACCGACCGGCCCGCGTAGACGAAGGCGCCTGCCTCGGCAAAGATCACCTCGGACCGGCACGCCTGGTCGGTGAACATCTTCCGGAACCCGAGCGCGCCACCGGTCCGGCCTGGACGCAGGACGATCTTCTGGCCGGACTTCATGTGCGGTGCTGCCGCGCTCGCGATGTCCGGGCGGGCGGAGGAGGGCACACGACCATCAGCCCTTCGACGTCGGCGCTGGCGGCCTCAATCTCCGAAGTTACTCGCTACAGCCGGGCGAAGCCGGTAGTGCCGTCGGATGACGTGGCTCAGCCGGGTAGGGGTGAGTGGTCGCGGAGCTCCCTGGGCAATACGAACTGGATGTCTTCTTCCTGCTCACCGATCGGGATTACGCGGTCCGGGTTGATGGCTTCAATGACCGCCTGCACCATGTCCTCGGGCGTGGACGCCCCGGAGGTGATGCCCACCCTTTCGACCCCGGACAGCCAGCCCGGGTCGAGCTCCGCTGGTCCGTTGATCAGGTAGGCGGTCACACCCTCGGCCCTGGCCACCTCCTGGAGCCGGCGGCAGTTCGATGAGTTCTGTGCCCCGATCACGAGCACAACATCGACCTGGCGGGCCATGAGCTTCGCGGACTCCTGTCGGTTGGTGGTCGCGTAGCAGATGTCGTTGCGCACCATGGCGTTGGGGAACCGGCCCCGGATCTCCTTGACGACGCGGGCGGTGTCATCGACCGACAGGGTCGTCTGCGTGAGCACCGCGATCTCCGTTTCGGGCTGCCACCCCGGGAGGCCATCGCGCTCGCGATCGTCCATGAGGTGCATGTCGGCCTGTCCCATCGTGCCGCGCACCTCCTGGTGGCCTCGATGGCCAATCAGGATCAGCTTCTTCCCCTCGCGCTCGTACTTCTTCGCCTCGTTGTGGACACGTGTGACAAGCGGGCAGGTGGCGTCGATCACGCGGAGGCCGCGCCGTCTGGCCTTGGCGAAGTCGTCGGGCGCGGAGCCGTGCGCTGAAAAGACCACGTGAGCGCCTTCTGGAATCTCGTCGACGTCCTCTACGGTGACGGCGCCTTTGGCTTCAAGGGAGGCGACCACGTGTGGGTTGTGCACGATCTGGTGCTTCACGTAGATGGGCGGCCCGAAGCGCTGCAGGGCGATTTCTACGATGTCAACCGCCCGGACCACCCCGGCGCAGAACCCGCGTGGTGAACTGAGATAAACGTCCAACGGTCCCTCCGCCGCGCCCTTAGAGGGGCGCGCGTTCATATCTGGATTATATCGTCGCAACTGCGCGGCGGGCCTTCGATCAGCGTCGGCGGCGGACCCGCGCAGCCTTGAGCCGAATCAGCATCAGCGGGAAGATCACGAACGCGATGGCGACCGCGCCGATCATCACCCGGTAACCGAGGTCGTCGGCTCGCCGGTTCAGCACTTCGACCAGGATCCCGGCCGCCAGTGGGATCCCGGCGCCGAAAAGCATCGCGGTGCTCGTATAACTGAGGTTCCTGCCCGCCTTCGATGGCTTCACCAGGTCATTTGCGAGCGCCCACGCCACCGAGAGCAGAGCACCGGATGAGACACCGACCGCCAGTCCAGCGACGACCAGGGCCGGCAGCGTATCGATGAACGCGAGGCTTGCTACCGAAACGGATCCCACGAGGCCACCCGCAAGGAGGATGGGCATCCGCCCCATGCGGTCGGACAGGATGCCTGCCGGCAGTACCGAAAGAGCCACCCCTCCGACGACACTGATCGAGAGGATCAGGGCGCCGCGAGCAGGGTTCTCAAGCCCGACCACATCCTGCAGAAAGAAGATCGCGAACCGGCTCAGCACCGACATTGTCCCGGTCGCGATCGTGAAAGCCGCCAGGAACCAGATGAACTCCCTGGTGCGGGGCGCCGGCCCCTCTGCTTCCGTTTCATCTGCCGGGCCCTCGGGGCCGGGAACGACAGCGTCAGAATCCGGGCGGGGCCGGATGGCGAGGGACGTCCAGCCGGCCGAAAGGAGCGCCATTCCTGAGATCAGCGCCAGTGCCAGCCACATCCATAGCGACATCTCCTGGGTCGGGGCGTGACTCAGGAGCAGCAGGGTTCCCACCACGGCGATGCCCGCGCCGATCGAGCGGGCAAAGGTGAGCGCGCCCGCGGCCGCGCCCCGTCGATTCACCGGCACGTGATCTATCAGCAGGGCATTGGCGGGTCCCTGTGCGATGTTTCCCATCACCTGCATCAGGCAGTACGCAAGCAGCAGCGACATGAAGCTGTCGGCAAAGCCGACGAGCATCGTGGCGATCGCCAGTCCGCCGCCCCCGAAGAGGATGTAGGGCCCCCGCTTGCCCAGGCGGTTCCGGCTGCGATCACTGAATCCACCGGCGACGGGCTGGACGATGGCGGGGAACACGAGCCCGACAAGGGTGATCGTCGTCAGCGCGACGATCTTCTGCGAAGGGTCGACGATCGCCAGCAGGCGGAACTGGATAATCACAAACGTGACAGCCGTCCACAGGCCGGTGAGACCCGCAGCGTAGAGGCTCAGATTCAGGAGGCTGCCGGGGCCACGACGGTAGACGGATGCCACACGCCTGAGCAGGCCGATGTCCCGGCCGGGCGCGGCCGCGTGGACGGGCCGTGCCCGTTGAATGAGCGGGTCGTCTCGATCCACGCCAGCATGCTAAATTGGCGCACCAACTACGACAACTGTCCCGGGCATTCAGATCCCTTCCGGAGGCGACCGTGCCAGCTTCCCTGACGCTCTACTGGTGGCCGAAGTGAACAACCTGTCGCAAAGCGAGGGATTTTCTCTCGCAGGCCGGGGTCGAGGCGGAGTTGAGGGATATCTTTGCGAAGCCGCTGGACAGAGCTGAACTGGGAGATCTGGCGCAGCTCGTGACCGCTGATGGCCTCTTTTCGTGGCGCAGCCCAGGCGCCAGGGAGATCGCCCACCTGCGAGGCCGTCTTCCGGACGAGCGGCTCATCGACCTGATGGCAAGTGAACCCCGGCTGATCCGCCGGCCGCTGGCGCGCAGGGGAGACGTATTGGTCGTCGGCTTCGATCCGGAACGGCTTGCGGCCCTGGCAGGCTGATCCAGGCGCCGCACCGGCGGCTTTGCGGGCCAGCACATACTCTCTTCGGCGGTGTTCCACGGTCGCACCGACCGGTCATGCGGCCACGATCTCCTCATACCGAATTGAGAGAGGAACCCGACCGCAAATGCTCTGCTTCCACACCTGCAAGCGCTGTAACGTCGACAGCCACATGAGCCGTGACACCTGCAGGGCATGCCTCCAGTGCCTCCAGTGCGGATTCTCACGTGACGTCCCCACCCCGCAGTAACGGGCATGGATCCCCATTGCGGGCGCCCGCCGCCTGACGTTCGATCGATTGCCGGCTGCCTGGATGCGGCCGGCAGGGGGAAGCATCCGGTCGCTAGCTGTTGGCTGCTAGAATCGGGGTATGCCCCCTGAGCTTCACAGTCGGCCGGACGCGGCCGGATCCCCCCTGCTCGTCGCGACCAGTGACGACGGGCGGATCGCAACGCTAATCCTGAATCGTCCCGAGCGTCTCAATGCCCTTGGCTCGGAGCTGCTTGCTTGCCTGGCGGAAACCATCGAGTCGCTGTCACGCGACGACGGCGTGCGCGTCGTAATCCTGGCGGCCGCAGGTGACGCCTTCTGTTCCGGCGCCGATACGGAGGAGCTGGCCGGAGGGGTCAGGCGGGGCCCACATGCACTCGGCCCGGAGGGCCCGGAGGGGCTGAGGCGCGGGTTCGAACCTGCGCAGCGGATCATCCTCGGCCTGCAGCGGATGCCGAAGCCGGTGATCGCCGCCATCAATGGCCCGGCGGTAGGCGCCGGATTCGACCTGGCCTGCGCCTGTGACATCCGGGTCGGCACGCCGGCGGCCCGCTTCATGGCCGCCTATGTGAAGGTCGGCCTCTTTCCCGGCTACGGCGGAACATGGTTGTATCCGCGCTTGCTGGGCATGGGGGTTGCGGCCGAATTGCTCTTCACGGGCGATTTCCTGGAGGCGTCTGACGCGCACCGGCTCGGGCTGCTGAACCGCCTGGTGGCGCCCGGGGAGTTGATGGACGTGGCTCAAAAGATGGCCCGCCGGATCGCTGACGGCCCGCCGATCGCAATCCGGCTCGCCAAGTTACTGTTGTATAAGGGCCTTGAGCTTGACCTTGAGACCGCCATGCAGGTGGCGGCTGCGGCCGAAACCGTTACTCTGTCGTCGAAAGACCATCTGGAAGGGCTGGCCGCACTCCGAGAGAAACGCAGGCCAAAGTTCGGAGGGACTTAATGCTCGTAGCTTTCGGAGATCTCGTGATCTTTACCGGGAACGCGCACCCGCGATTGACGCAGGAGATCTGCAGCTATCTGAAGATCCCGCTCGGCAAGGCCGAAGTCTTCAAGTTCAACAACGACAACACCTTCGTCAAGATCCTGGAAAACGTTCGCCAGCGTGACGTCTTTATCGTCCAGTCGACGGTCGCGCCGGTGAACGACCACATCATGGAGCTGCTCATCTTCATGGACGCCGCCAAGCGCGCATCGGCCGGGCGCATCACGGCGGTCCTCCCTTACTACTCCTATGCCCGGACCGACAAGAAGGACCAGCCCCGCGTTCCCATCACCGGCCGCCTGGTCGCCGACCTGATCACGACCGCCGGCGCCGACCGGGTCCTCATGATGGACTTGCACGCCGGCCAGGTGCAGGGGTTCTTCAACCTTCCGGTCGACGAACTGACGGCGCTGCCCAAGCTGGTGAAGTATTTTCAGGACAAGAACCTCGCGGACCGGGTGGTTGTGGCAACCGACGAGGGCATCACGAAGCGGGCGCGGGACTTTGCGTCGAAGCTGGACGCCCCGCTGGCGATCGTCGAGAAACGCCGGATAGGGAACGCGGACCGGACCGAGGCGCTGAACGTCATCGGAAACGTCGATGGCAAGGCTGCCATTCTGTTCGACGATGAGATCAATACCGGTAGCTCGATGATCACCGCGGCCGCCCTTCTTACCAGGAACGGCGCTCGCGAGATCTATGCCACGGCCACGCACGGCGTCCTGCCCGGTGAAGCCACCAGGAAGCTGAGCGCCGTATCAGAGATCAAGGAGATCGTGATTACCGACACCGTGCCGCTCGAAGACTCCCGGCGGACCCCGAAGATCACGGTGATATCAGTGGCCGACATCCTGGGGGAGGCGATCTATCGAATCCACAACGGGCTGTCGGTGGGCGCCCTCTTCGGCTAGGGATCATGTCCATGTTCAAGGCCCTCACAAAGTTTCTCGGCGACTCCAATGAGCGCGAGGTACGCAGGCTCCGTGAACTCATCGACGAGATCAACGGACTCGAGGAAGAGACGAAGCAACGCTCCGACGAGCAGCTTGGCGCGCTGACGCCTGAGTTCAAGAAGCGGCTGGCTTCTGGCGAGTCACTGGACGATCTCCTTCCCGAAGCCTTCGCCGCAGTGCGCGAGGCGGCTCGCCGAACGCTTGGCCAACGGCACTTCGACGTTCAGCTCATCGGTGGCATCGTGCTGCACTCCGGCAAGATCGCAGAAATGAAGACCGGTGAGGGCAAGACCCTGGTCGCCACGTTGCCGGCCTACTTGAACGCCCTGGTCGGTGGAGGCGTTCACGTGGTCACCGTGAACGACTACCTGGCCCGGCGCGATGCCGCGTGGATGGGCCCGGTGTACGGGATGCTGGGCATGACCGTAGGCTGCCTCCAGAACCAGGCCTCATTCAAATATGACCCGGCTGCGGCGGAGCCTGCCGGCAAGGATGGGAAGCGTGGCGAGCCCATGCGGGCCGCCAACCGGCGCGAAGCTTACGCCGCCGATATCACCTACGGCACCAACAACGAGTTCGGCTTCGATTACCTGCGCGACAACATGGTGGATTCGCTGGACCGCAAGGTGCAGCGGTCGCGCGACTACGCGATCGTCGACGAGGTCGACAACATCCTGATCGACGAGGCCAGGACTCCGTTGATCATCAGCGGCCCCGCACCTGATCGCGGGCAGCAGTACCAGCGCTTCGCGCAGTTGGCCCGCCGCCTCGAACGGGAAAATGACTTCACGGTCGAAGAGAAGTCGAAGTCCATCTCGCTGACCCAGGACGGCATCACCAAGATCGAAAAGGTGCTCGGGATCAGCAACCTGTACGACCCCGAGCATTACGCGCTCACTCACTTCGTCGAGAACTCGGTGCGGGCCGAAGTGGTGTACATGCGAGACCGCGACTACGTCGTACGCGAGGGCGAAGTCCTGATCGTCGACGAGTTCACCGGGCGTTTGATGGTTGGCCGCCGGTACTCCGAGGGGTTGCACCAGGCCATCGAGGCCAAGGAAGGCGTGCGCATCCGCGAGGAGTCGATCACCTACGCCACGATCACCCTCCAGAACTACTTCCGCTTGTACAAGAAATTGTCGGGCATGACCGGTACCGCAGCGACCGAAGCGGAAGAGTTCTTCAAAATCTACAAACTGGAGGTGGTCCAGGTACCGACGAACCGCGAGATGGTCCGGGAGGACCTGCCCGATCTGATCTACAAGACTGAATCCGCCAAATACAACGCCGTCGCCGAACTGGTCAAGCAGCTGAACAAGGAGGACCGGCCGGTCCTCATCGGCACGACGAGTATTGAAAAATCGGAGCGCCTCAGCGAGTTGCTCAAGAAGCGCGGGCTGCGCCACGAAGTGTTGAACGCCAAGCAGCACGAACGGGAAGCAGTGATCGTGGCCGAGGCGGGCCGGCCGGCGGCAATAACCGTGGCGACCAACATGGCGGGCCGCGGCACCGACATCATCCTTGGCGGCAATCCGGCTTTGATCGGGATCACCCGGGAGGAGTGGCAGAAGGCCCACGACCGCGTGATCGAGGTCGGCGGCCTGTTCATCATCGGCACCGAGCGCCACGAAGCTCGCCGCATCGACAACCAGCTGCGGGGACGGGCCGGCCGGCAGGGCGACCCGGGTACCAGCCGTTTCTTCGCCTCGACCGAGGACGACCTGATGCGCCGGTTCGGCGGCGACCGCATCAAGGGCATCATGAACTTCGTCGGGCTTGAAGAGGACGTCCCGATCGAAAATCGAATGGTCTCCCGCGCGGTCGAGCAGGCGCAGAGCCGGGTCGAGGGCTACCACTTCGAGATCCGGAAGCACCTGGTCGACTACGACGACGTGGTGAACACCCACCGCTCCGTCATCTATCGCTTGCGAGACAAGGTCCTTGCCCAGGAGGAACTCCGGCCCACGATCGAGGAGATGGTCGGCAAGGAGCTCGACCGTATCGCTGGCGCGCGGCTCCAGGGTGAGCCGGAGGACTGGGACATAGACGGCCTGTTCAAGGAACTCCAGATGGTGTTCCCGCAGCCGGCGGAAATGCAGAACGCCGAAGCGGTGCGCAACCTGCATCCGGGCGAGATCGAAGAGATCCTGGACACGCATGCGGTGCGGATCTACGACGAACGCAACACCCAGTTTGGCCCCGACGTCTGGAAACAGATCGAGCGCGTTGTCCTGCTCCGGACGATCGACAAGCACTGGGTCGAGCACCTGACCGCGATGGAAAACATGCGGACAGGCATCGGCCTCGAGGCGGTTGGTCAGCGCGACCCGTTGGTCCAGTACAAGCAGACTGCGTACGGGATGTTCGGGGAGCTCATGGGGAACATCGAGAGCGAGGTCGCGCACACGATCTTCCGAGTGGCGCCGGTGCAGCAAGCGGCGACGCCACAGCCAAATGCGGTCCCGGCGCGCGGCGAGGAGCCGGGGCGCCCCATGGGCGGGGACGCGGTGCGCGGGCCGGCCGCCGGCTCGGTGCTCCGCCAGAAATCGGTGATGGCGGCCGTGGCCAGTGGCCACGGGGCCGACGCGTCATCCACTCGCAAGGTGGGGCGTAACGAGTTCTGTCCTTGCGGCAGCGGCAAGAAGTACAAGCGCTGCCACGGGGCGAACGCATGATCCGGCAGGGGTCAGGCTGAAGGGCGCAAGCCCTCCCATGGTGAGCCGGACCAGGCCGTGAACAATGTGGCGATCGCGGCGGCATTCACAGACATCGCCCGCTTCCTTCAGCTCAAGAACGACTCGATCTTCAAGATCCGCGCCTACCAGCGCGCCGCCGACATCATCCAGGGCCTCGACTTCGACCTGAACGAGGTCCGGACCCGCCCGGAGCTCCTCGCAGGCATCCCCGGCATCGGGGACGCGATCTCAGCCAAGATCACCGAGCTGGTTGAAACTGGCCGCCTCGAATACCTCGAGAAGCTCAAATCGGAGTTCCCGCCCGCGCTTCTGCCCGTGCTTGACGTCACGGGCATCGGGCCGAAGACCGCCATGATGGTGGTCACAGAGCTGGGCCTGAAAACCGTGGATGACCTCGAGAAAGCCATCGCCTCGGGCGCACTGGCAGCATTGCCCAGAATCGGCGAACGCAACGCAGAGCGGATCCTTCGCCACTTCAAGGCTTTGGCGGAGCCGAAGCGCAGGACGATCGGGGAGGCCCTGCCGGCAGCCGAGGGCGTGATGCGGGCGCTGAGCGCCGCCTGCCCCGACGTGCGCAAGCTCACGGTCGCCGGTGCGCTGCGAAGATGGCAGGAGACGATCGGCGACATCGACCTGGTATGCGTCGCCGACGATCCGGCAGCCGTGACCCGGGCGTTCTCGAAGCTACCAATCGTCACGGAGATTCTGGGGCAGGGCGACACGCAGGCTTCGGTCATCGTGGCGCCCGGCTTCCAGGTCGATCTACGCGTGGTTGCCGACGCCCACTTCGCCTCGTTGTTGCTCTACTTCACCGGTAGCCAGCAGCATACGGCCCAACTGCGAACGGCGGCGCAGAAACTCGGCCTCTCCCTGAACGAGTACGGACTCACCGACCAATCAGGCAAGCTGCACGAGTTCGAGTCAGAAGCGGCCTTGTACGAGCATCTGGGCTTCGCCTACGTCGAGCCGGAACTACGGGAAGGCCAGGACGAGTTGGCAGCTGCAACGAGCGGCAGCCTGCCTGCGCTGATCTCGTTGAGCGACATCCGGGGTGACCTGCACACCCATTCAAACTGGACCGATGGCGATTCGACGATCGATGTGATGGTGGCCGAAGCAGAGAAGCGGGGCATCGAATACATCGCGATTACCGACCACTCGGTCAGTCGCGCCATCTCGAACGGGCTCTCGGTCGACCGGCTAAGACTGCACCGGGCGCAGATCGAATCCATCCGGCTAAAGAAGCCGGGGATCAAGGTCCTCTGCGGCTCCGAGATCGACATCCTGGCGGACGGCTCCCTGGACTACTCCGACGAAGTTTTGGCCGGCCTGGATGTGGTGGCCGCTTCGGTCCATTCGGCCATGGGGCAGAAATTGGAGATAATGACGGAACGGATCATCCGGGCGATGCGTAATCCGCACGTGACAGTGGTCGGTCACCTGACGACCAGGATGCTGCCCCATCGCGGGCGCCCCGAGGGGCGTGAACCGATAGAAGCTGACTTAGATGCGTTGTTCAGGGCCGCCGCCGACACCGGGACGTTACTGGAGATCAACGCATCTCCGAGCCGGCTGGATTTGAAGGACACCCATGTGCGCAGGGCGTCCCAGCTCGGAGCCCGCTTCGTGATCAGTACCGATGCCCACTCTACCGCCGGGCTCGATGACATGAAGTACGGGGTTGGCACCGCCCGGCGGGGCTGGTGCGCGCCCTCGCTGGTCATGAACACGCTGGCGGCAGACGAGTTCACAGATTTCCTGAAGACTCCCAAGCCGGAACGGGGCAAGTGGAAGCCGGGGAGAGGCAGAAGTGACAACCAGCGCGGCTGACGTCGCCGAGGCACCGCAAGCGCGGCGCAAGGGCGCCCGCCAGCTGATCGCGTCCCTCAAGCGCCGGCTGGCGGCGGACGGCGAGCACTGGATGGATGCCCTGTTCGACACGGTGTCCCAGTGGCCGCTCGCTGGCGAGGCCGCATTCGAGCGTGAGTTTACATACCTGATCGACGGCGAAGCTTTTGACTGGGTACTGCTTGTCGAACGGCTTCTGCTCGACCCTGAGCTGGATTTCCCGGTCGAGGCACGCGAGCGCCTGATCGGCACGCCGGGTTTTCCGGACGGCATGTCAGAGTCGGAATTCCGCAAGCGTATCGGGCTGGACAAACACCGGGCGTACCTGAACTACCACTACGGCGTGACGGTCGAGCAGGCGTTGTTGCTGGCCGTAGAGGAAGAGATCCGCAAGCGCAGGTACAGCAACGGCCACGTGCCCGGCGATTCACGCTTGGACGATGCCTATCTGCACCTTTACGGGGAGAGCCCCGGGAACTTGCTCAAGGAATTTCGGAAGACCAGGCCCGACCTCTCGGATAACCCGAGGATTCGGATCGCGAAGACGCTTTCGATGCAGGAGGCCTCTGCATTCACCTACTGGCTGTTCAAGCGCCGGCTTGAGAGGGCGGACCCGGCAAGGCTGGCCAGCGACACGAAGAAGGGACTGGACCAGCTCGCGCGCATGCGGGCGGCACACGCCAGGCGGGTGCGGGAAGGTGGCCGCAGGTCCGTCAAGACGGCGCGTTGACCGCCTCATTCCGCCGTGGTAGTTTCGAGTAGCCTGTTGCAGACGCTGTGAAGGGGAGTAGTAGCGGCGCGGCGGACCAAGAGAGCCGGCGGACGGTGCAAGCCGGTGTCCGACCACCGTGAAGTCGCCCTGGAGCGCCCGGTCTGAGTCCCGGCATCTTCGGGAGCCAGGACCGGTCGGAATCGCCACGTTAAGGCTTTAGAGAGCCTCCCGGCGCATCGGGAGGAAGCGGGGTGGCACCGCGGGGCCATGGCCTCGTCCCTGGAGATGGGACGGGGCCTTTTTGTTTTCCGAGGGATCTGGACGGGAGCCGCGGAGATGACTAGCACCGAGAACTGGATCAAGCCGATCGACGTGGATTCGATCCCCAGGAATTACGATCCGAATCTGGTTGAGAAGAAGTGGCGTGACGCGTGGGAGTCCCGCCGGATGTACGGCTGGGACAGCTCGGTTCCGCGCGAAAACACGTTCGTGGTCGACACGCCGCCGCCCACGGCCAGCGGCTCGCTGCATGTCGGCCACGTCTTCTCATACACGCATCAGGACATCATCGTGCGCTACCAGCGGATGCGTGGTCGCAACATCTTCTATCCGGTGGGCTGGGACGATAACGGCCTCCCCACGGAGCGACGCGTTCAGAACTATTTCAACGTGCGCTGTGACCCCAACCTCGCCTACGCCCCCGGACTGGCAGTCGAGCGCGCCTCAGGCAAGAAGGACGAGCCTCCCCTGGTCGTCTCACGCCGCAACTTCATCGAGCTGTGCGCACGCGTAACCGCCGAGGACGAGGTCGCATTCAAGGAGCTGTTCCAGCGACTCGGACACTCGATCGACTGGAACGAGGAGTACGCGACGATCGACCGGCGCTCGCGAGCTATCGCCCAGCGCAGCTTCATCGAGTTGTTCGCCGCCGGACACATCTACCAGGTCGAGTCTCCGACCATGTGGGACACCGATTTCCAGAGCGCCGTCGCCCAGGCCGAAGTGGAAGACCGGTCGGTTCAGGGCGCCTTCCACGACATCGAGTTCGCGGTCGAGGGTGGTGGGGAGTTCGTGATCTCCACGACGCGTCCCGAGCTCCTGGCCGCCTGCGTCGGGGTTGCCGCGCACCCGGACGATCCGCGTTACAGGTCCCTGTTCGGTAAGCAGGCTGTTACGCCGGTCTACTTCGCACGCGTGCCGATCTTCCCGACCACGTTGGTCGACCCCGAAAAGGGCACCGGCGTGCTGATGGTCTGCACGTTCGGCGACCAGACCGATGTCCAGTGGTGGCGCGAACAGCGGCTCCAGCTCCGACAGATCCTGGGTCTCGACGGGCGGATCCTCTCCCGTACGTTCGGCAGCGCGGGATGGGAGAGCCTCAAACCTGACGTGGCTAACGCGAACCTGGGCGCCATTGCCGGCAAGACCGTCGTCCAGGCACGCAGGCTGGTAGTCGAGCAGCTTAAAGACCCGGGCAACTCCGCGACCGGTGGTGGCGCGCCGTTGAAGGCCGAGCCGCGACCCCTGACCCACTCGGTCCGCTTCTTCGAGAAGGGTGATCGGCCGCTCGAGTACCTGACCACCCGCCAGTGGTTTGTGCGACTCATGGACAAGAAGCGGCGGTTGATCGAACTGGGACGCGAGATCCAGTGGCACCCGGAGTACATGGGCAAGCGGTACGAGAACTGGACCGAAAACCTGGCCGTGGACTGGTGCATAAGCCGCCAGAGGTACTTCGGGGTCCCGTTCCCCGTGTGGTATCCACTCGACGGGAAGGGCATTCCCATCTACGGCCGCCCGATCGTTGCTGACTTCGGGGCGGTTCCGATTGATCCGATGTCGGCTACGCCCCCCGGCTACTCCGAGTCGCAGCGGAACATGCCGAACGGCTTTGCCGGCGAACCAGATGTGTTCGACACCTGGTTCACCAGCTCTCTGACGCCCCAGATCGGGGGGCGGGATGGCGAACCGGACGACCGGATGAGCACGCTGTTCCCGACGGATATCAGGCCACAGGCCCACGACATCATCAGGACCTGGGCCTTCTACACGATCGTGAAATCGATGCTCCAGGAAGGGACGATCCCGTGGCGCAACGTGATCATCAGCGGCTGGGTCCTCGACCCTGACCGGAAGAAGATGAGCAAGAGCAAGGGCAACGTGGTCACGCCCATCGGGCTACTTGATAGCTTTGGCGCCGACGCGGTCCGTTACTGGTCGGGCAGCGCCAGGCTCGGGGCCGACACCGCGTACGACGAGCAGGTCTTCAAGGTAGGCAAGCGACTCGTCACCAAGATCTACAACGCCGCCAAGTTCGTGCTTCAGCAGAGTGGGCCGAAAGGCCCCGTAGCCAACCCGCTCGACCGGGCGTTCCTCGGCGACCTGGCCCACGTGGTGGAAGCCGCGACGGCTTCATTTGAGAAGTTCGACTTCGCGCAGGCCCTGGAGGCGATCGAGAAGTTCTTCTGGGACGGGTTCACCGACAACTACATCGAGCTCGTGAAGGTGCGGGCACGCAGCGAGACCGATCTGCAGGGCAGGGCTTCGGCGATCGCAACCTTGCGCTGTGCCCTCAACCTGCACCTGCGGCTCCTGGCGCCGTTCCTGCCATTCATCACGGACGAAGCCTGGGCATGGACGTTCGAAGGGGGAACGCGCCCTTCGATTCACCTCGAGCGCTGGCCGACCGTCGCCGAGGTCAAGACGGCTGGTGGGACCCCAGGCTCAGACGTCTTCCGTGCCGCCTGCGCGGCGATCGCGGCGGTCCGCAAAGCCAAGACGGAAGCTGGCGTCAGCCTCGGCACCCGCGTTTCCGCGCTGAAGCTGGAGGGCGATGCCGGGACGTTGACGGCCCTGAAGGAAGCGCTCGAGGATGTGCTTGCGGCTGCGGGCGCGACCTCTACCGTGCTCGTCGAGCGAGCGTCATCGGGCCCGCTGACAGCTCAGCTGACCCCGGAGCCGCGTCAGCCCGGCGACTAGTACTGGTCGCCGCTCACGATCTCTCCGTCATCGGAGACCGGACCGGCCTTTCGCCTTGCGGGTGGCGCGCCATCCCTCCATCAGTTCCGCGCGCCTTCCGGAAAACCGGGCTTCGCCTTCATTTGAGGGACGGCGCCGTACATCGCCGGCCCTCCGCCTTGCCGGTGCTTAGCGCTTCTTCCAGGCCTCGTACTTCTGGAGGTTGAAGCCGGTCGAGAAGTAGCGGTGCATCTCTGCCTCCTTCTTCCGAACCTCGGCCGCCTTCTTTGCCACATCGCCGGCGATCTCAACCGGCACCCGCGTGACACCATCGCTGTCGCAGACGAGGATGTCACCGGGCTCGATCAGCAGCCCCGCGGCCACCAGCGGGACGTTGTGGCGAACCATACTGAACGGGCCGTGGCCGGGTACGCGCCCGGTCGCCCAGAGAGCGCACTTCGCCCGGGCGATCCCCGGCACGTCGCGCGCGCTGCCATCGACCACGACTCCGAGGCACCCCAGGGCGCGGTGCCGGAAGGCCATGCCATCGCCCATGATTGCGCCGCGACCCGGGACACTGTCGACGTCCTTCAGCACGCCAACGGTCGGCAGACCGGCGTAGGCCAGGGCGTCGTAATAGTCGTTCCAATCTGCCGGGGCGCGCTGCTCCGTCAGCGGCGTCAGCTCGGCGGTGACGGCCACGCCAACGATCGTTCCGAATTCGGGCGTCATGCTCTTGAGGTCCGGGCCAGAATAGTCCTCGCTGGCCGGTATGTAGCCACGCACCAGGATGGCAGCGTTCTGCACCGTCGCCGAGTCGTATTTGGCGAGCTCTTCGATCAGTTCGATAGTCGCGGTCCTTCCAGGCGCCACCTACTCCCCCTCTTCCGTTTCTTTCATCGGCCTCACGCCCTGGCTGACCGTCAGCGGCTCGCCGACAAAATCACGCCATGGCTCGAACGTCTCGACGAACTTCATGGCCTCCTCGATGCTCGGGATGTCCTGGGCGGCGCGGCCAGGATCGTAGCCGGTCGTGAATGCCATGGCCTGGATACCGCGTTTCGTTTCGCGAATCCCACCGACCTTCACTTCTTCGCCGCCATCGGTCTCGACGATCAGGTCGAGTCCCCGCTTGCGCTTTCTCCAGTACAGTTCCAACTCATCCTCCACGTCCGGCACAACGATTCTTGTCGCGCGGTCGGGCCCTCTCAGGCCCGGCGCGCTGCCAGCATCATGACGGCCCGGTCGAGCACCCGCTGGGCCACTTCGAACTTGTCCATCATCGGCAGGTCTTCTGCCTTGCCGCTCACGTCAATCAACGTCACCTGGTTGGTGTCGTGCTCGAAGCCCACGCCCGGCCTGGTGACGTCGTTTGCGACCACGAGGGCCACCTTTTTTGCGTCGAGCTTGGCCCGCGCGTTCTCAAGCAGATTGGATGTCTCCACGGCGAACGCAATCTTGACGAGGCGCTGGCCTTTCGCCGCGGCAATGACATCCGGGTTTCTGACCAGTGACAGGTCGAGCCTGTCCTTCCCGGCGCGCTTGATCTTCTCCGCAGCAGGCGCTTCCGGACGGAAGTCGGCGACCGCGGCCGACATCACCAGGAGGTCGGCGTCCGAGGCCTCCTCGAGCACGACATCGTGCATCTCCAGCGCGGTCTGGACCGGAAGCAAGCGTACGCCGGCCGGCGGCTGCAACCCGGTCGGCGCCGAGATCAGCGCCACAGTAGCGCCGCGATCACGCGCCGCCTCGGCCACGGCGTACCCCATCTTCCCGGATGACCGATTGCCAAGGAATCTGACCGGGTCCAGTGGCTCACGGGTCCCGCCGGCCGATATCACGACCTTCATCCCGGCAAGGTCGCCAGCGCGGCCCAGGAGCGCGCGGAGGCGGCCAAGGATCTCTTCGGCCGACTCGAGGCGCCCCAGGCCGATCTGGCCCGATGCCAGTCGGCCCGATGCCGGGCCCACGATGATGAAGCCGCGCTCACGCAGCAGCTGCAGGTTAGCGACCGTCACCGGATTCGAGAACATATTGGCGTCGCCGGCTGGCGCAAGCACCACCGGGGCGGCGGTCGCGAGCACCGTTGCGCCCAGGGCGTCGTCGCACAGGCCATGCGCGAGCTTGGCGATCGTATTGGCGCTGGCGGGCGCGATGAGCACCGCGTCGGCGCGGCGCGCCAGCGCCACGTGGTCCATGCTGAGCTCGGAGGTAGGGGCGAACAGGTCGGTGACGACTGGCCGATGCGTGATGCCCTGGAAGGAGATCGGCCCGACGAAGCTGGTCGCGCGGTCGGTCATGATCACGTCGACGCGAGCGCCCAGCTGTACCAGCTTGCTGGCGAGGTCGACCGCCTTGTAGGCGGCGATGCTCCCGCAAACTCCGAAGACGATGCTCTTGCCGCTCAGTACGGTAGGCATATCACTCCTTCCGGGTCGGGCGCTCGCGCTGCCCGCCGATCACGAGTTGAGGTCGTGCAGGATTTTGAGTCCGACCAGGGTGAGGTCCGAATTGACGGTCGTGAAAATATCGGTCTCTCGTGCAATCAAGGGGGCCAGTCCGCCGGTGGCGATCACGGTGGCGCCGGGGCCCGATACGGGGACCTCAAGCTCCGCCTTGAAGCGCTTGACCATTCCTTCGACCAGGCCGACGTACCCGTAGAGGAGCCCGGACTGCATGGCCGCCGTCGTGTTCCTGCCAATTGCCTTCTCGGGTGGCTTCAGCTCGACCCTTCGCAGCTGGGACGTTCGCTGGTAGAGGGCCTCGGCCGCCAGCATGACTCCCGGCGCGATTGCGCCCCCTAGGTACTCACCCTCGCCGCTGACCGCGTCGAACACGGTCGCGGTCCCGAAGTCGACCACGATCGATGGGCCCGGGTACAGGTTGAAGGCCGCTACCGCGTCGACGATCCGATCGGCGCCCACGTCCTGCGGGCGGTCGTAATTGATTCGAATGCCGGTCCGGGTGCCCCTCCCGATGACCAGCGGTTCCCCGCCGAAGAGGTTGCGCAGCGCCCCGACCACGGTGTCGGTCGCGGTGGGCACCACGCTGCACACGCAGGCGGCCGAGACCTCGCTCGCCGGGATTCCCTTGCTGGCCAGCAGCCCCGAAAGCAGCAGGCTGTGCTCATCTTCGGTGCGGCTCGGGTCGGTCGAAATGCGCCAGCGGGCCCGGATATCGTCGCCGGTGAAGGCGCCGAGCGTGATCTGCGTATTCCCGATATCTACCGCGAGAAGCGTATTCAATGCCGTCGAATTATACAGACGACAGCTTTGAGACCTCGAGCGTGCGCAGCGCGTCGGGCAGCTCGCCGAGGACATCGGTGGCGGTCATTGCCACCTCTCCAAACCTTGCACGCGCAGCATGTCCGGCCAGGGCGTGAACGTACACCGCAAGGGTGGCCGCATCGAAGGGCGTCATGCGCTGGGCCAGCAGGCCGACCACGATGCCTGCCAGGACGTCTCCGGTGCCGCCCGTAGCCAGGCCGGGATTTGCGAACGGGCTGACGCGCGCTCTACCGTCCGGATTGGCCACGATCGTGCACGCGCCTTTCAGGATCACTACGTAGCCGAACCTGGCCGCCGCGGCGCGCGCCATGCCCAGCCTGTCCGCCTGGACCTCGGCGACGGTAGTGTCGAGCAGCCTTGCCAGCTCGCCGGGGTGCGGCGTGATGACGCCCGGCCGCCTGAGATTCTCCCACCAGTCGCGCATCTTCGAGAGCGCGTTCAGACCGTCGGCGTCGAGCACGATCGGCATTTCCGGCAAGGGTCCGCTCATTAGCCGCCTGAGCATCGGTCCGATGTAAGGGGTCTGCCCAAGGCCCGGCCCGATCAACATCGCGCTCGTGCGTTCAGTCGCCTGGATGATCTGCCTGCCTGCGACCTCCGGGTCCGGTGCGCCTGGCTCACTCTCGACCAGTGGGACGTAGGTGCACTCTGCAACGCCGGCCGCCACGATCTCGGCGACCGATCGCGGGGCTGCGAGGGTGACTATGCCCGCGCCGGCCCGCGCCGCCGCGCGCGCGGCAAGGGAGGCGGCGCCCACGTAGTTCTTCGACCCGCCGACGACCAGTGCCCGCCCGTACGTCCCCTTGTTGGACGCCAGTGGCCGGTCGGGCAGTAGCGCTGCCGCCGAGTGCATTGAAATGAGCTCGACCCTGAGCCCGTTGTCAGCGCCCGCCGGGATGCCGATGTCGAGCACCACGACCGATGAGTAGGGATCGACCAACGGTCGCAGGAAAAGCCCCAGTTTCGGCGCGCCGAGCGTCAACACGATCGACGACTGGATGCCCATTGGATCGAACTCGCCGGTATCAGCGTTGAGGCCGCTTTGCAGATCGAGGGCCACAAACAGAGGGCGGGACGCGTGGGCGGCCTCGTTGATGGCCGCGATCTCGTCGCTGATCGGCGGGATGATCGCGCGGGCGCGCCCGATGCCCAGGATTGCGTCGAGCACCACATGGGTCTCACCGGCGAGCCTGCGCAGTTTCGTGAACGAAGGGTCTTCGCGGGCTTCGACGAACTTGACCCCGTGGTCGACCGCGATCCCCCGCTTCGGGTCCTCAGCCGGGCGCCCTATGCAGATGTAACAGGTGACCGCAGCGCCAAGCCGGGACAGATGTCGTGCGGCCACGAGGCCGTCGCTGCCGTTGTTGCCCGGGCCGACCAGCACCAGGATCCTGCGCGTATGGAGAAAGCCGAGGTGGCCGGCGATCCAGCGCGCCACGGCAAGTCCGGCATTCTCCATGAGCGTGTCCATGGGAACACCGGCGCCAACCGCGCGCTGTTCGAGGGCCCGCATCTCCTCCTGCGTCACGATCTTCATGCGACGCATTATGCCGGACCACGCATGCCGCTCCGTCGCTTCAGGGGCGGCAGCGCCACCCGGCCTAGCGCTCGGACGACGGGGGGAGTCCGCTTCCACCTGCGGTTTCGCCCACGCAGGAAGCGATCGCAAGCTCGCGTGAGTGGGACAGGCTGATCGCGATCCGCACGATGCCCATGTGTCCGGCGCGCAAGAGCGCCCGGTCGTGCAGCAGGACTTCGGGCGCGCGTCCGCGTGCTCGCACCACTTCGATCTCGCGCCACGCGACCCCACGGACCCCGGTCCCGAGGAGCTTCATGACCGCTTCCTTGGCAGCAAAGCGGCTGGCCAGCTGGGGCGCCCGGCCCCGGCAGTACGCCTGTTCCCGCGGCGTGTAGATGCGGTCGAGAAAGCGCTGGCCGTAGCGCTCGAACGCATGCCGGATGCGTTCGATCTCGATCATGTCGATCCCAACATAGACCATTGGCGGATAAGGATATCGCGCAGTGAGCCTCTGCTAGCATGCGAAAGCTGCGGGCATGGTTTCATGGCCCGCCGGAGAGAAAGGAATCCTGGCAATCAGCGCACGTGTGATCGACGGCAAGGCGATCTCGGCGCGAGTGCGCCGTGCGGTCGCGGACGAGGTCCAGAAGTTCACGTCTGGTACCGGTGTAGTTCCCGGGCTATCGGTGGTGCTGGCCGGAGATGACGCAGCCTCGGTCAGTTACGTCATGGCCAAGGAGAAGGCTGCACGGGAGGCGGGGATCGCCGGCAATGTTCTGCGGCTACCCGGATCGGCGACCCAGGAACAGGTCGTGAGGACGGTCGAAGCGCTCAATCGGGATCCTGCCGTGCACGGGATTCTTGTCCAGCTGCCGTTACCAGGCCATGTCGACACCGACGCCGTCGTACGGACCATCGATCCCGGCAAGGATGTGGATGGGCTCCATCCTTACAATTTCGGGCTGCTCCTGGCAGGCAAGCCGACATTTGCGCCTGCCACGCCTTCCGGCATCCAGCGGATGCTCATCGAGGAGGGCATCGAGACGAACGGTGCGCACGCCGTGATCTGCGGTCGCAGCAGCATCGTCGGGCGGCCCATGGCGGCGTTGATGATGGCGCGCGGCAATGGGGCGAACGCCACGGTGACCGTGTGTCACACGGGCACCAGGGACCTGGCCGCGGTGACTCGCCTTGCGGACATCCTGATCGTTGCGATAGGCAGGCCGGAAGCGATTACGGCGAACATGGTCCGGCCGGGGGCGGTGGTGATCGACGTCGGTGTAAACCGCGTGGCGGCGCCCGATCGCAAGTCCGGCTTCCGGCTGGTGGGCGACGTCGCCTATGACGAGGTGGCCCGGGTTGCTTCCCACATCACGCCCGTGCCGGGCGGAGTCGGCCCGATGACGATCGCTATGCTGTTGCAGAACACGCTTGCGGCGGCGAGGGCATCAACGGCCGGAACCCCGGCTTCTTTATAGTAGAATCAGCCGCTTGAACCAGCTTCGATCCGCCCGGCGTTCCGGCCCGGTCGCCGTCGGCCCGCGGCGCGTTGGAATCGGCACAAGGGATGCCGTTCCGGCCGCAAGAACAGCTGTCGGCCAGGCGACCGCCGGGACTGAAGAGGAGTAAATGAAGGTTCTGGAGCGCGCGAAAAAGACCCTGCTCGCCGATCTCTTCCGGCAGATGTACTTGATCCGAGTTTTCGAAGAGAAGTGCGGCGAGCTCTATGGCAAAGGCCTGATTCGCGGCTTCCTTCACCTTTACATTGGTCAGGAAGCCAACGCGGTGGGCGCGATTTCGGTCCTGCGCCCCGAAGACCACATCGTCACCCACTATCGTGATCACGGCCATGCGCTTGCGCGTGGCCTCGATGTGAACCGCTGCATGGCCGAGCTCTTCGGCCGCGCCACCGGTGTTAGCCGCGGCAAGGGCGGCTCGATGCACCTCTTCGACGCCTCCAGGAATTTCTACGGCGGCCATGCCATTGTCGGCGGGCACTTCCCGCTCGCCTGTGGCCTGGCCCTGGCAGCGCAGTACAAGCGCGAGGACCGGGTGGTGCTCGTCTTCTTTGGGGACGGCTCCGTCAACCAGGGGACCTTCCACGAGGCCATGAATTTGGCGTCGCTCTGGCGCCTGCCGGTCATCTTCTACCTCGAGAATAACCTCTACGGCATGGGGTCGGCGGCCGGGCGCGTGCGCGCCGCAGGCTCCGACTTCCAGGGCGCCGGCCATGCGTATGGCATGGATGTCGTGACGGTCGATGGCATGGACGTGATGGCGGTCCGGGAAGCGACGCAGGCGGCGGCTGAACGGGCGCGCTCGGGCAAGGGACCGGCATTCATCGAGGCCAAGACCTTCAGATTCCAGGGCCATTCGATGGCCGACCCGGTCAAGTATCGTGGCCACTCCGAGGTCGAGCACTGGAGGAAGCGCGATCCGCTCGTGACGTTCCCTCGGACGCTGGTCGAAAACGGGCTGGTGACTGAGAAGGAGCTGGACCGCATTCGTAAAGAGGTCGAAGCGACGATCGACGAAGCAATCAAGTTTGCAGAGGACAGCCCGTGGCCAGGTCCGGAAGCGGTCAACGAAGACATATATGCCTGAGATAACGTTGCGCGAAGCGCTCCAGCGGGGATTGCGGGAAGCCCTCGACGGCAACCCGAACGTCTATCTGATGGGCGAGGACATCGGGGCGTACGGGGGCGCGTACGCCATCACGGCAGGCTTCATCGACGAGTACGGGCCGGAGCGCATACGGGATGTCCCGATCTCGGAGAACACGTTTGTGGGAGCCGCCATCGGGTCAGCGATCGGAGGGCTGCGGCCGATCGTCGAATTCATGTCGATCTCATTTTCGCTGCTGGCGTTCGACCAGATGATCAACATTGGCGCGGCCATCCGATATATGTCAGGCGGGCAGTTCAAGGTCCCGATCGTCATCCGCGCCCCGACCGGCAGCGGCATTCAGCTGGCCGCCACGCACTCCCATGCCTTCGAAAACTGGCTGGCGTCGGTGCCCGGCTTTCGCGTCGTGGCGCCGACCACCCCCTACGACGCGCTCGGGCTGCTGCGCAGCGCGCTGGCCGAGGACAACCCGGTGATCATGGCCGAGCACGTTTCGCTGTACGGGCGGCGCGGCGAGGTGCCTGACGACCGGTACACGGTCCCGATCGGCAAGGCCGACGTGAAACTGGCCGGGAGCGACATAACCCTGGTCGCCTTCGCGCACGGCGTTGTGACCGCCTTCGAGGTTGCCGACAAGCTCAAGGAGCGGGGTATCGCAGCGGAGGTGATCGATCTCAGGTCGCTGCGGCCCCTCGACATGGATACGATCCTCAAGTCGATCGCCAAGACCAATCGGGTCGCGCTGATCGACGACAACTGGCGGACCGGTGGAATGATGGCCGAAGTATCGGCGCAGATTTCAGAGCAAGGATTCGACCTGCTCGACGGCCCAGTGGCGAGGGTGGGGGGCGACGACGTGCCGGCACCGTACTCACGCCCGCTCGAGCAGCTCGTAATTCCGGACTCCGACCGTGTGATACAGGCGATTCAAAAGACCTACGGGATTTAGGGAGCAGCCCCTGTGATAACCGAAGTCACCATGCCATCAATGGGCGCCGACATGACCGAAGGTGCGGTCGCCAGATGGCTGAAGAAGGAAGGCGACGCCGTCAAGCGCGGTGAGATCCTCGCCGAGATCGAGACCGACAAGGCAGTGGTCGAGATGGAGGCCTATGGCAGCGGCGTTCTTCGCAAGATCGTCGTCACGGAAGGCAAGAAGGTCCGGGTAGGGGAGCTCATCGCATACATTGGCGACCCTTCCGATGCCTTGCCTGCTGCCGCAGGCAAGCCACGGGCCGAACCGGCGGCAACGAAGCCGGAGGCGCCCAGGCCGGCCGCCCCCTCCGCTGCGAGAGCCCCGGAAACTGCCCGCCAACCTGAGGCGCCGGCCGCCGCCGAGCGCCCGGCTTCGGCGGACGATGGGGACCGCATCAAGGCGTCGCCAGTAGCCAAGAAGCTGGCAGAGCAGCACGGCGTTGACCTGGCCACGGTGACCGGGACCGGCCCCGGCGGCCGGATCACCCGTGATGACGTAGAAGCCGCGGCGAAGTCCGGGTCCAGGCCGGCCTCCGCTCCGGCGGCTGCCCCAGCGCCCGCGCCTGCGCCAGCTCTGGCGGCATCCGGTGAAACCGTCCAGCTGACGAGCATGCGGCAGGCGATCGCGCGTGTGACGGTCCGCAGCAAGACCCAGATACCGCACTTCTATGTCACGGCCGCGGTCGACATGACCGAGGCAATGAAGGTCCGCAAGCAGCTGAATGACGCCCTGGAGCCGGAGAAGATACGGGTCAGCGTCAACGACTTCGTGATCAGGGCAGCGGTCGTGGCGCTGAAGAAGTACCCGAAGTTCAACTCGTTCTTTGAGGGCGACAAGCTGGTCGGGCACGCCCAGATCAACATCGGGATCGCGATCGCGCTTGAGGCCGGCCTGATTGTTCCAGCGGTCCTGGGGTGCCAGTCCAAGTCGCTCAAGGAGATCGCGGTCTCGGCACGCGCCCTGGGCGAGAAGGCCCGCAGCGGCAAGCTCACGCAGGAGGAGCTCACCGGCGCGACGTTCAGTACCAGCAACCTCGGCATGTTCGATGTCGACCAGTTCGTGGCGATCATCGTCCCGCCGCAGTCGGGGATCCTGGCGGTCGGCCGCGTCACCAAGACGCCGGTCGTGAAGAATGACCAGATCGTGATCGCCGAGATCCTCAAGGCCACGGTTTCCGTGGATCACAGGGTCGCTGATGGCGCCGAGGCCGCCGTCTTCCTGGGCGAAGTGAAGAAGGCGCTGGAAAACCCGATCAGCCTACTCGTGTAGCCGGATCGGCCAGGGGTTCGGGCCGGCCCGGAAGGGCGGGCGGCTGCGGGCCCGTTACCTGAGACGGGCAGGAAGGCGAACGTTTTGGCAAAGATGACGGGCGGCCGCGCGGTGGTCGAGTCCCTGATTGCGCACGGCGTCGACACGGTTTTCGGAGTCATATCCATCCACACGATGGACGTCTACGACTCCCTGCGCGACCTGAGCGATCGGATCCGTTTCGTTGGTTGCCGGCACGAGTCTGCCGCTGCCTACATGGCCTACGGGTACGCGCAGGTCACCGGCAAGCCGGGCGTCATTGTCAGCTCGACGGGACCCGGCGCGGGAAACGCGGTCGGTGCCCTGGGCGAAGCCTATGCGGCCTCGGTGCCGATCGTGCATATCACGACCGACGTGGCGCCCGCGCTCCGGAACTCCCGTCGCGGTGAGATCCACGAACCCAACAACCAGCTCGAGATGTTCCGCTCGGTCACTGCCTGGAATACCTTCGTGCCCGAGCCCGGCGGGATATCGGCGGCGATATTCGAGGCCTTCGACTACCTGCGCACTAACCGTCCCAGGCCGGTCGATGTCGAGATCGCCACGACGGCCCTGGCCGACACCGACGATTGCGAGGTGCTCGGGCCGCGCGCGGGGCCGCTTCCGGAGCCCGACCGGTCTCTGATCGACCGGGCAGCGCGGCTGTTGTCCGAAGCCAGGTCCCCGGTGATCCTGGCAGGCGGCGGTGTGGTGACCGCAGGCGGTACCGACGCCTTGTTGAAGGTGGCAGAACGGCTCGGGGCGGCGCTGGCCACCACCTACGGCGGGAAGGGGGCGGTCTCGGATGAGCATCCCCTTGCCGTCGGGTGCGCCCGAGGCGGTCGCGTGTATGGCCAGAATCCGATCTTCAAGCTACTGGAAGAGTCCGACTGCGTACTGGTCGTCGGCTCCCGTCTGAGCTACACCATCACTTCTGCGGTCGCGATGAAGTTGCCCGCCAATCTCATTCACCTCGACATCGATGGCGACGTATTCGACAAGAACTATCCGGCCGCGGTGCGCCTGAAAGGCCACCTGAAGCCCGGCCTTGCGGCGCTCGATCGCGCGCTCGAAGGACTGGGCGTCACGGCGAAAGCCGGCGTGAGAAGCCGGATCCCGGCGGTCAAGAAACTGGTAAGGGAGTCGCTGGAGAAGGCGGGGCCGGGCGCGCAGCGTGCCACCGACGCGCTACGCGCCGCGCTGCCGAGGGACGCCATCATTTCGGTGGACGCGACGATCCCGGCCTACTGGATGGTGCGCGGCCTGCCGGTCTTCGGGCCACGGCAGTACGTGTCTCCCCACGCCTGGAGCTCGATTGGAATGGCATTCCCGGCAGGCATAGGCGCCAAGGTCGGCAAGCCCGACCGGCCGGTGGTCGCAATCCATGGTGATGGCGGTTTCCAGTTCAACCTCCAGGAACTGGGTACCTGCGCCCAGTACCAGATCCCCCTGACCGTCATCGTGTTCAACGATCGATCCTGGGGGATTCTGAAGCTGAATCAGAAGAACCTTCGAGGCGAAAAATATTTCGCGACCGACCTGCAGAATCCCGACTTCGTGGCACTCGCGGCTGCCTACGGGATCAAGGGCCGGCGCGTCGATCGCCTGAACGACCTCGCCGAGGAGCTCGCAGACTCCACGAGGAAGCAGGACATGCGCCTTATCGAGGTGGCCATTCCGGATGGCTTCGAGAACCTCCGTTAGGCTGTCGACCCGTAGCAGTCCCAGATAGCGACGGAGCGTCACCGGCCTCTCGCCCGGCTCATAGGGAACTGGCACACTGAGGCCGCAGGCATTAACGCCGCGCCGGTAGCCCGGGCGCGCGCCGGAGGAACAGCTGGACCGTGTACTTCTCCGAAGCCTTCACGCAGTCCGAGCGTGACGTCCTGTCCAGGTTCTTCACAGACCTGGATGGGCCAGTCTTCGCGCTCGTCAACTTGCCGGAGGTCGTCAAGGGCGCGCTGTTCGCTCGCTACAGCCGTTCGCCCAAATCGCTGAGAAGGTTGTTCCTGGACGAGTTTGCCAGCCAGCCCGAATCCGGGATCGGCGCCATCGCGGAGGCCATCCCAGGCCAGGACCCGGCGGTCCGTACGAAGCGTGCCGAGGAGCTCTACGAACGGGTCTTCGACGACTACGGGGACGACTCGGTCGCCCAGCTAGGCGGCGCCCACCTGGCGTGTGAACAGGCTTCCAACATCCTTACCAAGGTCCTTGAATGGGGCCGGCTTGCCGCTTACCTCGAGCAGAGCACCCGCTACATCGTGTATGACCAGCGGCTTGGCGACCGCTACCGGTACCAGGTGCCTGTGGAACTCGAAGGATCATCGCTCCGCTCCGAGTACGTGTCGACGATGGACTGGCTCTTCGATACGTACGCGCGGCTTGTGCGCGAGTTGATCCCGCATTACGAGAGCCAGTTCAAAGACATCCCGGGTGGCGTCGATCGGGTCGTCAGGGCTTCGATCCGGGCGCGTGCTTGCGACACCGCGCGCGGGTTGCTCCCGGCTTCGACCCTCTCCAACCTCGGGATCTTCGGGACCGGGCAGGCCTACGAGATGATGCTGCTCAGAATGCGTGCGCACCCGCTCGGCGAGGTGCGGGGATACGCCGACCTGATGTTGCCGGAACTTCGCAAGGTGATCCCGTCGTTCATGCGACGCGTCGATCTTCCCGAGCGAGGCGTCCGGTGGTCGACATACTTCAAGTCCACGGCGCTTCACATGCAGGAGAAGGCAGCCGCCCTCGGTGCGGAACCGGCCAACCGGCCGGAGGTGGTGCTGGTCGACTGGGACCGTGATGCCGAGGCCAAGGTCGCCGCCGCCGCGCTTTACGCCTACACCGACCTGCCAGACGACCAGTTGCTGGACATTGTCCGCAAGATGCCGGCGGAGGAGCGGGCAATGCTCCTTCGGACCTATGTGGGTGAACGTGGCAATCGGCGCCACAAGCCAGGGCGTGGCATGGAACGGATCGACTACCGATTCGATGTTCTCTCCGACTTCGGAAGCTTCCGCGACCTGCAACGCCACCGCATGTTGACGATCGAATGGCAGCGCCTGGGGACACGCCACGGGTACGTCACGCCCGCGGACATTCTGTCGACCGGAAGGGACGGATTGTGGTCCGAGGCGATGGACCGCATGGCCGCGTTGCACCGGAAGTTGGATGAGGCCCTCGGGCCAGACGTCGCTCAATTCGCCGTCCCGTTTGCGTACCGGCTGCGCTACGTCTTGCAGCTGAACGCACGCGAGGCCTTCCACATGCTCGAGCTGCGCAGCTCACCACAGGGTCACCCCGACTACCGCCGCGTCTGCCTGGAGATGCACCGGCTGATCAAGGAGCAGGCGGGGCATACCCAGATCGCCGACGCGATGACGTTCATCAACCGGGACGCTGTAGACCTGGCGCGCCTTGAGGCGGAGAGACGGACCGCCGCACGCCGCCAGGCACGGCCGGCGGGTTCGAGCTAGGGCGCGGTCAGCCTGAGTATGACCGCATAGGCCGGGTCCGTGGCCGGCAGGGCGTTGGCGACCATGCGCAGCGACGCTATCAGATTCACGTAAGACCCAGGATCGACCTGCCCCGAATCCGTCTCGAAGACGGTAATGACGATGGCCTCGCGCAGGTGGCCCTCAAGCCAAGCCACGCCTTCAAGCCGGGCCAGGTTCGAAAGCAGGGCGGCGCTGGCACCGATGTCGACCGGGGGGCCCGCCCCCAGTGAGAGCCAGTACGCATCGAACGCCATGACGTTAAGCGCGCGGGGGACGATCGGGCCAACCGGTACACGATCCAATCCGCCCCCAGCGACGGGTGCCTCCACGGCGGCCAGTTCCAGCCGGCCAAGCTCCACGAGGACCCGGGCCGCGACCTTGGGATCAGCGAGCGTCAGCGAACGCACCAGGTAAGGGAGCGGATGCCGGAGCGTCGAGGCGCGCACCAGGGTCCGTGCCCCGTTGATCGGGGAGCGAGAGAACAGTACCCCGGCTGGGCCGGGGTACTCCTTGATCCATTCGGCCACGGGCAGTCCGGTCTCGGCGAACACCTCCAGGACGGCATCGGGGTCGGCAGCGCTTCGCTCGTTCAGCAGGGCGTAGATCGCAAGATTATGGGGTCGATCGATCGCGAAGTTACCCGAAGAACTGCCGACCAGGCGCCGGATGCCGGTGATCAGGTCGGCACGCGTCGCGGTCCTGGTGACACCCGCAGCCGCGAGCAGGCGCGCAGGAGGGATCTCCCCCGAGCGCGCAATCTCAGGCCTGAGCTCGAGCAGGCGCCCGACCGCCGCGTCGCTCATGCCTCGCATGGCTGAGGCCGTCGCCGCCCGGTCAGATTCGCGCAGGATGTCCAGGAGAATGCCGAGCTCAGATTTGACTTCGGCATCCGACAGCTCCCCGAACACCGCCTCGAGCCGCGCGGCTCCAGCCTGTGGACCGGTTGCGGACGCAACGAGGACTGAATCCGCCAGGCGAACGATCCTTGAAAGCCGTCGGGCGTACCCGCCGACCAGCTCCAGGGTTCCTGGATCCGCCTGCGCATCCTGGCCCTGCGCGAAGAGTTCGACTAGCGCGCGCGATTTGAGCAGGAACGGGAAATCGGTAACGTACGGGGTCGAAATGCTGACCCGGTACCGATCGACCTGGGTCGTGGCATCGAGACCTTCAATCGAAATGTAGAAATCGAGCGCTTCAGCGATCGCTTGCGCTTCGCGGGCCCCGGTGGCCCGCAGCACGCCCGGGTAGCGCTTGTGCAGGTCCCGCATCTCATTCAGATACCCGCGCCAGAACTCGAACCCGCGGTTGATGCCGGTGGCGTCGGCCGCGCCGGACTCTCGTTCCTTCACCAGGTCCAGCTGGGAAGCGAAGTCGATCAAGCGCTGCTGTTCCTCTCTCTGGTAAACCCGCGTCAGCTGAGGTGGCAGACCAGCGCCGGAAGGGGACCGCAGGGAGCTCCAACGCTCGAGCGGGAAGTGCGGCAAGCCAAATAGCTCTCCGGCGATTCGGCGGTCGTCCGCCGACAACCCGTTCCACCATCCAAGCGCGTCCGGCCAATCCTTGAAGTCACGTCCGCCCAGCCCGGCCGGACCATAGAAAGATTGGACATACTTGCGCAGAATCGGTGGCACGAGGTCCAGGTCGGCGCCGGTCATTTCGATCAGGTCGGCTTCGCCGAAGTGATAGAGATCCGGGTAATCCCCTCGCACCAGGTTTGGCATGTTCCGAAACCGGTCCCTGAGCGGCTCGTACCGATCTGGGGCTTGCCTGAGAAACGCAGCCAGGTCTTGCCGGTAGGCGGCAACGACGTCGAGTACACCGTCAGGACCGCGCCGGCCGGACAGATCGGGGCGCCCCGCGATCGGGAACGCGCCCCACATCGAGTGGCTCAGTTCGTGGATGATGATGCGCGGGATTGCCTGGCCCGCGCCGGAATAGCCGTCGAATCCGGTGCTTCCGAACCAGGCCGGCTGGCCGACCATCTGCCGGAAGTCATAAGACTCCATCCATGCGCGTCCTTGCGCCGATGGCCGGTAGATCTCTTCGATCGCGGCCAGGCGCGTGCGCGCCCACTCGCTTTGCTTCGCCGCGGGCACGTCCTGCGAGCCGGAAACGGCCCTTCCGCGTGCAACCGCGCCTGCCGGCCCTCCCGTACTGGCTGCGGTGGCCGGCACACGGACGTCCGAGACAGCTGTCCGGGAAGGTGCCACCGCAGGTGACGAAAGTGACGACGGCCCCGCAGTCCCTCCCGGCGTTACGACGGGCAATGGGGTGGTCTTCGGCGCTGAGGTGCATGCTGCACCGATCCCGCCCATAACCAGAAGGCCCACCGCAAGGCACAGTGGTACCAGCGCAGTCAGGACCTGCCGGTCGTCGCGATCGAACGTCCCGCGGGTCCCTGCGGCGAGCCCTTCGGTCGCCTGGGGAATCAACGGGGCGCGCGGATCTGAATTGAGGCGTTGAAATCGAACAGTTCAAACTCCCTGACCGTCTCGGACGGGTCCGCCGGTTCATCATCGGTTACGCCGCCCGCGATCCGTACCCGCTTGACGTTGAACGTGGTGGCGTCGACCACCAGGAGCACGTCGACGACGCGAGCTTCGTTCACCGCTCCGACCAGTGACTGGAGCGCCGCCGCCGGTGCCCGGCCCTGGACCGAGTACTCGCCGCCGGTCCCCGGGCGGTCGGCAAAAGTTGGATCTTCCATGGTGCTCAGCATCTTTGCGATCAGCAGCGAGGGATTCGCGGCAGCCAGGGGAGATGCTCCCTCGGAGGCCTTGATCCAGGTCCCAGTCAGGGGGTTGGTGATGTAGGTTTCGGCACCGATCACGATCGCGCTCAGCTTGATCAGGCCGCGCCCGAGGCTTGACTCCGCGGTGATCTCGTAGCTGCCGGGCGCGACGACCGAACCGTCGGCACGTTCCAGCGTCAGGCCCCCCGCCAGACGCGTGGCGCCGCGCGGGTGGGATAGCTTGAAGCGGAAGCTGTTGAGCCTGGCCATTGCGGCGGTTGCTTTCTCAACTACCTCAGTGGCCGGGATCGGTGGTTCGGCAAGAGCGGTGCTGCTGGTCGAGGAACTTCGGCATGCCAACCCCGCCAGGATACCGGCGGTCAGGAAAGCCACTGCCAGCCCGGTCAGTCCAGCGCGAAAGAAGGAAGGCGCAGGAGTGGACGTTGCCTTCCGGTGAGGGACGGGCACCAGGCCGTGTTCAGGGGTCTGAGCAGTCACGGGTGAAGCCGCAATTGAGGCACCGGATCTTGCAGTGCAGCCCGTTCACCTGCCGTTGGATCGGGGCGCCACAAACGTCACATGTTTCATCTTCGGCCGGAGCCTTCTGGGGGGCTGACTGGCCTGGCGCTGACGACGACGTCCCCGGCTCCGGGGCAGTATCCAGCCGAGCGCGCGACGTCGTCATGTCCCGAGTATATGTGGCCGGGCAAATGCCCGCGACTCAGGGTCGCAGTCCGAGGACGTCGGCCCCGGCCGGGGAGCCCGACCCCTGCCAGGGGTTCGATCGTCACCGCGCCGCAGACCGGCAGCGGCAACGACTGCGCCATGGCGAACTCGATCAACGCCTGGCCATCGGGCGCCACGGCGGGCCGGGCCTCCTGGATACGGGCAGCGGCGCTCTTTTCCAGCTCCGCCGCCGTCTTCTCCAGCTACGCCATCGTGCCTTCCATGGTCCCGGCCTCGTTGCTCATCTGCTCGATTTGAGGGTCGACCATGCTGTTGAAGATCAGGAATGACACAGCACACGGTGCTCAGCGAATCCCCGGCCCGGTCGGCCTCTCCTCGATCCGTTCGCTCAGCGCGAGCTTCAGTTTCTTCAGTGCCAGCCTCAGCCTGGTCTTGACCATTCGAGCGGTTGGCCGGTGCGTTCCGCTGTGTCGACCTGTGTATGGCCTTAGAAATATGGAAGCTCTATGACTTCGCGCGGTTCCACCGGGAGGGGCTTCAGGGCCTGGCGCATCAACTCGGCCTCCGACCTGGCCACCACCGCTTCAGGCGGCGGTGTGATCTCGGACGGACCCTCCCCGTGATCTTTGATGCTCGGGGTATCGGCATCGCGTTTTCGTCGCCGTCGCCGCAGCTCGTCGCTCGCCCGGCCATGAGCGATGCTGAACAGCCAGGGTGTGCGCTTGTTCTTTCCGCAAGTAACGGTCGTACAGCGCGGCAAGCGCGTTACGGTCTGACACCGAGATCAGCAAGAGCAGCGCTTCGTCGCTTTGCGGCTCGTATTCAGGTCATCGGCCTGTGCGTCGGCCAAGGCGCTCCAGGGGGATGCCATGCGTTCGACCAGCATCCGCCTCCGCCTCAGGAAGTTCCGTCCTGCAATCCGGTACTACGTCCGCGCGAGCCGGGTCGGATTCGCCGTTCAGGCCGTTTCGCTGCCGGAGCCGCGCGCCAGGGCGCGCAGGTGCCGCAAAGTTTCGCGGGCTGAGGCCAGATCGTGGGTGTCGGGCGCCAGGTCGACATACCTGGCCAGCGACTCGGCCGCCGCCTCGTAGTGGCCCATGGCGGTGTGAATGCGCGCCAGGTCGGCCAGGTTCTCCCATAGCCCTGGTTCGACGATCTTGATGCGTTCCGCGGCGGCGAGCGCCCGGGCCTGGTCGTCGCGCTTCAGGAAGATTGCCTTCAGGTTGGTCAGTGCCCTGCGCAGGATGGCACGGTTCCCGCATGGCTCCAGGAAACGTTCAGCTCCGTCGCCGACCCCGGCCGAACGGGCCATCTCCAGGCACTCCCGGCGGGTAAGGAGGCCGCCCGTGTTGAACGGGTCGATAAAGATCTCGGATTCCCCGTCTCCGGCCCGTACTACGAAATGGCCCGGCAGGCCGATGCCCCGGAGCCGCAGGCCCGCTCGGCGGGCGACTTCGATGTAGATGATCGAGAGCGCGATCGGAATGCCGACCTTTCGATCGAGGACGTCAGAGACGTAGCTGTTACGCGGGTCGTAGTAGTCCGCCCGGTTGCCCCTTAGCCCCTCCTGTTCGATGAGGAGCTCGTTCAGGGCGTGGATGCCGTCGAAGACCGAGCGCGCCCTGCGCACCTTTAGCTTGATGCGCGCCGCAAGCAAGCCGACCCTCCCCAGGTAGGCAGGCACGTCGAGGGCGGGGTTCTCCTCGGCCGCAAGCCAGAGGCTGGCGACCATGAGGTCGATCTGTGCATCGGGCACGCGCACCGCACGGATGAACTCGGCACGCGGGTTTTCGGGATAAGTTGGCATCTGCTCTTGTGCGTGCGAGGGGAGGCCCCGCGGATCTTGCCTTATCGCTGCGCGGCATTTTACCGATTCGCTTGACACGCTGAAACCGCATTCATAGACTCCGCGGAGATTCGGAAACGATTTCCGGGGGAGCTTGGAACAGCCAGGCTGAGAGGTCCCGACGGTTCGGGACGACCCCACGAACCTGATCTGGGTAATGCCAGCGCAGGGAAGCAGCTCACCAGCAACCGCTGAGCCCGCCTCCTACCGCTGGGGAGGCGCCAGGATTTCTCAGCCCGCTCTTCGTGCAAGCCAGGCCGCCGGTCCGACGGCCAGCGGTTTTACGCGCCTCGAACTCAACGGCGTGACGAAGACTTATCCGGCGCGCGGCCGCCGGCCGGCGTTGGACGTGATCTCTGATGCCAGCCTGCTCGTCAGCTCCGGGGAGTTCGTGTCGCTCATAGGTCCCAGCGGCTGCGGCAAGAGCACGCTGCTTAACATCGTGAGCGGGCTCGAGGAGCCGACTTCCGGGGTGGTCGCGCTCGATGGCGACCCCCGGGCGCCCCGGCTCGGGCTCGTGGCGCACATGCACCAGCGGGACCTGCTACTCCCGTGGCGGACCGTCCTCGGGAACGCCGTGCTTGGCCTTGAGCTGCGGCACGTAGCGGCGACGGAAGCACGGGCGCGGGCGCTGGCGCTCATCGCGCGGTTCGGGCTCGACGGGTTCGAGGACGCGTACCCTGCACACCTGTCTGGTGGCATGCGCCAGCGCGTCGCGCTGTTAAGGACGATGCTCCCGCAGCAGGACCTGATCGTCCTTGACGAGCCTTTCGGTGCGCTCGACGCGATTACCCGCAGCGGCCTGCAGGAGTGGCTCGGGGACGTCCTTGAGACCGACCGTCGAACCACGCTGCTCGTGACGCACGACGTCGACGAGGCGCTGCTAATGTCCGATCGAATCTACGTGATGTCGAAACGGCCCGGCAGCACGGTGCAGAGCCTGCAGGTGCCGCTGGCGAGGCCGCGCACTCGAGAGGCGCTCAGTGATCCCAGGGTGATCGATCTCAGGCGGCAGCTCATGGGTCTCCTGGCCGGGAAACCCGGCGTGGTGGAAGCGTGATGCCCGGTCGCGGCAGAGCGCTCGCGGAGTTGGCGGCCGGATGGTTGCCTGCCGCGGGCCTTGGTCTTGGCGCTCTCATGGTCTGGGAGGCGGCAGTCCGGATCTTCGACGTGCCGCGCTGGCTACTGCCGCCACCGAGCCGGATCCTGTGGGAAATCTTCACCACCGCCGAGCTCCTGGGGCGGCATACCTGGATCACCGTTCAGGAGGTACTGATCGGATTCTGCCTGGCGACGAGCGTTGGCGTCGTGCTCGCGGTCTTGCTTGCCTACTCGAGGGCCCTCGAACGCTCCCTCTACCCGTACGTCATCGCATCGCAGACGGTCCCGATCATCGCGATCGCTCCGCTCCTGCTCGTCTGGGTTGGACCCGGCCAGGCTTCCAAGGTGATCATCGTCGCGTTGATCTCGTTTTTCCCGATCGTCGTGAACGTTGTGGATGGTCTTCGATCGGCCGATTCGGAGATGATCGCGATGTTCCGGACGCTGGGGGCCTCCAAGCGCCAGATCTTCCAGAAGCTGCAGGTGCCTTCGGCGCTCCCGTACTTCCTGTCTGGCCTCAAGGTTGCCGCGGTCGTGGCGGTAATCGGCGCCGTGATCGGGGAGTGGGTTGGCGCCCGAGGTGGACTGGGCTGGCTCATGCGCATCTCCGCCCCTCAGTTCCAGACCTCCCGGGTATTTGCCGCGATCTTCATTCTTTCTGCGCTTGGTATCTGCCTTTTCCTGCTGGTAGGGGCGCTCGAAAAAGTGGCCCTCAGGCATTACCCGAATTCCGACAGGTGACCTGTTCGAGGAGAAGCCAGTGCTGAAGTCATCCGTGTTCAAGCGAATCACGATTGCGGGGCTGTTCAGCGCCTGCCTGCTGCTGGCGGCAGGCGGCTGTGGCACCGCGCGCGACCCGGGGCCCACGCGCGTTTCCCTTGCCCTGGACTGGTTCCCGAACTCAAACCATGCCGGGATCTTCGAGGCGTTGAAGCGCGGCTACTTCTCCGCCGAGGGACTCGATGTCCGCGTCTACACGCCGGCCGACCCATCGACGGTCCTGCAGACGGTCGGAGCGGGGCGCGACGACTTCGGAATGTCGTATCAGCCCGATGTCCTCCAGGCGCGCAGCGCGGAAATCCCGGTGGTGTCGGTGCTCGCCATCGTCCAGCACCCGCTCAACTCCGTGATGACGCTGAAGTCGTCAGGCCTTGCCCGGCCCGGGGATCTGAAGGGGAAGAAGGTAGGGCATCCGAATATCGCCTCTAACAGCGCAATGCTGGCCACGATGCTCGAGTACGACGGCACCAGGCTCTCCGAGGTCGAGCTCGTTGATGTCGGATTCGATCTCGTCCCGGCGCTCTTGAGCGGCCGCGTCCACGCAGTCGTTGGCGCCTACTGGACCCACGAATCGATCCTGATGGAGCTGGAGGGTCATCCCGTCAACATCATGCGCATGGAGGACTGGGGAGTTCCGGACTTCTACGAGCTGGTGCTGGTCACGAGCGATCAGATGCTCTCCGAGCGCCCTGATGTAGCAGCGCGCTTCACCCGCGCCTTCCGCAAGGGTTTCGAGGCAGCGCTGGCCGATCCGCAGGGATCGATCGACGCGTTGATCGAGCTGAACCCGGACACTGTGAACGAGCAGTTGGAGCGCCAGGGCGTCGACCTGCTCAGGCCGTTGTGGCAGGCGGAAGCGCCGAGGTTCGGCTACCAGACACCGGCCCGGTGGCAGAGCTTCGGCGACTGGATGAAGAGGCAGGGCTTCGTGCGCGAGACAATGGACGTCTCGAAGGCCTTTACGAACCGGTTTGCCGAGTAGGTGTCTTCAGCTCGCCAGGCAGGCGCGCCGTCACGCGGGCTACTTCCGCCACGGCCGCTTCAAGCGGCGCCTGGCTTACGCGCCAGGGCGCATGAAACCGCTGACCTTGCGGATGTAGTGCAGCGCCTCGGCACGGCCTTCGTCGCCGGGTTTCCGGTAGCGCTCAATTAGCCTTTGGGTAGAGCAGGTGGCCCCGCCGTCCGGTGTTCGGAACGCGGTACAGCTCACCGCCTCCACAGGTCACGTAGAGCACGTCAAGCTTTGCCTCGGCAAACGTGCAATTGGTCGGCCGGTCCGCCGGCACCGGGTGCGTTTCGAGCACACGCCCGTTCGGAGCGAATACGTAGAGCATCGGCCCGGGCCCGCTCTGCTTGAAGCCCGCAGTCGCGATGATATTGCCATCGATATCGAGGCACATGCCGTCGATACCGCGGTGTGGTCCGAACTCGTGCAGCACCCGGTAGGCCCCGAGTGAACCGTTTTCGTTGATCGGATATGCCCGTAGCTGGCGGCGCGCCTCTGGCGGGCGCGGGCTCTCGGCCACATAAAGCTGGGACCCATCCGGCGAGACGAGGATGCCATTAGGCCTCACGGTGTCCCGGGTGGCGCGCGTCACCACCCAGCCGCCACCGGGCCTGGGCTCGCAGCGGTAGACCGATTCGGAATCCAGTTGCATCGGCCGGCCGCCGTAGTTGGGATCCGTGAACCAGATTCGCCCCGACGGGTCGATGGCCAGGTCGTTCGGCTCGTTGAATTGCCTGCCCTCGTAGCGGTCGGCCACGATGACGGCCGGCTTGCCTTCGGGGTACTCGACGATTCGTCGCCCCTCACCTTCGCAGGCGAACAACCGACCGCGCCGGTCGAATAGCATGCCGTTGCCACCGTTGGTGTCACGCCGCCAGACCGCCCGCTTTCCAGTGCCCGGTTCGTAGCGCCAGGCGAGACTTGCTGCGCATTCCGAGTACAGGAGCGCCGAACCATCCCATGCCGGGCCCTCGGTGAGGTTGTCGTGTTTGGCGATCAGTTCGAACTTCCATACTGCTGACAAGGCATGCTCCTCCAGGGGCTGGTTACGGGTATATCAGGTAACCGGTCATCCCGGTGTCCCTGACCCGCAACAGGTGGCCCTCAATGCTGGTCACATAGAGGTCGGACCCCACGAACGTGCAATTGGTCGGTCGTTCGCACGGCGTCGGGTGTGTCTCAACGATCCGGCCGTTCGGCTCAAACACGTAGATCATCCCGCCAGGTCCCGACCCTTCCCAGCCGGCGCAGGCGACGATCCGCCCCTGGCTGTCGAGAGTCATGCCGTCGATGCCCCTGTGAGGACCGAAGTCGTGGAGCACCTGGTACTTGCCGAGGGATCCGTCTGCATTGACCGGATACGCCCTCAGCTCCCGGCGTTCGATCGCACGCCAGTCGCTCTGGGCGACGTACAGGGTCTTGTAGTCCTGCGAGAACAGCAGTCCATTGGGGCCGGTGACGTCGAACGTGGCCCGTGTGCAGGCGTAGCTTCCATCCGGCAGAGGGTCAGCCCGCAGGATGGAGGCGTGATCCAGTTCGATTGAAGGCGAAATCTGGCCTGCGTAAGGGTCGCTGAACCAGATACGCCCCTTCGGATCGATAGCCAGGTCGTTTGGTCCGTTGATCCTGCGGCCGTGTAACCGGTCCACCACGGTGGAACTGGTCCCGTCCGGGTCGTAGCGGGCGATCCGCCTGCCCCGGCCCTCGCAGGCGTAAAGTCGCCCCTGTGCGTCGAAGTTAAGTCCATTGGCGCCGTTGGTACCGGTTCGGAATACGGATACCACGCCAGACCCCGGGTCGAAACGGAGCACGCGGTCGAGCGCTATGTTGGTAAAGAAAAGGTGTTCGCCATCCCAGGCCGGGCCTTCGGTGATGGAGCCGATCACCGGTATCGCGTCTTCGAACTTCCAGGGCATGCGGGTACCTCTCGTGCTTGGACCACCGTGGGGCCGCGCGGCGATGAGGCTGCCGGCGCGGGGCAGATCATACCGCGGTCCGTGTCGGGCGGCCGCTGATAGACTTTCGGCCGGTCCTTAGAGCCGCGTCCGGGAGGCCGCGATTGTCGTGCACCGCCGAGCTTCGTCGATATTCATTGCCAGCCTGGGAGCGGGCGGTCCGCGCCCCGTTCCTGCGCGAGCCAGGCATGGGAACTCTGCCCAGCGAGATGTTCAAGCGGTACTTCCTGCAGGACTACGTTTTCGCAGGCGAATTGCGCAGGGTCGACGGGCTTGCCGCCGCCAGGGCCACGGATACCGAGTTGGCGCGTCGGCGCGGCGAGTTCCTGGCCGTCCTGCTGGGTGCCGAGGACCCGCTGTCTCGGCGCGCCTTTGACTCGCTCGGTGTGCCACGTAATCGATACCAGGGCGTTCAGGCGCTGCCGGTCACGCGCGCCTTCAGTGATTTCCGGGTCAGCACCGGCTACGGAGGCTCCTTCGAGGAGATCAGCGGTGCGCCTTGCGTCACCGAAGGGGTCCGCCTGGACCGGGCCATTCGTCTGCGCAAAAAAGGTGCGCGGCCAGCAGTCGTGATGTACAGGGAGTGGTTCCACGTCCACGACCAGGCGGCGCGCGGTCCGTTCGTGAACTTTGTGGAAGTTGTTGTAGACGCCGGGGCGTACGGGGCCAATGAACTCCGCCGGATAGGCGAGATCCCTGGCACGACGCTCGACTACGAGGCCAGTTCCTGGGATATGGACTACGGGGGCGGGGTGGATGCCGCGAATCAGGCGGGAGCTGTGCTGAGATGACCCGGAGCGGGCGCGTGCCGCGCGCGATGACGATCGCCGGTTCAGATTCCGGCGGAGGCGCGGGGATCCAGGCCGATCTCAAGACGTTCGCCGCCCTCGGCGTTTACGGCACCTCGGTGCTGACGGCGGTCACCGCACAGAACACGCTGGGGGTTACGGCAGTCCAAGAAATTGAATCGGACGTGATCACCGCCCAGCTTGATGCCGTGATGTCGGATATGGGCGCTGACGCCGCGAAGACCGGGATGCTTGCGAGTGCGCGCATCATCGCGACAGTTGCTTCGGGAGTCGAGAGACACCGGATACGCAAGCTGGTGGTCGATCCGGTCATGGTCGCCGCATCGGGCGCGCGGCTGCTCCGCGCGGACGCGATGGCTACCCTGAAGTCGAAACTCCTGCCGCTCGCGCTGGTAGTGACCCCGAACATTCCCGAGGCGGAGGCGTTAGTCGACGGGAAGATAGCAACCGTGGACCAGGTCAGGGACGCAGCGGTTGCGATCAAACGCCTGGGACCGGGCGCGGTGATCATCAAGGGTGGGCATCGAGAGTCCAGCGAGGCGATCGACCTTCTCTACGATGGCCGCACCTTCAGGGAGTTCCGTGCCGAATGGGTCAAGACCACCAGCAACCATGGAACGGGTTGCACTTTCTCTGCCGCCATCGCGAGTGGCCTGGCGCGTGGCTTGCCGCTCCCTCGTGCGGTCGATCTGGCCAAGCAATACGTGACATCGGCCCTGCGAACGGCCTTTCCAATGGGCGGCGGACACGGCCCGTTGAACCACCTGTTCGAACTCTGGTCGAAGTCCTGAGATTGAGTTTGCGAACGGGAGGGCGTGACTGATGGCGTTATTTTTGACGGAGGCCGATGTCCAGGGCCTGCTGACGATGGAACTGGCTCTCGAGGAGGTCGAGGCGGTATTCAGGGCGCAGGCCACGGGCGACGCGGTCAACCAGCCGCGCTACCGGATCCCGCTCGAACGCGGCGCCTATAACCTGATGTCGGCCGCGTGGCACACAAAGGGCGTCGTCGGTCACAAGTCTTATGTCGCCACTCGCGGTGGGGTCGGCTTTCACGTGATGCTGTACGGCACACGAGGCGAGGGGCTGCTCGCGATCTTCGAAGCCGGCCGGCTCGGCCAGGTGCGTACCGGGGCGGCCAGCGGGGTCGCAACGAAGTTCATGGCCCGTGAGGACGCCCGCGTCCTGGCGATCATAGGGTCGGGTTACCAGGCCAGGACGCAACTCGCTGCGATCGCCGCAGTGCGGCCGATCGAAGCGGCCCGGGTATACAGTCGGTCACCGGAGCATCGGGCCGCGTTCGCGTCCGAGATGTCGGAAGCCATGGGCTTTGAAGTGGCCGCGGCTGCGTCGGTCGCGGCCTGCGTGGATGGCGCGGACGTAATTGCGACGATCACCGGGGCGGCCGAGCCTGTCCTGACCGGAGATATGGTCTTGGCCGGCGTGCACATCAATGCGGCAGGAGCCAACTCCTGGCTCCGTCGCGAGCTCGACACCCAGGCGGTCGCGAGAGCGGACGTGATAGCGACCGATGATGTAGCGCAGGCGAGAGTCGAGTGTGCGGAGTTGATGCGGGCGGTAGACGCCGGCCGGCTCACGTGGGGCAGGGTGCATGAGCTGGGTGATATCGTCGGCGGTTCGGTGGCGGGCAGGACGAGTGCCGGCCAGGTGACCCTGTTTGAATCGCAAGGGGTAGCGCTCGAGGACGTGGCCGTCGCGGCGCGCCTGCTCGAGCTGGCCCGTTCGACGGGAGTCGGCACGCGGGTGCCGTCGTAATCAAGGTCCAGGCTGAAATGGTGGGGAGATGCCAGCGAAGGTAGATATCGAGTATCTCGACAAGGCACGTGCGATTGCACGTGACGTGGTGATGTCGTACGGGGCAGGCAAGCCCTTCATGAAGGAGTGCGACGTACGAGTCGAAGTTGGAGTCGGCAAGGGCGCGATGGCCGAGAACGGCAGCGTCAAGCGGGCAGGCGAGGACTACGGCTTCGCGATCGGGGTGCACGCGCTCGCCGGCGATGGCGCGCTGGCCTCGGGTTACGTGGGCAAGCAGCTGGGCACCGCGGATGTTGGTCGCTTCGACTCCGAGTTGAAGCAGGCGATCGATGCGGCACATGCCAGGGCCATGGCCAGCGCGAGGTCCAAGCAGCGCGTCCGGAGTCGGTTCAGCGCTCTGGGCGGCTCCCTCGAGTCGCTCGACTGGGCGCCCGTGCGCGTTGATCAGAAAACCATTCCAGCACAGTTCAAGATCGACCCTGGTTCCGTCAGCCTGGAAAAGGTGCAGGGCGCGACCCTTGACAGCTGCAAGCTGATCGCAGGGCTCGACAAGTCGGTCGTATACAGCGTGGTTGGCGCCTCGACCAGCTTGATCCGCGAGCTATTCGTCAGCTCGGAAGGCATCGACATCGACTTCACCTACGCGCAGACCGAGGCGATCGCCCTGATCGTCGCCTCCGGCCCGAACGGGAACCTCGAGTTCTACGACTCGCTGGGGCATCAGCGGGGCTGGGAAGTAATCGAGTCCGGGGTCAATTCAGGTCCTATCCGTGAGCTGAGCTTGCTCGACTTCGCCAGGAAGCTTGGCAAGGACACCGTCGAGACGTGCGCCGCGCCGCTGATGAAGACGACCGACGGCCCGGTGACCGTGGTCGTCGATCCCCATTTCGCCGCCCTGATCGCCCATGAGATCATCGGGCACCCTTCCGAACTCGACCGCGCGCTCAAGTACGAGACCGCGTACGCGGGTCGCAGCTGGTTTCTGAAGCAGCCGGGCGACGACATGCGCGGCAAGCAGATCGCATCTCCGCTGCTTACCGCGTTCTCCGATCCCACGATCGAGGGCTTCGGGCACTTCCTGTACGACCACGAGGGCACGCCGGCACGGCGCGTGTTCCACATCCGCAACGGCGTATACGAGGAGTTCGTGAACAACCGCCAGACCGCGGCGCTGTTCGGGGTCGAGCCCAATGGCTCATGTCGGGCGACCGACGCCTCGTTCGTGCCGTTGATTCGCATGACCAACACGACGATCGCGCCGGGCAAGGACGATCCGGCAGCTATCGTCAAGGAGGTCGACGACGGCTATTACATCTCCGGCCACCGGATCCCATCGATCGCCGAGTCCCGCGAGAACTTCCGGATTTCCGCAATGAAGGTCTACCAGATCAAGAATGGCCAGCTCGGCCAGCTTTACCGCGACGGCGGCATCATTTCCGACACCCGGGACTTCTTCATGAGCATCGATGCGATGGGATCGGACTGGCAACTGTTCCCCGTTCCCAACTGTGGAAAGGGCCAGCCTATGCAGGCGAAGCGGATGAGCAACGGGGGGCCCACCTTCAGGGCGCGGGCCGTGGTCACGGGGGCTTCCCGATGAGATCCCTCAAGGAACTGTCGGCGGCGGCGGCGGCCGGTCTCAAGCGTGTTCTTGCGAACCCCGACGTCGCAGAGGCGGAGGTGTTCGTTTCCCAGAACGGGACGCTGCTCACACGGCTCAATTACACGTCGCATATCCCCTCGAACGGGGTGGAGGAGCCGAAATCGACGGCCAATCTGGGCATTGGCATCCGGGTCGTATTCAAGGGAGACAGGCGCCTGAGCGGCTTCGGCAGCGAATCGAGCGACATCTCGGCGGACGCGGTCGACGAGGCCTTGCGAAAAGCGCGGCAGGGTGCAGTTGCCGACCCCGACTTCATTTCTCTGCCCGGCCCGGCGGCCAGCCGGCCGACCCTCAGCAGCTACCACGATGAACGGCTCATGAACGTGGCGGCCGGGGACCTGGTCGACGCCGGTTGGAAGACGGTCGAAGGCGCCCTCGACGTGTTCGAGTCCTCTGAGGAACTCCTCGGCCTGGCTGGCGGTGACCGTTCCCGGCTGCCGGGACTCGGTCTCATCCTGGGCGGCGACGTAACGATGCTGCAAGAGCGCATGGCGATTGCGAGCTCGCGGATGCCGAAACCGCAGTCCGACGAATCGACGCTCGTGATGTCGTTCATAACCGCGATGGTGGAAGCGCAGTCCGCCAAGGGCGGCGGTTGCGTCGTCGGCACGAACCTGGAGACCGATTTTTCGCTGGCAGGCAGGCAGGCGGCGCGTGGTGCGATCGCCTCGGTCGGCGGCAAGCGCGTCAAGACTGGCCAGTACGACGTTGTCCTGGGGCCCCAGGCGGTGACGGACATCTTTCACAACCTGATCGTGCCCGGTCTCAGCCTGGAACTGGTCTATGCCGGGGCCACCCCCTTCGCCGGTAAGTTCGGCCAGAAGGTAGCGGTGCCCGGATTCAACGTTTACGACGACGGGGCCGCCCCCGGGCTGGCGGCCAGCAAGCGGATCACCTGTGAAGGCCTGCCCACCGGTCGGACCGACCTGATCAAGGGGGGCGTGCTGGTCGGGCTGCTTGCCAACGATTACGAACACCAGCGCATCCTGCGGGATCCCAACGCCCGCCAGAAGCTGGGCGTCGATCCCCGGGAACACATCGCCGCACTGGCGCCCAGGAACGGCTTCCGCTTCGGGCGAGGCGGTGGCCGCCACTTCGATTCGCCGCCCGGCGTTTCCGCGACCAACCTGGTCATCGAAAGCGATTCAGGCGAGAGCTCTGCGGACCTCATCCGGAAGGTCAGGAACGGTCTCTACATCGGACGTATCTGGTATACCTACCCGGTCAACGGCTTCTCCACCGGCGATTTCACCTGCACCGTGATCGGCGATTCGTTCGTGATCCGGGACGGGAAACTTGCCGAACCCATAAGGCCCAACACCGTGCGCATCAACCACAATACGCACAAGGTGCTTAATAATGTGCTCGGCGTCACCGAGTCAAGGCAGGGCACGGTCCTCTGGGCGGCCGACCAGATCGTCTACGCCCCGGAGGTAGCCGTGCGCGGGGTCTCGGTTTCGGAGATCGCCGGATACATGGACGCCACGTCATAGGGCCGCCCCAGGAGGACTGCGATGATGACCAGCCCGACTTCAGTGCCAGCGTACGCCGCCCGGCTCGCGATTGCCTTCCAGGAGGGGCCGCGTAACCGGCTCACCACGCTGTTCCGGATACTGCTGGTGATACCGATCGTGGTTGTGCTCGCGCTGGTGCCAACGGTTTTCAACCTGCCGACCGTGTTGATGATCCTGTTCAGGCAGAAGTACCCACGCTGGTGGTTCGACTTCAACTTCCAACTGACCCGCTTCACGACCCGGGTCATCTCGTATCTGGGCCTCCTGAGGGACGAGTACCCATCGACCGATGAGGAGCAGGCGGTTCATGTCGAGATCGATTACCCGGACGCAGCCAGGGACCTGAACCGGTGGCTTCCCCTCGTGAAATGGCTGCTGGCGATTCCGCATTACATCCTGTTGATCATCCTGACCGTTGCAGCGGTGGTTGCCGTGGTCATCGCGTGGTTCGCGATCCTGTTCACGGGTTCGGGTCCGCGGGGCCTTTCCGATTTCGTGCAGGGTGTTCTTCGGTGGTGGTTGAGGGTCGATGCGTACATGTTCCTGCTCGTAACCGACCGGTACCCACCGTTCTCGCTCAAATAGGCGGCGCTTCTGTTCATGTCTGCCCGACCGCAAAGGGCGGTCGCTGGAGGTTACTTTGGCACTCGATTTCTTGAAGGTGAAGACGGCGGATGCGGTGGTGGTGAAGGCGCCGCAGCTGCGACAGCAGGTCGTCGAGATCCTGATCGCGGTCAAGGTAACCAGGCAGGACGCCGAAATTACCGCTGACATCCTTGTCGAGTCGGACCTGCGAGGGGTCGACTCCCATGGCTGCGGCAACGTGGTCGGGTATGCCACCCGGATTCAGCAGGGAACCACGAAGGCCCAGGGCGACGTCAGGGTCATCAGCGAGTCGCCGTCCTCGGCCCTGATCACCAACGACTGGGGCCTCGGGTTCGCAGGGGCGCATACCGCGATGTCGATGGCGATGGACAAGGCGGCAGAGACCGGGATGGGCGCCGTGACCGTGCGGGACGGCCAGCACATCGGGATGCTGATGTACTACCCGCTGATGTGCGTGCGCCGCGACATGATCGGTCTGGCGATGACGAACGGGGCGCCCTGCGTGCGTCCAGCAGGTGGCGCACAGGCGATGCTCGGCACCAACCCGATCGCGTTCGGAGCGCCGGCCGGCGAGGAGCCGCCGTTCCTGTACGACGCCGCCACGAGCGTCGTTGCCATGGGCAAGATCGGAATCGCCCGGCGTCTCGGCGTCCCGCTGCCGCCGGGCTGGGCGGCCGATCGCGAGGGAGACTGGATCAAGGAACCGCCGGCAGGGCGGAGCCCGAACTGGTCGTTGGCGCCGGTGGGCGGTGATCGGGTGCGCGGCGCCCACAAGGGCTACGGGCTGAGCGTGATGGTCGACATCCTGTGCGGGGTCCTTTCCGGAGGAGGCTATTCCGCGCTCTGCCGGGAAGGCGATAACCATACCTTCATGCTGGCAATGGACATCTCGAAGTACCGCCCGATCGACGAGTTCAAGTCAATGATGGACGACATGATCCGGGCCCTGCACGCCACGCCGCCGGAGCCGGGAACCGAGAAGGTGCTCGTTGCCGGCGACCCCGAGCACGAGACATATCTCGAGAGAAGCACCAGGGGCATTCCACTGCATCGATCGATCGTGGACAACATGCGGGCCAAGGCGAAGGAAGTCCGGGCGCCCGTACTTATCTGAGCCTGCCTGAGCGGGCGCAGGGCAGGGCGATACCGGGCAGGGTCAAACCCGGCCGTAGTCGTCCTTCAGTCGCACCACGTCTTCGAGCTCGGGGGTCGACACTTCCAGGACGAGCAGATCCTGCTCGCCCGCCTCCAGCTGGTGTACCTGTCCGGGGGGGATGTCGATCCACTCACCCGGCTTCATCACGATCCGTTTCTGCAGCCTGAGATCGCGCTGCATGAGGCACAGGATGCCGTCCCCGCTGACCATCTGCATGCTTTCGTGCTTGACCCGGTGATACTGCACGCTCAGCCTCTGGCCACGCTTCAAGTACAGGTGCTTGACGACGAATTTTCCGTTGCTCACCAGGATCTGCTCGTGACCCCACGGCTTGGGGATGCGGTCGGTCACCTATCGCTCCATCCTTGCTTCGGCGTCCACCGTTCTCCAGTGCCCGGTCGACCGGATCAAGAAGGGGATCCTCTGCGACCTGGCGATCGCGCCGACCACCGGGGCGATCGCCAGCCAGATGGCGATCGTAAGAACGAGGGAGGTCGGGTATCCGAACGGTTTCGTTCCCAGGTCGTCCGAAAGAATTCCGCCGAAGATCATCAGGATCCAGGCGCTGAAGAAGTAGCCAAGTCCGGCGGCCGGGATGGCAAGCATCGCTCTTATCAAGTCGAACCCTCCGTACGCAGCCCGTACGCCATGCGCCGATGCGCTGGCTAGATATCGAGCAGCGCTATTTCAGTCTGAACTTCAGTAGTCACTTCGGGACCCTCTGGCGTGAGGTAAACATCGATCTCTGACCGCACGCCGAAATCCGGCAGGTAGATCCCGGGCTCTACGGTAACGCCGATCCCGGCGATCAATCTGCGAGTGTCCCGTGTTTCCCAGTCGTCCAGGTTTACCGCGTTGCTGTGGACGGAGCGGCCAAGCGAATGCCCGAGGCGGTGCACGAAGGCGTTGCCGAAGCCGCGTGCCTCGATGAGGTCGCGCGCAGCACGGTCGACCTGCCACCCTTCGATCGGGTTGCCGGCCTTCCACGAGGCGGCCATGAACTCCACCGCCGCGTCACGGGCGTCACGGACTGCCTCAAATACCTTCCGATGCTGCGGCGTCGGGTTGCGCCCGACGTAGCACGTCCACGTGATGTCGGCATAGATCGACGCGGGGTCCCCTTTTTGCCTGGCCCAGAGGTCGATCAGGAGCCAGCTGCCCTTGCGAACCACTGCGGCCCGCTCGGGGGTCGGTTCGTAGTGGGGGTCCGACGAGTGCGGGCCAACCGAGGCAATAGGACCGTCGCTTGCCTCCAGGCCCAGCCGGTCGTATCGACCGCGAATGAACTGGGCCACGTCATGTTCCGTCAACTTCCAATTCACGTTTTCTGCCACGAATTTGAAGGTGTCGTGGACGATCCGGCCGAGCGCGGCGGCGGCAAAGCGGTGGGAGGCGAGCTGCTTATCGTCCCAGCGCTCGGTGGCGTACTGGAGGACGTCACCCGAACTCACTATCTCGACGCCCAGGCCGCGCACGAGTTCGACCGAACCGGCGTCGACCCGGCCAACCCGCGGCAGGGCGCCCTCAGGTGAATACTCCATTGCGATCCGGCCGCGCGCGGGCAGCAATTGCTTGAGTCCGGCGAGCAAGCGCTGGCGGCTTGGCCATTCCAGGATCTGGGGGGCGTCTTCGTTCCAGCCGGCGAACAGTTCGCGGAATCGCCCGGTATCGACGCTGTGGGCAAGGACCGTGGCCTGTCCATGCGGCGGGATGAACAGCCAGCAGGGACGGGTCACGTTATGTGCCTGTCCGCCGAGCACGGCCCAGAGGATCGGGTTCGCGTTGAAGTAGTCTCGCAGCAGCCACCCGTCGAGCTGGTGCTCTGACATGTATTCCTGCGCGGCAGCTATGGTCTGGCTCATGCGGCGTATGCCAAGTCCATCGCGAGGATCACTTCCGGCTCTCGCTGGGGTCGGGGAATATCTGCTTCGCCTTTTCGTAGGCCTCCGGCGTGTTCAGGTCGAGCCGGGCCAGCGGGGTGTTCATCGCAACCCAGTTAATCCTGTCTGCGTGCGCTTTGACCACCGATCGCACGCCTTCGGTCTCTTCGGAGATCGATTCGAGTTCAGTCGCCAGCGCGCCACTGAAGACGAGCGGATGACCACCGTGGCCGTCGTAGCGCGGGCAGCTGATAAGCGCCTTGTTCGTGCGGTGTGACTCGAGCACCTGGCGGATCAACCACGCCGGGCGCGGCTGGTCGACCGCCAGCAAGAGGATGGTATCGATCCCGTGGGGGAGCGCGGCCAGGCCTGCCCTGATCGAGGTCGACTTGCCGAGCTTGTAGTGCGGGTTCAACACGCGGTGGATGCGCGGCCCGCGCACCCGCGCATGCACCTCACAGGCGTGGTGGCCGGTGACCACGTAGACGTCGTCTACACCGGCCTTGAGGAGGGCTTCTGATTGACGTTCGACGAGCGTCGCGCCAAACCACGGCAGGAGCGGCTTCGGGGTCCCCATTCGGGTCGACTCACCGGCGGCGAGCAAAATGGCACATGTCCCTGTCACGGCGGGCTCTGAAACCTAGGTGGTTGAGGCGGGCTCTCTGACCTTCGCCTCGATCCGTTGCAGGTATTTGTCGTCAAGTTTTAGCGGGGCGCCGGACCCGCCAAGCCGGAACATCAGCATCTCGGCGACCAGCGAAATGGCGATCTCTTCCGGTGTTCGGGCGCCGATATCCAGCCCGCTGGGCGCGCGGATCTCACGCAAGCGGGCGGGCGGCACGCCCTTCTCCAGCAGTGACTCGTAGATCATGACAGTCTTGCGCCTGCTGCCGAGCAGTGCCACGTACGACGCCCTGGTCTTCGCGGCCGCTTCCAACGCCAGGTCATCGTATCGGTGGCCGCGCGTCGCGATCACGATAAAGGTGTTCGCATTGATCGGCATCTCTCTGAGCGCCGCCACGAAGTCTTGAGTTCGCACCTCGTCAACATCGGGAAAACGGTCGCGGCTCGAGAACTCGGGGCGATCGTCGATAACCGCGACCTTGAACCCGGCGAACCTGGCGGCCGTCGCAAGAGCGCGGCCCACGTGGCCACCCCCCGCGATTACCACCTTGGGCGGAGTTGTGTAGGCTTCGAGGAAGAACTCAGCGCCTGATTCGAGGGCAGCGTATTCATACTTGCCCATCGCCATGAGCTTGCGGGCCCGCTTGACCGCCTCTTGGTCGATGGCGGGATCGCCCAGGGTACCGACGGTCTCTCCGTTCTCCCTGATCAATAGCTTGGCGCCGATCGAAAGCTCGGAACCGCGCGGGCCCGCCGTCAGCGAGGCGACGGCTACGGGCCGGCCGCCTTCGTAGGCCTTGAGCACATCCGCGGTGAACGTGCCGAACCGCTGGTTGCCGGAGTACGTGGGGTCGATGAGGAAGTACATCGTGCCGCCGCAAACCAGTCCATCCTGGGCGGCCAGATCTTCATTGAGGATGTAATCGCGCACGATGGCGGGCCCGCCCTCACGCAACAGGGTCTTGGCTGCGAACCAGATATCGCCTTCGACGCAACCGCCCCCAAGCGTGCCCACCGCACTGCCGTCCTCGCGCACGAGCAGCTTGGCGCCCGGCTTTTGCGGGGTCGACCCTGAGGTACGGATTACGGACGCGACTACGAACGGGCGGTCTTTTTCGAGCTGGGCGGCAGCCTCTCGGAAAACTGGCTCCATACGGATCCCCGGTGCGCTGGATGGGCACGCGCCACGCTTGTGTGGCGCAAGGATTTACCTTTGGCCAGAATAGCACAGGGGCACGTGTGATCAGGTGGCAGGCGCCCCGCCCGACGCCATGGCGGCAGACGCCCGCATGACCGCCTTGATGATCTTGTCGTAACCGGTGCAGCGGCAAAGGTTGCCGGCCAGGTTGAGGCGTATCTCCTCTTCGGTCGGATTCGGATTGCGCCGGAGCAGGGCAGTGGCCGAGATGATGAACCCTGGCGTGCAGAACCCGCACTGGAGCCCGCCTTCCTGCACGAATGCTTCCTGCACGTGGCTGAGCTTGCCGTTGCGGGCGATCCCCTCGACGGTGGTCACTTCCAGGCCATCAGCCTCGGGCGCTAGTACCAGGCAGGAGTTCACCGAACGGCCCTCGACGAGCACGGTGCAGGCCCCGCAGTTCCCGTTGGAGCAGCCTTCCTTCGTGCCGGTCAGCAGCAGTTCATCTCGCAATGTCCGCAGCAATGTCCAGGCCGGTTCGACCATCATCTCGCGCGGCTCGCCGTTGACCGTGAACTGGATTGGGATCTTTGCCATCGATGACCTTTCTACGTTGTCCGCCGCGCCGTCCCGGGTCCTTCAGGAGGCCCGATCGCCGGCGTTGATACGCTGTAGGCAAGCCTGGAGCGTGCGACGGGTCAGGACCCTGACAAGATCCTTCCGGTACTCGGCCGACCCGCGGACGTCTGAGATCGGCCTGGCGGCACTCACCGCCGCCTCGGCCGCAGCCTCGATCAGTGCGTCACTGATCTCACGGCCTTCGAGGGCCAGCTCCGCGATCCTGGCCCTGATCGGGGTTGGCGCCACCGCAGCGAGTGCGATCCTGGCCCTCTTCACCAGTCCAGAACTCTCGATCTCGAGGTAGCAGCCCACACCCGCAATGGCGATGTCCATCTCATTCCGCGGGATGAACCGCAAATAGGTGCTTGCCGACCTTGCCGCGGGGGTCGGCACGAAGATGCCGGTGAGTAGTTCTCCCTTTTCCAGGATCGTCTGGCCGGGGCCCTTGAAGAAGCGGTCAAGCTCTACGAGGCGGGCGCCCTTGCTGGACGCGACGACCGCTCGAGCATCCAGCACCAGGAGGGCGGGTGCCGTGTCAGCGGACGGTGCGGCGTTGCAGATATTGCCCCCGAGCGCTGCTCGATTCTGGATCTGGACCGAACCGATCAGCCCGGCCGCCTCGTACAGTGCGGCGTAACGGGCGGGCACCTCGGGGTGGCTTCGGATGTCGGTGCAACTTCTTGCCGCGCCGATGTGCAGCCCGTCGGCTTCAACGTCGAAGCGCTGCATTTGCGGGATGCGCTTCATTTCGATCACCAGGTCGGCGGTCCGCCTGCCAGTCTTCAACTGGTCGACGATGTCAGTTCCGCCGGCCAACGGCCTTGGCTGCTGTGCTGAGGCCATCAGTTGAAGTGCCTCGTCCAGCTCGCGTGGCGCTGCGTACTTGAAACCGGCCATTGGCATGCCCTCGGTCGTCAGGTGATTGAAGTCATCATTGCAGCGGACGCCGCGTCAAGGCGTTTCTTTGCTTCCAGATCCAGCTTTATCTCCGCGCCGATGATGTTGTCTTCCAGGTGCTTGACCGTGTCCCCGCCGGTGATCGCCACGCTGATCTCGGGGTGTGAAAGGACCCAGGCGAGGGCTATCTGGGCGATCGACTTCCCATACTCGTCGGCGATCTTCCGGGTGGTATTGATTACGTCTGACGCGCCGCTCTTCATGACGGCATCGAATCGTTGGCGAGGCCGGCGACCCCACAGGGTGTCCTTGGGGGGCGCCTTGCCCGGGTTGTAGGCACCGCTGAGCAGCCCGACGCCCAGGGGGCTGTAGGCCATTATCCCGAGCCCGTAGTCGGCCACCATCGGGAACAGTTCAGCCTCAAGCCTGCGATCGACGAGGCTGTACGGGTTCTGTGCCGTGATGAAGGGGGATGCGTTGAGGTCCCGCTGCAGGTTCAGCGCCTTTACGACCTGCCAGGCCTGGAAGTTACAGCAGCCGACGTACCGGGTCTTGCCGTCCCGCACCAGGTCATCGAGCGCCCGCAACGTCTCGTCGAGTGGCGTCAGGTCGTCGAAACGGTGCAGGAGGTACACGTCGACGTGGTCGGTGTTCAGGCGCTTGAGCGACCGTTCGATCTCGCGCATGATGTGGAACCGCGAGCTGCCGTGGTCGTTTGGCCCGGCTCCGATCGGGCTGGTCACCTTGGAAGTGATGACCACGTCGTCCCGCTTACCCTTGATCGCCCTGCCCAGGACTATTTCGGAGTGGCCGATGTACTTGCGATCATCCATCGGGCCGTAGACATTTGCGCAGTCGATCAGATTGATCCCTAGATCGATGGCGCGTTCGATGACCCTCTGCATCTGCTGCTCGTCGGGCTGCCCGCGAAAACCCAGGCCCAGCGCGAGCGGGCTGACCTTTACTCCCGAGCGGCCGAAGTTCACGTAATCCAATTGTTGCCTCCGTCGACGTACGCAGTGGTGTGGTGCTGCGCCGGCCGAGCATATTCCCGGCGCACCTCCTGAGCAACTCGCGGGCCGCCGTCGGGCGTCTCCGGCGTAGTGGGGCTTGTGACCCGGCGCCTCCGGGGCATGGAACAGCTAGGAGACGCGGTACTTCTTCAGGGCGTCGTAGTTGAGCTCGATCCCGAGGCCGGGTCGATCGGGCGCATATACGTAGCCGTCCTTGATCCGGAGCGTTTCGGTGTAGATCTTGCCGTGCATGGGGTCCACCGAATCTCGGTAGTACTCGAGGATCAGCCCGTTTGAAATGGCGGCGACCAGGTGGATGTGAATCTCCTGGTTGCCGTGCGGGGCGATGTCGAGGTCGTTGGCCTGGGCGAGCGCCGCCACCTTCATGAACTCGGTGATTCCGCCGAGGATCAGGGCGTCGGGCTGGAGGATGTCGACGGCCCGGGCGTTGATCATGTCGCGGAATCCGTACCGTGTGTACTCGTTCTCCCCGGCCGCGATCGGCACCGAGGTTGCGTGCGTGATCGCCGCCTGGCCCGCGTAGTCGTCGGGCTCGACCGGTTCCTCGAACCAGAACAGGTCGTACTTTTCGGCCTTCCGAGCGAACTCGATCGCCTCGTAATGGCGGTATGCATTATTGGCGTCGACCATGACCTTCACATCCGGCCCCACGGACTCCCGGACGACGCGCACGCGTTCGATGTCCTCATTGATCGGGACGCCCCCGACCTTCATCTTCACGGCCCGGGCCCCCAGCTCTACGTTGCGCTCCATCTCCTGTGCGAGCTCTTTCAGCCCCTTGCCTTCCTCGTAGTACCCGCCGGCAATGTAAGTGTCGACACGGTTCGTGAACCCACCCAGCAGCTTGTAGAGCGGGAGCTTTGCGACCTTGCCTTTCAGGTCCCAGAGAGCGATGTCGATCCCGCTGATCACCCGGGTCGTGATGCCCCTTCTGCCGACGAGCTTGGGGCGCCACATCTCGTGCCAGTGGCGCTCGTTGTCCAGAGGGTCACGGCCGATCAGCACTTGCTTGAAGTGGTTGACGATGGCCACGCCGACATCGGGCGCGTCCTGGATGCCACCGGCCAGGCCGATCCCGGTGATGCCTTCGTCGGTCTCAATACTGACGACGTTCAATCCCGAATGGGTGTAGGTGTACAGGCCGTTCCGGATCGGCTTGTGCCTTGGCCAGCGGAAAACCTCGGTCTTTACGTCGGTGATCTTCATGAAATCCCCTTCGAGACTGCTTCAGGCAAGCGAACGGCCGGAGTGTACACCGGGTCTGTTCATGAAGGCGGCGTCAGCAAGCAGCTTTGGCTGCCATGTGCCGCCAAAAATGTCCGGCCTCGAACATCCACCTGATCGTGTCGCTTGCCGGATCGGCGAAGGGAATGGGCTCGATTCGAAAGGTGTGACCTCGTGTGGGAGTCGCCTGCCATGACGTCCGACGTGACCGTCGCCGCCGAGCAGGGACGTCCAGCCGGATCTGGCATCGTGAGGTCACTCAAGGGGGGGGCAGGGCGGCAGTGGCATCCAGTCAGTGACGTCGAACCAGGCGTTGAATACTCGTAGGACCAGGGCCCCCGGAATTCGCTATCTTGTATTTGTGGGCCCGTAGCTCAGTGGTAAGAGCAGGCGACTCATAATCGTTTGGTCGCAGGTTCAATTCCTGCCGGGCCCACCATACCTGCGCCAGAGCTGGCCGCCGGCCCACGATAGACAGCCTCAGCGCGCCGCGTGTTCGATTTCGTGTGCGATCGCGACCCACCTCCGACCCAACCGCTCACCTTCGGATCAGGTACGGCGGATATCTGGATGCCATCACCTAGCAAGCTCCTGCAGGCGATTGAACAGTCCCACCATGGCAAGCGTGTCTCGCCTGCAATAGGAAAGCAGGTCGTCTCGCAGAGATCGCAACTGATCAGGGGCGAACGACTTGGCGTCGAACAGCAG
>Ga0194128_10000682_pt1 | contig 61111 bp, 68 predicted proteins | sample TA2KigCa65mmetaG_FD_148650 | JGI IMG/M metagenome (GOLD analysis project Ga0194128, IMG submission 148650) | Freshwater microbial communities from Lake Tanganyika, Tanzania - TA2015037 Kigoma Deep Cast 65m | ecosystem: Environmental > Aquatic > Freshwater > Lake | place: Tanzania: Lake...
GCCGACCGGGCTGTACCGCACACCGAACCGCTTGCGGATGACCTGGCTGATGCGCTGGAGCGTCCACAACTCGGTCGCATATCCGGCCGCGCCCGCGCCACGGCGCAACACGGTTTTCAACTGGTCCAGTCGGACCGCCTTCATATAGGCGCTGACGATCGGTCCGCGGTGGGACCGCGCCATGCGCTCGCGCCGTGTCAGTTCGCTCCAATCCAATTGGTTCATTGCGTCTCCTTTACGCTGTGCGAATCGAGTAACGCAACGTTCCTTGTCTTGCAGTACAGAGTCAGGCGGCGAGGTCGAATAAGGTTTCGCAAGCGTGACGAAGCTCTGGTGGTGGTGCGACGCACAAGGTTCGATATGTGTCTACGAAGGGGAGCCAACCCTCCCGCCTACCGACCTCGCGCGCGTCCCTCCGACAAGGCGTAGGCCTGATCGATCAATCGCACGGCCCGCAGACAGTCGTCCGCGTTGATCGGCGCCGGGGCGCCGCGCCGCCAGTGATCGAGCGCGTCGCGCAGCGCCGACAGCGCCAGCGGCTCCGATGGCTCGCCATCGGCGGTCTCCGTGCCGGTCGCGGTCTCCAGCCGGAGCGTTCCGTCACGCAGGAGCAGGATGCCGTCGCGGCCGGCGAGCTTGAACTCGAGGTCCGTCCCGTTGCGCGGGAACGTGTTGCCGACCTCCACGGTGCCGAGGACACCGCTCGACGAGCGCAGCAGCACCGACGCGTAGTCCTCCACGCGCTCACCACGCGCGCGGAAGCTGAGCTGCGCGCCCGTCACCTTCGCGTCCTCGCCGGTCAGATGGAGGAAGAGGTCGAGGCCGTGCGAGCCGAGATTCCTCAGGCAGCCGCCCGCGGCGGCGTCCGGATCGAGCATCCACTCCGCGTCCCAGCCGCGATACCGCGCCGACGTCGGTCGATTGAGACGAAAATAGATGTGCGACAACGGCCCGAGTCGTCCATCGGCCAGCAGTTGCCTGGCGCGCGCGGCGAACGGCTGATACCGTTGGATCAACGGCACCGCGACGAACGCGTGCTTGGCGGCGGCCTTCTCGGCGATCGGCTCGACCTCCGCCGCGCTCACGCCCATCGGCTTTTCCATGAGGAACGGATAACCGGCATCCAGCAAGAGATGCGCGGTCCCCGCCATACGGTTGTGCGGACCGAGCGCGATGACGAAGTCCGGGCGCGAGCGCGCCAGCATCTCGCGAGAGTCCGTGAAGACTTCAGGGTTGCCGAGCTCGGCGGCGCGCTTCGCCGCGATCTCCGCGTTCGTGTCGTGCAGCGCGACGAGCGTGAAGTCCGGCATGCCCGCCAGGTGGCGCAGGTACGCCGAGTCGTAGAGCGAGTGCCAGTGGCTGACGCCGATGGCCGCGACGCGCGACGTCACGGTCAGACCGGCTGAGGCTGGACCAGGTGCACGAGAACTCCGCCGAGGCTCTTCGGGTGGATGAAACCGATGCGCGCGCGCCGCGACCCCGGCCGTCCCACACGATCGATCACGTCGAGACCGGCGCCCGCCAGCGCCGAGAGCGCGTGATCGATGTCGGTGACCTTCAGCGCGATGTGATGCAGCCCGGCGCCGCGCGCGGCGATGTATCGCCCGATCGCGCCCTGGTCCTGCTTCGTCGTCCCGGCAACCCCATGACTGACCTGCGCGCCCTGCGTGGGATCGAACTCCTGCAGGAACTCGAGCTCACAGTCGCCGACGGTGATGAAGGTCACGCGCAGCCCGCCCGCCGGCTGCGGCGGACGCGTGTGGTAGACGGCGCCGTACTTGTCGGACGTGAAGCTCTCGATCGCCACGGTCACTTCCAGGTCGGTCTGCGTGCTCTCGACGGCGAATCCGAGTCGTGTGACGAACGCGTCGATCGCGGCGGCGTTGTCCTCGGAGGCGACGCCGATGTGATCGAAGCGCTCCACCCACCCGCCTGCGCTGCGCGCGCGCGCCGCCGCCGTGGCGCCGTCACCGTGCGCGACCGGCTCCGTGAGATACGTGCGAACGCCTGCGGTCCCCGCCGGTGAGAGCAGGACGCGGCGCGCGCCCGCGAGGCCGCGCGTCGGCTCGCGGTCGACGCGCGTGATCCCGACGGTGACCGCGTGGCCCGTGGCCGCCACCACGTCCGGCGCCTCGAGCGCGATGTGGTGGACGCCGGCCTTCGCCTGGCCATCCACGAACGGGTCTCCGGTTTCGAACAGCGCGAGCGCGCTCGCACCGACGGCGAACACCGGCGCCGTGCGCCCCGTGGCCCCGATCGCGATGTCGCGGCGAACCAGGCCGAAATGACGCGTGAGCACGGTCGCGAGCGCGTCGACCCCGTTCACGACGAGCGCGACGTAGGCGAGCCGCGGCGCGATCATTGCGCGCCTCCGCCGGTGGTCGCGCCAAGCGCCGCCCGCAGCGCGCCTGACTGGGCTGCGCCCGGGCGGCTGCGCCACGCGACATGGCCGTCGGGCCGGACGAGAACGGCGCCGCCCGGTTCGACGCCGTACGTTGCGTGCCAGCTCTTGTCCGAATCGCGAACGTCCCCGGTGTCGATCGTCACGACGTCGAGCGGGATCCGCGTCGTGAGCCGGGAGGCAGTGCCGCGCCACGCGTCGCCGCTGACGAAGAGCGTGAAGCGTCTGCCGACGAGATCGATCGTGGAGACCTGCGTGCCCGCGCGCTCGAGCCAGGCGTGCGGCGCGCGGCTGCCGGGACGCGCGGACGGCGTGTAGTCGGTGACGGGATTCGCGTACGTCGGCGCCGGCGTGCCGTCGGGAACGACCGCGGACGACTCGTACGTCGCGCCGAAGATCATGCCCTGCTCGTTGAGGAACTCCGGACGCGCGAAGCCCGGCGTCTGCCCGCCGAGCCGCCCCATCGAGATCGAGTTCGCGAGGCTCTGCTCGGTGATCCAGCGTCCGAGCGGCTGGCGCTCGGCGTCGTACGTGTCGAGCAGCGCGGGCGCGGCCCATCCCTGCAGGACGCCCGCGAGCTTCCACGCGAGGTTCTGCACGTCCTGCACGCCGGTGTTGAGCCCGAAGCCGCCGGTCGGCGGCATCTCGTGCGCGGCGTCGCCGGCGAGGAAGAGCCGCCCGTGACGATAGTCTTCGGCGACACGCGCGGACGCCGTCCACGGAACGATGCCGAGAATCTTCACGGGAAGATCGGGGACGCCCGCGGCCATCCTGATCAGCTCGAGCGTGCGCTCGGGCGTGAAGTCCGCCGCCGTGTAGCCGTAGGCCGAGAACGTGTTGACGAGGAAGCCCCACCGCTTCGCGCCGTCGATCGTGAGGAACGTGGCCTTGATCCGCGGATGCTCGACGAAGTACAGCGCGGACGGACGGTGCTCGGTCCACGGGCGGAGATCGGACTCGAGGAGCACGTTGACGCTGTCGTAGACGTTCTCCTTGCCGAGCATCGTCACGCCGAGCGCGCGGCGGATCCGGCTCTGCGCGCCGTCCGCCCCGATGACGTAGGCCGCGCGCACCGGCGTCTCGGCGCCGTTGACGCGATCGACGACCGCGGCCGTCACGCCGTCCGCGTCCTGCTCGAAGCTGGTGAGCTCGGCGTTGAAGTGCACCTCCGCAAGACTCTCGCGCTCGGCGAACCGCCGCAGCACCGGCTCGAAGTCGTCCTGCGCGCAGAGACAGTTGCGCACGGGGCTCACGGCCTGGTTCTCCGGCCGCATGCGGCCGGGAATTCGACGCTCGAGCTCCTCGCCGGCGAGTGTCCGCGTCCAGACGATGAAGCGCACGCGATCGGGCGGCAGCCCGGCCTCACGGATCGCGTCTTCGATGCCGAGCTGCCGATACATCTCCATCGTCCGCGCGTTGATGCCGCGCGCCTTCGGATGAATGGCGGTCCCGGGATGCCGCTCGACGAGCAGCGAACGCACGCCCTGCCGCGAGAGCAGGAGGGACGCGGTCAGACCGACGGGGCCGCCGCCGACGATGAGGACGGGCACTGCGAGCATGTCGCCGCCCATCATAGAACGGCCTGCTCCATTGCGTTCGTGACGTGCGACGTCCGCCTCCGCGCGCGCATCCCAAGAGTCATGGACCGACGGGTGACGCTTCGTGACGGAACGCGTGTGTACCTACGGCCGATCCGTCCCGACGATGGCGGCGCGCTCGTCGCGCTTTTCGGGCGCTTGAGCGAGCGCACGATCTATCAGCGGTTCTTCACCGTGCACCGCGCGCTCCCGCCGGCATGGGTCCACATGCTCACGCACGTGGACTATCGCCGCCGCATGGCGATCGTCGCCGAGCGCGACACGGTCGACGGCCCGACGTTGATCGGCGTCGCCCGCTACGACGCCACGGAGCCGGAGGACACCGCCGAGATCGCCCTGCTCGTGGAAGACGCGTGGCAGGGCCACGGGCTCGGCACGATCCTGCTCCACGCGATCATGGAGGCGGGGGAGGCGCAGGGCATTCGCACGTTCCGCGTCGACGGGCTCTCGGAGAACCGGCGCATGCTGCACCTGCTCGCGCGTGAGACCGAGATCGTCTCGCGCTCCGCGAGCCAGGGCGTGGTGGAAGCGTTCGTCCGCCCCCGGCACGACGCCTACTGCGCGGTCCAGCCTCCGTCGATGACGAGCTCGCTCCCCGTGACGAACGAGGCCTCGTCGGAGGCGAGATACAGCACGCCGTAGGCCACCTCGTCCGCCTCGCCGTAGCGGCCCATCGGGATGCGCGAGATCTGCAGGTCGCGGATGGCGGGATCGGCACGCCGGCGCTCGGTCATCGGCGTGACGATCGGCCCGGGGTGCACCGAGTTCGCGCGGATGCCTTCCTTCGCGTACTGGAGCGCCGTCACCTTCGTGAAGAGCCGCACCGCGCCCTTCGACGAGGAATACTGCGGGCTGGTGATATCGGTCCCGACGATCCCGAGCTGCGACGAGATGTTGACGATCGAGCCGCCGCGCGCGCGCCGCATCGCGGGGATCGCGGCCTTCGTGCCGAGGAACACGCCCTTCGCGTTGACCGCCATCACCTGGTCCCACGACTCGGCGGTGGTGTCCTCGATCCGGCCGTGCGCGCTGATGCCTGCGTTGTTGACGAGGACGTTCAGCTTGCCGAAGCGGGAGACGGCGAGATCGACCGCGTGCTGCCAATCGCGCTCGCTCGTGACATCGAGGCGGGTGAAGACGACCTCGTGACCCTTCGCGGTGAGGCTCTCCGCGAGCGCGCGACCCTCGGCGTCGAGGATGTCGCCGATGACGACCTGCGCGCCCTCCTGCGCGAACAGCCGCGCTTCGGCGGCGCCCATCCCGCGAGCGCCGCCACTGATCAGCGCGACCTTGCCCGCAAGACGGGGCATGAGCCTACCGCGCGCCGACGATCGCCTTGCCCATCAGCCTGGCGCCCTCGTAGCACTTCTCGGGCGACTCGTAGCTGAAGGCGAGGCGGATGTGGTTCTCGCCGCCGCCCTTGTGCGGGAAGAACGCGGGGCCGGGCGTGTATTGCACGCGCGCCTCCACCGCGAGCTCCGAGAGCTTCTTCTGGTCGGTGCCGCTCGGCAGCTTCATCCAGAGGAAGAAGCCGCCATCCGGCCGGCTGACGGAGTAGTCGGTGCCGCGCAGCGTGTCGTCGAGCCCGCGCAGCGTCGCGTCGCACTTCGCCTTGTACACGGCGATCAGGCGCTGGATGTGCGGCACCAGGTTGTCGCGCAGGAAGTACGTCGCCACGCGCGACATGAAGGGGTTGACGCCGCCGCCGAAGAGGAAGCCCTGGAACGCGGGGATCATCTCCTTCGGCGCGCACAGCCAGCCGATGCGGACGCCGGCGCCGAGGATCTTCGACAGCGTGCCGGCGCGGATCACGCGCCCGCCGCGATCGAGAGCATAGAGCGGCGGCAGCGTCTCGCCGCCCCACCGGAGCTCGCCGTAGGCGTCGTCCTCGAGGATCAGCGTCTCGTACTCGTGCGCGAGCGCGATGAGCTCGTGGCGCCGCTTCAGCGACTGGCACATGCCCGCGGGATTCTGGAAGTTGACGATCGTGTAGATGAGCTTCGCGCGCCGGCCCTGGCGGCGGAGCGATTCGAGGCGCTCGCGCACCGCCGAGGTGACGATGCCTTCCTCGTCGAGCGGCACGTCCAGGATCTCCGGGCCGTGGCGGCGCATCGTGTTGAGCGTGCCGGAGAACGTCGGCGCCTCGGTGATGATGACGTCGCCCGGATCGACGAACGCGCTGAACGCCAGCGCGAGCGCCTGGCCGGAGCCGTTGGACACGATGATGTTCTCGGGCTCGGCCTTGAAGGCCTCGAACACCTCGTACTTGTGGCAGATCAGCTCGCGGAGCGCCCGGTAGCCCTGCGCGTCGCCGTAGGTCATCGCGGCCGCGCCCTCGGCCGCCAGCATCTGCTTGGTCGCCTCGATCATGCCCTCGTAGGGGAACGATTCGGGGTCGGGATAGCCGCCGCCGAACTCGTAGAGCGCGCTCATGGACGGCCGCGGGGTGTGGACCGGAACGCCGAACCCGATGCGGGCCCGGTTTGCGAGGAGTGACTCGAACTGCTCGGCGCCTGATGTCGTCATGCGGCTAGCATACGGGCTCCCCGCCGTTGGCATCAAATTGGCCTGGTCGGTGCTATCCTTGCGAAGCAGGAGCGCGCAAATCCCAATTCCACCGCCAGCACGAGCAGTTCCAACCGAGGCAAGACGTTGAGCGCCAAATCGAAGAGGGCCCCCCGTCGCAAGAGTTCTTCCATCACCACCGCCCGCCGCCGCAAGCGACCCGCACCGGAAGTCGAGGCGTTCGAAGACGCCGTCGACGTCGACAGCGCACCGCCGCTCGAGCTCGCACTGCCGGCTCCGGTGGTCGAGCACGAGCCGGAAGTGCAGCTCAGCATTCCCGAGCCGAGCTTCGCGGCGCGTACACCGCCCCCGGCGCCCGATCGTCCGTACCCGGACCATCGCCGCGCGATCTTCTTCGACGTCGAGAACACGAGCCGCGCCGAGCACGTCGCGCGCGTCATCGAGCATCTCGCGGTCGATCGGAAGGCGTCGCGGACCGAGTTCATCGCGGTCGGCAACTGGCGCGTCATCGGCCACGACACCGCGCGCCTGCTGGCACGCCACGGCGCGCAGCTGGTTCACAGCGCGCCGTCCGTCGGCGTCCGGGACTGGAGCGACCTGCGCATCGCGGTTTCCGCCGGTGTCTGGCTCGCCGCGGCGCGCGCGGGCGACGTCATCGAGCTCGTCTCCGACGATCGCGCCTTCGACGCGGTGGGCGACGTCGCCTCCACGCTCGGCATCACGTTCCGGCGGTTGTCGTTCCGGCGGCTCGCGGGGATGCGCGCGGCGGCGGGCGGCTTCGCGGAGGCCGTGGCGCCCGCGGCGCCCCGGCCACACGACGAAACGCGAGACGGCGCGCGCGGCCGGCGTCGCGGGCGTCGGGGCGGTCGTGGCCGGGATCGTGAGCGCGACCGTGACCGCGGACGTGACCGCCACCGTCCGCCGCATGCGGCGCCGGCGCCGCACGCCGCGCCCACGGACGCGCAGGTCTCGCCGGCGGCGAGCGCCGAGCCCGCGATCGAGCCGCACACCGCGCCGCACGACGAGATCGTCAGCGTGGTGCGAGAGCTCATCGAGCGCTCGCGCGACGCCGCAGTGAGCATCGACACGCTCGCTCACGCGCTGAAGTCGCGCGGCTTCCGCCGGCCGCCTGGCTCGCCGCGGCTCATCACGCGCCTGCGCCGGATCCGCGAGATCACGATCGACCGGACCGGCCGCATCACGCTGGTCGACGGGGCGCCGAGCGCCGCGCCTGCCGCCGAGCGCCCGCACGCTCCCGAGCGTCCGCAGACCCCCGAGCCGGTCGAGGTCGAAGACGAGATGCCCACCGAGCCCGACGGCAATCGCGCGCCGCGGCGCGCCGCGGACGACGAGTCGTACGAGGGGCCGGAGCCCGGGAACGAACTGGCGGGCGGTCCGGGCCGCGTGCCGCCCGGCGACGCGCAACCGGCGCGCCGGCGGCGCCGCTCCCGTCGCGGGGGTCGCGGCCGCCGACGCGGGCGGTCCGGCGCGCCGGCGGCGCCGTAGGGCCTCGCCACGCCGGGGCGATCGTGTCGTCGGAGGCCTTCGAGCTCGAGGCGCTCCTGACGATGGCGACGGTCGCCCCCGGCGATCTCGTCAAGAAGCTGATGGACATCGACTGGGCGCCGGACATCCACGACAAGCTCGCCCAGATCGAGGCGCGGCTCGATGCGATCCGCGCGGTGGAAGAGGCAGCCCGGCAGCGGATCATGGAGAGCCCCGAGCTCATCGGGAAGCCCTTGCCGCCCGTGCCGCCCCCTGCGGTGATACGCGAGTTCACCGTGGTGATGGCGGCGCGCACCGCCAGCGAGAAGCTCACGGCGACGCGCGTCGCGCTCGCGCGCAGGCGCGATTGACTCACATGGGGGTGCGAGACGCACCCCCCAAGCCCCCCACGCTCCGGGCGCGGAGTGAATCCGCGCCCCCCGGGGTGCCGTCTCCTTCTTTGCACATTTCCGCCGCCGCGGATCGCGACTAAGATCGCCGCGGTGATCGAGACGCTGCGCCGCGTGTGGGGCTACGACGGGTTTCGTCCCCTGCAGGACGACGCCGTGCGCGCGGTGGTCGACGGTCGTGACAGCCTCGTGGTCCTGCCGACGGGCGGCGGCAAGTCGCTCTGCTATCAGGCGCCCGCCATCCATCTCTCACGGCTCGCGGTCGTCGTCTCGCCGCTCATCGCGCTGATGAAGGACCAGGTCGACGGGCTGCGCCAGCAGGGCGTCGCCGCGGCGTACCTGAACAGCAGTCAGAGCCGCGACGAGCGCGCGACGGTCCATCGGACGCTCGCGGCCGGACGCGTGATCCTGCTCTACGTCGCGCCCGAGCGGCTCACGACGCCGGGCTTCGCGGAAACGCTCGTGCGCGCGCGCCCGGCGTTCTTCGCCGTCGACGAAGCGCACTGCATCAGCCAGTGGGGCCACGACTTCCGGCCGGAGTATCGCGAGCTCTCGCTGCTCAAGGAGCGCTTCACCGGCGTGCCGGTGCACGCGTACACCGCGACGGCGACGCCCGAGGTGCGTGCCGACATCGTCACGGAGCTGCGCCTGAAGGATCCCGTCGTGCTGGTCGGCGGCTTCGATCGGCCGAACCTCGTCTACCGCGTGCAGGCGCGGACGGATCGCGTGCAGCAGGTGCTCGCCGCGGTCAACCGGCATCGCGGCGAGGCCGGCATCGTCTATTGCATCCGGCGGAGCGAAGTCGACGAGGTGGCGGCGGCGCTCGTGCGGCGCGGGCTGCGCGCTGTCCCGTATCACGCCGGTCTCACCGACGCCGAGCGGCGTGCGAACCAGGACGCGTTCGTGGCGGAGCGCGCGGACATCGTCGTCGCGACCGTCGCGTTCGGGATGGGAATCGATCGGTCGAACGTGCGCTACGTCGTGCACGCGGGCATGCCGAAGTCGCTCGAGCACTACCAGCAGGAAGCCGGACGGGCAGGGCGCGACGGGCTCCCGGCGGAATGCCTGCTGCTCTGGACCGGCGCGGACTACGGACTGTGGAAGTCGATCCTGGAGGGCGAGCCGGCCGTCGCGCCGGGTGCCGTCAGGAAGCTCGGCCAGATGCTCGCGTTCTGTCAGGACGTCACGTGCCGGCATCGCGCGCTACTGACCTACTTCGGCGAGCGGGCGCCGCTCGACGAGGAATCATCGACCGGCTGCCAGGCGTGCGACGTGTGTCTCGGCGAAGTGGCCGCGGCGGACGACGGGCCGCAGATCGCCGCGCGGATTCTCGCCGCGGCCGCGGAGCTGCGCGGGCGTTTCGGCGCCACGCACCTCGCCGACGTGCTCACGGGCGCCGCGACCGAGAAGATCCGCGCGATGCGCCACGAGCGTCTCGGCGCCTACGGTGCCCTCTCGGAGGCGTCGAAGTCCGAAGTGCGGACGTGGGTCGATCAGCTCATCGGCCAGGGTCTGCTGGCGCGCTCGGACGGCGAGTATCCGACGGTCGCGGTGACGACGCGCGGCGCACGAGTCCTCCGCGGCGAAGAGGTCGCGGGGCCACTGAGCCGCGCACCACGGCCGACGCGCGAGCGCGGACCGAAGGAACGACGCGGCACCGACGCGGCTGCGCAGAGCGACGCGGGCGAGGCGTATGATCGCGAGCTCTTCGAAACCCTGCGGGGCGTGCGTCGCACCCTCGCGCAGGAGCGGGGCGTGCCGCCGTATCTGGTGTTCAGCGACGTCACGCTGCGCGAGATGGCGCGCCGCCGTCCGACGACGACGGCCGCGTTCCTGATGGTGAAGGGCGTCGGCGAGTGGAAGGCGGAAGAGTTCGGCGCGCGCTTCCTCGCCGCGATCAGCCGGTACTTGATTCGAGATGGGGGGCTCCGGGCGCCCCCCAACCCCCCCGACGCTCCGGGCCGGGAGTAAATCCCGGGCTTCCGCGAGCGTCGTTTTCTAGCCGCGCAGATCCTTCCAGAGCTCGTTCACGCGCGCCAGCGCCTCGGCGGGCAGCGGCCCGCGGAAGACCGCGGCGGCGGCCTGCTCGAGATGCTCGAGCGTGGAGGCGCCGACCAGCACCGTGCTGATCGCGTCGTGGCTGATGATGAAGCGGTACGCGGCTTCCGGCAGGTTGCGCACGAACCCGTCCTTCACGAGCTTCGTGAAGACCTCGGCCGCGCGCACGTCGTCCTCGTACGTCGGGCCTGAGCCGATCGGCGACACCGACGGCGACGCGAACGGATGCTTGGTCCGCACGCCGCTCAGCGCGCCGCCCGCGAGCGCGCGGACGGCGATGGTGCCGACGCGCTTGCGCTTGGCGAGCGGAAGCAGGCCTTTGAAGTCGACGCCGGGGAACGGCCCTTCGGCCTGGCCGCCGGCCGTCGGATTCAGCAGGTTGTAGAAGACCTGCGAGGTAAAGATCGCGCCGGCGCCGACGACGCGATGGAGCGCCTCGGGATCGCCGTTCGCGGTGATGCCGAAGAACCGCGCCTTGCCCTGGCGCGTGAGGTCCTCGAGCGCCGGAAGCACCTCCTCGAGCACTTCACCGACGCCGAGCGTGGTGCCGGCCGTCGCGGGCCCGATCGGATTGTGGAACTGCACGAGATCGACGCTCGGGCGCCCGAGCCGGCGAAGGCTCGCCTCGAGCGAGCGCACGACGGCGCCGCGGATGTCGCCGAAGTCCTCGGGCCGCAGGCGCACCTTCGTGCCGACGTGGACGTCGAGCCCAAGCTCGCGCAGCGTCTCTCCGAGGTGCTCCTCGGACACGCCGCTGCCGTAGCTCGAGGCGGTGTCGAAGTAATTGACCCCGAGCTCCACCGCGCGCGTGACGGCGCGCTTGCGCTCCGCGAGCGTGCCCTTGACGATCAGACCGCCGACGTCGCCGCAGCCGAAGCCCAGCACGGAGACGTCGACGCCGGTCCTCCCGAGCGCGCGATATTCCATGGATCCTCCTACGGGGGTCATGCAGGCCTCCTCCGGGCCGCATTGTTATACATTGTAGGCCCCCATGAAGATCACAGATTTGACCGTGACGCTGTTCGCGTGGCCGGGCATCCCGGCGACCACCTACGGCCGGCACACGGGCCGCTTCAGCGGCGAGAGCAAGCTCGGCCTTGTGACGCTCCGCACCGACGAGGGCCTCGAGGGTCAGAGCTTCCTCGGCTCGGCCATGCGCAGCGCGGAGTTCGACGCCCAGAGCCTGATCCATTACCTGAAGCCCCTCGTGATCGGCCAGGACCCGCTCGACCGCGAGCGCCTCTGGCAGTCGATGTGGTCGAAGAACCGGAACACGACGTTCCGCGCGATCGGGGCGATCGATGTCGCGCTGTGGGATCTCGGCGGCAAGATCGCCGGCCTGCCGATTCACCGGATGCTCGGCAGCTATCGCGACCGCATCCCCGCGTACGCCAGCTCCGCGGTGCTGTCGTCGCCACAGGCGTACGCGGAGGAGGCGGCGAGGTTCAAGGCCGAGGGCTGGCGCGCGTACAAGATCCATCCGCCGACCGATCCGGTGGTCGACATCGAAGTCTGTCGCGCCGTCCGGCGCGCGGTGGGCGAGGGCTTCCAGGTGATGCTCGACTCGACGTGGGCGTACGAGTATCCGGACGCGCTGCGGGTGGGGAAAGTCGCGGAGGAGCTCGGCTTCCACTGGTACGAGGATCCGCTCGCGGACGACGACATCTACAACTACGTGAAGCTGAAGCAGCAGCTCTCGATTCCGATCCTCGCGACGGAGTACACGCCCGGCGGGTTCACCGCGCTCGCGCCGTGGCTCGTCGCGCGCGCGACCGACTACCTGCGCGGCGACCCCGCGGTGAAGGGCGGCATCACGCCGCTGATCAAGTCGGCGCATCTCGCCGAGGCGTTCCACATGAGCCTCGAGATCCACCACGGAGGCAACTCGCTCAACAACGTGGCGAACCTCCACGTGATCATGGCCATCAAGAACACCGAGCTGTTCGAGGTGCTGCTGCCCGCCGGGGCGCAGAAGTACGGCTTGGCCCAGGACATCGAGGTCGATGCACAAGGGCTGGTATACGCGCCGCACGGACCCGGCCTCGGTGCCGTCATCGACTTCGACTTGATAAGGCAGCGAAAGACGGCGATCCTTTCGTAGACTCGTAGGGGGAGGGCCACCCATGGCCGCAAAGTTCGACCGCGCTGAGCAGGTCACCGGCAACATCGTCCACTTCGAGCACGTCAACGTCACCGTGCCGGACCCGATCAAGGCCACGATCTTCTGGCTCATGGGGATGGGCTTCACCCGCGATCCCTACCTGATGGTCGGCGTCGACAACATGTGGGTGAACATCGGCATGCAGCAGTTCCACCTGCCGACGCGCGGGCCGCAGGTATTGCGCGGCGTGACCGGCATCGTCGTCCCCGACCTGGAGTCGCTCCGCTCGCGGCTCGAGATGGTGAAGCCGCGCCTCGAAGGCACGCTCTTCAAGTGGGAGAACGACGACAAGCACGTCAACGTCACGTGCCCGTGGGGCAACAGGCTGCGCGTGCACTCGCCGGGTCCGCAGTGGGGCGACATGACGCTGGGCGCGCCGTACGTCGAGTTCACGGTGGCGCCGGGGACGGCGTACCGTATCGGCCGGTTCTACGAGGAGATCATGGGCGCGCCGGCGCAGATGGTCGACTGCCGCGGCATGAGCGCCGCGAAGGTGCGCCTCGGCGGGCAGCACATGTCGTTCATCTTCCGCGAGACGAACGACCCGATCCCGTCGTACGACGGGCACCACGTCGCGATTTACATCTCCGACTTCCACACTCCGTACAAGAAGCTGCTCGATCGCGGCCTCATCTCGATGGAGAGCCACGACTACGAGTGGCGGTTCATCAAGATCGTCGACCTCGACAGCAACGAGTGCCTGTTCGAGATCGAGCACGAAGTGCGCAGCATGACGAACCCGCTCTACATGCGGCCGCTGGTGAACCGCAACGCGAACCAGCAGCAGCGCACGTATCAGCGCGGCAAGGACGCCTTCTACCCGAACGGACACTGATCGCGTGGGGGGCCGCCTCTAGCGGCCCCCCAAGCCCCCCGCGACTGCCGTAACCCGGCGTACACTCGGCCCGATGCCGCCTCCCTCGAAGAAGCCGAACCCGCCCACGGTCGTGCTGCTCGTCAGGCACGGCGTCACGCCGACTACGGGGAAGATCCTGCCGGGACGCGCGGCGGGGCTGCATCTCAGCGACGAGGGAAGGCTGCAGGCGGAGAGCGCGGCGAAGAGGATCAAAGCGCTGCCGCGCGTGGCGGCGATTTACTCGTCGCCGCTCGAGCGGGCGCGCGAGACCGCCATGCCCATCGCGCGCGCGAGACGGTTGCCCATTCGCATCGACCGCGGACTCGTCGAATGCGACTTCGGCGAGTGGACCGGGCAGAAGCTGCGCCGGCTGAGCACGCTTCCCGAGTGGGACATCGTTCAGCGGCATCCGAGCGCGTTCCGCTTCCCGGGCGGTGAGTCGTTCACCGGGCTGCAGGCGCGGATCACGAACGCGATCGCGCGGCTCGTCGCGCAGCATCCGGGCCGCGTGATCGTCGCGGTCTCGCACGCCGATCCCATCAAGGCCGCCGTCGCGCACGCGCTCGGGATGCCGCTCGATCTCTTCCAGCGCATCGTGATCGGGACGGCGTCGATCACCGCGATCGCGTACGGCCGTACGAATGCGGCCGCGCTCACCGTGAACTCGATGGACGGCGACCTCGCCGCGCTGCTGGCATGAGCGATTCGTTCGAGCTGCTGGAGCCCGACTACTTCACGACGGGCGCCGTCGGCGCGCCCGGGCAGCGCGTGTTCTATCTGCAGGGGCGCCAGGCGCGGCAGGTCGTGACGCTCAAGGTGGAGAAGGAGCAGATCGCCGCGCTCGCCGACTACGTGGCGGGACTGCTCGCGAAGCTTCCCGAAGCGGGGACCGTGGGCACGGAGATGCCGCTGCTCGAGCCCATCGAGCCGGCGTGGGCCGTGGGATCGCTGGGGCTGGGCTACGACGAGAGCAACGATCGCCTCGTGGTCGTCGCGAACGAGGCGATCGAGCGGGACGAGGAGGAGGATGACGAGGAGGCGACGGAGACGACCGAAGCCGTTGAGAGCGAAGGCGAAGAAGGAGCGACCGCCCGATTCCTCATCACGCGCGCCCAGGCCTCCGCGTTCGTCGAGCGGGCCCGCGCGCTCGTCCGGGCCGGACGCCCGATCTGCCCGATGTGCAGCCAGCCGAAAGACCCCGCCGGCCACATCTGCCCGCGGAGCAACGGACACGCAGTTCGTCGCGAGTAGCCTCGACCTCCTGCGCGGCGGCGAGATCACCGTGAAGGGCCGGATGCCGTCGGCCTCGAACGGCACGTTCCTCGTCGAGCTCACGCTCGACGGTGCCGTCGGCCACGCAATCTACAAGCCGGGGCGCGGCGAGCGCCCGCTGTGGGATTTTCCGCCGGCGCTCTTCCGCCGCGAAGTCGCCGCGTATCTGCTCTCCGAAGCGCTCGGCTGGGGGATCGTCCCGCTCACGATCGAGCGCGACGACGGACCATTCGGCGAAGGCTCGCTGCAGAGCTTCGTGCCCGCGGACTTCGTGCAGCACTACTTCACGCTCCGCGCGGACGCCGCGCATCACGACCGCCTGAAGAAGATCTGCGTCTTCGATCTGCTCGCCAACAACGCCGACCGGAAGAGCGGCCACTGTCTCGTCGGCGCCGGCGGCGTCTTCGCCATCGACAACGGGCTCACGTTCCACGTGGATCCGAAGCTGCGCACGGTGATCTGGGACTTCGGTGGCGAGCCGATCCCCGACGCGCTGCTGAAGGACGTCCGGCGCCTGGTCGACCATGCGTTGCCCGACGCGCTCATGTCCCTGCTTGCTCCCGTGGAGCGCGATGCGCTGCGTCGCCGCGGCCGCGCGCTCGTCGCCGCCGGCACGTTCCCCGAGGACCGCTCCGGCATGCGCTATCCCTGGCCGCTGGTATGATGTGTGCCTCGCCGCCCCGCCATCCCGTCTCCCGGGAGGATCTATGAGGCGCATCGGTACCGGCATCATCCTCGCGGTCGTCCTCCGCCTCACGAGCAACGTCGCGGACGCGCAAACGTGGCGGCCCCCCGCGGAAAACCAGCGCTGCCCGTCCAAGTGGGGCGCCGGCGCCGAGCGCGGCTCCGCCAACCACATGAAGGCCGAAAGCGTGTTGAAGGCCACGCGGCTCATCAAGACCGGCGAGGTGATCGACCTCGGGCACGTGCTGAACGACAAGATGCCCTTCTTCGGCACGCGCCGCTTCGACGTGCACACGAAGCGCACCTTCATGAACCAGCCGTCGAACCGCCGCGGCAGCAACGAGGAAGTGCTCATCAGCGAGATCGGGCAGGTCGGCACGCAGTTCGACGGCTTCGCGCATCAGACCATCGAGGACAAGGTCTATAACTGCTTCAAGGTCGACGAGATCGCCTCGCGCGGCGGCTTCACCAAGCTCGGCGTCGAGAAGGTGGGCTCGCTCATCACGCGCGGCGTGCCGATCGACGTCGCGGCGCTCAAGGGCGTCGACATCCTCCCCGACACCTACGAGATCGCCGCGCAGGACCTGCAGCAGGCGCTGCAGCGGCAGAACGTCCAGCTCCAGCGCGGCGACGCCGTCATCATCAACACCGGCTGGCACAAGCACTGGGCGAAGGACAACGCGAAGTACGTGAAGTCGTGCCCAGGGATCGGCGTCGGCGCGGCGACGTGGCTCGCGCAGCAGGATCCGATGCTCGTCGGCGCCGACAATTGGCCCGTCGAGGTCGCGCCCAATCCCGATCCGCAGATCTCGCTGCCCGTCCACCAGGTCATGCTCGTGGTGAACGGCATCCACCTGCTCGAGAACATGAAGACCGACGAGCTCGCGGCGAAGAAGGTCTACGAGTTCGCGTTCATCATGCAGCCGCTGAAGCTGCAGGGCTTCTCGGGCTCGACGGTCGCGCCGATCGCCGTGCGCTGACCGGCGTGGACGTTACGCGGCGGGCTCTTCGCGCGCGATGTATTCCTGTGCCTGCTCCAGCCCGAACCTGTGCGCGGCCGCTTCGGTCTCGAAGCGCTCGTGCGTGACGGGGAGCGGCGTGTGCTGCGTGCCCTCACCGACCTGGTGGTCGGCGGTGGCGACGACGCTCCACGTGCCGTCCTTCATCTGCTCGGTGGTCAGCGTGATCTCACAGCCGGGCTGCGAGGGCCGTGCCACCGAGGCCGCTTGACGTGTCGCCGAACCCCTGATAGCACCGACTGATCCGGCACGAGAGGAGCCAGCCCATGGGTGAAACCCTGACACTGACGTCCGAGGATGGCCACAAGTTCGCCGCCTACAAAGCCGCGCCTTCCGGCGCCGCGCGCGGCGGGATCGTGGTCGTGCAGGAGATCTTCGGCGTCAACCAGCACATCCGGAAGCTCGCCGACGGCTTCGCGGCCGACGGCTACGTGGCCCTCGCGCCCGCGCTGTTCGACCGCGTCGAGCGCGGCTGCGAGACCGGCTACGGGCCTCAAGATATCGAGCGCGGCCGCGCCACGCGCGGCAAGCTCAGCACCGACCAGGCGATGATGGACGTGAAGGCCGCGGTGAACGAGCTGAAGAAGGCCGGCCTCAAGGTCGGCGTGGTCGGCTACTGCTTCGGCGGCACGATCGCGTGGCTCTCCGCGACGCGCGTCGACGGCGTCTCCGCCGCGGTCGGCTACTACGGCGGCGGCGTCGCGGATGCCGCGGAGGAGAAGCCGAAGGCGCCGGTCATGCTGCACTTCGGCGAGACCGACGCGTCGATCCCGATGGAGCACGTCGAGAAAGTGAAGGAGCTCCAGCCGAGCGTGCCGGTCTACACCTATCCCGCCGGGCACGGCTTCGTGTGCGACGAGCGCGGCAGCTATCACGCCGACTCCGCGAAGACCGCGCGCCAGCGCAGCATGGACTTCTTCAAGCAGCACCTCGGCTAGGCTCGTGCCGTGGAAGGAGCCGTCGGCGTCGCACGTCGGCGGCTCCTCCCGCGTCGAGTACGAGAAGCGCGTGAACCGCGTCATCGACCACATCCGCGATCACCTCGCGGACGACCTCTCGCTCGCGCGGCTCGCCCAGGTCGCCGCCTTCTCGCCGTTCCATTTCCACCGGATCTTTCGCGGGATCACGAGCGAGACGCTCTTCGGCTTCCTTCACCGGATCCGGATCGAGCGCGCGGCCACGGCGCTGATCCATCGTCCCGACGAGAGCGTGCTCGCCGTGGCGCTCGACCACGGGTTCTCGTCGGCGGCGACGTTCGCGCGCGCGTTCAAGGCGCACTTCGGGATGAGCGCGATCCAGTGGCGGCGGGGCGGCGCCGCGCGCTGGAGCAAGCAGCGCAAAGCGAATCGCAAGCCGGGCAAAGCATCGCGCCGCGCGAAGCGCCATCGTGGGCGCATGAGCAGCGTGACCGTGACGAGCTTCCCCCGGTACCGCGTCGCGTACATGCGGCACGTCGGACCATACGGCGCTCACGGCATCCCCGCGCTGTGGGAGCGGTTCTCGAAGTGGATGGAGACGCGCGGGCTGTCGGGGCCGGACGCGATCAAGCTGGGCATCGGCCGTGACGATCCCGAAGTCACCGCGCCGGAGAAGTGCCGCTACGACGCGTGCGTCGTCGTCGCCGACCGCTTCGAGGGCGACACGTGGGTGAACGTCACCGACGTGCCCCCCGGCAAGTACGCGGTGCGTGAGTTCGTCGGGACGGCGCACGAGATCCGCGACGCGTGGGAGTCGCTCTATCGAGACTGGCTGCCGGGCAGCGGCTACCAGCCCGACGAGCGCCCGTGCCTCGAGGTCTATCGCGGCAACCCGAACATCGCCGGCCGGCCCGGGACGTTCCGATGCGAGCTGTGTGTCCCGCTCCGGCCACTGTAGGAGGGATCCGATGACGCCGGACGAGCGCGCGTACTACGCCACGCAGAGCAGGATCTCGGATCCCGGTGACCGAGCGGCGCTGTTCGCGACGATGCCGTCCGACCCCGCACGCCTCATCACCGCGGTGACGGGACTGGTCCTTCACGAAACCTTCGTGAAGGCACTCGGCATCACGCCCGATCCCGCGAGCGGCGACGACATCGAGAGCCGCACGATCACGCGAATCATGGACCGGATCCTGGCGCGCGACGGAGCGCCGCTCGACGTCGCGCGTCCGCCCGAGCGGCGGTTCATCGGCGTGTGCCGCGACTACACGATGGTGGCCTGCGCGGCGCTCCGTCATCACGGCGTGCCCGCGCGCGCCCGCGTCGGCTTCGCGGACTACTTCGCGCCGGGCTTCCAGGAGGACCACTGGGTGTGCGAGTACCACGACGGCGCGCGCTGGCGCTTGCTCGACCCCGAGCTCGGCCCGCGCGTGCGCGAGCACTTCAGGATCACGTTTCCGCCCGATGACGTGCCCCGCGAACGATTCCTCACGGGTGGCGGCGCGTGGCAGCGCGTCCGGCAAGGGACGCCCGATCCCGCCACGTGCGGCCTCTCGAGCCAGGGCATGCGGGGCGACTGGTTCGTCGCGGGCAACGTGGTGCGGGACCTCGCCGCGCTGAACAAGCGCGAGATGCTGCCGTGGGACGTCTGGGGCGTCATGCGCGAGTGGGGCCCCGGTGGGCGGATCTCCGAAGCGGTCGCGGCGAGACTCGATGACGTCGCTGCGGTGATCGCGCGCTCGGAGCCGGAGTGGAAGGTGGTGCGCGAGCTCTACGACGCTGACGAGGCGCTGCGCGTGCCCTCGCGTGTCATCGGCAAGGGCGCGTGGGTCCCGGTGGACGGACTGCTAGGCGCTACTCGCGGCCGGCGCCGCGCGGCTTTTTGCCCTCGCCGACCGCCGCTTGCCCGGCGACCTGCGACTCCAACCGCTTGAGCAGGTCGTCGGCGGAGCTCGTGCGGATGATGCGGTCGAACTGCGCGCGGTAGTTCGAGACCATGCTGACGCCCTCGATCACCACGTCGTAGATCATCCAGCGGCCCTGCTGGCCTGGCGATGCATCCGATAGTCGACGGGGATCTCGGTGCCCTTCTCGGTCGTCACCCGTGTCTGGACGAGCGACTGCTCGCCCTCCATCTTCGGCGCGAGGTATTGAACCTTCTCCCCATTGTAGGAGTCGATCTTCTCGAAATAGGCGCGGTCGAGGAGATCGGCGAAGCTGCGCACGAACCGCTCGCGGTCGCTGGCCGGCAGCTGTTGCCAGTGCACCCCGAGCGCGCGCCTGGACATTTCCCCGAAGTCGAAGATCTCGTCGGCGATCTTGCGTGCGAACGCGGGCGCGGCGCTCGGCGGCCTTCGCGGGGCCTTTCAGGCCCGGATCGGCCAGAACCTGGACGGCGCGGTCCACCCGGCTGCGGAGCTCCTGGGCGGGCGCCTCCGTGGACGTGCTGCTGGGGGCAGCGGTGGCGAGCAGGAGCATGAGGACGCCGGCGGCCTGGTGCATGATCATGGTCGAACCAGCGTGCAAAAAGGGGGCCTGCGGAGGCCCCCTTTTCCTAGCGCGAGACTCGCCGGTGCGTCGGCGAGCGCCGGCTACTTGCCGGCGGCGGTCGGGACGGCGGCGCTACGATAGGTAGCGGTGCGCCACTCCGGATGCTTCTTGTCGGTGCCGCGCACGAGCGCCATGTAGGCGTCGCTCAGCCGCTGCGTGATGGGCCCAACCTTACCGTCGCCGAGCGGAAATCGATCGATCGACGTGATGGGCGTGATCTCGTAGCCCGACCCGCAGAAGAAGGCTTCCTCGGCCACGTAGACCTCGGTGCGGTCGATCTCTCGCTCGACGATCTCCATCCCCAGGACGCGCGGCGCGACGTCTTCGATCAGGGTCTCGCGGGTGATCGACTCGAGGATGTCGCCGGTGAGCGACGGCGTGACGATCTTGCCCTTGCGCACCATCATGAACGTGGCGCCCGACCCCTCGGCCACGTGGCCGTGGCTGTTCAGGAAGATCGCTGCGTCGTAGCCGTCGGCCTTCGCCTGGAGCGTCGCGAGCCGGCCGTTCTGGTAGTTCGGCCCGGACTTCAGGCGGATCGGGATCGCGTTGTCGGACGTGCGCACCCACGAGCTGATGCAGCACTTGAGGCCCTGCGCGTCGACGCGCCCGCGGCGCCGCGGGTTGATGTAGAGGCCGGTCGGCCCCGTCGCGTCCGTGCCCGTGCCGAGGACGTACGCGACCATGTGCATGTGGATGTCTTCGCGGACCTGGTTGCCGCGCAGCGTCTCCCGCACCGCCTCGTAGAGGTCGGCGTCGGAGTACGGAATCGTGAAGCGGTTCATCTTCATCGACTCGCGGATCCGCGCGAAGTGCTCCTGGAGACGGAAGCAGAAGAGCTCTTCCTCGGCCGGGTTCCAGTACGCGCGCAGGCCTTCGAACACGTTCGTGCCGTAGAAGACCGCGGCGCTGTTGACGGGCAGGACGGCCTCGGCCTGGGACTTCAGCGTCCCGTTCATCCAGATCTTCAGCTCGCTCATCCGGTTCCTCCTCGAAGGGGCTCGGGACAGCGTATCACCGATGCGCCGAGGACTGCTCCGTGAACGTTTTCAGGCGCTTGAACCACACGAGCTTGTCCTTGAAGCCGGGGTAGGCGGCGTTGAGGCCGCTCGGGTTCGGCAGCACGAAGACCCGGGCGCCGCCGATGCGTTCGGGCTTCGGCCCGGCGCCCATCGTCACGCAGGGCCCGAAGAACGCGCGGTACACGGTGACGCCGACGAAGGCGGCGACCTCCGGCTCGAGGCGCGCGATCAGCTTCGCGAGCGCCGCGCGCCCGGCGTCGAACTCCTCGCGCGTGAGCTCGGACGCCGCCCGCGTGGCGCGCGGGACGATGTTCGTCAGCGCGTACCCGCACGCCGGGAGCTTGACGTCGTCTTCATCCGTGAACGGCTGTTCGGTGAACCGGGCTGCGTGCAGCAGCCGCCAGAACGGGTTGCCCGGCCCCGCGAAGTGGTGGCCGACGCGCGCGGAGGTCAGCGACGGATTGATGCCGACGAAAAGGATCTTCGGCCGCGCGCAGAGCCGGGCGGGGAGGCGCTTCACACGTGGGACGCTCACACGTGGTGGCGCAGGAAGCCCTCGATCATCGCACCGACGAGATGCACGACGTCGTCGACACCGTGCGGTGCTCCGGGCTCCGGCTGCCGCGCGCCTCGTAGGCGAGCATGATGCCGTCGCGCGTGATCGTGGGCATGCTGGCCTCCCTGCCACAGCGGAGTGGACGCGCGCGAGTATCGCACGGGGCCTTTGACGCGTGTGCCGACGGCGCCTACCATGGCCGACATGGCAACGCGAGACGAGCAGCAGGACACTGTCCGCCGAGCGCTCTTGCGGCTGATGAGTGACCTCTCGGAAGAGCAATATGCGGCGGGATGGCTGATCGGATGGGGGCCCATGCTCTGGGAGCGCGTTCAGGATGAACACGCCCGCGGGCTGCTGCCCGTCGAGCGCGCTGATCTCAGGACGCTCTCCGAGATGGCCGGAGGCTGGTGGGACCGGCCCGACGATGCCGCCGAGCCCATGTTCTTTTCAATGGACGACTGGACCGCACGCTATCGCGCGATTCGTAAGGGAGCCGCATGACCCCGACCACCGCCGTCACCACTCCGTCGAAGCTCATGGGCGCCGAGGTCAAGCGCAAGGAAGATCCGCGCATGATCACAGGGCGCTCGACGTACGTGACTGACATCGTGCTGCCCGGCATGCTGTGGGTCGCGTTCGTCAGGAGCCCGCACGCGCACGCGCGCATCCGCAAGATCGACGCGAGCGTTGCGCTGAAGGTGCCAGGCGTCCGGCAGGTGGTGACCGGCGACGACATCCGCACGCTCGCGAAGGCCGTGCCACCCGCGTCCGCGTCGGCCGAAGGCGGCGCGAGCGCCGGCGCGCCCGGCCGCCAGCACTGGGCGCTGTCGACGGAAGTCGTCCGTCACGCCGGCGAAGCCGTCGCGGCGGTGATCGCCGACAGCGACTACGCGGCGCACGACGGCGTCGAAGCCGTGCAGGTGGACTGGGAGCCGCTGCCGGCCGTGACGGACGTCTGGAAGGCGCTCGAGAAGGGCGCGCCGCAGCTCCACACGGACGCACCGGGCAACATCGAGCACGAGAACCAGATCACCGGCGGCGACGTCGACGCCGTGTTCAAGAGCGCGAAGAAGGTCATCAAGCAGCGCATCGTCAGCCAGCGGCTCGCCGGCATCTCCATGGAGCCGCGCGCGTGCGTGGCCGCGCCCGAGGGCATCAGCGGCGGCATCGTCGTCTACGCGACGCACCAGGCGCCGCACAACCTGCGCGCGGACCTGGCGAACGTGCTGGGCATGGACGCGAACCTCATCCGGGTCGTCAACCCCGACATGGGCGGCGGCTTCGGTGTGAAGTTCGGCTGCTACCCGGAGGACGTGGTGCTGGCGGCGCTCGCGCGCAAGCTGAAGACGCCGCTGAAGTGGGTGGAGACGCGCGTCGAGCACATGCTCGCGACGACGCACGGCCGCGACCAGGCCGCCGACATCGAGGTGGCCGTGCAGCCCGACGGCACGGTGGACGGGCTGCGCATGAAGGTGACGGCGAACATCGGCGCCTATCCGGTCTTCACGTTCATCCCGGACCTGACGCTCTTCATGGGCGTCGGCGTCTACAAGTTCACCAACGTCGACGTGTCGTCGAGGTGCGTCTTCACGAACACGACGAGCGTCGCGGCGTATCGCGGCGCCGGCCGTCCGGAGGCCGCGTACTACCTCGAGCGGACGATGGACATCATCGCCGCGGAGCTGAAGCTCGAGCCCGAGGCCGTCCGCCGGAAGAACTTCATCCCGCCGAGCGCGTTTCCGTACATGACGCCGACGGGTCAGTTCTACGACACCGGCGAGTACGACAAGGCGCTGACGCGCGCGCTCGAGTTGGCGAACGTGGAGAAGCTGCGCCGTGAGCAGGCCGACCGGCTCAAGGGCGGCGACGCGAAGCTGCTCGGCATCGGCATCGCGTGCTACGTCGAGATGTGCGGCTTCGGCCCGTACGAGAGCGCGGTGGTGCGCGTGGACTCGTCGGGCACGGTCACGGTGCTGACGGGCACGTCCGCGCACGGCCAGGGCCACGAGACGACGTTCGCGCAGATCGTGGCGGATCACCTCGGCGTCGACTTCGACAAGATCGTGGTGAAGCACGGCGACACGATGGCGATCCCCATGGGCAACGGCACCGGCGGCTCGCGCAGCGTCGCGGTCGGCGGCAGCTCGGTCTACAACGCGACGCTGAAGGTGCAGGCGAAGGCGCGAACGATCGCGGCGTCGATGCTCGAGGCGTCAGCCGACGACGTGGTGCTGCAGGACGGCAGGTACATGGTGAAGGGCACCCCGTCGAAGGCGCTGGGCCTGGCCGAGATCGCCGCGGTGGCGTACGGCGAGGCGCTGAAGCCGGAGATCGAGCACGGCCTCGAGGCATCGGAGTTCTGGCGCCCGCCGGGCGGCGCGCTGGTCTATCCGTTCGGCGCGCACATCGCGGTGGTGGAGGTCGACAAGGACACCGGCCACGTTCGCGTGCTGGACTACGTCTCCGTCGACGACTGCGGTGTCCGGATCTCGCCGAACCTGGTCTCGGGCCAGGTGCACGGCGGCCTCGCGCAGGGCATCGCGCAGGCGCTGTGGGAGGACGTGCGCTACGGCGAGGACGGCCAGCTCCTCACCGGCTCGCTGATGGATTACGCGATCCCGCGCGCGGAGGACCTGCCGATGTTCCGCGACGCCGCGACGGTCACGCCGACGCCGCGCAATCCGCTGGGTGCGAAGGGCATCGGCGAGGCGGCGACCATTGGCTCGACCCCGGCTGTCGTGAACGCGGTGGTCGACGCATTGCGGAGCGGCGGCGTCACACATCTCGACATGCCGTTGCGAGGAGTCGCGCTGCAGAAGCGTTGAACGTCAGAGTGATGCGATGGTCACGGCGACGCTTCGTCCTCCGTGCGGGGCTTCCTGCATTCGCCGGTGGCGGACGCCGAGCCAGAAGGCCAGCAGCAGCCAGGCCGCCGACAGCGGAACCATCGTCAGCGCGAGGCCTGAGAGGCCGAAGCCCAGCACGCCGATCGCGGTGTACGACCACGCGCCGAGCTGGTCGCCGAGCCGGTACACGAACGTGTCGTTGAAGTTCTTCGCCTTGTACTTCTCCGTGCGCGGCAGGACCGTGTAGAGCACCTCGCGTGCGGGGCGCTGGATGGCGAAGTTGCCCGCGCGGCGGAGCACCTGGAAGACCACGAGCACCGCGAGAACCGGTGCCACCGCCAGGATCCCGAAGCCGATCAGCGTCAGCAGCGGAAGGAACGCGAGCGCGACGCCCACGCCCAGCCAGCGGAGGACCCGGCCCGTCAGGAAGATCTGCGTCACCAGCGTGAGGACGTTCACCACCAGATCGAGGTTCGCGAAGAGACGCGTGCGCGCGGCGCGATCCATCTTGAACGCGCGGCCCACGATGTCCGCCTGCTGGAAGTAGAGGAACGTCGACGTGATCGTGAACAGCAGCAGCAGGACCGCGATGCCCAGCAGGTACGGCGAGCGCACCACGTCCCGGATGCCTTCGAGCACGCCGCCGCCGATCACGCGCTCCCGCGACGGCGTCGCGTCCATCTCGCCATGCCAGCCCGCGCGGGCGAGGTTGTCCGCCTGGCGGTCGACCGCACGCGCGCTCCGCGCGGCGATCTCGAGCAACACCGCGGACACCAGCAACAGGCTCGCCGAGCTCACGAAGTGCGACAGGCCCGACGTGATCGACGCGCCCAGGACCGAGCCCAGCGTCCCGCCCACCGCCACCAGGCCGAAGAGCCGCTGGCTCTGCGCCGGGTGATAGAGATCCGCCATCAGCGACCAGAAGACCGACACCACGAACAGGTTGAAGACGCTCGTCCAGATGAAGAACGCGCGGCCGACCCAGACGGAGTCCGTCACGCTGAGGAGCAGGAAGAAGACGACGAGGTTCAGGATGAAGAAGCGATAGATCGGCGGGACGAAGCGGGCGCGCGGCATCCGCGCCACGAGCGCCGTGTAGATCGGATGCACCAGCAGCATCGCCACCAGCGTCGCCGTGAAGAGCCACGCCAGCTTGTCGACGCCGCCCGCCACGCCGGCCTCGTCGCGGATCGGGTAGTACGACGACAGCACGAAGAAGAAATACGCGCACGACCAGACGACGACGGCGACTTCGGCCTCGTGGATGTCGACGACGCGCCGGAGCAGCCGGCCGATCACCCTCAGGGCTGGAGCCCGAGCGCCTGCTTCATCTCGCGAACGGTCATCGCCTTGCCGAAGATCGGCGTGCCCGGCTGGAAGTCCTTCGCGCGCGCCAGCGCACCGACGTGCACCGGCTCGAACCCGGCGTCACGCACCAGCCGAGACGCGACCTCCATCGCTTCCTTGTCGTCCGCCGCCACGGCCACGGCGATGCGCTCGCCCGCGCGGTGCGCCTCGCTCTTGAAGGTCCCGGCGCCGGGGAACGTGAACGCGCGCGCGATCCGCGTGCCCGGAAGGAACTCGAGATCTGCCGCGCCCGCGCCCTTCTTCTGCGCCTCCTCCGCCACCGGTCCGTCGCGGCGCGGGATCGGGTTCGACGCGTTCACGACGACCTTGCCCTTCATCTCGTTCTTGTAGTCGGCGCCGACCTGCGGGATGGCGCTGTACGGGACCGCGATGAAGATGACGTCACCGAACGCGGCGGCCTCGCGCGGTGTCCCGACGCGCGCTCTCGGCCCGAGCTTCGCCGCCATCTCCTTCAGGTTCTCCGGATGGCGCGACGAGAACATGATCTCGTGGCCCGCCTTCACCCAGTGCTCGCCCATCGTGCCGCCGATCCGGCCGGAGCCGATGATCCCGATCTTCAGCGGCGATTGGCCGCTCGCCGGGCCACGACCCAGCCGTTGACGTCGGGCATCCCGAGGTCGGTCAGCACCGCGTCGATCGCGGGGTTCGTCGCCAGCAGGTCGAGGGCGTCCTGGCCCGACGGGGCGCACGACACGAGGTGACCGTCACGGCGGAGGAGCATCGCCAGGGCGTCGTTGACCTCCACGTCGTCGTCGACGAGGAGGATCCTGAGCTGCCGGCCTGACTGGTCCATGCTCATCGCGCGCGCCTAGGAGCACAACGCGGACCAAATTGTTCAAATCGCATCGGTTGCGCGCACGAGAACCGCCGACGCTACCGATAGATCCATCCCGCGCGATCGGGCGCGCCACGAGACCAATTCGGCACGCATGTCGTGTCGTCGTGGCGCGCGGCGCGCGTGCGCACCCGGAAAATCTTGCCGGGTGGAGCGCGCTGTGCCCGGCAAATCTTTCCGGGCGCGCCGCGCGCGGGGGCGAGTTGCGCCGGCCCGGCGCGCGGTGCGAGACTGCGCCCTACCCAGTAACGAGTGGAGGCACCTCATGAAGGCCACGGTCAACGGCATCGCGGTCAACTACACGCTCGAAGGCCCGGCGAACGCGCCGGTGGTGACGATGAGCCACTCGCTCGCCACCGACCTCTCGATGTGGGATCCCACGGTCCCGGTCCTCACGGGCCGCTTCCGCGTCCTCCGCTACGAGACCCGAGGTCACGGCAAGACCGAGGCGCCGACGGGCGCCTACACGCTCGATCAGCTCGCGGACGACGCGCTCGCGCTGCTGAAGTCGCTCGGCATCGACCGCACGCACTGGGTCGGGCTCTCGATGGGCGGGATGATCGGGCAGACGCTGGCGCTGAAGGCGCCCGACGCGTTCCTGAGCCTCTCGCTCTGCGACACCTCGAGCCGCATTCCGGCCGACGCGAAGCCGCTGTGGCAGGAGCGGATCAAGACGGCGGAGACGCAGGGCATGGAGCCGCTCGTCGAGCCGACGCTCCAGCGCTGGTTCACCGAGCCGTTCCGCAAGAGCCGCAAGGAGGTCGTCGATCGGGTCGCCACGATGATCCGCACGACGCCGGCGGCGGGATACGCGGGCTGCTGTCACGCGATCGCGGCGCTGGACCTTACGGACCGGATCGGCGCGATCAAGATCCCGACGATCGCGATCGTCGGCGAGGACGATCCGGGCACGCCGGTCGCCGCGCACAAGGTCATCCAGGAGAAGATCGCGGGCTGCCGGCTCGAAATCCTCAAGTCGGCCGCGCACCTCTCGAACATGGAGCAGCCCGAAGCCTTCAACAAGGCGCTGACGGGCTTCCTGGGAGCGTTCGCATGAAAGCGGCGGTGTGCTTCGAACACAACGAGCGTCTCGACGTCGTCGACCTCGAGCAGCAAGGGCCGCAGGCCGGCGAAGTGCGGGTGAAGGTGAAAGCCGCCGGGATCTGCCACAGCGACTGGCACATCATGAACGGTGACTGGACGCCGCCGCTGCCCATGGTCCTCGGCCACGAGGCGGCGGGCGTCGTCCAGGACGTCGGAACCGGCGTCACCAACGTCAAGGCGGGCGACCACATCATCTTCTCGTTCCGCACGCACTGCGGCCGCTGCCTCTACTGCACCAGCGGGCGCACGATCCTCTGCGACGGCTACACGTCGGCGCGGTGGGCGATGCTCGACGGCTCGCACCGGCTCAAGCACAACGGGAAGCCGATCAACCAGATGGCGCGCCTCGGCACGTTCAGCGAGAGCGTCGTCTGCGCGGCGGAGATGGTGGTGCCGGTCCGCAAGGACATGCCGTGGCCGCAAGCCGCGCTCGTCGGGTGCTGCGTGCCGACCGGCGTGGGCGCGGTCACGCGCTGCGCGAAGGTCGAGAGCGGATCGAACGTGATGGTCATCGGCTGCGGCGGCGTCGGACTGAACGTCATCCAGGGCGCCAGGCTCGCGGGCGCGGCGAAGATCGTCGCGGTCGACCTCCTCGACTCGAAGCTCGAGTTCGCGCGCGAGTTCGGCGCGACCCACCTCGTCAACGCGTCGAAGGAAAACCCGCTCGACGTCGTGCGCGGCCTCACGGGCGGGCGCGGGGTCGACTACGCGTTCGACGCCATCGGCGGCGAGCAGACGACGCTGCAGATCGTCGACGCGATCCGCCCGGGCGGCACCGCGGTGATCGTCGGCATGGCGGCGCTCGCGTGCCGCGCGCCGATCACACCGTACTTCTTCGCGCTGCAGGAGAAGACGCTCACCGGGACGATGTACGGCTCCGTGCGGCCGAATCTCGACTTCCCGTGGCTCTGCGACCAGTACAAGGAAGGCCGGCTGAAGATCGACGAGCTCGTGAGCCGGACGTGGACGCTCGACCAGATCAACGAAGGGTTCAAGTCCATGCGCAGCGGCTCGGTGAAGCGCGGCGTGGTAGTTTTCGAGTGACTCGAGTGCCATCTCTCACGGAGGACCTTCCATGGCGACGATCGATCGGACGCAAGCCCCGAGCAAGGCGGTCACGCCCCGCGGCGTCAACCACATCGTGCTCAACGTGCGCGACATCGAGGTGGCCCATCGGTTCTACACCGAGATCCTGGGCTTCAAGCAGGTCGCGGCGCTGAAGCCGAAGCCGGACCGCCCGCCGCTGACCATGCGCTTCTACAGCGGCGTGGACGAGCAGGGCCACGTGAATCACCACGACCTCGCGCTCTGCGAGCTGCCGAAGCGCGAGGGGGCGCAGCCGCCCCCGTGGGACCTCTATCCGCAGCGCCCCGGGATCAACCACATCGCGATCACGCTGCCCGATCGCGAGGCGTTCCTGCAGCAGCTCACCTTCCTCCGCGAGAAGGGCGTGAAGTTCCACCGCCGCATCAACCACGGCATGACCCACAGCGTCTACATCTCGGACCCCGACGGCAACGGCATCGAGGTGCTCTACGAGCTGGCGCCCGAGGTCTGGGAGGACATCGACGCCGCGCAGAACTACGCCGAGCGCCTGCCGACCGAGGGCCCGGATTCGATGATCGACAAGACCGACAACCCGGTCTTCAGCAAGAAGAGCTCGCGCGGCGGATGATCCCGCACCTCGCCGGGCCCGACGCGTGGCTCGGCCGCGACATGGCCGCGTCGACCGAATGGATCCGTCCACTGTCGGGGCGCGCGATCGACGAGCTCGACGCCGCGCTCCGCGGGATCCAGCGGCGCGGGCTCACGTGGCCGAAGTTCGGCCGCGACGAGTTTCCGCTGCCGACGTTCGCGAGTGACCTCGCGGCCGTGCTCGAGGAGCTCGAGGACGGCCGCGGCTTCGTTCTGCTCCGCGGCCTCCCCGTGGAGCGCTACACCGAAGACGAGCTGAAGAACCTCTACTGGGGCGTGGGCGCGCACGTCGGCTGGCATCGGTATCAGAACGCGCTCGGCGAGCTCATCGGCGAAGTGCGGGACGAGAACCGGCGCTACGGCGAGGTCAAAGAGCCGACGATGGACCCGGCGCTCGGCCGCTCGTCGCGCAACAAGGCCCGCTCCGCCGGCCCGCTGCGCTTCCACACGGATCGCTGCGACGTCGTGACGCTCCTGACCGTCCGCAAGGCGAAGGAGGGCGGGCTCAGCAAGATCGTGAGCGCGGTGAGCGTGTCCAACGCGATCCGCGAGCGGCGTCCCGATCTGCACGCGCTCCTCTGCCGGGACTACTGGAGCAGCCGGCAGGGCGAGGAGGCGGGCGGCGAGAAGAAGGTGTTCGCGCTGCCGCTGTTCTGCCTGCACGAGGGCAAGTTCTCCACGCAGTACTCGCGCACGTTCGTCGAGGCCGCGCAGAAGCTTGGGGACGTGCCGCGCATGACCGCGGCGCAGGACGAAGCGCTCGATCTCCACGCGGCGGTGTGCGAGGAGCTCTGCTTCACGATGGCGTTCGAGCCGGGCGACATCCAGCTCCTCAACAACCACGTCACGTATCACGGCCGCACGCACTACGAGGACGCCGACGGCGTGGATCAGGATCGCCTGCTGCTCCGCATGTGGGTCGCGCCGCGGAACAGCCGCCCGCTGCCCGCGGGCTACACGCCGATCTGGGGCACGACCGCGCCCGGCGTCCCGCGCGGAGGCATCGCGCAGCCCGCGTAGCCGCCATGAGCCCTTCGACGCGCTTCCGCGATCGCGACGTCGTCGTCGCCGGCGTGCGCGGGGTGACGATCGAGATCCCCAGCGCGAGCCCGCTCAACTACTGGCAGGCGATCAGCGAGCCCGCCGCCATGCCGCGCGTGACCATCGACGGCAAGCTCTTCGTCCCCTCCGGCGCGCGCGGGCGCGCGCCCGTCGTGATGATCGTCCCCGGCAGCCTCGGGATCGCCGCGACGCACCTCACGCACGCGGAGACGCTCGTCGGTCTCGGCATCGCCGCCTTCGTCCTCGATCCCTTCGGTCCGCGCGGTGTCACGTCGACGGTCGCGAACCAGACGCAGTTCTCGTTCGCCGCCTCCGCGTTCGACGTGGCGGCGGCGGTCGCCGTGCTCGTGAAGCGTCCCGAGATCGACCCCGCGCGCATCGGACTGCAAGGCCACAGCCGCGGCGGCTCGGCGGTGCTCACGGCGGCCTCGCGCCGGTTCTGCGAGGCGGTGCACGACCCCGCGCTGTGCGCGCGCGCGGTGCTCGCCGCGTATCCGTGGTGCGGCCACCAGTTCCTCGATCCTGACGTCGGCGCAACGGAAGTGCGGGCGATCGTCGGCGATCAGGACGACTGGGTGAGCGCGCAGCAGGTGCAGGGCCACGTCCAGGCGATCCGCCTGCGCGGTGCCCGCGCCTCGATCCGCATCGTGGCCGGCGCCGAGCACAGCTTCGATCGCGCGGGTGAGCCGCTCCAGCGCTTCGAGGACGCGCGCGTCTCGCCGGGGGCGCCGACCGCGTACCTCGCGGACGACGGCGCGTTCATCCATCCGACGACGGGCGAGGCGGATGCCAAGCTGGTCGATCGTGACATCGCGGTCTACGCGCTGAAGGCGGGCTACGGGGTGCGGGGCGCGACGCTCGGCTCGCAGGGCGACCAGGCCGCGCTCTTCCGCGACGACATGATCGCGTTCTTCCGCCGCGCGCTCCGCGTCTGAAAACGGCCGGAACTCCGCGGCCACGCGGTACAACTGAAGCGTGGCGAACCAGGGAACCATCGCGCCGCTCGGGCTCTTCACGCGCGACGCCCTCCAGGCCGGGTGGTACCTGGCGGTCCGGGTGCTGCCGTGGACGTTCGGCTACGTGCTGATCGGATTCGCCGCGGCCTTCGTCCTCATCCGCTCCGGCCTCGTGTTTCCCGGTGCGTTCATCTTCGCCACGGCGGTGATCGCGGCGTTCGGGGTCTTCGTGAAGCGGAGCGGCGCCATCACGAGCCAATGGGCGGAATCGCGCTGGGGCCACGCGCTCCCGGACGACAGCATGGTCTGGTTGACCATCACGTGGCGTGCGCTGCTCGTGGCCGGCGTCGTGATGTGGCCCGTGTCGATGGCGATGGTCTTCGCGCCCGGATGGCTGCCCTCGCTCCTGGCCCTGGGGGCGACCGTTCCCGTCCTTGTGCTCGCCACGGGCCACGCGATGTCGAAAGTCGCCGCCGCGCAGCTCGCGGATCGCGAGCCGGCGCCGCGATCGGCGCCGACGCGCAGCCCTGTGCCGGTACGAAGCCCGGCGGCGCCACCGGCGACACGGAGCCCCGCGCCGCAACGCGCACCGCGCGTCGATACGGCGGCGGAGCCGAAGCTTCGCTGTCCGGAGTGCGGTCGGATCGAGGTCGCGCGCGGGCCGGTCATCGGCTGGCAATGCGGCGCGTGCAACTGGCGGGGGCCGCGCCCGGCCGACGCGACCCCGTCGCCTACGCGCGCAGGCGGCTCGTCAGCACGCTGAGGGCGACCCGCAGTCCCACCGGCAGCCCGTCCTCGTTCATCTCGAACTCCGGCGCGTGGTGCGGCACCTTGCGGTCGTGCGTGGGCGAGATGCCGACGCGGAAGTAGCACCCCGGGCGCTCGCGCAGGAACAGGCCCATGTCGTCGCTCGCCATCACCGGGTTGCCCTGGAACACCGCGCTCTCTCCGAGCTCCTCCGCCGCGCACCGGTGGACGAGGCCCGTCTCGCGCTCCGGATTCACCACCGGCGGGCAGCCCATCGTCATCTCCATCGACGCCTCGGCGCGATACGCGCGCGCCATGTCGGAGATGAACGACTGCAGGCGCCCGAGCATCTGCTCGCGCACGTTCATGTCGAACGTGCGCAGCGTGCCGCGCATCACCGCCTTGTCGGGGATGATGTTGTTCTTCGTCCCGGCCAGGAGCTGACCCACGGTGAGCACCACGGTTTCCTTCGCCGCCACTTCCTTCGTCACCAGGCTCTGCATGCCGATGAGGATGTGCGCGGCGGCGGTCATCGGGTCGATGGAAAGGTGCGGATACGCGCCGTGCCCGCCCTGCCCGACGACGTCGATCGAGAAGCCGTCGCCCGAGGCCATCGTGGGGCCCGGCCGGACGTTGACCTTGCCCGCCGGATCCTGCGTCGTGAGGTGGAGCCCGTAGATCTCGTCCACGCGCGGGCTGTCGAGCACGCCCGCTTCGATCATCGGCTTGGCACCGCTCAGCAGCTCCTCGGCCGGCTGGAAGATGAAGACGACGGTGCCCGGCAATTCCGCGCGGCGCGCGGCGAGGATCTCCGCCGCGGTGATCGCGATCGCCGTGTGCCCGTCGTGCCCGCACGCGTGCATCACGCCCGGCGTGCCGGACGTGAACGGCGCCTGGAGGAGCTCGGTGAGCGGCAGCGCGTCGATGTCCGCGCGCCACGCGATCGTCTTGCCCGGCTTGTCGCCGCGCAGGACGCCGACCACGCCCGTCTTCGCGATCCCCGTGCGCACCTCGAGCCCGGCCTTCGTCAGCCGCTCGGCGATGATCTCCGACGTGCGCTTCTCCTGGAACGAGAGCTCCGGATGACGATGGAAGTCGCGCCGCAGCGCGATCATCGAGGGCAGGCGCTTCGCGACCTCGTCCGCCCAGCTCATCGCGCGTCCTCCGCGAACGCCTTCCAGAGCCGCGTGGCGAAGCGCTCGGACGTCGCGACGTCCTCGTCGAGCATGTAGCCCTCGGCCACGAGCGCCTTCGCCGCCTCGCGGACGCGGGCGAGGTAGTCGTCGCGCGAGCGATAGCGCTCGGCGATCGACGGGCGCGGATCGCCGGTCTTCTCGCGCTCGGCGCGCGTCTTCGCGAACGGGAGCGTCGCGCCCGCGAAGTAGAGCATCTGGTCGGCGCCACCGACGTCGGGATGACGGAGATTCCAGCCCGTGTGCGTCGCCAGCGGCACGCTGACCTCGGGCACCGGGATGCCGGCGCGCTCGTTGCCGTCGTCGTCGACCGCGCTCACGCGCGTGCCGTACGTCGGCCCGTCCTTCGGCGGCAGCACACTGAAGTCGCGCCGCTGCGGACGATCGTGGTGGACGGGATAGCGCGCGGCCGGAATCCGCTCGAAGAGCTTGCCGAGGTCGGACGGATCGACCGCGGTGCCGTCGGCGATGCGCGGCACCCGGCTCGGTGGCGGCGGCGTGCCGTCGGCGGCCCAGCGGTCGAGGTGCGCGAGGAGCGCGCGGAGCACGCGGCTGTAGTCGATCACGCTGCGCAGGTGCTGCGCGCGCTCGACGAGGCCGCGCGGGTCGGCGGCGACCGCCGTCGTGTCGCTCGGCGGCCACACGCCGGTGCCGTGCTCGGTGCCCGTGAAGTGGTAGACGCGCACGTTCGGGCCGGGCTCGTCGTCGCGCATGCCGGCGGGGTCGGTGTGGATCAGCGACGCGTCGCCGCGGTGATACTCGAACGACGTGTTCGTGTAGAAGGCCTTGAGCCCGCCGCGCGGCTCGACGTACGTCGGCTCGAGCCGATTCATCATCGACGGCCGGTCCTTCGAGTTCTGCCCGAAGCGGTCGTTGAACTCGCCCAGCATCGCGCCCGCCACGTTGGCGATGATGCCGTCGAACGCGCGCCGCCCCGCTTCGTCGACGTTGATGTCGTGATGGACGAGCGTGCGGAGCAGGCGTCCGGTCTGCGAGCGTCCGTAGGCGTGCGCGCGGGCGACCACGCCCGGCGCCGGATGTCCCTCGGCCGCGCCGCCGTACTTCATCCACGCCGCGGCGTCGCGCAGCGCGACCATGCCGAGGCCCAGCACCTTCGCGCCGACCGCCGTGTACACGAGCTGGTAGATGCGGCCCTTCGTGAAGCCGTCGTCGAGCGTGATGTGGCGCGTGTCGCGGAACCGCCACCGCTCGCGCGGGATCACCGTGATCTCGCCGTCGAGCTGATCGCGCACGATCAGCACGGCGTCGGGTTGCGCGAGGTCCGCCGCTTCGTACGCGTCGTGCCCGCGGTCCGAGACCATGAACGCGTCGCCGTCCACGGTCGACTGCATCTGCACGTACACGCGCCCGGTGATGCGACGGCCGTTCGCGTCGAGGGCCTCCGGCGCGTACAGGCGGAAGAGGCCCGGCACGCCCGGCGGCAGATCGCATTGCCAGCCGCACGACAGCACCATCCAGCCGTGACGCATGAGCCAGCCGTCGCCCGTGTCGACCGGCGGGTTCGGCTCGGCACCCGGCACGAACGTGGGCCGGGTCGCGTGATTGAAGTTCGGCATCGACACCGTGTTGCCCCGGTTCACGACGTCGACGAGGACGCGGCGGCTCGCCTTCGCGCGATCGACGGGCAGCAGCAGCGAGACGTCGGCGGCGAATTCGACCCGGCCCTGAGGATCGCGTGGCGCGCCCCCGAGATCCGTGACCGCGCGGTTCGCGGCGTGTGCCGGATCGACGGTGAAGTGCAGGCGGCCCTTCAGCTCTTCGTACGGTCCGACGGCGCCGAACGCGCGGTCGTCGGCGAGCGGCCGCCGCAGCGTGATGTCGAAGCGGGTGACTGGCATCGTGGTCTCCTCAGCCGGGCATTGTACGGCGGGTGGCGATGCCTTCGAGCGTGGGGCGGCTCGCCTTGAAGACGCCGCGGATCCACTCCGTCACGCGGCGCACGCGGGGCACGCCCTTCAGATCCGGGTGGACGAGGAGCCAGTAGTCCCCGCGGAGCTCCTCGATCGGCGCGGTGAGGCGGACGAGCCCGGGATCCACATCGCCGACGAAGCACGGCAGGATCCCGAGGCCCGCGCCGGCGGGGATCGCTTCGAGCTGGAGTGCGATGCGCGAGGCGCGCACGCGCGGCACCCGGTCGCCGAGCCGTTGCGCGAGCCACGCCATCGAGCGGAAGTACTCGTGCCGAGCGTCGTACGCGACCCATGCGCACCGCCGCCAGCGTGCGTCGGTCCCCGCGTCCGGATGCGCACCGACGAAACTCCGCGCGCCGTAGATCGCCGCCGTCATCGTCCCGAGGCTCATACGGACGAGCCGGCCGCGCGCGGGCAGGCCGTGCCGGATGAAGAGATCGGCTTCGCGACGCTCGAGATCGGGGTCGAGGTGGCTTTCGGCGAGCGAGATCGAGAGGTCGTCGTGCGTGTCGGCGAGCGACGACAGACGCGGCGCGAGAAATCGCGCGACCCACTCGCCCGCCACCACGCGCACCGCGCCGCCGCCGTCGGCGCCGAAGCCCGCGCGCCGCCGGTCGATGGCGGCGGCGGCGTCTGCCATGCTCTGCGCCATCGGCAGCAGGGTCTCGCCCTCGCGCGTGAGGCGATGCCCGTCGGGCGTGCGCTCGAACAACCGCGCGCCCACGCTGCGCTCGAGCGCGCGGAGGTGGCGTCCGACCGTCGGCTGGCCGAGCCGCAGCGCGCGCGCCGCTTTGCGCAGGCTCCCCGCCTGCGCGACGGCCAGGAACACCCGCAGATCGTCCCATTGCACGCGCCGAGCTTAGCAAGCGGCCCCGCGACGGGGCGCTTCGAATCCGGAGCGGGCCGTTCCGGATTCGGCGTCGCGCGCGCGCGCGGAGTGGTGCACTGGCCTCAGCGACGAATCGGGGGTGCCCCGTGGGCGAGAACGAGTACCTGATGCATGCGGCCGTCGCCGATCGTTTGTACGAGGCCCGGGCGGCGGCCGCCGATCGTGCGAGACGGTGGTCTCACACGGCGATGCGGGGTAGTTTAGCGGGCGTGTATCTCGATCGCCGTCTCCTGGCCTTCACGCGCGGCGTGCGGCTGCGCATGGTCGCCACGGTCGTCCTCGGGCTCCTGCAAGTCATCGCCGGCATCGCGCGGCTCGCGCTGCTCGGCTGGCTCCTCGCGCGCGTGTTCCAGGGCGCCTCGATCGCCGAGCTGGCGAGGCCGCTCGCGCTCACCGCCGCGGCGATCGTCGTACGCGGGCTGCTCGAGTACGCGCGCACCGTGATGGCGCATCGGACCGCGGGCATCGTGCAGGCGCGGCTGCGCCAGACCATCTACGACCACGTCGTGGCGCTCGGTCCCGCGCACGTCGCGGGCACGCGGACGGGCGAGATCATCGTGTCGATGGTCGAGGGCGTCACGCAGCTCGAGACGTACTTCGGCCAGTACATCCCCCAGCTCGCCGTCGCGGCGCTCACGCCGCTCGTCATCTTCGGCTTCATGGCATTCCTCGATGTGCCGATCGCGCTGGTGCTCCTCGTCGCCGCGATCGTCACGCTCGTCGCGCCGACGCTGCAGCATCGGAAGGACTCGCGCGTGAGCCTCTCGCGGTCGAAGGCCTATCGCGCGTTCGCCGCCGATTTCCTCGACTCGATCCAGGGCCTCGCCACGCTCAAGGCGTTCGGCCAGAGCACCGAGCGGCGCAAGCTGCTCGAGACGCGCGGCTGGGAGCTCTTCCGCACCACGATGTGGGTGCTCGGCACCAACACGATGGGCCGCGGGATCACGGACACCGGCATCGCGGTCGGCGCCGCGGTCGCGCTGGGCTGGGGCGCGTATCGCGTGGTCGGCGGCCAGATGGAGCTCTGGGTCCTGCTCGTCATCCTCATGCTCGGCGTCGAAGTGTTCCGCCCGATGCGCGAGCTGCGCATCCTGCTCCACAACGGGATGCTCGGGCTCTCGGCGTCGCAGGCGATCTCCTCGCTGCTCGACGCGCGGCCGATGGTGCGTGACGATGCCCCGCGGTCGACGCACGCTCCGCTCACGCCGGAAGTGGGCTTCGAGGGCGTGACGTTCTCCTATCCCGGCGGGCGCCGGCCGGCGCACGAAGGTCTCACGTTCACCGTCGCGCCGGGCGAGCGCGTCGGCGTCGTGGGACCGAGCGGCGCCGGCAAGTCGACCGTCGCGCGCTTGCTCCTGCGGCTGCACGATCCGCAGCGCGGTCGCGTGCTGGTCGGAGGCCGCGACATCCGCACGCTGCCGCTCGACGACCTGCGGCACATGATCGCCGTCGTCAGCCAGGACACGTATCTCTTCCACGGGACCGTCGAAGACAACTTGCGGATGGGCAAGCCCGGCGCGACCGCGGCCGCGCTCGAAGCGGCGGCGCGGGCCGCGAACGCGCACGAGTTCATCGAGCGGCTGCCGCAGGGCTATCAGACCGTCGTGGGCGAGCGCGGCGTGCGCCTCTCCGGCGGCCAGCGCCAGCGCATCGCCATCGCGCGGGCGCTGCTGCGCGACGCGCCGATCCTCGTGCTCGACGAAGCGCTCTCCGCCGTGGACGCCGAGAGCGAGGCCGTCATTCAAGAGGCGCTCGACCGCCTCATGCGCGGGCGCACCACGCTGATCTTCGCGCATCGCCTCTCGAGCGTGATCGGCGCCGACCGCATCCTCGCGCTCGAGGACGGCCGCGTGGTCGAGAGCGGCCGCCACGACGAGCTGATGGTCCGGCGCGGCGCGTACTACCGGCTCATGGTCGCGCAGGCGCGCGACGGTCAGAACGGCGACGCGCCGATCGTCGACACCGCGGCCGGCGCCGTCGCGGCGCCCGAGGACGGCATCGCGCGCCTCGCGGACGGCGGGAGCGCGGAGGCGTCCACGCAGACGGCCACGCTCGGCTGGCGCCAGGTCGTCGGGAACCTGCTCGGCATGGTCGGCCCGTATCGCGGCCAGCTCCTGCTCACGTTCACGCTCGGCGTCGCGCGCGTCGTCTCGCTCATCGGCGTCGGCGTGCTCAGCGCGCTGATCGTGCTCGCGCTCAAGAGCGGCCGTCCGTTCGGCGGCCTGCTCGTCGCGCTCTTCCTGGTCGCGCCGCTCGCCGGCGTCCTCCACTGGCTCGAGTCGTGGCTCGCGCACGACATGGCGTTCCGCCTGCTCACGCACATGCGCGTCGATCTCTTCCGCAAGCTCGACGCGCTCGCGCCCGCGTACCTGACACGCCGCCGCTCGGGCGAGCTGGTCGGCACGGCCACGCACGACGTGGAGCTCGTCGAGTACTTCTTCGCGCACACGATCACGCCCGCCTTCGTGGCGATCCTCGTGCCCGCGGCCGTGCTCGGCACGCTCGTCGCGTTCGGCTGGCCGATGGCGGTGGTGGTCGCGCCGTTCCTCGCGTGGGCGGCGCTCGGCCCGGTGCTCGGCCGCGCGCGGATCGATCGGCTCGGCTCGCGCGCCCGCGAGGCGACGGCGGAGCTGAACGCGTACGCGGTCGACTCGGTGCAAGGACTGGCCGAGATCGTCGCGTTCCAGCAGGAGCGTGCGCGCGGCGTCGCGTTCGCCGAGCGCGCGCGTGCCTACGCCGCCGCGCGGCTGCCGTTCCTCGAAGACCTGACGCGCCAGACCGTCCTCCAGGAATCCGCCGCCGCGTTCGGTGGTCTCGCCGTCGCGCTCACCGGCGCCGCGCTCGCGTCGGGTGGTGCGCTGAGCGCCGGCGTGCTGCCGCTGCTCACGCTCCTCGTGATGTCGGCGTTCGTCCCCGTGTGGGAGATCGCGCAGGTCGGGCGCCAGCTCGCGGATACGCTCGGGGCCGCGCGGCGCCTGCACGCGATCGACAACGAGCCGGTGCTCGTGAAGGACGGCCGCGGCGTGCGCGAGAACGTGCCCGGCGCGCCGGCGCTGGAGATGACGAACGTCAGCTTCGTCTACCCGGGCCGCACGCGGCCCGCGCTCGCGGACGTGTCCTTCACGGTGCCCGCGGGCAGCACGGTCGCGCTCGTCGGGCCGTCGGGCGCGGGCAAGACCACCGCGGCGGCGCTGTTCCTGCGCTTCTGGGATCCGCAGCAGGGTGGGGTCAGGCTCGGCGGGCACGACCTCCGCGACTTCGCGCTCGACGACCTGCGCGGACGCATCGCGCTCGTCGCGCAGGACACGTACCTCTTCAACGACACGCTCCGGAACAACATCCTCATCGCGCGCCCGTCGGCGACCGAGCCGGAGCTGGCGGCGGCGGTCGCGAACGCGTCGCTCTCCGAGTTCGTTCGCTCGCTGCCCGACGGCCTCGCCACGGTCGTGGGGGAGCGCGGCGCGAAGCTCTCGGGTGGACAGCGGCAGCGCGTGGCGATCGCGCGCGCCTTCCTGAAGGACGCGCCGATCCTCATCCTCGACGAGGCCACGTCGCACCTCGACGCGGTCAACGAGCAGGCGGTGCGCGAGTCGCTCGCGCTGCTCGCGAAGGCGCGGACCACGCTCGTGATCGCGCATCGGCTCTCGACCGTGCGCGACGCCGATCGCATCATCGTGCTCGACAGCGGGCGCGTCGTGGAGATCGGCGACCACGACTCGCTCCTCGCGCGCGGCGCACTCTACGCGCGTCTGGTCTCGCGACAGCTCGACTTGGGGGGTGGTTGGCGCACCCCCCAAGCCCCCCTCGCTTCGGGCCGGGAGTAAATCCCGGCCCTCCGCGGCTGCCGACTCGGTCCGTGCGCTGAGGCGCGCGGGCAGGCTCGTCTGCCGCAGCTTCAGGCGGCGGGCCGCGGTGGGCGACGCCCACTTCGGCGGCGGGCCCTGCGGCGCCTTCTTCCACCACGGCTCGGGGGGAGGTGCCTGCGATTCAGTGGTCTCGGTGCTCATGCTCGGCGTCCTTTCTGTCGATGACTGATAGAGGGAACTGCGGTGCGAGCTAAAATCGCAGCGCCATGAGCGCGCTGGCGGAGCTGCTCGGCGGAAGTCCGGCGATCGTCGCCGCGCGCTCGACGGTCGAGCGTCTGCTGCGCTCGGCGGCCGCGTCCCGCCGCCTCACGCCGATCCTCATCCAGGGGGAGACCGGAACCGGCAAAGGTCTGCTCGCGCACGCGATCCATCGCGGGAGCGCGCGTGCGGCCGGACCGTTCGTCACCGTCAACTGCGTCGCGATTCCCGAGACGCTGCTCGAGTCCGAGCTGTTCGGCTTCGAGAAGGGCGCGTTCACCGACGCGCGCGCGGCGAAGCCGGGGCTCTTCCAGACCGTGCACCGCGGGAGCCTGCTGCTCGACGAGGTCGGGCTCTTGACGCCGCCGCTGCAGGCGAAGCTGCTCACGGCGCTCGACGAGCGCGCCGTGCGCCGGCTCGGCAGCACGCGTCCCGAGCCGTTCGACGTGCAGCTCATCGCCGCGACCAACGAGGACCTCGCCGCCGCGATGCGCGCGCGCCGCTTCCGCGAGGATCTCTACCACCGGCTCTCGGCGGTCACGATCACGCTGCCGCCGCTGCGCGAGCGCGCCGGCGACATCGAGCTGCTCGCCGAGCCCTTCCTGCGGCGCGCGTGCGCCGAGCACGCGCGGCCCGCGAAGCGGCTCACGCCCGAGGCGCGCGCGCCGCTCGCGCGCCACCCGTGGCCCGGCAACGTCCGCGAGCTGGCGAACGTGCTCGAGCGCGCGGCGCTCCTCGCCGAAGGCGCCGAGCTCGACGTCGACGCTCTCGGGCTCGCACCCGTGCCCGCCGCCGAGGCACCGGGCCTCGACGAGGTCGTCGGCTCGGTCGAGCGCGGCGCGATCGAAGCCGCGCTCGAAGCCGAAGGCGGCAACATCTCCCGCGCGTCCGCGCGCCGGCGCGCCCGCCATCGCGCCGGCGCGCGTGCCCCCCGGTGCCAGATGGGAGCGCCGTCACATCGCCGCGCTCGGCGTGATCGTGAGCGAGGGCGAGACGCTGCCGAGCCTCGAGATGGGCGCCGCCCTCGAGCTGCTCACCAACAAGGCGCGCGCGTTCGGCGGCCAGGTCGAAGGCCTGACCCCCGCGGGGTTCATGTTGGCGTTCGGGCTCGAGCCCGTCGAGGACGCGTCCGTCCGCGCGGTGCTCGCGGCGATGGCGCTGCGCGGGTCGGTCGGGCGCCATTGGCGCGCGGACGATCGCGCGCGGCTCCGGCTCGCGGTGCACGTCGGCCGCTGGGGCGTGGCGCGCACCGACGCCGGCCGGCGGCTCGACCTCGATGCCACGGGCGACGGCTGGGCCGTGCTGCGCGGCCTCGCCGGCGCGGCGGCGCCCGAGGCGATCGTCGCGAGCGCGTCCGCGGCGCCGTTCCTCCGCCAGCGCTTCCACCTCGATCCGATTCCCGGCACGGCGGTGGTCGGGGTCAGCCTGCGGATCGCGTTCTCGTTCTCGGTGGTCGGCCGGTTCCGCGAGATCCCCGCGATGCTCGAGCCGCTGCGCGACGTCGTCGTGCGCCTCGGCGATCCGGCGCTCGCCGGTCCGTACTACTTCCGCATGGGACTGACGGCGATGTCTGCGGCGGACGACGCCGCCGCGACCGCCGCCGCGCGTGCCGCCATCGCCGAGGCGCGCCGGTGCGGCGACGCCGCGACCGAAGGCCGCGCCGAGTACCTCCTCTCGCTCCGCTGCTCGCTGCTCGGCGATCCCGGCGCCGGCCTCGCGCACGGCCGCCGCGCGGAGGAGCTCTTGACCGTCGCCGACCGCCACTGGCTCGGCCTCGCGCAGTGGGTCATCGGCCTCAACGCGCTGATGGCGGGCGACGTCGCCGGCGCGCGCGCCGCCGCCGCGCGGATGCGCGAGAACGGCGATACCACGGGCGACTCCCGGATCCAGAGCTTCGCCGCGTGGATGGACGGCCTCGCGCTCGCTCGCGATCCACTCACGCGCACCTACGCGCACAACTATCTCGGTCACGCGTTCATCGAGGTGGGCGCCCTCGACGAGGGCATCGCCGAGCTCGAGACCGCCGTCACGGCGCTCCGCGCGATCTCGCTGCGCCACCCGATCGGCCGGGCGCTCGTGTGGCTGGCCGAGGGGTATCGCCGGCGCGGCGACGCACGTGCCGAGGCGACCGCGCGCGAAGCCGTCACCACCGGTGACGTCGTCGGGTTCTGGGGCGCGTCCGGCATCGGCCGGCGCGTGCTCGCGCTGCTCGCCGCCGCCCGCGGCGAGCGCGACGAGGCCGCGCGGCTCCTGCGCGAGTCGCTCGACGTGCTCGAGCGCGCCGGCGCCACGGCCGAAGCCGAGCGCACGCGCCGGCTCCTCGCCGAGCTTCGCTGACCGCTTCACGAGGCCTCACGCTCCTCGGGGCGCGGCGCGCACGGCGTGGTGAGCCAATCCTCGGCGCCACGGACCGGACGCCCGCAACGTGCGCAGCACGCGAAATAGCCCGCGTTCACGAGCGCGTCGCTGATTTGCCACGTCAGCAGGTGGGGGATGGGCCGCATGTCATTCATGGGCTCCCCATGAGCGCAATGGAGGTGCCACGTGTCGCAGCAATGAGAACGCGGCCTTAGGGGCCTTCGGCGGCGCTCGGGCAGGGGCCGCTGCCGAATTTTCGGCAGCGGCCGCGGGGTCGACGAAGGCTAGACGCCGCTGACCGTAGGCGCTCCGATCAGGGTGCGCGCGAGCTCGATCTCGCCGAAGTGCTGGAAGCCGTGGGCGACGCAGACCTGCGCGAGCGCGCGGCCGACGGTCATCTCACCCAGCGGCTTGATCGTGACGGAGCGATCGAGCGCGGCGGCGTCGAGCGTCGCGACGAACTCGTCACTGCTCGCCCACACCCTCTGCATGTACTCGCGGAAGATCGCCAGGTCCCTGATGCGGAGCGCGTGCGCGTCGTCCGTCGACATGCCCGTGCCTTGCGCGACCGGAGGGAGCCCGAGCTTCTCGCCGTAGCCGGCCTCGGTCCAGATCGGCAGGCGGCGGTTCTGGAGCACGAAACGGACGACGTTGTCCTCGGTGCGCACCACGTGCCACACGCCCCACGCGATCGTGTTGGCTTTCGGGTGATTCGCGGGCACCCCGTGCAGCTGCTCGGGCGTGAGCCCGTTGAGCGCACCGTCGAGTCCCTTGCGCAGGCGCTTCATCTCGAGCTGGATCAGCTCCACCGCGGTCATCTCTGCCTCCTTGAACATGGGGCCACGCACCTGGAGGATCCCAACCCCCTGGTCGAGCGCTGGCCCCGACATGCTATCGGGCGTACCGTGAAAGGCAAGGTCCGCCGGAGGTACCCGCCATGGGTCTCGCCTACGTGGTCGTCGCGCTCCTTTCGGCCGCCGTCGCGGTGTTCGCGCTCCAGAACAACCAGCCGATGTCCGTGCGCTTCCTCGCGTGGTCGCTCGACAACGTTCCGCTCGCGGGGGCGATTCTCGCGGCGCTCGGCGCAGGGCTCGTGCTCGCGGCCGTTCCGCTCTCGATCTCCAGCTGGCGCTGGCGCGCGCGCGCGCGCGCGCTGGAGCACAAGGTCGAGATGCTCGAGTCCGCGCTGACGGCGCGCGACACCGCGCTGCTCACGCCGCGGCCGGTCGCGCCGCCGCCTCAGATCACGCGCAGCGCCTGAGCGCCGGCGCGTCGGACGATCTCCACCAGCGCGGCGAGATCCGCCTCGGTCGTCGCGTCGTGGAGGACGCACGCGCGCAGCGCGAAGCGTCCGTTGACGAGCGTGTTCGTCAGGAACGCCTCGCCCTCGCTCTGGACCTGCTCCATCACGCGCCTGTTCAGGTCGTCCAGGCGTGTCGCGTCGCCGCGCAGCGCGTCCGGGACGTAGCGGAACGCGACGATCGACAGGCTCGACGGAGCGAGGAGCTCGAAGTCCGGCGCGGCGTCCACGAGCTGCGCCAGGTGACGCGCGAGCGCGATGTGGCGCTCGATCATCGCCGCGATGCCCGCGCGCCCGAGGTGCTGCAGCACCATCCAGAGCTTCAGCGCGCGGAAGCCGCGCGTCTGCTGGACACCGTATTCCGAGAACCACGGAAGACCACCGAAGCCCTTGCCCTCTTCCGTGCGGAGATACGGCGGGACGAGACTGAACGTGTCGCGCAGCAGCGCGCCGTCGCGGATCAGGATGGCGCCGCACTCCGCGGGCACGGACAGCCACTTGTGCGGATCCAGCGCGAGCGAGTCGACGCGCTCCATGCCGGCGACGCGCGCGGCCTCCGATCCGGCGAGGACCGCGCGCGCGCCGTACGCGCCGTCGACATGGAGCCAGAGGCGCTCGCGCTCGCAGAGATCGGCGATCGCCGTGAGCGGATCGATCGCGCCGGTCCCGACCGTGCCCGCGCTCGCGGCGACGCAGAAGGGGAGATCGCCGGCGCGACGGTCCGCGGCGATCGCGTCACGCAGGGCCGCGACGTCCATCTCGAATCGCGCGCCGACCGGGATCGTGCGGATCGCCGACGCGCCGAGGCCGAGCAGCTCCGCGGCCTTGCGCAGACAGCCGTGGCCTTCGGGAGAGACGTAGAGGCGCAGCCGCGGCCGCGCGCCCTGAAGGCCGTCGGCACGGATGTCCCAGCCGTGCGCGGTCGCGGCGTGCTGGCGCGCGGCGGCGAGGCCGACGATCGACGCGACCGAGGCGCCGCTGACGAGCAGGCCCATGCTCCCGGTCGTGGGAAATCCGATCAGCTCCATGAGCCAGCGCACCGCCGCGCGCTCGAGATAGATCGCCGCGTGGTCGCCGCCGGCGCAGCTGGGATTCATCGCCGCGGCGAGGAAGTCCGCGACCACACCGAGCGGGGCCGGCGGCGAGTTCACCCAGCCGAAGAACCGCGGATGCCCGTTGCCCATCGCGTGCGGCAGCACGGCGTCGCGAAAGAGCTCGAGGATCGCGCGCGGAGCGCGCCCCTCGTCGGGCAGCCTCTGATCGAGCAGGCGGCGCCGCTCGTCGGGCTTCATCGGCTGGAAGACCGCGCGCTCGCGCACGCCGCCGAGATGGCCGTCGGCGAGCTCCAGCGCGGCACGGGCGAGGTCGCGGAAGGCCTCTCGATCGAGCGCGGGACCGTGGCTCATCGTCGCTTCCTCCTGCCGCCGGCGCGGGGACGCGCGCGCGTGTGCCCGCCGTCACCGGCGACGTCCATCGCGAGGTAGTACACACAGGGGCGCGCCCCCGGGTTCGCGAACGCGTGCAGGCAATCGCCCGCGTAGTAGATGCTGTCGCCCGCGTGGACGAGATAGACGACGCCGTCGAGCGTGAGCCGCAGCGTGCCGCGCTCGACGGCGAGATATTCGCGCGAGCCGGGCGCGTGAGCCGAGAAGACGCCGGCGTTCACGCCGGGGCCGAGCGGGGTCCGCATCAGCTCGAACTCGATGCCGGGGAGCACGGGCGAGAGGATGCGCCGCTCCCAGCCGGTGCCTCGGGCGTGGCGCCATTGAGGCTGGCGCGGGCGGTCGCCGGGACGTGGGCGCCCTCCAGGCCGTGCGCCGCGGCGGCGTCGCGACACTGCGGCGATTGCTGGCTCAGCTCGTCGACGAGCGCGTTCAGCGCGCGCACGCGGTCGCACAGCACGCGGACGATCGGGAGGAGCGCCTCCGGATCGCGCCGCCAGGTCGCTTCGAACTCGGCATGATCGATCACGCGCACGGTCACGTCGGAGACCGCCGTCACCGTCGCCGACCGCGGCTGGTCGGTGAGCAGCGCCATCTCGCCGAAGATCTCCCCCGGCTTGAGCGTGCGGAGCGTCTTCCCCGCGCGCGAGACGAGCACCGTGCCGGCCTCCAGGATGAACGCGTCGGACGTGTGGGCCCCCTCGACGACGATCGCTTCGCCGGATCGAGAGGTTTTCCTTTCCATGCCGCCGCTACTATCGCACTACGACCCCCGGGGTACCATCGGACTTGTGCGCGAGGTCCCCATCGAGCCCACCTTCGAAAGCTGGCAGCGTGCCGCCCGCGGGCTGCTCCGAGACGACGTCGGGCCGGCCGACGTCGCGTGGCGCGAGGTCCCCGTGGGCTCGCTTCCCGCGCCCGCCGAGCCGGCCGCTGCGGACGGCGGGATCCGTGTCCCGCGCAGCTTCGTCGACCTGGCCCGGGGCGTGGCGATCCATCGCGATCCCGCCCGCTGGTCGCTGATCTACGAAGTGCTCTGGCGCCTCACGCGCGAGGGCCGCGAGCTCATGGGCCAGGGCGATCCGAGCGTCGAGCGGCTCGTCCGGATGGAAGCCGAGGTGAGGGAGAACCGGGCGGTGATCACCGCCGGCCCGTTCGTTCCGCCCGGCGCGTCGGTCGACGGCCTGCGCACCGCGGCGGCGCGCTGCGCGGGCTGCGATCTCTCGCGCCACGCGACCCAGACCGTGTTCGGCCGAGGCCAGGCCGACGCGCGGGTGGTGATGGTCGGCGAGCAGCCGGGCGACCAGGAGGATCTGAAGGGCCCGCCGTTCGTCGGACCCGCGGGCGAGGTGCTCGACCGCGCGCTGGCGGAAGTCGGCCTGGCGCGCGAGCGGCTCTACGTCACCAACGCGGTGAAGCACTTCAAGTTCACGCCGCGCGGCAAGCGGCGCATCCACGCGACGCCGGGCCCCGCGGACATCGCGGCGTGCCGGCCGTGGATCGAAGCCGAGCTGGAGCTGCTGCACCCCGAGGTGCTCGTGTGCCTCGGCGCGACGGCGGCGCGCGCGCTCATCGGCCCGGCGTTCCGCCTGATGCAGCAGCGCGGGATCTTTCTCGAGACGCGGTGGGCGGCGCGCACGATGGCGACGTTCCATCCCTCCGCCGTGCTCCGCGGTGAGGACGACGCGGCGCAGGCGCGGCTCTATGGCATGTTGCGTGACGACCTGAGGCTCGTGGCAGACACCATCGGACGGGAGACCCAATGAGCGAGAGCGAGACCTATCGGAAGGGCGGCGAGCTGCGCCGGCAACTCCTCGGCGACGAGTACGTCGAGCGCGTGAACAAGGCGACGTACGCCGACCCGGTCATGAAGAAGTTCATCGACGTCGCCACCGAGACCGTGTTCGGCGCGCTGTGGACGCGCCCGGGGCTCGATCTCAAGACGCGCACGCTCGTCTGCGTGATCACCGACGCGGCCACGGGCCGGTTTCCCGAGCTGGCGATCCACGTGCGCATGGCGCTGCGTCAGGGGTGGACGGAAGAGCAGCTGACGGAAGTCCTGCTCCACATGTCGGGCTACGTGGGCGTGCCGATCATCCGCGAGTCGCTGCTGACGGCGAAGGAGGTCTTCGCGGAGATGCGCTAGCGGACGCCGTCGAGCACCAGCTTCACGAAGCCGTCGAACGAGCCCTTGTCGATCCAGCGCACCACCACCACGAGGTCGTGGACGGGATCGATCCAGATGATGTTACTGCCGGCGCCGCGCGCGAAGATGCTCGTGGCCGGCGCGCTGGGCGTCGGGATGCGGCTGGTGTTCAGCCACCACAAGAGCCCGTACTGCGGATTGAGCGGGCACGGCTCGCGAAGCGCGTCGATCCACGCCTCCGAGACGAGCCGGCGCCTGCCCCACTGACCGCGGCGCTGCACGAGGAGCCCGAGGCGCGCGTGATCGCGCGTCGACATCCAGAGCCCGCCGCCCCAGTGCGAGCCGCCGGCCACCGACGGCATGCGCCGGCCGTCGATCTCGACCCACGAGTTGTCGTACGGCTCCCACGACCAGCGCGACGAGGCGCCGATCGGATCCATGATCTCGCGCCGCAGCACGTCGGCGAGCGGCTCGCGGAACACCTGCAGCAGTGCCAGGCTCAGACGGTTGACGCGGACGTCGTTGTATTCCCACAGCGTGCCGGGCGCGCGCATCGGACGCGGCGCGCCCTTCATCGTCGCGCCGAGCTCGCTCTTGCCGAGGTCTCGATTGTGGTCGATCGAGTCGGGCTTGCCCCATAGCGTGCCCTGCCACTCGCTCGTCTGGTGCAGCAGATGTCGCCACGTGATGTCGCGGTTCTGCGGCGACTCGAAGCCGCCGTCGTGCACGGTCGCCCTCACGGGATCGTCGAGCGTAAAGCGCTCGCGGTCGACCGCGAGGCCCGCGAGCATCGCGAGGTAGCTCTTGGCGACGCTGAACGTCATGTCCGCGCGCGCGGTGTCGCCCCACTCCGCGGCGACGTAGCCCTGGCGGACGATGATGCCGTTCGGTCCGCCGCGCGGGCGCACGGGGCCGAGCACCGCGGAGTCCGGCGGCTCGTCGGCCACGCCGATGTAGCGCCCGGACGCGGTGATGAAGTCGCGCGCCCACGCGGACTCGTGCGCGCGATGGAACTCGGCGGCGGCGGTGAGCGCGTGGGGCGAGAGGCCCAGCTCCGGCGGCGGGCGCGCCTCCCACGACTCGCCGGGCACGTATTGCATAACGCGTACGGTAGCACGCGGCTCTTGTACAATGCGTCCGCGATGCCCGAGATCCCCCGGCGGAAACCCGGCACGAAGGTGGTGCTGCTCACGCCCGAGCGCGTGCTCGAGCGCGCGGCCCGCCGCTTCCTCGACGAGCGCACGAGCACATGCGTGAAGTGCGGCAGCGCGTTCGTCGACCACGAGCCCGCGTTCATGCATTGCCGGTACTGCGGCGCGATGGTGCGCCTCGCGAACCGGCCCCTCGCCGCCCAGGAAGAGTTCGAGCTTCGCTCCGGCCTTCGCGTCGCATCCTGAGCGGCGCGGTCTTCGATCTCATCTGGCGTCTCGGTCACTGGAGCCATGTCCTGCTCTTCCTCGGCGCCGCGCTCGAGTCCGCGGCGTTCCTCGGCTTCCTCGTGCCGGGCGAGACGATCGTCATCGTGGCCGGCGTCCTCGTCTCGTTCGGCATGCTCGAGCTTCCCGAGACGCTCACCATCGCGGTGGTGGGCGCGATCATCGGCGACAACGTCGGCTACCTGCTCGGCCGCCGGCTCGGGCGGCCGTGGCTCGAGCGGCACGGCCGGCTCGTCGGGATGCGCGGCGGAATGCTGCGGAGGGTGGACGAGCTCTTTGCGCGGCACGGCGGCAAGGCCGTGCTCGTCGGCCGATGCATCGGGTTCTTGCGCGCGATGGCGCCGCGCGCCGCGGGCGCCGCGTGCATGCCGTGGCTCCGGTCCGCACCGTTCAACGCGATCGGCGCGACGGCGTGGGGATCTTCTTCGTCCTGCTCGGCTACGTCCTCGGCGAGAGCTGGCACGTCGCGGAGCGGTGGATCGGCCGCGGCGGTCTCGTCGTCGGCACGCTCGCGCTGATCGGCGCGGTGTGGTGGCTCCGCCGCCACCGCTGCCGCTGATGCGGCCGCCGCCGGAGAGCGGACTTTACGTCCGCTCGGAGGCGAGGGGGGCTTGGGGGGTGCGCGTCTCTTGCACCCCCCGTGTCGCGTTCAGAATGAACGCATAGTCGAACGCGATCTCGCGCAGCAGGTCGTAGCGGCCGGACGGGCCGCCGTGCCCGGCGTCGAGATCGATCTTGAACAAGAGCGGCCGGTCGTCGGTCTTCAGCGTCCTGAGCTTCGCCACCCACTTCGCCGGCTCCCAGTACATCACCTGGCTGTCATTGAACGACGTGCGCACGAGGATCGCCGGATACGGGCGCGCCGCGAGGTTCGTGTACGGGCAGTACGTCTTCATGTACGCGTACTGCTCCGGGACCTTCGGGTTGCCCCACTCCTCGAACTCGCCCACGGTGAGCGGCAGCGACTCGTCGAGCATCGTGTTGATCACGTCGACGAACGGGACGCGCAGGATCGCGGCGCCGGCGACGTCGGGGCGAAGGTTCAGCACGGCGCCGATGAGCAGGCCGCCGGCGCTGCCGCCCTCGATCACCAGCCGCTCGCGCGCGGCGTAGCGTTCCGCCACCAGGAAGTCGGCGGCCGCGATGAAGTCGGCGAACGTGTTGCGCTTGGCCATCATCTTGCCGGCGTCGTGCCAGCGCTTGCCGAGGTCGCCGCCGCCGCGGATGTGCGCGATGGCGACGCCGATGCCGCGCTCGAGCAGGCTCAGGCGGTGGGACGAGAACATCACGGGATACGGGAACCCGTACGCGCCGTACCCCGCGAGCACCATCGCCCCGGTGCCGTCGCGGGGTACCGCGACGGGGCGGACGAGCGAGATCGGAATGCGCGTGCCGTCGGGCGCCAGCGCGTGCACGCGCTCCGCGCGGTACCGCGTGGGATCGTAGCCGCCGAGCACTTCCTGCTGCTTGAGCACGACGAGGCGGCGCGCGCGCACGTCGTAGTCGTAGACGGTCGCGGGCGTGATCATCGACTGGTAGCGGAAGCGATACGCCGGCGCCGCGAACTCGGCGTTCGGCTCTTCGCCGATGTCGTACGCGGGCTCCGGGAACGCGATGTGGTGCCACGCGCCGTCCGCGCGGTTCGTGACACGCAAGCGCGTGAGCCCGTCCTCGCGCTCGTGCACCACGAAGAACTCGGCGAAGACGTCGAGGTCCTCGAGCATGACGTCGTCGCGGTGCGGGAGGATCTCGGTCCAGCGCTCCTTGCCGGGATCGGTCACCGGAGCGGTGACGAGCCGATAGTTCCGCAGTCCGTCACCGTTGGTCCGGACGTAGAAGAGGTCTCCCGCGTGGTCGACGTGGTACTCGTGATCCTTTTCGCGCGGGTGCAGCACCTGCCACACGCCGTGCGGCTGCATCGCGGGGAGGAACCGGGTCTCCGTGCTCGTGAAGCTGTACGAGCCCGCGAAGAGGAACGCGCGGCTGCGCGAGCGCCACACGTGCAGCCGGAAGAGCTCGTTGGTCTCGTCGTACAGGAGATCGTCGGCGGTGGCGCCGAGCCGGTGGCGCCAGAGGCGATGCGCGCGCTTGGCGTGGTCCTCGGTGACGTAGAACAGCACCTCGGGATCGGAGGACCACGCGACCGCGCTGACCTTCTCGACCCGATCCGGCAACACGGCGCCGGTCTCGAGGTCTTTCACGAAGAGCGTGTACTCGCGGAAGCCCGAGACGTCGATCGTGTACGCGAGGAGGCGGCCGTCGTCGCTCACCGCGTACGCGCCGAGGTCGATGAACGGATGGCCCTCGGCGAGGACGTTGAGATCCAGCGTGACGATCTCGGCGCCGTCGGGCGTCCGCTTGCGGCAGTGGATCGCGTACTGCTTGCCCTTCTCGGTGCGCGAGTAGTAGAGCCAGTCGCCGCGCCGGTACGGGGCGGTCTGGTCGTCTTCCTTGATCCGGCCGAGCAGCTCGCGGTAGAGGGCCTCGCGAAAGCCCTCGGTCTCCTTGATCACCTGGTCGGTGTAGGCGTTCTCCGCGCGCAGGTGCGCGAGCACGTCGGGATGGTCCTTCTGGCGCAGCCAGAAGTAGTCGTCCTGGCGCTTTTCGCCGTGGACGACGTCGGTCTTGGGCACCCGTTTGGCGACGGGCGGGGTCGGGAGGGCCTCGCGCACGGCCTTCAGTCTACCAAGGACGTCAGGTACAGTTCGGGCCATGGTCGCCACCCCGCTGGCCGTGGTCTTTCTGGCGCTCGCGGCCGTCTCCACGGTCTACTGGGTCTACGCGCTCGGCTGCGTCCTCCGATTTCGTCGCCGGCCCGTTCCGCGATCCGCGGATCTCCCGCCCGTGACGATCCTCAAGCCCCTCTGCGGCGCGCACCCCGCGCTCTACGAAAGTCTCCGCAGCTTCTGCGAGCAGGACTATCCGGACGTGCAGATCGTGTTCGGGGTGCGCGACCCGGCGGATCCCGCGATCGAGATCGTGCAGCGGCTGATGAACGAGTACCGCGCGTGTCACCTGAAGCTCGTGGTCAACGAGCGCGCCGTGAGCGTCAATCCCAAGGTCTCGAACCTCGTCAACCTGTTCGCGAGCGCCGAGCACGTCGTGCTCGTCGTCGCCGACAGCGACATCCGCGTCGGCCCCGACTACCTGCGCGCGGTCGTGGCGCCGCTCGCCGATCCTCGGATCGGGCTCGTCACGTGCCTCTATCGCGCCGGCGGCAGCGGGCGCGGGTGGGGCGCGCTCGCGCGGCTGTTCATCGAGGAGTGGTTCTTTCCGTCGGCGCTCGTCTCGGCGATGGGCGCCCGGATGCGGGCGGTGTGATCCTCCCGCGCGACGCGCACTGGCTCGAGGCGACGAAGGACCTCCGCAAGGCGGACGTCTAGGCCGACTTCGGCGGCGCGACGCGGTAGCTCTGGAAGTCGCCGACGTTCGCCACGTGGCTCACCAGGCCGACGTCCGGCCGCCAGAGGTGGAGCGCATACCCCGGCGGCTCCAGCGTCACCATCAGACCGTTGCGCGGACGCACGTCGAGGCCGACCTGGTGCGCCGTCGCCGGCGCGGTCAACGCGAGCGTCCCCGCCCAGCGCGCCTGGATCGAGCGGTGCAGGTGGCCGCACAGCACGCGCTCGACCTGCGGATGGCGACGGACGACCTCGGCCATCGCGTCCGCGCCGTCGAGGCCGATCTCGTCCATGTAGTCGATGGCCGTCTTGAACGGCGGGTGGTGCATGAAGATCGCCGTCGGCTTCGCCGGCGCCTCGCCGAGCCGCGCGTCGAGCCATCGCAAGCGTTCGGCGTCCACGCGGCCGCTCGGCTTGCCGGGGATGAGCGTGTCGACCGCGATGAGCCGCAACGGCCCGTCGTCGACGACGTACTGGATGAAGCCCTCGCGCGGCATCCACGGCTGGTCCGCGAACGTCGCGCGGAGCGCGTCGCGATTGTCGTGGTTGCCGGGAATCAGGTACACCGGCATCGGCAGCGGTACCAGCAGGTGGCGCAGGCGCGCGTACTCGGCCGGTGTTCCGGCGTCGACGAGGTCGCCCGTCGCGAGGACGACGTCGGGCCGTGGATCGAGATGGAGGATGTGATCGACGGCGCGCGAGAGGAAACCCGACGTGTCGATGTGGCCGTACGCCAAGACACCGTCGCCCTTGATGTGCGTGTCGGAGATCTGCGCGATCAGCATCCCAGCTTCTCGGCGAGGTCGACGAAGTCCTGCGCGACCACGTCCCACGCCCCATCGGGGGCGAGATCCTTCGTCTGCCCGGGGCCGTGCTCCTTCGGGCGCGGCACGAACGCGGTGCGCAGGCCGAAGCCGCTCGCCGCCTTCAGGTCGCCGTTGTGCGCCGCCACGAGCATCAGCTCCTCTGGCCGGATGCCGAGATACTCCGCGGTGCCGGTGTAGGCCTCGCGCTGCGGCTTGTAGTGCCGCGTCGGCTCGGCGCCGAGGATCACGTCCCACGGCAGTCCGCCGCGCTTCGCCATGTTGACCATCAGCGCGACGTTGCCGTTCGACAGCGTGGTGAGCACGTACGTCCTCTTCAATCGCGTCAGGCCGGCCACCGCGTCCGGCCACGGATCGAGCCGGTGCCACGCGCGATTGAAATGGTCGATGTCGGCCTCGCCGACGCCCTTGATGCTGAAGTCCTTCAGGAGCTGGTCGAGCGCCATGCGATGCAGATCGTCGAGCTTCGTCCAGCCGATCTCACCGTGGCGCACCTTGTTCATCATCGGCTGGTAGAGTCCGCGCCACGCCTCCGCGAACGTGACCCAGTCGACGCCGGAGATGCCGTGGGCGCGGCCGAACGCCTCGCCCTCGCGCGTGATGCTCGTGCGCCAGTCCACCACCGTTCCGAACACGTCGAACCCGAGCGCTTTCACTTCAGGCGGCACGATAGACCTCCACTTCCGCCAGGCGTCCCTTGACGCGGGCGGCGGGCAACGCCTCCAGCGAGACTCTCTCTTTCAGTCGGCGCACGGTGTCGCCGCTGACGAGCACGTCGCCACCGACCTCTTTCGTGAGGCCCTGGATCCGGGAGGCGAGGGTGACGGGATCACCCACGAGCGCATAGGACAGGCGCTCGGGGCTGCCGATGGACGCGACGATGACGTCGCCGGTGTGGATGCCGATGCCGTGGCGCAGGATGATCGCTCCGTTCGCGCGGCGCGACTCGTTCCACGTCTCGAGCCGGCGGCACATCTCGAGCGCGGCGGCGACCGCGTGGTCGGCGTGGGGCGGCTCGGCGACCGGCGCGCCGAAGACCGCCTCGATCTCGTCGCCGATGAACTGCACGACGAGGCCGCCGTGCGCGCGGATCGCACCTTCCATCAGCGTGAAGTACGCGTTGATGTCGCGGACGACGTCTTCGGCCGGCTGCGACTCGACCCACGGCGTGAAGTCGCGGAGGTCGCTGAAGAGGATCGTGACCTCGCGGCGGTGGCCTTCCATCGGAGCGCCGGCGGCCAGGATCTCGTCGCGTACCTCGGGGCTCACGTACTTGCCGAACGTCTCGCGGGTGCGCTCGCGCTCGCGGAGGCCCGCGACCATCCGGTTGAAGCCTTCCGCCACCGCGCCGATCTCGTCGGTCGAGACGACGGCCGCGCGGGTCTCGAGGTCGCCGCGCCCCACGCGCTCCATCGCCACCTCGACGTCTTTCGGCGGCTCCGCGACGCTCCGGGAGACGAAGACGGCGAGCGCGGCGGCGATCGCGCCGCCCACGACGATCACGAAGGCGTTGAAGATCGCCATGTCCCTCAGCATCGCCGCCGCGGCGTCGGGCAAAGCGCCGGCGAGGATCATCGCGCGCGTGTAGGTGAGCACGCCCATCAGCGCGAGCGGCACGATTCCGACGAACAGGAAGATCGCCAGCAGGCGCGCGCGCACGGGCACGCGGGCGGCGCCGGGCGTGGCGGTCACGTCGCCGTCGGGAAAGAAGACGGGCAGGGCCTGCCGCCAGATGCGCTCGATCGCGAAGAAGAGGAAGACGCTCGTCACGGTGCCGCCGACCAGCACGATGCCGACGAAGCGCCGGAGGATCGCCACCGGCTGGTGCTCGCCGATGAGCGCGGGCCACACGACGGACCACGCGACGCCCGCGAAGAGCCAGCCGATCGCGCTCACGCGCGCCATGACGAACGGCAGCGCGATCGCGCGCTGGCGCACGAAGACGTCGGGCGGCCCGGTACTCCTGGCCCACGCCTCGAGCGGCGCGGTGGAGCGCGTGCCCGCGAGCTGGGCGAGGCCGGCCACGATGGCGAACGAGACGATGAAGTAGACGATCGAGGCCTTGAAGTTCGGGTCCATTCCGGCCCGGGCGGAGACGTCGATGAAGCTGAAGTAGAGAAAGGTGACGACGCCGCCCAGCAGGTTGCCGATGCCGACCATGCGCCCGGCGCGATGGACGAGCCGCGGGATCTGCTCGCGCGTCACCACGCGGGTCACCAGGTCTCCCAGTGCACGAGCTCGTCGAGCGGCTTGCGCTTTCGGGCGACGGACTTCGGCGCGGTCGCGCGCGCGGCCTCGACGTAGCCGAAGGCGATCACGCGGTTGACGTGCAGATCGGCCGGGATCTTCAGCAGCTTCGCGACCTCGGCCTCGGGCAGGTGCGCGGGGCACGAGCCGATCCCTTCGCCCCACGCGGTGACCATCATGTTCTGCGCGCACCGGCCGGCGTCGAACTCGTGCCGCTGCGTCTGCGCGATGACGATCACCGCCGCCGCCTGTACGAGGAACTTCGCGAACGCGCCGACCGCGGCCAGCGCGGCTCTTCGGTCGGGGTCACGCACGACGACGAGCCGATTGGGCTCGCTGTTCTTGGAGCTGCCGGTCATGCGCGCCGCCTGCAGGATGCGCCGCAGCGCTTCGTCGGGGATCGGCCTGGGAAGGAACGCGCGCTGGTCCCGCTTGTCGACGACGGCGCGGTAGGCGTCCATGGCCCCGGATGCTACCACCCGGGGCCATGGCGTCTTCAGGCGTTACTTCTTCTTCATCTTCGTGGCGCCGCTCCGTTCTTCAACGCCGCAATCGCTTCGGTCAGGTTCTCGAGCTGCTCCGCTGGCGTCGTGCCGGGGATCGTGAAGTTGGGACTGTTGAACGCCTGCTGCAGCGGCACCTCGACGAGATCGACGCTGGCCGTCACCGTTGTCGTCATCGCCGTCGCGACCTGCGTCTGCGCCGCGAGCTGCGCCTGGAGCTGCGCGATCAGCGTATCACGCGCGGCGATCGTCGGTTGCACCGCGGCGAGATCGTTCTGCAGCGTCGTGTTCGTCCTCGGCAGTTGCGTGTTCTGCGCGGTGAGCGCATCGACCTGGTCTTGCAGCCGTGTGTTCTGCGTGGTGACCGTGTTGACTTCGCCCTGCAGCGTGGAGTTCTGCGTGGAGAGCGCGCTGACTTGCCCCTCCAGCCGCGTCTTCTGCCTCGTCAGCATGTTGACCTGAGCTAGCAGCTCCGTGTTCGGGGGCGCCGCTGAGCGCGACACCGCCGTCGCGGTACCATGCGCTCATGACCATCGACGCCACCGCCACCCGCGACTACGTCAACAAGGTGTGGGACGGCAGCATCGTCCCCGCGCTCACCGAGTACATCCGCATCCCCGCGAAGTCACCGCACTTCGACGCGAAGTGGAAGGAGAACGGCCACATCGACCGCGCGGTGGCGCTCCTCGAGGACTGGAGCGTGAAGCGCGCGATCGAGGGGCTCTCGTTCGAAGTCCATCGGCTGCCCGGCCGCACGCCCGTGATCCTCATCGACGTGCCCGGCGCGTCGGACGAGACCGTGCTGCTCTACGGGCACTGCGACAAGCAGCCGGAGATGGTCGGCTGGGCCGAGGGGCTCGGGCCATGGGTCCCCGCGCGGAAGGGCGATCGGCTGTTCGGACGCGGTGTCGGCGACGACGGCTACGCGACGTTCGCCGCGCTCACGGCCATCGAAGCGCTGCAGGCGGCACGTGTGCCGCACGCGCGATGTCTCGTGCTGATCGAGGCGTGCGAGGAGAGCGGTAGCTACGACCTTCCGGCGTACATGGACGCGCTCGCCGCGAAGGTCGGCACGCCGAGCCTCGTCGTCTGTCTCGACTCCGGCTGCGGGAACTACGACCAGCTCTGGGGAACGACGTCACTGCGCGGCATCGTGAACGGCGATCTCACGGTCGAGGTCCTGACCGAAGGCGTGCACTCGGGCGCCGCGAGCGGGATCGTGCCGTCGAGCTTCCGCATCGTGCGACAGCTCCTCTCGCGCCTCGAGGACGAGAAGACGGGAGCGATCATCCCGCGCGACTTTCACGTCGACATTCCGAAGGAGCGCGTCGACCAGGCGCGCGCGGTCGCGCAGGTGCTCGGTGACGAGATCGGCACGAAATGGCCGTTCGTGCCGGGCATGCGGGCGCTGAGCCACGACCCCGTGGAGCTCGACCTCAACAACACGTGGCGGCCCGCGCTCGCGATCACCGGCGCTGCCGGGCTTCCGCTCCCCGCCGACGGCGGCAACGTGCTGCGCCCGCAGACGACGGTGAAGCTCTCGCTCCGCTTGCCGCCGACGCGCGACGCGTTCCGCGCCGGCGAGGCGCTGAAGGCGCTGCTCGAGAAGGACCCACCGTACGGGGCGAAGGTCACGTACTCGATCGACGCGCCGGGCAACGGCTGGGCGGCGCCGCCGACGGCGCCGTGGCTCCTCGACGCCGCGGAGCGTGCGTCGAAGACCTACTTCGGCAAGCCGGCGATGTACCAGGGCCTCGGCGGCTCGATCCCGTTCATGGGCATGCTCGGTGAGCGGTTCCCGCAGGCGCAGTTCCTCATCACCGGCGTGATGGGGCCCGGCTCCAACGCGCACGGCCCGAACGAGTTCCTCGACCTGCCGACTGGCATGAAGGTCACCGCATGCGTGGCGCAGGTGCTGGCCGATCACTACGAGACCGCGCGGCGGGGTAACCGCTAGCGAACCACCAGAGCGTCGGGGAGACCGCGAAGTCCGTATCCGTGGTGATCAATCTCGCGCTGTGACGGCGCGCCGTCGCATAGACGAGGGCGTCCGCCATCGCCAGCCGGTGCAGGAGCGCGAGGTCCGCCGCATCCAAGGCGAGCGATTCATCGACAGGAACGATCATGCTGTGCCGGAGTGCTGCGACCGCGGTCACGGCTCGGTCTTCCGAAAAATCGCGTCGCATGGCCTTGTAGACTTCATAGATCTGAATCGCTGACGCGACGAGCGGTTCGCGACCTTCCAGGTATGGGGCGAAGCGCCTGGCGAGCGGGCGATGGGCGAGATATTCGATCCAGCGTCTCGAGTCGACCAGGATCAGAGGCGATCTTTCTTTTCTCGCACCCCTCGGGGGTTCAGCCCTGCCGCGACTCCCCGGAACTCGCGGAGCGGACGCTCGGGGACGAGGTAAATGACACCGCCCTTTTCCATGACGGTGAGCTTCGTCCCCGGGCGGAGCTTCAGTCGTTCGCGAGCCTCACGCGGCAGGACGAGCTGGTACTTGGTCGACAAGGTCACCGTAGTCATGGCTTACGGAAAGCGTCTCGATGGCAGATAGGTGAGTCAATGTCCACGAGTTGATACAGTCGGCGCTCACGGCCGGCGAGGAAGCGCCTGAGGTCCGTCGCGCAGCGGTCGGGGACGCCGTTCGTGACGTTGTGCGGCTCGCCCTCGTACACGACCCCCTCGTGGTTCGGGATCGCGCGCAGCTTCTCGTACCCGTCCTGCCCGCAGACCGTGTCCGCGCCCGCCACGACGACCAGCGTCGGCGCCTTGATCTCGCGCACGCGCGCGCCGAGATCGAGCCGCGCCATCGTGTCGAGGAAGCGCGCCGTGAACTCGCGATTCATCCGCTTCGCCTCGTCGAGCATCCAGAGGATGAACCCCGCGTCGACGCGCCCGGGATCGACGCGCGCCGCGACCGTTTCCGCGAGCAGACCGTCCACGCCCTTCTCGCGCACGATCGCCGGCCACGTCGGGACGCGCGCTTCCGGTCGCGCGTACGAGAGCCCGGGCGTGCTCGAGAACAGCGCGAGCTTCCCGACGCGCTCCGGATGACTAAAAGCGGCGGAGGTTGGACATCGCCGCGTGGAGGAGGATGACGGTGTCCTTCGGCTTCCACGGATCGGCGAAATCGTCGATCGCGTAGGCCAGTCGAACACCGTCACTGGTCGTGAACTCGCTCATACGCGCCTCCGGGTCCGCCCCACCAGAGCCGTGCGCCTTCCCAGCGCAACACGCGCGGCACGCCGCGGCACGCCGGCCGCATTATCCTCGAATCGGATGCGCAGCGGCCACGATTCGACGTCGAACAGACCCGGGGCGACGACCAGGAGCATATTCGATGCCCACAGCGTGCCGCGCAGGACGAGGCCTTCGTCCTCGAGCGTGATCGTGATCTCTTCGTTTCCGTTGCAGTAACGGCCGGCGAGCGGCGCGAGCGTGTCGCGCGCCGGCGGCGCCGCCTCGTCCGACGCGATCCCGAGCAGCGTGCAGATCTTCCAACGCCGCTCGGCCCATGTGCCGGCCGCGACGTCGATCACGTGGATCTTCATCCGAGTCCCGCGAGACCGCGCGACCGGGTGAACGGCCAGTCCTCGCTCCGCTGGACCGCGGCGGCGAGCTCACCGCCCCCGCGCTTCGCCATCACCGCGCGCCACGAGGCCTCGGGGTCGGGGTGCGAGAGATAAACGAGCGTGGGCTCGAGCGGCGCCACGGCATCGGCGAAGCGATTCACCAGCGCTTCGATGGCGGCGGGATCGGCGTCTCGCCGGAGCATCGTGAACACCGGCCGCTGCAAAAGGAAGCTCTCGGCGACGATCACCTCCGGTGTGTCCGCGGCCGCGCGCGCGAAGTCGCGCCAGCGGGCGACGTGCGCGTCCGCGAATTGCTCCCAGGTGGCCTCCTGCCACGTGACGAGCCCGAGCGGCGGCGCCGACGGCACGAACGGGTTGGGGATTTCTTCCTCTAGATCCAGCGCGCGGGACGCCCGTGCGCCGCGAGCTGCCGGGCGAGGAACTGGGCCGTCGTCGATTTCCCGGCGCCGGGCACGCCTTCCACGAAGATGATCTCGGCCACGCGCGAGGAGCCCTCCGCGGCGTATGGTACGCTGCCGCGCGGCATGGCGATCGACACGCCACTCGATTCCTACCGCGACGTCGTCCGTCCCGAATGGATCGATCACAACGGCCACATGAACATGGGCTACTACCTCGTCGTCTTCGACTTCGCGACCGACGAGTTCTTTCGGTGGGTCGGGCTCGACGCCGCGCACCGGCGGGCGCATCGCGTGACCACGTTCTGCCTCGAAGCGCACGTGACGTACCATCGGGAGGTGCGTGCGGGGGACGCGCTGCGCTTCACGACCCAGCTCCTCGCTCACGACGCCAAGCGCCTGCACTACGTGCACGCGATGTATCACGCCACCGACGGCTACCTCGCCGCGACCAACGAGCTGATGTCGCTCCACGTTGCCCTGGAGACACGCCGCGGTGCCACGATGGCGACGGACGTGCTCGCGCGGCTCGCCGAGATCCAGGCGGCGCACGACGCGCTGCCCCGCCCACCCCAGGTCGGCCGCGTGATCGGCCTCGCTTCGCGCCCGGCGGCGCGCTGAGAGAGAGAATCTTTTCTCATTCGGAGGGCAGGACTTACGCGGCACGCCGGTTGCTGGATTCGCTGGCGTGACCCGAATTTTGTACGTCGTGGCACGCAATCGCCCGGACGTCTACACGGCCCTCCGCGAGACGTTCGTCGAGTCCGCGCGCCTCGGCATCGTGCTCGACCGGCGGGGCGACCAGCCGGTCTCCGCCGCCATGACGGAGCGTCGGCGGCTCACCGTCGACGAACCGCTTCGCACGCGGGGGTGGGCCCGCGTCCGCATCGACGCCGACGGCCAAGCCGCGCTCGCCTGAGCGCACTGTCCTCGGAGGCCTGCCATGTCTGTCATCCCGATCTGGTGCTTCTCGATCTCTACATGCCCGAGCAGGACGGGTTCGAGACGCTGGCCGTGATCCGCCGCGAGTTCCCGGCGACCCGCGTGATCGCCGTGTCCGCGGGCTGGAGCGCCGGGGGGATGAATGCGCTGCGCGTCGCCCGCGACCTCGGCGCGGACCTGACGATCCGCAAGCCGATCGACGTCAACGTCGTGCGCCGCGCCGTCGCCGAGCTACTCGCCGCGGCGTAGGGCACTCGCGTAGGGCCGGGATTCACTCCCGGCCCGGAGCGCCGGGGGGGGGCGTCT
>Ga0194128_10000688_pt1 | contig 60982 bp, 63 predicted proteins | sample TA2KigCa65mmetaG_FD_148650 | JGI IMG/M metagenome (GOLD analysis project Ga0194128, IMG submission 148650) | Freshwater microbial communities from Lake Tanganyika, Tanzania - TA2015037 Kigoma Deep Cast 65m | ecosystem: Environmental > Aquatic > Freshwater > Lake | place: Tanzania: Lake...
GCAGTCGTTGCGCAGCATCGTCGTGTAGACGCGCGTGGTTGACTCCGTCATTGGTTGCAGTGCGGTGAAGAGGACGTTCACCATGCCGGTGATCGGCAGTTCGAGTCGCAGAACGATCGTGAACGGTGCACCATATGTGTACGTCATGTTCCGTGGTTGAACCAGCGGATGTTCACCCGTCTTGACGAGCGGGTCTTCGTTGTTGTGGATCATGTGCGGATACTCGACGACGAAACCCCAACCGTCGTCACGACGTTTCACCTCATAGTCGCCGATGTGCTCGTCCTCACCCGCACCAAAGGTGCCCGCATGAACGAACGGGAAGTGGCCGAAGTCGAGGAAGTTGTCGACGAACTGGCCCGCTGCGGCGTTGATGACCACGGGGGGCAACCAGATCCTGCGCAGTGTCGGGTCGTCCCATTCGGCAACCTCGGGCAGATCGGCAACTGGATCCTCGATGGCCACCCACACGAGTCCGTAGCGTTCCTGCAGGCGGTAGCCCGCAAGGTGGGCCGACGGCGGAACGGCTGCTCCGGCTCCCAGGGCCGGGACGTGTGCACAGCGGCCGTTGGTATCAAACCGCCACCCGTGATAGGGGCACTCGAGACACCCGTCGACGATGCGGCCGTCACTCAACCGGGCATTGCGATGCGAACAACGATCGGCAAATGCGACGACGCCGCCGCCGGTGCGCACCACGACCACTCCCTCGCCCAGGAGTTCGACTCGTATCGGAGTGTCGAGCGGGAACTCGTCGGGGCCGCCGATGGGCAACCAACCGCGCCGAAGACCGGGCGACGTGTTTGTGAGCGAGTTCGGTGACGTCACCGTTCTTCACGCTCGTAGGGCACTCCGAGAGCGGCAGGTGCTCCGATGCGCTTGTGCGCGAACCGAGTGGAGACGAGGACGAGTACCACGATCGTCATCACGAACGGAAGTGCGTCGAGCACATCGCCCGGAATGTCGAAGCTGCGTGCCTTGAGCACGGTGCCGAGCGACTGCAACGCACCGAACAGGTAGGCACCGAGGAGCGTCAGTCCCGGCCGCCAGAAGCCGAAAATGACGAGTGCGATGGCGATCCAGCCCGCACCTTTTGTCATGCCATCGACCCACGTCGGCACAATCGCGAGGCTGTAGAAAGCGCCGCCGAGTCCTGCGAGGGCGCCACCGAGCATCGTGTGGATGTAGCGGTACTTCACGACACTGATGCCCATGGCATCGGCGGTCTGGGGTGATTCGCCGACTGCGCGCACTTGCAGACCGATCTTCGTGCGAAAGAGATACCACGAGGCAACCGCACACATCACCCACGAGAGATAGGTGAGAATCGTGTGGTTGAAGAGCAGCGGTCCGAGGATTGGCGCATCAGCCAAGCCGAGGACGTCGAGTTTGCGAACCTGGCGCGTAACCGGATCTTGGGCGGCCTTCCAGATGTTGGCGAAGTAACTCGACAGACCGACCGCGCCGGCGAAGATCGTGATCGACAGTCCCGCCACCGTCTGGTTCGCCCTCAGGGTGACACAAAGAAATGCGTGGAGTGACGCAAGGATCGAACCGGCCAGCATGGCAATACAAAGAGCAACCAGGACGGTGAACCATGCAGAGCCGCCCACATGCAGTGACGACCACGCGGCGGTGACGCCACCAATCAACATCATTCCTTCGACGCCGAGGTTCAACACGCCACTTCGCTCGGTGAAAACGCCGCCCAGCGCGGCAAAGAAGAGTGGTGTCCCATAGAAGATCGCCGAAGCCGCGATGACGACGAGGAGGTTGCTGTTCACACCGCCACCGCCTTCACCGCGTTTCGGTTCGATCGCAGCCGGTATTTGGTGAGGATCTCACCGGCAACTGCGGTGAAGAGGATGAGACCCTGGAGCGTGCCGACGAGACCGCTGGGGAAGTCGGGTCCCTGCAGCGAGTAACCCGCGTTCGTGAGTCCGCCCATCAACACGGCCACGAGAATCGCGCCGAGCGGGTTCAGCCGCGCCAGAGCGGCAACGACGATGCCGGTGTAGCCGAAATTGTTCAACTGCAGACCTTTGGCGTCGAGGTAGTGCGCGAAGTCGCCGACCTGACTCGTGCCGCCGAGTCCTGCGAGCGCACCCGACATGGCGGTGACGGCGACGATCGTCCACTTGGTACGGATCCCCACGTAGCGCGCAGCACGAGGCGAGTCGGCAATGATCCCGATCTCGAAACCGAGGCGGCTGCGCTTGTAGACCACCCACAGCACGATCGCCGCCGCGATGGCGAGGAGAAAACCGAACGACACCGACGTGCTGAAGACCTCGTAAGTGGGCCAGAAGGTCCGTTTCTCCAGAGGCTTGCCCGACGGAAAGCCCACCGAGCGCGGGTCACGCCAGTACGAGCGGGAATTGAAGATCAGATAATTGAGAACGATTCCGGCGACGTAGTTCATCATCAGAGACGTGATGATCTCGTTCGTGTTGAACTGCGACCGCAGGACGCCGACGATCGACGCGTACATGGCACCGAACAACATGCCGGCGAGCACCATGACGATGATGGTGATCCCAACCGGGGCCGAACCGCCGATCCACAAACCAACGAGCGCGGCGCCAACGGCACCGATGTAGAGCTGGCCCTCGCCGCCGATGTTGATGACGCCCAACCGGAAAGCCGCCGCGGCGCACATGCCGGTGAAGGCGAGCGGAGTGGCAGTGCGCAGGGTTCCGGTGACGGCCCTCTGGGAGAGGAACCCGCGATCCAGGATGCGCCAGTACACATCCAGGGGGTTCTTGCCCGTCGCCAACAGCACGACGGCGCCAACGACGAGTGCGCCCATGAGCGAGAAAACGGGGATCGCCGAGTTGAGCCATCGCGGTTGTGTGAGCCGCCTCTCGAGCCGGACAGGTGACCTCATTGTGAGGTCTCCGGAGTCGCACCACCCATGAGGAGGCCCAGTTGTTCGCGTGTCGCGCCGACGGCGGGCATGTCGGCGACGAGGCGTCCCTCGTACATGACGACTATGCGGTCGGCGAGCGACATGATTTCTTCCAGGTCCTCACAGATCAGCAGGATCCCCACGCCATCGTCGGCGGCCTCGACGAGACGCTGACGAACCGTTTCGATGGCACCGACATCGAGACCGCGTGTCGGTGATGCTGCAATGAGAACCTTCGGCTTCGTCGAAAACTCCCGGGCGAGCAACACCTTCTGTACGTTGCCGCCCGAGAGCAGTCGGACCGGTGTCGCGGTGTCGGGGGTCTTCACGTCGTATCTCGTCACCAGATCACAGGCCTGTGACGTGATGACGTTGCGCTTCAACATTCCGAACCGTGAGAGCAGGGGCGTGCGATAGTTCTTCAGCGCGATGTTGTCTTCGACCGAGTGACCTGCGGCAAGGCCGGTGTGTAGGCGGTCCTCGGGTACGTGTGCGACACCATCGGCGATCGCCGACCGCGCGCGGCCGTTCGCCAGGGGTTTGTCACCAACGAGGATGCGACCGGAGGTAAAAGTGCGCATTCCGGCGATTACCTCCGCCAGTTCACGCTGACCATTGCCCGCGACCCCGGCAACCCCGACGATTTCACCCCGACCAATGGTGACGTCGATCCCGTGCAGCGCCTCACGCCCACGGTCGTCCTCGCAGCTGACGTCGGTGAGTGACAACACCACGTCGCCCGGATCACCCGGGTTGCGTCGTGTGGCGCGCGAGAACTCGACACTGCGTCCCACCATCATGCCGGCCAGTTCGCGCGTCGAGGTATCCCTGGTTGCGACCGTTCCCACCGTGCGACCGCCGCGAAGAACCGTGATGCGATCGGAGACGCTCATCACTTCGTCGAGTTTGTGCGAAATGAAGATCACGGTGCGACCTTCGGCCGTCATTGCCCGCAACGTCTTGAAGAGAGCCTCGGCCTCGATGGGTGTGAGGACCGCGGTTGGTTCGTCGAGGATCAACACGCCGGCGCCGCGGTACAACACCTTGAGAATCTCGACGCGCTGCTGTTCGCCGACGCTGAGCTGCCAGATCTTGGCGTTCGGGTCGACCGCCATGTCGTAGCGCCTCGCCAAGTCAGCGACACGTTCGACGGTGGAATCGGTGTCGATCACGAAGGCAGTCTGGGGGTTGCCGAGGATCACGTTTTCGGCGACGGTGAAAGGTTCGACCAGTCGGAAGTGTTGGTGCACCATGCCGATACCCGCATCGAGTGCCGCTTTCGGTGAACTGAACGACACGGGCGTACCGTCAAGGTCGATCGAACCTTCGTCCGGTCGGTACAGCCCCGTGAGAATGTTCGACAGAGTCGACTTTCCCGCGCCGTTCTCGCCCAAGAGGGCGTGAACCTCGCCCTTCAACACCTCGAAGTTGACACCATCATTGGCGATGACCCCGGGAAATCGTTTCACGACTCCCGTCATGCGCACCGCGCTGTTCGTCATCTCTCTTGCCCCTCACAGACGAATTCGAATCCGACGCAAAAACTAGTTGAAACACCGAGGGGCGGGCCCAAAGGCCCGCCCCTCCCACCAAAATGTGGTGTGTTGTGCTGAGAATCAGCCGGCCGGAATTTCTCCGTCGACTCCCTCGACGAGGTACTGCATGGCCATCAACTCTCCGTAGGTGTGTTGCTTGCCCGCAGCGAGCTGCTCCTTGCCCGAGTTGTCGATGATCGGACCGGTGAACTGACCGCCGGTGTTTGCCGCCAGTTCGGCCTTCTTTGCTTCGATCTTGGTTCGCGTCTCTTCCGAGACGAGATCACCGTAGGTTGACATATCAACGAAGCCATCGGCGATGGTCCCGTGGTAGTTGCCGGCAGTCCACGTGCCATCGAGCACCTGCTGCAGACGCGGGATCTCGTAGACATCCCAGTGGTACTGGGTGCCCGTCAGCCACACGTCGCCGTAGTTGGCGCTGTTGTCGCGGTTGTATCCGGCCCATGGAATGCCCGCAGCCTTGGCTGCATCCCCGGTGGCCGGCGAGTCGACGCCCTTCATGCCCAGCACATCGACACCGGCAGTGACGAGAGCTTCGGCCTGCTTGCGCTCGACCGGCGGATCAAACCAGCTGTTGACCCACGCGATCTTCACGGTTGCATCAGGATTCACAGCGCGCGCACCCAAGGTGAATGCGTTGATACCACGAACAACTTCGGGAATCCCGAACGAAGCGAGATAGCCGATCTTGCCCACCTTCGTCGCAGCACCTGCTGCCATGCCAGCGAGATAGTCGGTGTCTTCGGCTGCGCCGTAGTACTGCGACAAGTTCGGTGCGCTCTTGAAGCCGGTTGCGAATTCGAAGCAAACGTCGGGGTGCTTTTCCGCCGCTGCGACGAACGCATCCTGGAATCCGAACGAAGTACCGAAGATCACGGTGTTGCCGTCGGCGATCAAGTCTTCGATGACCTGGCCAACCTGCTCACCCTCGGGCACGTTTTCCTTGTATGTGGTTTCAACTTTGTCACCGAAGTGTGTTTGCACCGCTTGGCGACCTTCGTCGTGTGTCTGTGTCCAGCCACCGTCGTTGATCGGACCGACGTACACCCATGCAGCCTTGAGAGGCTGGCCTTCCTCGGGTCCGCAGGCGACGGGCTTCGAGCCCTCCCACGGAGTGAAGTTTGCAGCCCAGTCGGCGCTCGGGGCGGGAGCCGCCGAGTCGACGGGCGCCGCAGTTGTGTCCGCGGTCGCGGTCGTGTCTGCCGTGGCAGTGGTGTCCGCGGTTGCGGTGGTGTCGTCACTGCTCGAACTGTCGTCGTCACCACAGGCAACGAGACCGACACCGAGAGCGACCGTGACTGCCAAGGGCAGCCACTTCTTGCTCAAACGCTTGCTCAAATTTTCCTCCCCGGAAGTAGCGGATGCGTCGATACAGATAGTAGGCGTATCGCGGACTCGGGTTTTTAGCCCGCACCCGGCAGCGACACCGGCTTGCGCGGCGATGGCCTGGTTCGGAACCCGTCGGCGCGACGTAGACTCGGCCTGTCCCGGGAGAGGTGCCAGAGTGGCCGAATGGGGCGCCCTGCTAAGGCGTTGTCCGTGTTAAAGCGGACCGTGGGTTCAAATCCCACCCTCTCCGCCACTTTTCCACACGGAAAACACTGGGTTTTCCTTGTCCCATTGCATTTCTCCCGACCGACGGGTAGACCTTTGGGGTCTTGCGGGCGGAATCTGCAAGGAGCTGGTCATGACCAAACAACCCCCCGTGTTTCGGTTCATCGCCTCGATCGGCCTGGCCCTCGGCATCGCCGTCGGTCCCGGCGTCGGGGTGTCGTCGGCCTCTGCGGCCTGCACCTCTTTTGTTGTCGCACGCGGCGACTCGTGGAGCCTTCTCGCCGATTACGCCGGCGTTGGTCTGTCCGCCCTGTTGAGGGCCAACAACGCCACCGCCGGGACGATCATCCTGCCCGGCCAGAAGTTGTGCGTTCCCAAGGGAGCGTCGTTCAACCGCCCGGGGTTGGGTGCGGCCAAAGAGGCGAAACCCCAGACGCTGGTGATACCGAAAAAAAGGCTGTCCGCTGCCGCATCGGAAGCCATCATTCGTGAAATTTTCCCCGACAAACTCCAACGCAGAGCACTCAAAATCGCCCGCCGCGAAAGTCGCCTGAACCATGTCGCGAACAGCTGGTGTTGCCTTGGCCTTTTCCAGATCTATTTCGAGGCCAACAAGGCATTCCTCGGCACGCTTGGCATCACGAATGCCTCGCAGTTGTTGGACGCCCGAACGAACGCCACTGCTGCTTACGCCATGTATCGCCGCTCCGGCTGGGCTCCGTGGGATCTGCCGCAGTAGGCACTCGCGGCTTTTGCGCATACAATTCGCCCGGCACCAACGCATACCAATACATAGGGTGCATGCGCTCGTAGCTCAATGGATAGAGCATTTGACTACGGATCAAAAGGTTAGGGGTTCGAGTCCCTTCGAGCGCGCCAGTTGAGTGGGCCAATGAACACTGGTGTACGGCTCGCAATGGCCGGTGGCATCGACGGATGCAAACACCCGCCTCAAGTTCCCGGTGGAAAATTGCTCGTCGGGTCACAGCCACCATCATCAGCAGATTTGAATTCAAAACCCCGAACACCCTCACCTCGAATGTCTGTCCCTGACAGTGAAGTGTTGGTTTGTCCGCTCTGTAGGGGCACGTGTTCGTTCGCCTAACATCGCGGAATGTCCCAACGGTATGGCGCTGCGAGTGAGCGCATCGCGGGCTTCGATGGCCTGCGTGCGTTTGCGGTCCTGCTTGTTTTTGTCTCGCACATCTGGCTTGGCGTACCTGAATTGATCAGGTACGGCTGGTACAAGGTGTTCACCCGTGGCGGATTTCTCGGGGTGAACGTCTTTTTCGTGCTGAGTGGCTTTCTCATCGCTTTCCGTCTCTCCCTCATCGACACCGGCAGACTTCGAGCTGGTTTGCGTGGGTACTACGCGAGTCGTGTCATGCGAATCATGCCTTTGGCCCTGCTTTTCCTGGGGCTCCATCTCTTCTACGTGGCGACATGGGGCTTTCCGGCGGAATTTGGACGGAGTGAGGAGATCACAGGAATCCTGTCGACGATCCTTCAGTATTCGAATTTCGCGGTTCTCCAGAACCCGAGTGTCTTGATAGACAACGTCGCAATCTGGTCACTGTCCATCGAGGGCCAGTTCTACGCCTGTGCCCCACTGCTCGTCATTCCGTTGGCGGTCGTGACGCGATCCCGGCGCTGGCTCACGGGCCTCCTCATACCGCTCTTTGTGTTCTTGGTCCTGCGTGCCGCGCGTGTGTACGAGTCAAAGGGATGGTTCGAGGTTTACCTGCGGACCGACACACGAATCATCAGTCTTTTGTTCGGCGTGGCAGGCGCCTTTGTCTGGTTGGGTTGCAGTAATCGATTCCCACGGTTGTTGGCGACCGCATCCGTTGCCGCGGTCATGGTTCAAAGCGTGATAGTGGCTCGTGCCGGTGCAGACGGGTTGTTCATCTGGAAGGGAGGCATGGCGCTCTTCGACCTCGCATCGCTCGTGCTCGTTCTCGCGCTTGCCTACGCATCTTGCCCGTTGGTGCGTCTGCTCGAAACAAGACCAGTGAGATGGTTGGGAAAGATTTCGTACGGCTTGTACTTGTGGCAACTGCCCGTCATTTGGATGTTCAAGCGGCACGGTCTGTCGCTGGATTGGAGGCTGAGACTGCTTCTCGTCCCGACCGTTGTCATTGGCCTGTCAGCGTTGACGTGGCGGTATTTTGAGGAGCCTCTCTTGAGGAGCGCGTTCACCAGACGTCTGCGTGGCGCGAGCCGGGGTACTGCCCTTCAGCACTCTCGTGTCGGTGCCGCGACATCCGGCACCGGCTCTGGTTCCACTGGAGGTGGAACGGACCTGGGTGCTCGCGGTTCCTGACCGGGGGTACCAGCGCTGCCGGTGAGAACTACGATGAGAGTCGCTTTGCGTGTTGTGGGCGCGAAGGAGTGATACTGACGGGCGGGTGAGAGGTGAAGCCAGAACCGTTTGGGACAAGACGGCGGTCGTTGCGGTACCCGGCCGTGTTTGCTACCCGCCCGGATCACAACTGCAACGTGAGACGAATCGGATCCCTTCTGATCGGCATGCTGGTCACTTTGTGCATGGGATCAGTTGCCAAAGCACACGACCCGATCATCCTGACCGATGATCAAACAGTGCCCGAGGCGGGACCCTTTCTTCCCGACGGCACCATTTCGTTCGCGCTCTACGGCTCGTTTGGTGGAGCGGGCGAGACGCGCGGCCTGCGCGCACGATTCGTCGAGGGGGACAGGCTTCATGTGTCCTTGCTGATTCCTGATCTTGCCCCCGAGAATGCGCTGTCGGACAGCGAACTCCCGCGGCTCGAGATCCTAGAACCCAGCGGTGAGGCGACGACTCTCGTCCCGGACCTGCGCCGGAAGTTCGCCGAGCCCTTCACCGGAACGAACTACATCGAACTGATCGACCTCGTCGGTACGGCGAGCGAAGGCATCTACTCGATCACCGTCATTGGTGGCGAAGCAGCACGGTTCACCGTGTCGGTGGGTGACACGGAAACATTCGGGACCCCGGTGGAGGGAGTGACGGATCGAGCCGCGGGCATCAACGGCGTCATGGAGTGGTACGAGGGGGACAATTTGGCCGAAGTCGTCGACACTTCGGAACCCTCTTCGACCACGGGGGAGAGTCAAGGATCAGTCGGTCCGGACCAGGCCTATGCCGTCACCTCGCAACAGACGACAACCGACGAACCTGCGAAATCCGGCCGACAAATCGTCGTTGTCGTGGTTCTTGTCGCCCTGTCATTCGGCGTGTGGCGGATCAGCCGAATCCTTCGAGACCGGAGCAGGAGATCATCGCCGCAGTGATCTTCGCCGCACCTTCGTTGGAGTTGTCACCGGAGTTGAATGCGATGAAGCCGTCGAGGACCGTGCCCTGACCGATGGCATCGAATTCATCGACGAGGCATTCCTTCTTCTCGTCGGTCACCGTGCTCTGGTCTTCCACTTCGGCCGCGACGGAAGGATCACCCAAATCGGGGCTGCCAATGAGTGCCTGTGCGACGGCGTCCTTGGGTCCGTCTGTGCCTTCACCCTTCCCCGAGTCACCGCCGCAGGCCGACGAAGCGATGGACACGACCGCCCCCAGCCCGATCAGGATGTGAGGTGATTCTGGAGTGACCGGGCCTCGGCGAGGAGACCACCGAGCAGGTTGTCGATTTCGGTCGACTCGACCTCCTCGCGGGTGAGGCGAGTGGCCAGCCAGACGGTGGATACCGAGCCGAAATCCTCGGTGGCATAGACGTCGATCTGCAACCGTTCGCCGAGTTGTGCACCGGGGGCCTTGAGAAGTTCGAGGACCGTGTCGACCTCGAGGGCGATGGCGCGGCGAACGTGGACCGCAACTTCGATCACCCACTCACCACATTCCGTCGGCGGCCCGATGAAAATGTCGAACTCCGGCATCCGCACCTCGTAGAGGTCGGGGTCGAGGTTCACCTCGTTGTCGGGGTTGTCTTCGTACAGGGGTTCGCCGCCCTCGAGGAGGAACCAGTCGAGGACTGCGATGGCCATCTCCTTGTGGAGATCATCGCTGCGGTTTTCTATCGCCGCCTCCTTTCGATGCAAATGTACCCAAGGGGTGTGGCAGCGAAGGTCAGGGGAGGCGCGGCCTGACGGCTGCGTGGATGGCGGCTTGCACGTCGTCTTTCGCAAGAGTGCCGTCGATGGTGATCCAGCGTTGTGGGTCAGCGGCGGCCATTTCGGCGAATCCGTCGGCGATTCGGGCGAAGAAGTCGCTCTCCTCGCGCTCGAACCGGTCGAGGTTGCGTTTGGCGAGTCGCCGTTCGGCATTGTCGTGGGGAATCTGTATCCACACGACGATGTCGGGGAGCGTTTGCTTGAGGGCCCACTCGCTGATGCCCCGGATGGTGTCGACACCAAGACCACGTCCGTATCCCTGGTAGGCGAGTGTCGAATAGACACTGCGGTCACTCACGACGTGTCGTCCGCTGCTGAGCGCGGGTTCGATGACCTCGCTCATGTGCTGTGCGCGGTCGGCCGTCATGAGGAAGAACTCGGTGCGAGGGTCGATGTCCGTGTTGTCAGGGTCGGTGAGGATTGCGCGCAACATTGCTCCGATACGCGTGCCGCCCGGTTCACGTGTCGCAACTGCGCCGAGGGTTTCGGCGAGGCGCTTGGCGTGCGTGCTCTTTCCACACCCCTCGAGTCCTTCGAACGCGATGTATCTGCCGCGGGCCATCAGCTGTCAGTCTTGTCGGCTTTCTTCTTTGCCGTCGTCTTTTTCGGTGCGACCTTCTTTGCCGGGGCCTTCCTCACAGCACCCTTGCTCGTCGTCGTCTTTTTCGGTGTCGCGGCGCGGGCCCCCCGCTTCTTGGGGGCACCGCCGTTCTCGGCGATGTACTCGCGGCGCAGTTGCAGCAGTTCGTAGGCGCGTTCGGGGGTCATGTCGGCGAGGATGTCGCCGCGTTTGAGACCGGCATTGGTTTCGCCGTCGGTGACGTAATCACCGAAGCGTCCCTCCTTGGCCACGACGGGCTTGCCACTGACGGGGTCGTTGCCGAATTCCTTGAGCGGTGGCTTGGCTGCGGCGCGACCCCGGCCGAAGGTGCGGGGCTGGGCGAGAAGCGCAAGCGCCTCGTCGAGAGAGATGGTGAGCAACTGTTCTTCACTCGAAATCGTGCGGCTGTCCTTGCCCTTGGAGATGTAGGGGCCGAAACGGCCGTTCTGTGCGGTGATCGGTTCACCATCGGCGGGGTCGTTGCCGAGCGTGCGGGGCAGCGACAGGAGGTCTTCTGCATCCTTCATCGAGAAGCGGTCGATGTTCATGGTGGCAAAGAGTGAGACCATCTTCGGCTTGTCCATGCCGGGTGGTGGGTTCTCGGGTGTGCCCCACTGCACGTATGCGCCGTAGCGGCCCGACTTGACGAACACGTCCAGGCCATCTTTCTGGCCGATCGGCTCGTCGCCCTTCGGCGCGGCAAGCAACCGCACCGCGACGTCGAGGCTGAGGTCTTCGGGTGTGAGGGTTTCGGGAACGCCCACGGTGTTCTCACCACAGCGCACGTAGGGACCGTATTTGCCGGGCTTCACGACGACATCGTGACCCGAGTCGGGGTGCTTCCCGAGGGGGAAGGTGTTGATTTCAGCCGCGTCGATTTCGTCGAGGTTGTCGGCGACGATTTTCTTCAGGCCCGGGTCACCGTCGAGGTTGGCGGGGTCGCCGAAATAGAAGTGGTGCAGCCAGTCGTTCTTCTCGCGTTCGCCCCGGGCGATCGCGTCGAGGTCCTCCTCGACCGATGCGGTGAACTTGTAGTCGATGAGTTTCGTGAAATGGTTCTCGAGCAGACGAATGACCGAGAACGCCGTCCACGTTGGCACGAGGGCGGTGCCTTTCTTGTGCACGTAATCGCCACGGTCGACCATCGTGGAGATGATCGACGCCCAGGTCGAGGGCCGGCCGATGCCCTCTTCCTCCAGCCGTTTGACGAGGCTCGCCTCCGTGTAGCGCGCAGGCGGAGTCGTGGCGTGCGGGTTGTTCACCCATTCGCCAACGGGAACGGTGTCGCCCTTGGTGAGCGGCGGGAGCAGGACCGAATCACCGGATTCCTCTGCATCATCGGTGTCCTCGTCGGGCAGGTCTTCGTAGGCCTGGCGGTGACCCTTCTTGGTGATCGTGGTACCACTCGCCGAGAACTCACAGGCGGTTGGTCCCGCGGGTGCCTCCAACTTCACGCTGACCGTGATGCCCGTGGCGTCGGCCATCTGCGACGCGAGGGTGCGCTGCCAGATGAGGCGATAGAGGGCGACTTCCTGTTTGGATTTCAGTTGGCCTTCGACCTGTTCGGGTGCGCGCAGCGGCAACGTCGGCCGGATGGCTTCGTGTGCTTCCTGGGCATTCTTCACCTTGGAGGAAAACATGCGCGGTTGTGGCGAGAGCATGTCATCGCCGTAGATCCTGCGGATCGTGTCGCGCACTGCACCCATGGCTTCGGCAGCGAGGACGACGGAATCGGTCCGCATGTATGTGATGAAGCCGTTCTCGTAGAGACTTTGGGCGAGGCTCATCACTTGGCGACCCGACAATCGCAGTTTCCTTCCGGCTTCCTGCTGCAGGGTGCTCGTCATGAACGGTGCCTTTGGCGAAGAGCGATAGGGCTTGTCCTCGACGCTGACAACCGTCAGTGACCGGCCCGTGAGTGCAATGACGAGTTCGTTGGCACGGGCTTCGGTGACCACGACGACGTTTGCAGCCGGGTTGCCCTGCTGGTCGAAATCCTTGCCGGTGGCGACCCGCGTCCCGTCGAGTGCGGTGAGGCGCGCCGAGAACGATGGTGTCGAGGCGGTCTTCGCATCGATGTCGAAGTATGCGGCCGAACGAAAGGCGATTCGCTCGCGCTCGCGTTCGACGATGAGGCGCAATGCGGGGCTCTGCACGCGACCCGCCGAGAGGCCCCGGTTGACACGGCGCCACAGGACGGGCGAGACCTCGTAGCCGTAGAGGCGGTCGAGTACGCGACGTGCTTCGGCGGCGTCGACCAACTTGTTGTCGATGGTGCGTGGATTGGCGACGGCTTCGGCAATCGCCGACTTTGTGATCTCGTGGAACACCATGCGGTGCACATCGACCTTGGGATTGAGGTACTCGAACAGGTGGGCTGAAATAGCCTCGCCCTCGCGGTCTTCGTCGGTTGCCAGGTAGACGACGCTGGCGTTCTTCAGGTCGGCACGCAGGTCCCTGATGATCTGGCGACCGCGTTCGGTCAGCTCGTAGGCGGCCTTGAAATCGTTGTCGACATCGACTGCAAGACCCTTGCTGGGAAGGTCGGCGATGTGGCCCACTGAGGCACGCACGATGAACTCACTGCCGAGAAACTGCGAGATGGTTTTCGCCTTGGCGGGGGATTCGACGATGACGAGGGGCTTGCTCATGCGCTTTATGGGCTAGGCGAAACGAATCGCAATTGTCAAGCAATGAGGCTCGAACACTTGCCGCATTTGGCTTTGGTTTAGTTCGACCGGGCCGAGACGGCTTCGGAGTCGGTGATTTCGGCGACGGTGAGGTGGTGTCCCTCGACGTCGATCTTGGGTAGCGCGCGGTCGAGCCACTTCGGGATCCACCAGTTGCGATCGCCGAGGAGTTCCATCGTTGCCGGGACGAGAACCATGCGCACGATCGTCGCGTCGATGAACACCGCGAATGCCATGCCGAGGCCGAACAGCTTCAGTTGGCGGTCGTCACCGAGAACGAATGCCGCAAAAACACAGACCATGATGAGGGCGGCGGCGGTGATGACGCGTGCGGTGGCCGCAAGGCCGTCGGCGACGGCGCGGGCATTGTCTTTCGTGCGGTCGTACTCCTCTTTGATGCGCGAGAGAAGAAATACCTCGTAGTCCATCGAGAGTCCGAAAACGATGGCGAAGAGCATCATCGGCGCCCACGATTCGATGGGGCCCGCCTTGCCCACCCCGATCAAATCCTTGCCCCATCCCCACTGGAAGATGGCCACGATGAGGCCGTAGGCGGCGCCGATCGACAGCAGGTTCATGATCACTGCCTTGAGAGGCACGAGCAGGCTGCGGAAGACGGCCATCAAGAGGATGAAAGAGAGAATGAGGACCGCAGCGATCAACCACGGCAGGCGACCGCCGAGGTAGTCGGCAAAGTCGACGCTTGCGGCGGTGAAGCCACCCACCTTTGCGACGACGCCCGTTGCGGGAATGACGCTCTCGCGCAGGGTGTGAACAAGTTCGGTGGTGGCTTCCTCCTGGGGAGCGCTCTTGGGGTACACGATCCCGAGGGCAACCGGTTCACCGTTCACCCGGGCGTCCCGACCGAGCGGACTCGGCACTGCAAAGGCCACGTTCTCCGCCTTCGACAGCGTTCCGAGGAATGCGTTGAACTGATCGGGCGATGCGGCGATGTCACCCTGGACGGTGACGAACAGCGGGCCATTGACGCCGGGACCGAAGCCCTCGGCGAGCAGGTCGTAGGCCTTGCGCACCGTCGTGCGCTCGGGCTGGTTGCCGGTGTCGCCGAAGCCCAGACGGATGTCGAAGAGCGGAACCGCCAGGAGAACGAGCACGGCCGAGGACGCGACGAGCGAGAACCACGGCCGGCGTTGTACCACGCGACTCCAGCGGTACCAGAAGGTGAGCTCGCGGGCCTTCGGCGTGCGCACGGCGAGTGGCCGGCGCAGAGGCTTGACCAAGAAACTCACGGCAACGACCGCACCCGAGGCGAGCACACCCGCGAAGAACACACCCAGTGAGTGCGTGAAAATCGCCGCAAGGGACATCACGATGAAGAGTGCAAGCGACACGACAGCCGCGCGCGAGGTGGTATCGATGCGGTGTTTCACCATGCCGAGGAGGGCGGGAAGCAGCGTGATCGACGCGATCATCATCACGAGGACGCCGATCGCGGCGCCAGTGGCGAGGCCACGGACGAAGGAAAGACCCATCAAGTAGAGGCCGAGCAGCGAGATGATGACGGTGATGCCGGCGAAAATCACCGCGCGACCACTGGTGTCGATGGCGTCGACGATGGCATCCTCCACCTCGAGGCCCTCGTGGAGTCCTTCGCGGTAGCGGGTGACGATGAACAGCGCGTAGTCGATGCCGACACCGAGGCCGACCATGGCAACCATCGACGTGGTGAAGTCGGGCATCGAGACCACGTGGCTGAGCAGCGTGACGACTCCCGAGGCGAGGCCGAGACCGAGAAGCGCAGTCCCGATCGGCAGGCCCATGGCGAGGATCGAGCCGAAAGCAAGCACGAGGATCACCATCGCTGCGAGAAGACCGAGTGCCTCGCTCTCGGGCATCTCGAACTTGGCGAATGCCTCACCGCCGTATTCGATCTGCAAACCCGGAACCCGGTACTTGTCGCCGATACCTTTGATGACATCGGCGACCTTCATCATGTCGGTCTGGCTACGGTTGGTGATTTCGAGGCGCGCGAATCCGATGAAGCCCGACTGCGCGATCTGTTGCGGGTTGGCGTACGGGCTGACGACATTGACACCCTCGACCGTGTCGACTTCGGCGATGAGGTCCTCGATTGACGTGCGGTAGTCGGTGTCGGTGAGGGCACGTTCGCTCTTGAGCACGATCTGAGCCGAGAAACCCGCGGCCGTGGGGTTCACAGCCTCGAGAAGTTCCTGAACTTCACGTGATTCTGATTCGGGGAGAACGAAGTCGGTGCGGAAATTGCCGCCTGCGGCCCCGGTGAGTGCACCCACGACGAGGAAAAGAGGAATCCAAAGACCAAAGACGACGAACCTGCGACGGCGAACGCAGAATCGGGCAAGGGTGGAGAGCATGACGACCTTTCGGGGGTTTGGCCAGCCGACAGGCTAGGGCAGTCGGCGTTAGCGTTCGTGAGGGTGAGCGCAGAAATTTCCTATCCATGGCGGGTTCGTCGCCTCGACCGGGGCTGGAGCGCGCTCATTGACTCGACGGGCAACGAAACACGGGTCCGCAACATCGGCGCAGAAGTGGCGGTGGGCGACTACGTGACTGTCGACACAGAGATTGCAAGGGTCGAGCAGGTGGGGCCACGCACGTCTGCACTCGTGCGCCGCGCGTCCTTCGAGGGCGCACGAGCGGTTCCCCACGTCGTTGCCGCGAACCTCGACGTCGTCTTTCTTCTTCACGCTGCGCCATCGGGAGTCAATCCGCGCCGACTCGAGCGCGAACTTGTTCTTGCCTTCGACAGTGGTGCTCAACCCGTGGTGTTGTTGACGAAGTCCGATGCGGTCGATGACACGCAGATCGACCGGGCGATCTCGGTTGTCACATCGGTCGCCCCTGACGTCGCGGTGCACGCCGTCAGTGCAAGGAACAGGGCGAGTCTCGGAGTGCTGTCGCAGTATCTCACCGGAACGATCGCCTTGCTCGGTGCGAGCGGTGTCGGCAAGTCGACGTTGGTGAACGCCCTTGTCGGCAGCGACGTGCAACGCACGGGGGAAGTGCGTGAGGGTGACCAGCGTGGTCGGCACACCACGGTCGCCGCGGAACTCGTTGCCTTGCCGAGCGGAGGCTGGTTGATCGATACACCGGGTCTGCGTGCGGTCACTCTGTGGACGAGCGGCCACGGCATCGAGCGCGCATTCTCCGACATATTTGCGTTGTCGGAGAACTGTCGTTTCCGTGACTGCAAACACGAGGAAGAGCCCGACTGTGCGGTGCGGGCCGCGATCGAGAGTGGCGGTTTGTCGCCGGTTCGACTGCGTGCCATGGAACGCCTCGTCGCAGAGGAGGCCGCGGTCGAAGACGAACAACGCGAGCGCGAGCGCACCGAGGACCGGCGCGGTTTCCGCAGGCGGCGTCCCGAGACCGACCGGAACTAGCGTGTCGGCGATGTCGCCAACGCTCGTCGTTCTTGCCGCAGGGCTGGGTTCGCGGTACGGCGGACTCAAGCAGATCGATCCGATGGGCCCGGCCGGTGAGACGATTCTCGACTACTCGGTCTACGACGCGGTGCGTGCCGGCTTCGGCCGTGTCGTGTTCATCATCCGCCCCGACTTCGAAGACGCCTTCCGTTCGGGGGTCGCTGCGCGATTCAGCGATCGTGTCGAAGTCGACTTTTCCTTCCAGACGCTCGATCGTCTACCAAGGGGCTTTTCGGTGCCCGCCGGCCGCGAGAAGCCGTGGGGTACGACACACGCAATTCTTTGTGCCCGCGAACAGATTCAGGGCAACTTTGCCGTCATCAATGCCGACGACTTCTACGGTCGCGATTCGTATTCGGTTCTGTCGAAGTATCTGCGGGAGGCCGATCCACTTTCGACCGACTTCGCCATGGTTGGTTTCACCCTGCGCAACACGTTGTCCGACCACGGCAGCGTGGCACGCGGCGTTTGTGTCGCAGATGCAGAGGGGTTTCTCACGTCCATCGACGAGATGACGGGGATCCACCGTGACGGCGTTGGCGCCCGCAACACCCGCGAGGACGGAACGGTCGTTCGATTGACGGGGGACGAGCCCGTGTCGATGAACACCTGGGGCTTCACCCCGCGTCTCTTCGACCATCTCGACCGGGTCTTCGGTGACTTTCTTGCAGTGTCGGGGAACGAACTGGCGAGCGAGTGCTTCATCCCATTGACGATCGGCCAACTAGTCGACGAACGACGAGCGACTTGCCGTGTGTTGCGCACCGATTCCTCGTGGTTCGGCGTGACGTACCGCGAGGACAAGGAACTCGTACAGGCATCGATCGCCAGCCTCATCACCCGTGGTGACTATCCGGCAAACCTCTGGGCAAAATAGGCCGCGCCGTTGACCTGACGGGTGCATCGTTCACCGACCCGAGGGGCGCACCACACCGGCGGCCTGGTCAGAAACTCGTCCCGATCGACCCACGCGTTGTCACGATCGAGCCCGATCTGTGGCTGTTCGACGACGTGTGCCAGCAGAGCGCGTGCCCGGGACTCTCCCCCGATCCTCGCCAACCGACCTGCAACAGGATCAGAGGCGACCCTCGCGCAACAATCCCTTCACCTCGCGCGCCCGGACGCGAACTTCTGCGATGTCGGCGAGTTTCTGCGCGGAACGCACCTGTGTGGCGATGCGTGGGTTGCGGCCGAACGTGGCCGCATGCCTGTCGAGGAAGTCCCAATAGAGAGTGGTGAAAGGACATGCATCGTCACCGGTGCGCTTCTTGCGGTCGTAGCGGCAGCCCTTGCAGTAGTCGCTCATCTTGTCGATGTAGGCGCCGCCCGACGCATAGGGCTTGGTTGCCATCCGTCCACCATCGGCAAAGAGGGCCATCCCGACGACGTTGGGAACCATCACCCATTCGGCGGCGTCTATGAAGACCCGCGACATCCAGTCGGTGAACTGTCGCGGTTCGACACCTGCGGTGAGTGCAAGGTTGCCGAGAATCATGAGTCGCTGAATGTGGTGTGCCCACGAACGCTCGTTGATCCCCTCGACGACCTTGCCCACGCAATTCATCGATGTTTCCCCCGTTGCGAATGCGGGAGGCAGGTCGAGGTCGGCCCCGAGGGCGTTTTCGTCGCGATACGCGGGCATCCACATCCAGTAGAGACCCCACACGTATTCACGCCATCCGATGATCTGGCGTATGAACCCCTCGACCGAGGCGATGTCGGCCCGACCCTCTCGGTAGGCGCGTTCAGCGGCACGAACCACTTCGTCAGCCATCAACAAACCGTTGTTCAGATACGGCGACAGCAACGAATGGGCAAGGTGCCAGTTGTCGGCAAGCATCGCATCTTCGTGCGGGCCGAATTGCGGCAGAAGGCTGTCGATGAAGTGGGCGAGACGCTTCAACGCACCTTCGCGAGAGGTTGCCCACCAACCCACCGGCAACGAGCCCCGACCTGCGTGGACCGCGGTGTCGTCGATGACCTGTCGGTCGAGGTCGTCGAGGTCGTCGATGAGCGGTGATGACCAGCGGTCGTGGCCGTCGCGGGGCGGCGGTTCGCGGTTCTCATCGTCGAAGTTCCATCGTCCACCCGCGGGTTCGTCGCCATCCATCAACACACCGAGCATCGTGCGTTGGTGCCGGTAGAAGTCCTCGAGCTTGAACGTCTTGTAGCCCTTCGCGCGACGGGCATCGACCCAGTCGGCAAACCCGACGTGATGAAGGAGGAACTGATTGGAGGCAACTGTTGCGACCCCGAGATCGGCGAGAAGCTCGCGTGCACCGAAGCTGTTGGGTTCGGTTGCAATGATTTCCGTCCCTGGGTGGGCCCTGCGGTATTCGGTGATCGCGGTACGAAAGGAGGACGACTTCTCGTAGTCGACGGTGAAGCCCTCATGCCGCAGTTCCTCGGCAAAGTGTCGCATCGACGAGACGTAGAAGTGCAGTCGCTGCGGATGCCACTCCCGGGCAGCGAGCTTCTCCGTGGATTCGATGAAAAGAACACGGTCGATACCGCTTCGTGCCGAAGACAGCGCACCGATGGCACGGTTGAGCTGATCTCCGAACACGAGAATCGCGCGGGATGACGTCATCGGACGAGCCGTTCGGCATCAACCAGCGACGAGACGATGTCGACCGCCTTGTCGAATCGCGTGTCGACGAGACGGTCACGCACCCGCGGCATGGATGCGACGACCGCAACGCCACGCCGAGCGGCGCGCGTGCGCGCAGCGAAGCCCATCAGGGTGCCCAGCCCCGCATCGTCGATGACGTCGATGGCATCTAAGTCGAGCAGCACGAACTTCGCCTCCGTTCTGCTGGATTCGCGGTTCAGTGAATCGGTGAGTCGCGGCAGTGAAGAAAGGGTGATTTCGCCTTCGATACGCAGGACGAGAACTTGCTTGCCGTCACGGCTCTCGTGCAGGAAACTGTTCACCGACAACATTCGCTGGGAACGCTACTGGCGGCTCAAGAGCCATGCTCACCCGTGCGCTCAAGGTGACCGTGCGTCTCAGGAAGTCGAAGCCGGCGAGTGTGAGCCGTGTGCGACGCTTGACCACGACGGTGACGGCACCGTCGGCGAGGCTGATGGTGGTGTCACCGGATCGGCGTCGTTCGGCCTCGGCGAAGGGGTCGGTTGCAAGCGCAACGTCACGTGTGGTCTCACGCGCCAATTGCCACAGGGCCAGTTGGTCACGCGCAACCACGCTGAACTGAACGACGACGACCGCAAAGATGGTGAGTAGCGGCAGTACCAGTGCGAGTTCGACCGCCGCCTGACCGGTCGCATCCCTACCGCTACGGCGCGACCGAGGTTTGCGTGGTCTTGTTGAGAACACCGTCGAAGACCGAGTCGAACAGATCACCGATGCGACCCGCACCGCCGCCTGCGGTCGCCCACGTGATGACGAGCACCGCGATGACCGCTGCCGCAAGGAGAATGAGGGCGTACTCCGTCGTTGCCTGGCCGTCGTCGTCGCAGGTGGTGAGGTGATGGATGGATTGTCGGATGCGGGAGCGAAAACCGATCGTTCTTTTCTTCATGTGCGGAAGCCTTTCGTCGTCATCGGGTTGGCGGGCCGAGGGTCAGCGATGAAAGCGCCCCGATGAGGATGGGCACGACGGTGAGGGCGACGAAGGAGGGAAGGACGCATGCGACGAGTGGAAAGGCGAGCTTGATCGGCAACTTGGCCGCGTCGATCTGGGCCTGACGCCGACGTTCGGCGTGCGCTTCTCCGGCGAGCCTGTCGAGAACCGGGGCGATCGGCAGGCCGTCACGTTCGGCAGCGGCGAGGGTGCTTGCAATTCCGACGGCCGCCGAACCAAAGGTGGTGATGAGTTCCCCGGTGGCATCGGCGAGACGCTCGCCGCGTTCACACCGCTGCACCACTCGCCCGGCAACCCGCCCGACGTCTCCGTCGCCCCACCGCGCTATGCACTCGAACGCCTGGTGTGCCGTGCGGCCGCTCCTCAGCAAGACCACCAACAAGTCGACGAACTCGACGAGGGACGCCGACGCGTGGTTGCGTTGTCGCAGGGGTGTTGGCGACAGGTTTCGGATCAGCTGAACGAGCATGCGATCCTCCTCATCCATCTGCGCCCGACGATGTTGAGTGCGACGCCCACGACCACGCAGACGAAACCGGCGGTACCGCCGAAATACGCCGAGCGAATCGAGCCGTTGGTGGCGACCATCAAGATGCCGAAAACGACGGGCATCCACGACAGGATCCGGGCGGCGAACACGGCTTGTGCCGCAAACATCCGTCGTTCCGAGGCAACGGCATGGCGCTCACGCAACACCCACGCGGCTCGTTGCAGGGCGAACGACGTGCCGGGACCACCCGCACCGGCCGCAACGAGTGAACGCACGAGGAATGCGTCATCGGCCCGACGACGCGCTGCGTCGGCGAGAACCTCTTCGTCGTCGAGGGAGGCACCGGTGCGGCAGTAAAGCAGAATCACGCGCAAGGTCTCCGACAACGAAGGATCGCATTGAGTGGATGCCGACACGATGGCACCACGCAGCGAGGACCCGAGTTGCACGTGTCGATCGACGACGTCGAGAAAACCCGCCGCGACCAGGGCGGGCTCGACGGAGTCCTTGCGGCGGAGGCGAGCGGTGAGCGTGGGCCTGGGCGTCCCGGCCGTTGTGAGGCGCCTCAGTGCGACGATACGGACGACGAAAAGGGGGACTGGAATCCGGACAACTTCCATGGTCGTTAGTCGTCGAGCAGTGGGGAGGTGATGAAACCTCCGTCGGATCCGAGTGTCTCGTCGACCCGCACGATGTCGGCGATGCGTCGCGCGCCGTCGGGCGTGCGTTCGACGTACACGACGATGTCGATGGCCGATGCGAGGTACGACCGAACGGCAGAAAGCGGCCAGTTGGCGATCGCCCGCAACACCATCGACTCGATGCGGTGCAGGGTGTCGACGGCGGAGTTGGCGTGACACGTGGCCAGTGAGCCCGAATGTCCGGTGTTCATGGCCTGCAACATGTCGAAGGCCTCACCGCCACGCACTTCGCCGACAATGAGTCGATCGGGGCGCAGACGCAGTGCGTGGCGCACCAGGTCACAGAGCTCTATTGCAGCCACGCCCTCGGTGGATGCCGGACGTGTTTCCAGGTACACGGTGTGGGGATGTCGTATGCGCAACTCGTTGGTGTCCTCCAGCACGATGATCCGCTCGGATGACGGCAGAAGTTCGGCCATTGCGCCGAGGAGCGTGGTCTTGCCCGTCGACGTGCCGCCGGCGACGACGATGTTGAGTCGACGATGCAGCGCGGACTCGACGAGGTCGGCGGTACGCGCGTCGGTGAACGATGCAAGCGTGTGAGCCCCACGGGCAAAGCGGCGAATTGCGAGGTTCAGGCCGTGCGGGCTGACCGGGGGAATTGCCGCGCACAACCGCGATCCGTCGCCCAGACGTGCGTCGACAACCGGTGAGGATAAATCGACACGGCGTCCGAGTGGTGCCAAGAGACGTTCGATGAGCGCGGCTGCTTCGCCCGCACCGATGTCGTCGAGTCGGGAGAGACCCGCGGTGCGTTCGACCCACACCTCGGTGTCGTTATTGACCACGATTTCCCGGATGTCGGGATCGTGGAGCAGTGCGATGAGTTCCGTTGCCATGACGTCGTCACACCTTTCTGGTCACTTCGCGGTGTGTTCGGCAATGAGACCGGCCAGGGCCTCATCGAGTGCGCGGGGAACGCGGTGCGAAAGAAGGCCCGCATCAACCGCCCTGCTGATCGTGGTCTCGAAGGGCACGTCGGCACACACCGGGGTTTGCAATACCGAAGCGACGTCGCTTCGGGTGAGTGCGCGGCCCGGTTCGTTCACGAGAATGCAGCCGTCCACGCCCACCTCACCCTGATGGATCCTGTGTGTTGCACGTCGCAGGGCGAGATAACACGGCCGTGTGACGAGGTACGACGCCGAAGCTGCGTCGAGGAGTGCCTTGCCCGGTATGAGCGTGCCGACGTCGACGACAACCGGTCCGCGGAGTGACTGCAGTTCGGTGGCAAGCGACAGCCACTGCGTTTGTGTTGCATCAGGTGTCATGCATCGGGGAAGCAGACGCAGTGCCGAGTTGACCTCGGCAACCGCGGCGCCATCGGGCTCGGCGATACCCAGGGCAGCGGGAAGGTCTCCCAGGAGATCCACCACGTATCCGCCCCCACGGTGGCGCGCGGCGAGCAACAACCCCAGAGCACCAGCCGTCACGGTGGTCCCGCTTCCGCCTTTCGCCGACCGGCAAAGAATGATCATTTCGCGCCCTTTCGCTGGGTCGTGTTCTGTTGTCGTCATGTGTGCACACGAGGGGTCATTCACGACGGGTTGATTGCGAAGTTCTTGGGCTACGGTTTCGGCGTCATGGAGGTGTCCGTGCGCCTGGTGGGCTCCGCCGCCTTCAAAGCGGTTGGGACGAGCGAACCTCGTCCGGCGGGTTCGATTCCCGTCCACCTCCGCCAATTCGTATCGCGCCGCGTGCAGGCGCTCGTCGCCTGCACGCTCGGGTTTCTCATCCTGGCGCCGCCCGCCGGGGTCTTCGCCGACGCTGCCAGGCCGGGAAACACCGAAAGCGTCGTCGAGTCGGTCGAGCCGTCGAGTGATGTGGTTCGTGTCGACATCGTCGGTGGCGATGCGTTCGTGCGCGTGCGCGTGGGGCGCGGTCACACCTTGGAAATGTCCGGCTACTACGACGAGCCGTTCGTTCGGATTGCCGATGACGGAACGGTCGTGGTCAACGAATCATCCGATACCTTTCGTACCAGCAAGTCGCGCTACGGATCTGGTACGAAACCGGACGGCAGCGCCTCGAAAACCAACGACGAGTCATGGGTCGTCGCGGCGAGGAACGGCACGTACTTGTGGCACGACCACCGCGTGCATTGGATGAGTCCCGCCGCACCGCAGCCGATCGACGACCGCGGCCTCGTGCAGCGGTGGACGATTCCGATGACGATCGACGGTCGGGCAACGCTCGTCTCGGGGAGTCTCTATCAACGCGATGCACCTGGTTCATGGTGGTGGCTGCTTGCCGTTCCGGCGGTCACGGTGGGCTTCGTGTTGTCACGTCGTGCTGCGCCGGGCACATTCGCCGGTGCAGGCGCGCTTTTCGCAGTCAACGGCGCCTTCATGTATTGGGGGCTGCCGTCCGAGGCGCGCACTGCACCGGGAATGCTTGCCCTCGGTCTGCTCGTCGTGATCGTCTCGGTGGTAGCGGTCATTCTGCGGCAACACCGCGAGATCGTCGACGCGCTCGTGACGTCTGCGGCCGTTGCACTCTTGGTGGCCGTTGTCATCGACCGAGGAACCGTGACGAACAGGTTCGTTCCGGGACTCGGCGATTGCGTCGTTGTGCGACTCGTAGTGCCGATCGTCGCGGGCTTGGCGCTCGGCACGGGCGCCCGCGCACTCAGGAGACTGTTTGCAAAGCCGGTGTCGATCGCGTCGGTGTGACGCGGTCGAATCAGACGGCGAGGAGGTCTCGCGCGCCGGTGTCGCTGGAGGGGTGACGCAACTTGCTCATCGCGCGCGCTTCGATTTGACGGATGCGCTCACGCGTGAGGTTGAAATGCTCGCCGACTTCCTCGAGCGTGCGGGGTTCGCCGCGGTCGAGGCCGAAGCGCAGTTTGAGAATTTCGCGCTCGCGTTCGTCGAGCGGTGCCAACAGACGCTGGATTTCCTCGGGTAGCAACGCGGTGGCCGCCACCTCGAAAGGTGACTCGGCCGAGCGGTCCTCGACGACGTCGCCGAGTTCGGCATCGCCGTCCTCGCGCAGCGGTTCCGACAACGACAGTGGCTCGGCAGCAAAGCGCAACGCCTCGGTGACCTTGTCTTCGGGCATCTCGACTTCCTTGGCCAGTTCGGCCAGTGTGGCCGGACGGCCGTACTTCAATTCGAGACGCGAGCGGGCCTTTTGCAAACGGGCGAGCGTGTCGCCGGCGTGAACCGGCAGGCGAATCGTGCGACCCGTGTTGGCGATGCCGCGGGTGATCGCCTGGCGGATCCACCACGTTGCATAGGTCGAGAACTTGAAGCCCTTGCGCCAGTCGAACTTCTCGACGGCGTGCATCAGGCCGAGGTTGCCCTCTTGGATCAGGTCGAGGAGCGGCAGACCCGATGCCTGGTACTTCTTGGCGATCGACACGACGAGACGCAGGTTCGACTGCACGAATGCGCGCTCGGCAGTTTCGCCCTCCTTGGCGGTGCGGCGAAGTTCACGCTTCCTGGTCGGCGTCAACGACTTGTCGTTGGTGCCCAGTTCAAGCTGAGCTTCCTTGCCGGCTTCGATCGCCTTGGCCAGACGAACCTCGTCGTCTTTGGTGAGCAGTGCGTATTGGCCGATGTCGGTGAGATAGAGCCTGACGAGGTCTTCCTCGTCACGATCGACCCGGTCCTTCGCCATACGCGGGTTACGATACCGACGCACCCCACCGCCACAACCGACGCCGGGGCATTTATTTTGCCCACAGATTCGCTAGATTGGGGCTATGTCAAACCCCCTGTTGAACAACAAGGTGCTCGAAAAAAACGCCCCGCAAGGCCCGGGTTGGGCCGCCGCCGAAGCCGACGCCGGCAAGCCGGGACACTCCGTTGGAAACACGGGGACATGGGCGCCGCCTGCCACCGACGGCCCGGTCAGCCCCTGGGTGGGCGCCGCCCGGATGACGGCAAGTGGTGCGGTCAGCGCAACTCTCGTGCTGATGGTGCTGCTCCTCGGAGCAGCGGTTTTTGGCTGGTCGACGGTCAGTGAACCCGCACCCGGCCAAGTCGTGTTCCCAGGATGGGTCATTGCCGCGGTGCTCGTCGCAGTCGTCTGTGCGATCGTCTCGATGTTCAAACCGAACCTCGCACGGTTCCTCGCACCCGTTTACGCACTTGTCGAAGGTGCAGCCATCGGTGCGATCTCGCACGCCTACAACATCGAATACGACGGCATCGTTCTGCAGGCTGTTGGTGCGACTGCGGGTGTTTTCGTCATGATGCTGGTGCTCTACCGCAGCGGCATCATCCGAGTCAACGACAAGTTCCGCCGCACGGTCATTGGGGCAACGCTCGGTCTGATGGTTTTCTACGGCATCGCACTGCTGTTCCGCCTCTTCGGCGCCGAGGTGTCGTTCCTCTCGAATGGCAGCCTGCTCGGCATCGGCATCAGCCTGTTTGCGGCCGGACTCGCGGCGATGAACCTTGCTCTCGACTTCGATTTCATCGAACAGGGTGAACGCAACGGTCTTCCCAAGCACATGGAGTGGTACGCCGGGCTCGGCATTCTCGTCACCCTCGTGTGGCTCTACCTCGAACTGTTGCGCCTCTTGGGCAACCTTCGCGAACGGAACTGAATCGCAACTAGTTGGCGCGACGCGCCGTCGGGCGTTGTGTGAGAACTTGGTCGGGAATCGGCTGGCCGGACACTTCGTCCGTCCAATAAGTCCCCGCCTCCAAGCGTGCGAGCGCGGTTTCCACGTCGGCGAGATCTTGTTCGACCTGGTCGAGGTTCGGTACCGCTGACTCGGGATTGGTCACGTCGACAGCATAGGCAGATAGCGTCTCGCGCATGCCCATACCCTTCCCGCCCTTCGATGGATCCGCACCCAAGCAACAGCAGTTCTCCGAGTACCCCGAAATGGGCATCGACCCGGCCAAGCGCTACACCGCGACGATGGACACCTCGATGGGATCGATGGTCATCGCCCTCGACGCGATTCGGGCACCAAAGACCGTCAACAGTTTCGTGTTCCTCGCATTGAACCACTACTTCGACGGCATCATCTTCCACCGCATCATCAACGGCTTCGTGTGCCAGGGTGGGGATCCCACCGGCACCGGCCGCGGTGGGCCGGGCTACCGCTTCGATGATGAGTTACCGAAGGCCGGCGAATACAAGGTTGGTTCGTTCGCCATGGCCAACGCCGGCCCGAACACGAATGGTTCGCAGTTCTTCATCATCTCCGGGCCCGACGGCTGCCGCCTTCCCCCCGCCTATGCGCTGTTCGGCCAGGTTGTGAAAGGCCTCGAAGTCGTCGAGGCGATGCAAAGCGTGCCGACCGCCGCTGGTGACCGCCCGAAGACCGACGTCGTCATCAACTCGGTCACCATCACCGTCGCCGACTGACGAAGGATGGTGTGGTCCCGGTCGGGCAGCGGGTTTCGCTCGCACGGGAACTTCGACGGTCGGTAGCGTGATGTCCATGTCGCCGCTGATCGCAGTCGCCGGGCGCACCGCCGTGGCGGGTCGAGTGTCGCGCGACGCAGTCGCCTTTGCCGGCCGTCGCTACATGGAGTCGGTCTTGCGCGGTGGCGGTGAACCCGTGGTGGTGACACCGCAGCACATCACGCACGATGTCGCACTCGATCTCGCCTCTCGCTTCGACGGCCTCTTGTTGATGGGTGGACCCGACGTCGACCCCGAGTTGTACGGCCAGGAACCGCATCCCACCACGTACGGAGTCGATCGTTTCCAGGATGATTTCGAGATCGGACTCCTGCGCGCCGTGCTCGAGGTCGGCATGCCGGTGCTCGCGGTGTGCCGTGGCATTCAACTCGTCAACGTCGCGATGGGTGGAACCCTCATCCAGCACATCGACGAGTCGGGTGGTCCACAGCACCGTCCATCTGCCTTTCCTGCGGGTGCCGAGTTCGCCATGCACGACGTGAACGTTCGCGAAGGCTCGAAAATGCACAAGGCACTCGGCACGACAACGATCACGGGTGCTTCGTTCCATCACCAAGGCCTGGACACACTCGGTGACGGTCTGGTTGCCGTCGGCTGGTCCTCGGATGGTTTGGTGGAAGCGGTCGAGCATCTCGATCGCTGGCTACTCGGTGTGCAGTGGCACCCCGAGGACACCGCACACGAAGACCCACCGCATCAGTCGCTGTACAACGCCTTCGTGCGTGCCGCGAGTTTGTTCAATCAGATGTCGCGTCGGGCCTGAAGGTTTCCGACTCGGGATTGAGGAGAACCCAACGGAACAAGCGTGTCACCGCCTCACCGAGGGGGCGACTCACGAGTGCGTCGGCCACCGGTACGTAGGGAAGACGCAAAGGGACGCGTACCCACCGCGGCAGGGTCGAGATGGCGGCCGCTGCTATTGCCGAGTAGCCGATGCGCGCAGGTATCGGCAACGGTGGGGTGAGCACGAGGTAGCGGGCGGCTTCTTTTGCCTCTTTCGACGCGGACAGTTCGGGTCGGAACATGCGCAGCTGGTCGCGCAGTGCGCGTTCGCTGGTGGGTGGTGCCGGTACGCCGAGCGCGCGCGCGACACGCGCGGTGTCGGCCACGTAGGCATCACGCTCGCCCCGGTCGAGGGGGCGCTCACCAAATCGTTGGTGGGCGAAGAGAAAACTGTCGACTTCGGCGACGTGCACCCAGCGCAACAGGTGCGGATCGTTGGCCGAATACGCTCGACCGTCCGAGGCAGTGCCCTTGACGCGGTTGTGCACGGCCCGCACGCGGGCAACCGCCTCCTCGGCGGCGCGTGCAGAGCCGAAAGTGGTTGCGGCGAGGAAGTCCGCGGTGCGCTGCAGGCGACCCCATGGATCGTTTCGGTAGTCGGAGTGGGTGGCGACTCCTGCCATGGCGAGGGGGTGCATCGACTGCAAGAGCAGGGCACGCAGGCCACCGATGAACATCGACGCATCACCGTGGACACGGATGATCGGGCTGTCGGGGGCGAACCAGCGCGGGCCCTCTTCGTTGATGAGGCCGAGCATGCGGGTGTTGCCATCGGGGCCGGCGATGCGTGAACGAACGGCATCGCCGATCGTCGTGCGCAAACCCGCCAACTGAGCGTCGAGCACCGGGGGGATCTCCAACTTCACCACGAACCCATCGTGCCAGCGTACGCTTCGTTCATGCCGTCTCCTGCCGAGGAAAAGTTGCTCTCGACCCGCTGGTTGTTGAAGGTGGCCGTCATTTTCTGGGGTGGCTTCCTCGTGATGGTTGCCACACGACACTCGTTTCACCGTCTCGCGAACCTTCTCGTTCTTCTGCTCATCTCCATCTTTCTCTCACTTGCGATCGAACCGGGTGTGAACAAACTCCAGGCACGTGGCTGGCGGCGTGGTCGGGCCACGATCACGATTCTGCTGTCGGTCATCGTCGGTGCGATCGCGCTCGTTTCACTCTTCGTGACACTCGTGGCGACTCAGATCGTCGACCTGCTGCGCAACAGCGAGGAGTACGTCAACGAAACCGTCGACTTCATCAACCGCAACTTCAACGCCAACATCAACCCGCAAGAGGTGAACGACAGCATCACCGACCCGAACGGTCCCGTGCAGCGGTTCATCAATTCGCAGCAGGACAAGGTGGTGAGTGTTTCGGTGCAGGCGCTGGGTGTCCTTCTGCAGATCTTCTCGGTGTTGTTGTTCACCTTTTATTTCGTTGCCGACGGGCCGAGGTGGAGGCGGGCGATCTGCTCGCGTTTGCCGGCTGAACGACAGGTCCGGGTACTGGAGGTCTGGGAGATCGCCGTCACCAAGACGGGCGGCTACCTCTACTCGCGTGCATTGCTGGCACTCGCATCGAGCTTCTTCCATTGGATCGCATTTCAAGCGATCGGCACGCCGGCACCCATCGCGATGGCGATCTGGGTTGGTTTGGTGTCGCAGTTCATGCCCGTCGTCGGTACCTATGTTGCGGGTGTTTTGCCCCTCGTCCTGAGCTTCATCGAGGAGCCCTCGTCGGCGATCTTCGTCGTTGTATTCATCATCGTCTACCAACAGATCGAGAACTATTTCGTTTCGCCGCGGATCACTGCGCGCACGATGGACCTGCACCCTGCTCTCGCCTTTGGTTCGGCGATTGCGGGGGCCGCGCTGCTCGGGGCACTGGGCGCGCTTTTGGCCCTGCCCGGCGCGGCGATGGTCCAGGCGATCGCCAGCCAGCGCGGCTCGCGACATGATGTGGTCGACAGCCCGCTGACAACGTCGCAGCAGCCCCGCCGGAAGAGGAAACGCCGCCGCCAGGCGGCCGGTTGACGGCCGTGGCGGGAATTCCCTTCGTCGAGCCGCTCGAGGGCCTCGTCTATGGGGCGGTCGACCGATTGTCGCCCCTCGTCGCACGTGTCGTGGCCGAGAACCCGTCCAAGTTCACATACAAGGGCACCGGCACCTACATCATCGGTCGCGATGACGTGGTGGTCGTGGACCCGGGACCGAACCTCGATTCACACCGCACGGCTCTCGAACGCGCGCTTGACGGGCGGCGGGTGCGGGGGATCGTCGTCACACACTGTCATTCCGATCACGTGCCGTTGTCGTACTGGTTGGCCGAATCTACGCAAGCACGTACCTACGGTTTCGGACCACACCCGCGACCCATCGGAACCGATGCACTCGACGATGACGACGACGGTGAATCGAAGAACACGGGCGATGGCGAGGAGCGTGAACACACCGACTTCGATTTCGTTCCCGACGTTGCGGTGGGGGATGGGCAGACGTTCCTCACCGTTGATGATTGGTCCCTGGCAGCAGTCCACACCCCGGGCCACACATCGAACCATCTCTGCGTGCATCTCGATGCCGAAAACGCACTGTTCACCGGTGACCACATCATGGGGTGGAGTACGACCGTCGTCTCGCCACCCGACGGCAACATGGCCGACTACATGGCCTCGGTTCGCAAGTTGATCGCGCGCAGTGATGCGGTGCTCTATCCGACGCATGGCAACCCCGTGCGGAACCCTGCACCGTTCCTAGCGGCGTATCTCGCACATCGGGTCGAGCGCGAAAACCAGATCATCGAGTTGCTGCGGCGGGGTCCGTCGACGATCCGCGCCATGGTCGAGGTGCTTTATGCCGATGTACGCCGCGAACTTCACAAGCCCGCGAGACGCAGCGTGATGTCGCATCTACTCAAGCTCTACGACGACGGTGTGGTGACGACCGCCGTCGATGCGCCGCCGTCGATGCGCTGTATCTGGTCGGTAGTCGACAGATAGGCATATGGGGGCATCCCTCGGTCGCGGGAAGGGGTCCAGGTAAATTTCTCCCTGTGACCCCCCCCGAGGTTCGCCGACTCGCCAAGTTGTGGCTGGCACCCGCTGCTGCTGGCGTCATGCTGGTTGCCGGTGTTGCTCTTGCCGTCGGCCGATCAGGTAGCGACGCCGAGGCATCCCCGCAGACGTCGACCTCGACCGTTCCCGAGACGACCACGACACCGCCACCCGAGACAACCACGACACCGCCACCCGAGACGACCACGACACCGCCACCCGAGACGACCACGACGGTCGTCTGGAATCATGCCAATCCACGCCCTCTGCCGGACAAGACGGGCAAGGGCAGGCGCGTCGTACTCCACAACAGCCTCAACTGGGTGTGGATCGTGAACGAAAACGATGAAGTGCTCCGATCGGTGCCCGTCTCGGGCCGTGAAGGTGTTCCCAAGTCCGGCAAGTACCGCGTGATGTCGAAGAGCGAGTCCTCGCAGAGCATCTTCTTCCCCGAAATCAAGATGAAGTGGTCGGTCCGCTTTGCCGTCAGCCCGAACGGAAAGAACACCATCTCGTTCCACTCGATTCCCACGTGTGCGTGGGAGGGCGGACACTGCAGTCCCGTTGGTCCGATGCAAACCGTCGAACAGTTGGGCACTTTTCAGAGCGGAGGCTGCATTCGTATGCTCGACACCGACGCCGAGTTCCTCTACGAATTCGTCGAGGTCGGCACGCGGGTGCTGGTCCTCAAGTAGTCACGCCGCGTAGCGCGCCATCTCCGACTTCAGAAGGTCAAGACCGAGGTTTCCGAGATTGAGAGCGTAGGCGTGCCAATCACGCAGGTTGAACTGCGCACCGAGGCGTCGCTTGGCATCATCGCGCAGGTCGAGCCAGACACGTTCGCCGAGCTTGTAGGAAATGGCCTGCGCCGGCCAGCCCAGATAGCGGTCGATTTCCGAACGGTTGAACTCGTCGTCACTCGACGATCGTTCGGTGAGGAACTCGAGCGCGAGACCAGGCGTCCATGCCTCACCTGGGTGCCACGGCCACGACGAGGGAATTTCAAACCCGCAGTGCAGGCCGATGTCGATGACCACACGGGCTGCGCGCATCGCCTGGCCGTAGAGATAGCCGAGGCGGTAGTCGGGGTTCGTGAAGAACCCGAATTCATCCATCAGCCGTTCGGCATACAGCGCCCAGCCCTCGCCATGACCCGAAACGAACGTATTGCGCTGATAGCGCGAGAGTTGATCGGCGTTCACCGTCGCCATCGCGACCTGGAGGTGATGGCCCGGGACACCCTCGTGGTACGCGGTCGTTGGTTCGCCCCATCGGGGAACCGACGTGCGACCGTTCAGCGGATACCACGTGCGACCCGGACGGGCCAGGTCTTCGCTCGGTCCCGTGTAGTACATCGCGGCGGCACCACCTGGGGGTGAGATCATTGCCTCGCACCGACGAATCGACTGCGGAATGTCGAAATGATGGTTGTCGATGAGGAAGACCATCGCCTCATCCATGAGTTCCTGCAACCAATTGCGCAGGTTCGTTTCTCCGTGCACCGCACGAAGTGGATCCGTGTCGAGGAGATGGCGGACTTCGGCTGCCGACGCCCCGGGAAGAATCTCTTCTCCCACCCGAAGGATTTCTGCATCGAGACGGGCGACTTCGTCCCAACCCCAGTCGTAGGCATCCTTCGCATCGACCGACATGCCGAGATAGCGACGACGGGCGAATGAATGGCGCTCCTCACCGACGCCGTCGTTCGGGTCGGCACGGCGCGCGTATTCACCACGCAGAAAAGCCGCGGTCTCGGACAATGCCGCCGAGCAATCCCGGGCGGCCGATTGCAAGCGGCGCGAGAGCACCTCGGAAACCTGCGCTGTTGCCGCGAAGCCTGCGAAGAAGCCGTCATCGGATGACCCAGCCCATGCGGCGGCCTGGCCGGCCACGGCCAACGCCTGCCGGACCGGTGCTGCAACACCCCGCGCCAGGCCCTCCTGCCAGGATGCGCGCATGCCGGCGAGCGTGGTCGGAAACGCCTCCATGCGGGCGGCGATGTTTTCCCAGTCGCCCTCGGAGCCGGTCGGCATGAGGTCAAAGACACTGCGTGCACCGTCGAGGTCGCCTGCAATCACGCGAATGCCGCGCAGGTGTTCACCCGCTGTGTGCTCGGCGACGGCGAGTTCCAGGTCGTTGCGCAGCACGCCCGCAGCAAGACGATCCGCATCATCAGAGGGTGACAGCGCATCCAGGGCGGTGAGTGTCTGCGCGGCATGTGTGGCGCGCGCGTCGTGGCCGGCGGGGGAAAAGTCGGTCATCTTGTCGTCGTAACCCGCGACACCCAGATAAGTCGCCGCCAGCGGATCGAGTGCCGCCATCTCGTCGATGAAACGGTCTGAGAGCGAGTAGATCGGCGTGTTGCGCTGCGACATTCCGCCACGTTAGAACGCGGCACCCGACCGACTAAATTTTCGTGGGAGGGGGTTGACGATGAATCTCGCACGCATCGGCGAATTTTGGGCGCGCTGGCGGCCCGAGGAACTGTCCATCAAGTACGCGGGTGTCGAAACTACATGGCGCGAACTGGACGTGCGCACCAGCCACCTCGCTGCCGGTCTCGCCGGCAGGGGCATTGCCAAGGGGGACCGGATCGGTCTCTTGTTGACCAATTGCATGGAGTGGATCGAACTCACGATTGCGGCCTGGAAACTCGGCGCACTCATCGTGCCGATCAACACCCGCTTCACCCCGGCCGAGGTCAAGTTCGTCACGGCCAACGCCGGCGCAAAACTTCTCTTCACCAACGACGGCCTCGCAGACTCGGCGAAAACGGTCGAGGGTTGCGAAGTCATACGCGTCGAACACATCGCGCCGCTGTACGCCGACGGCTCAACGATCCTCACCGCCGACACGGTGCCCGACGACGCCGCATTCATCTGTTACACCAGCGGCACGACCGGCGACCCGAAGGGCGCCGTGCTGACCCACGGCTCGTTCAACGCCGGTTCACAGTCATGGGCACAGGCACTCGACCTGTGGCCGGGCGACAAACTGCAGTTGCCGTTCCCGCTGGCCTTCACCGGCGGCCTCGCGCTGTGGCTCTACACCTACTGGTCGGGGGCGAGCCTGCTTCTCGACAACGAGGTGAACATCGACCGTATCTACGACAACTTCGAGAAGGAACGCGCCACGGGCTTCATGGCTGTGCCGACGATCTTCCAGATGATCGTCGATCACCCGCGCTGGAAGACGGCCGACCTGTCGGCTTGGAAGAAGGCCTGCTCGGGTGGTGCCGTCGTGCCGCCGTCACTCTTGAAAGCAGTGCAGGCGCGCGACATACCGATGCTGCAGATGTTCAGCCTCACCGAGTCGTCGGCCGCGGGCACCGTGCTGCCCTCGCACGACGCGTTCCGCAAGGTGGGCTCGGCAGGTATCCCCATCAACCACGGCTCGCTGAAAATCGCCGACGACGACGACAACGAAATCGCCACCGGCGAAGTGGGGGAGATTCTCTTGAGGGGCCCGCAGGTGATGAAGGGCTATTGGAACAACCCCGAAGCAACCGCTGCGGCGTTGCGCGGCGGCTGGCTGCACACGGGTGATCTCGGATACGTCGATGACGAGGGCTATCTCTACGTCGTCGACCGCAAGAAGGACATGCTCATCTCTGGCGGCCTCAACGTGTACCCGGCGGAACTCGAGCGTTTGATCGCAAACGTTCCCGGCGTCGTCGAAGTAGCCGTGGTCGGCGTTCCCGACGACCACTGGGGAGAGACCCCGCTCGTCATCGTGTTCACGAACGGGGCAAAGATCGAAGCAAGCGACATTCTGGACGTGTGTCGTGACAATCTCGCCGATTTCAAGTTGCCGCGTTACTTGCACGTCACCCAAACGCCGCTCCCACGCAACATGTCGGGCAAGATCCTCAAACGTGAACTGAAGATTCAGTTCGCCGACTTTCCAAAGACCGCACGAGCGATTCGCTGAGACGAAGATGCGCGCGAGGATCGGTGTCACTATCTACTCGGTCGACTACACGATGCGCCCCGACGACCTCGCCCGCGAAATCGAAGCCCGTGGGTTCGAGAGTTTCTGGGTGCCCGAACACAGCAACATCCCGACCAGCAGAAAGTCGCCATGGCCCGGGAGCCTCAGCGGTGAACCACTTCCGAAGGAGTACTCGCACATGCTCGATGCCTTCGTCGCGCTGTCGATGGCGGCCGCGGTGACCAAGGACCTGCGCCTCGGGACCGGCGTGATGCTGGCCGCACAGCGCGATGCCATCTGGACCTCGAAGCAGATCTCGTCGCTCGACTTTCTGAGCAACGGTCGCGTCGAAATCGGTGTCGGTGTTGGCTGGAACCAGGACGAGATGGAGAGCCACGGTGCAGTGTTTCGCGAACGTTGGGACAAGACCCGCGAGGTGGCCGAGGCGATGCGGGCGATGTGGCGCAACGAAGTGGCCGAATACAACGGCAACATCGTCAGCGTCCCGCCCACTTGGCAGTGGCCGAAACCCCTGCAACCCGGGGGCCCCAAGATTCACCTCGGCGGTGGTACCGGCCCGCGACTCCTGGGTGAAGTGGCGAAGTGGGCCGACGGGTGGATGCCCATCTCCGCGCGACCTTCACTGGCGAACCGCTTGAAGATGCTCGAAGAAGTCTGCGACCGAGTCGGCCGTGACTGGCGCACGCTCGACGTCAGTGTCTTTGGTGCGAACACCACCGTCGATGGACTCTGCAACCTCTTCGAAGAAGGCGTCACACGCGCCATCCTCACACTGCCACCCGAGGGATCCGAGGTCATCTTGCCGCTGCTCGATGAATGGGCGGCGATGAAAGACGCCGTCTATGCCCGTATGAACTAGGCGAGTAGCGCTAGGAAAGAGAAGTGCAGAACTTCAACAAGTGACGTGCGCGTTCGACGTCGTCGTTGAACCCCTCGCGCAATGCTCTCGACCGCACCTCGAAGGAAATCGGCACCTCGGGGATCGCGGCGCACATCTGTGTGATCGGCAACCCACCCTCACCGGGGCACATGCGACCATTGACCGCATCGTCGAGCAGGGCCTCGAGCGTCGTTGGCACGGTCGCCGGTGCATCTGCAATCTGGATGTACGGAAACAACGAACGGTCGAACCCGGACAACTGGTCGAATGTCGCACCGGAACGTGAGAAGTGCAGGTTGTCGACCAACACCCCACCATTGGGCCGCGCCGCATCCACCACGACCTGCGCCGCCATCGTCAAGGTGTTGAGGGGAAAGATCGGCAGGAACTCACACACCACGCGAATACCGTGCGGTGCCGCCATGTCGCAGCACTCGCCGTAGCGCGCGGTGTTGAAGGCCTGGTCTTGGACACGACTGGTGAACAAGACGTTCCGTGCACCAATCCCCGCCGCCGCCGCCACCAAACGTTCGGCGTGATCATCGACACCTTCGGCGGGAATGATCGGTTCGAGGTCGAGTGCGATGATGCCCGTGTCATCGAGACGCTTGCGCACCTCGCTCGTCGTTGCATCGGTCCACGTCGCAGCGTCGAACCAGACGCCGCACGCGGGCCAACCCGCCTCCGCTGCAACCTCGACCATTCGCCCCGGCGGCAACGCGGGGTGAACCCCCGCGGCCAGCGACAACAGACGTGGCACCGGCTACGTCGCCTTTGTGAAGCGGATAGGCAACGAGGTCAGCGCACGCAGCGCAAAGTTCTTCTGGTATTCGAACGACATGTTCGGGTCGATCAGTTCGAAGTCATCGATGTTGTCGACGAAAGCGCGGAAGCCGATCGCCAACTCACGGCGCGCCAATGGTGCTCCGAGGCAGAAATGCACACCGGCACCAAAACCGATCTGGGAACGCGAATTCGAGCGGTCGAGGTCGAGCGCATCAGGGTTTTCGAAGTGCCGCTCGTCGCGGTTTGCTGCTGCGTAGCGGATGTTCACGATGGCGCCTTTCGGAATCGTCACCCCGTGCATTTCCACGTCGGCTGCAGCGGTGCGGAACAAACCCTGCACCGGCCCCTCGAGACGTACGGCTTCCTCCACCAGTTGCGGCACGTACTTGTCGGGGTTGCTCTTGAGCTTCGCCCACTGGTCGGGGTGTTGCGTCAAGAGCATGATGCCGCCCGACAGTGCATTGGTGCTCGTCTCCGAACCTCCCACGAACGTGTCGGCCATCATCTCGGCGTGCAGTTCCTCGTCGGTCAACGTGCGACCCCATTCGGGAATCACGGTGTTCACCAGGTCCGACAACAAGGTGTCGTTGGGCTCGACACGCAGACGCTCGAAGATCGGTTGGAAGTAGTGCTGCGCCTCGATCTCCATCTCAGTCGACCACAACGCTTCTTCCTCTGTCTGCATCATGCCGAGACGCTGCACCCATGCATCGGTCCACGCCTTGATCTGCCAGATGTCCTCCTGGTTCGCACCCATCTGCACACCGATGACGATCAAGGGCAGCGGTACGGCAAAAGCGCGTACCCAGTCGCACTGGCCTTCGTCGACGAACTTTGCGAACAACTCCCGTGCGACACCCTCGACAACGGGATCGAGTTGCTTGATGCGGCTTGGCCGGAACGCGTGGTCGAAGAGTCCGCGCATCTCCTTGTGGTTCGGGTCGTCGCGGCCCGCGAGGGTGGGGGCGGGCACCCAGCCCTTTTCTTTGTAGAGGTCGATGATCTTCTTTTGGCGTTCGATCATCTCGGGTGTCGCGACACGGGAGGCTTGACGCTGATTCACGAAGTTCGTGGTGTCCATGACCACCGCACGCACGTCCTCGTAGCGGGTGATCACGTACATACCCGTCCGCGGGTCGAGCCACACGGGTGCCTCATCACGCAATGTCTTGTAGGCGTGGTACGGACAGTCATTTGTTGCAGGATCGAAAAAATTGACCTCGACGTTGCTTGTGCTCACGTTCACGTCCCCCTTGTAATTGCTCTACTTTATGTGAAAGACCAAGGGGGAAAGAATGGTCGCAGCAGCCGACATCATCGCCAAATTCGGAGCGGTCGAAGACGACCAGCGTTACACGCGCCTCGTGGAACTTTTCACCGACGATGCCATCTATTACGACCCGTTCATGGGCCCGCAGCGAGGCAAGGAAAAGATCCGCACCTTCATGGGCCACATGGAGGAACTCGTCCCGGCCGCAGGTGCGCGTTTCGACGCCTGGGACATCTCGGCAGGCACCACCGTCGCCTGGGCAAAGTGGACGATGTATGCGCGTGGTGCCAACGGCGAAGTCGGCGTTCCCGGTCAGAGCATCTATCGCCTGCGCGACGACGGTGATGGCCTCAAGGTGTGTTTCGTCGCCGACTACGTCGATTCGTATGCCTACGGCAAACTTTCCCGCGACCGTGTGCCCGACATGACCACTCCCGCAAAGCTTCCCAAGGGAACCGATGTTCAGGGCACGGGGCACGGTCTCATCCGCACGTTCTGGAAGATGCAGGACACGCGCCAGTACACACAACTTGCCGAACTGTTCACCGACGACGGCGTTTTCACTGACCAGGTGTACGGCCGCTTCGAAGGAATCGAAGCGATCCGCAACTACATGAAGCGTATGGACGTGGAAATGCCCGACGGTGGCGTCACTTTCGACCTCGTTGACTGTGCCGGTGACGAAACCGTCGGCTGGTCGCAGTGGACATGCAACGTTCCCGGTGGTTCTTTCCCCGGGTGGACACTGCACAACGTCCGCGACGGCAAGTTCACGCTCGACTCCGACTATTTCGACGTGGTCCTCGCGCGCAAGCTGCGCCCCAAAGCATGATCGAAAAACGACGAAGCAGTCGACTTCGAACGGGCATTGATGGGTTGCTTTGGTTGACTCCGTGGTACCGAACGCAACGTGACCGGTAACGTCTCCCCACTTTCGCAGGCGACCGCAGGGCATTTCTGCCGTACGGGCGAAACCGAACCTGTTGATTGCCCGACGAAACGTGCCTCTTCGTGGAAAAAATAGGGCGGTGTCCCGCCTCTGTGCCATCTCTAGGCTGAGCCCCGTGTCGGGCTCCGAAAGCACCCACCCCAACGTTGCCAAGGTTCGTGCTGCCGCCGAGGCGGCCGGCCTCACCATCAAGGTGCGGCGTTTTCCCGAAGGTACCAAGACCGCACAGGACGCGGCCGACGCTATCGGCGTCACTCTCGGACAAATCGTGAAGAGCCTCGTCTTCGCCGTCGACGGTGAAGTTGTCCTTGCACTCGTCAGCGGCTCAAATCAACTCGACGAAAAGAAACTCGCCCTCTCGGCGGGTGGTTTGAAATGTGCCCGTGTCGACGCGGACATCGTTCGCCAGACCACCGGCTTTGCAATCGGAGGCGTGCCGCCCTTCGGCCACAGCACTCAACTGCGCGTGTTCGTAGACCCGGACTTGTTGCAGTACGACGAGGTGTGGGCTGCTGCGGGAACGTGGAACGACGTGTTCGGAATCGAGCCGCACAAGTTGGTCGAAGCCAGCGGGGGAGTCGTCATCGGCCTGAAGCGCAACTAACGAGAACGATCGGTTTCCCGCCCGAGCCAGAGGCCGAGAATCAGTATGACTCCCGTACCCCCAAGAATCGTCGCCGAGTAGGCCGTCGCTTCATGAGGACCTGACGAAGCGAACCAGCTTTGGAAGTACGTCGTCGCAAAAGAGTCGAGGACGAGCGCCGGTGCGATTCCGGCGATTGCCATACTGGGTCTCCATGATGGGGGAGTCGAGAGAAAGCGAAACGCGGTGAGTTCCACCAAGACGAACAATGCGGTCGCGGCCACCATCCAAGCCCAGAAGACGGAGCGAGATTCGGTCGGGTCGTAATCGTTCGGGAAGAAATGCTGGAAGACGAGCAGGTAGCCGATCCATCCTCCAACTGCCAGGGCGACGAACACTGTGAGTTGGCCACGGTAGGTAGAGGAAATCTTCATGCTGTAGTTCCCGAGGCAACGGCGAATCCGTTCTGGATGGCCGCCAGGTCGATGTAATCCCGCCATTTCGCGACGATGGCTTTCGGATCCGAGTGGTTCATGGAAACCTCTAATCGTAGTGACGACTACAATAATGATAAACGTAGTGGTCGCTACGGTCAAGAGTGTGGGTTACCGACATTCGAGAGATGACGTGGTCGAGGCGGCGGCCTCCATCGCCCTGCGCGATGGGATGGCCAAACTCACGTATCGAAGCGTCGCAGAAGAGCTCGGGATCAGCGATCGGATGGTCGTCTACTACCTGCCTTCCAAGGAAGACCTCGTGCTGGCAGCCGTGGGGGCTCTCTCGGTGCGGATGCAGACGATTCTCGAGCAGGCGTTCGGGGACGAGCGCCGTTCACCCGACGAACTTCTGAAGATGGCCTGGCCGGTACTCACGAAGAAGAGTGCAGATCGAATCTTCGCGCTGTTTCTCGAGGTGGTCGGCTTGTCTGCAGCCAAGGTCGAGCCGTACGACCGAATTTCGAAGTCGATCTTGGATGGGTGGATTCGCTGGTTATCGGACCGGATCGATGCCCCGACAGAGCGAGATCGACGTCGCGGGGCACTTGGTGTGATCGCCCGGATCGATGGCCTTCTTCTGCTCCGCCACGGTCATGGCGTAGGAGCCGCAGACGAGGCTGCCCGAGCGCTCGGTCTGCTGAGCAAATAGCGAGACGTTGTGAGATTGACACCGGCGCACTCATCGGGTTGCCAAAGCCAACGGAGGCGTGCCGCCGTTCGGTCACAGCACTCAGCTTCGCGTGTTTGTTGACCCGGACTTGTTGCAGTACGACGAGGTGTGGGCTGCCGCGGGAACGTGGAACGACAACTTCGGTGCAGCACCGGCAGACATCGTGCGCGTTGCCGGCGGTGTGGTCACCGACCTGAAACGCGGCTAGAGCGGGTGGTCGCCCATCCGCCCGGGATCGGCGACCAGGAGGAGTCGCTAGAGACTGGAATGCGCCGAATTCAGTCGAGACGAACAAGGCCGCCGCACACGTCAATCACACCCGGAAAACTCCGCTGGATTCCCCGTGGACGCCGGTGAACGCCGTTTTGTCGCGGGAAAACGCTCGGAACGTCCGGTGGGCGAGAGATACCTCGAACCCGGCTGATTGTCTGCTTAAGTGTCTGTGTGCAGAGCAATCAGAAGTTTGTCGCTCCGATCATCGTGATCGCGGTATCGCTCGTGGTTTTCATCTCGAGCCTGCTGCGAATCTGACGAAACAAACGCGGTAAGAGCAAATAACTCCTAGTTGTCCTTCAGGTTGTCGATGCCGTTGCCGATCGCCATGAAAGTCGGCGCCCAGAGGCCGACGAAGATTCCGAATCGCTCACCTGCCGCACCGGCCTCGCCCGAGTCGGTGCCACCTTGGGTGAACCAAACCACGATGCTGCCGATCACCGACAAGAATCCGAGCGCGTACGAGAGGTTGGCGCTGAATCCCAAAGCCTTGAGTTTTCTTAACATGATCTCTCCTGTCCTCCGGGTTGAAGTTTGTCAAAAACCAATGACCCGACAGTATCAGGAGGGCCTTTCTGACTGGTGCCATTGATGTCAGCCAGACCCGAAGGTTGTTGTGCGCGCCTGTTGCCTAGCGTGTGCACGAGGCAGCCAGAGATGAATCAATGGTGTGTGGACGGGGCAACGGCGTCGTGCCCCCTTTGGTCAGACAACGAAACTGCACGTGTCCGTCGACCCGGACCTGATGCAGAACGACGACGTCTGGGCTGCTGTGGGACTGTGAAATGACAACTTTGGTGCGGCACCGGCGGACATTGTCGATGGCGTTGGGCTGGCCGAACCCGAATGCGTCGGTCATGCTGTACGCGTGATCCTCAGGTGGGACCATGAGTGCTGTCTGAGACCCAGTTGCCGTGGAAGCCGAAGGGCACGCGTTGGGGCAACTTGACGCGAGCGACGTAGCCACGCAAAAGGTTTTGCGCGTCGAGCACGACGAACTCGGCCGAGTCGTCGTTGCCGTCGTGCACGAAGGTCACGAGCCACCCGTCGTCTTCGTCCGTTGAGCCCTGGCGGCCGACGAAGACCGGCTCGCCGGCGGCACGCCCCGGACCGTGGTCGAACTCCTCCCGTGCACCGGTCAGGAGGTCGTGCTTCACGGTGGGCCAGTGCATCGACTCGGTGTCGACCTGGGCGCAGTACCCGTAGCGGTAATTCTTGCCGGTCAAGGACCCCCGGTGACGGGGGAACTCGTTCACGCGGTCGTCGATCACGGTGACGCCGACCGTGCGCGCGACGGGGTCGGCCACCCACCGCACGAGCCGGGGCAGCGAGTCGCCGAACGGGCCGAGGGTGTCGTCGCGCATCATGGTCTCGTAGAAGCAGACATCGAGCACGACCTTGCCGTCGGGTGTGTCGTAAGCGTTCATCGGATGGAACACGTACCCGACGGGCACGTCGATCCACACGATGTCGGCGGCAGTTCCCTCGCGGGGCATCAGCCCGATGCGGTTGCCGTAGTCGTCGCTCCACTCGAAGGGGAATGACGAGCCGGCGAAGGCCTTGTCGAGGTTGACCAGGACCGGCTGGTCGTAGACCACGATGTAGCGGTCGGTGATCGAGATGTCGTGCACCATTGACATGCCCGGCAGCGGAATGTCGACGGTGCGGTTGACGCGGCCGTCGCGACCCACCCGCACGTACTGGACGTGGTCGAGCCACTGCGCCCAGGCGTATGTCATCGCATGCATCTCGCCGGTTGCTGGGTCGACCTTGGGGTGTGCAGTGAACGCACCGGGGAGTGTGCCCGAGAAGTCGTTGCGCCCGACCGTCTCGAGTTCGTAGGTCAACTCGACCGGGCATCCACCCGCCTCGACCATCGCCCACGTGGTTCCGGCGAAGCCGCCGACGTTCGTGTTCGGGCCACTGGGGGAGTCATTCCAGTTGCGCCCGGGGATGTCGGCTGTGCCGCGGACCTCGCTCAATCGCGAGGACCCCACGTACCGATTGCGGTACCACTCGGCCTTGCCGCCACGGAGGCGGATGCCGTGCACCATGCCATCGCCGATGAACCAGTGATGTGTTGAGGGGTCGACTTCGGCGATCGGGTTCGGGCCGTTGCGGAGATAGCGGCCGTTCAGGTCGGCGGGTAGTTCTCCGATCACTTCCAGGTCGAACGCGGTGACTTCGTCGTGAACCGGTGCGAAGTTCCCCGCGAGGTAAGGGTTGGCCTGCGATTGGGCATTCACGGCGGTCATTTGGGAAAGGTACCAACCCAGCCTGACAGTGTCAAGTAAAAACTAGACGTTGTCATGGGGCCTCGCTAGGTTGCGGGTGTGGTTGTTTCAGGGCTTCGCGACACCATCCTTCGTGCCGCCGTTGACCATGTCGCCGAGCACGGCCCCGACACCTTGTCGCTGCGCAGGTTGGCTACCGACGCAGGTGTCAGCCATCAGGCGCCCTACCACCATTTCGCCGACCGTCAAGGGGTATTCCGCGCAATCGCACTCGATGGGTTCACCCGTTTGGGTCAATCTTTGCACCAGGCCGTGTCGGCTCCGATCGACCAACAAGCAGGGGCGTTGCTCGAGGCCTACGTCGAGTTCGCATTGGCGAACGTCGGACATTTTCGCGTGATGTTCCGCCGCGATCTGTGCGACATGGAAAATGACCCCGAGTTGCGGACATTCGCCGATGCGGCCTTCGACACGCTTGTCGAGCACGTCCGCGCACGGCTTGGTGAAGCCTCATCGATCAATGACATCCGCGCACGTGCAGCCGCGATGTGGTCACTCGCTCATGGACTTGCAACGTTGTCGATTGAAGGTCCACTTGAAGAAAAGATCGGGCCGATTGCAAACCGTCGCGCCTTTATTCGCTCGGTTGCCACGCAGTCGGGTCTCGTGTGAAGCAATAATGCCAACGGTCGTTTATCGCGCAAAGCGCATCATCACGATGGATTTTCGACATCCGTCGGCTGAAGCAGTTGCGGTTCGTGATGGCCGGTTCGTTGCCGTTGGTTCGTTCTCTGAGGTGATCTCCGCGGTTGGAGTGGACCACGTCGTCTCCGATGCGTTCGTCGATCAGGTTCTGCTGCCCGGTCTGATCGACCAGCACCTGCACCCGATGCTCGGTGCTTCGACGTTGACCACGCAGGTCATCGCGCCCGAAGACTGGAAGTTGCCGCGGCGGGTGCACCTCGCGGCCGGCACACCAGAGGAGTACGACGCGAGGCTCATTGCGGCACACCACTCGTTGCCAACCGGTGAGTGGTTGTTCTCGTGGGGTTGGCACGCGTTGTGGCACGGACCCCTCGACCGGGGTCGACTCGACAAGCTCGTTGGTGAACGACCAACGGCAGTGTGGCAACGCTCGTGCCACGAGTGGATCCTGAACACGGCGGCGCTCGAGGTGATCGGCCTGACCGAAGAGTTGACGCGAGGTCATGGCTTGGCGAGCACGCAGCTCGACTGGGAGCGCGGGCACTTCTACGAGAATGGCTGGCTGATCATTCTGGCCAAATATCTGATGCCACTGTTTCTCACGCCCGAACGCTTCAAGGCGGGCCTGACCCAACTGGTCGAGTACCTGCACATGAACGGGGTGACCGCAATCAACGAGCCCGGCATTTTTTGGCGCAGCGAGCCCTGGGAGTTGTATCAATCGATTCTCGGCCACGACGATGTGCCGTTCGAGAGCACTTTCCTTGTCGAGGGGCGAACCCAGCCGGTGCGCGGTCTCGGCCCAGACGAGTTCGTTGCAGATGCACTCGAGCAGGTCGAGCGCGGCCAAGGCGACAAGGTGCGTGTACTCGACAGGCACGTCAAGCTCTTCGCCGACGGCGCGATCATCTCGCAGCTGATGCAGATGAAAGACCCCTACCTCGACCACGATGGGAACCCCGATCCGGAACATCACGGCGAGTGGCTGATGGAGCCGCACGACCTGAGATCGGTGTTCGATGCGTACTGGGACGCGGGTTGGCAGATTCACATTCACGTCAACGGCGACCTTGGCTTGGAGGTATTGCTCGGTGTCATCGAAGATGCCCAACACCGCAAACCTCGCACAGACCACCGTACGGTGATCGTCCACTTCGCGAATTCGACCGAAGAGCAGGTCGACAAGATCGCACGACTCGGGGCCATCGTCTCGGCGAATCCGTACTACCCGGTGGGTTTTGCCGACAAGTACTCGCAGTGGGGTCTCGGGCCCGTCCGCGCCGATGCAATGGTGCGTGCCGCTTCGGTGTTGAGCAGGAAAATTCCGCTCTCCTACCACTCCGACCTGCCGATGTGCCCGGCCGATCCGATGTTGATGGCTTCATTCGGTGTCAATCGCGTGACGCCGTCGGGACGGGTTGCGGGTCCCGAACAACGCATCGGCGTTCACGATGCGCTGCGGGCGGTCACCATCGAGGCTGCGTATTCCTGGCGGCGAGAAAATGAACTTGGCAGTATCGAAGTAGGCAAGATCGCGAACATGAGCGCCCTCGACGACGACCCGTACGATGTCGATCCCACACGAATCGGAGACATCCCGATCCGTTCGACGATGTTTGGGGGCCGAATCTTTGTCGTTCCGGCCGACCTTGTGGAACAACGCAGTGGCTCTGCGGGCCGCGGTCCGGGCGTTGTCGGGGTTCTGCACGCGAGCGGAGATTCGCATCATGGTTGCGGATGCGAAGTCGCGGCGTTCATTGCCGACCACATCACCGCCGATGGCTGGGCAGCCTGACAGATTCAGCCGTTACGGCGTTCCACCGTGATGGCAACCGATTTGAATGCGGGCGTCAATGACTCGGGGTCGAGGCTGCGGTCGACCAACACGTTGGCCTCCGGGTAGTACATCGCGGTGTTCCCCGCGCGAATGTCGACCTCGGCCACGACGACATCGAGACTCCCGGTTGCGCTGCGCACCGTGACGGCGTCACCCTCGCGCAAACCCAGACGCGCAACGTCAACGGGTGACATCATCACGACATCCCGGCGTGTGGTGCCGCGGTACAAATCTTCCTCGTCGTAGACGACCGAGTTGAACTGACCCTCCGAGCGGATGGTCATCAACATGAAGCCATCGACGGGACGTCTCACGATCGGTATCTCGACGTGTCGAAATCGGGCGCGACCCGTGGAGGTGGGAAAGACGCCGTCATGAAAGACACGGTTCGGAATCTCGAACTCCTTCTTTGTCGTGCCGATGTCACCGACCGCGCCGTAGCCGGGAACCGTGTCGGCGATCGCACGACGAAGCGTGTCGTGTGAGGTGATCATCGACCAGTCGAAGCGATCACGGGGGAGAATACGTTGAGCGAGATCGGTGAGAATCGCCACCTCCGAGCGCATGTCACCATCGACAGCCGGCGCACCACCGTCGGAAAGCCGCACGAAGTTGAACATCGACTCTTGTGTCGTCGACTCGGGTTCCTCGTCACGGGCGAGGACGGGTAGGACGATGGTCGTGCGAGCGCGGCCGTTGAAGTGACCCTGGTTCAACTTCGTCGTCAACGACACTGCCGTGCCGATACGGCCGAGTGCCTCGGTCGACCAGTGAGAGTCGGGGTTGCTGCCCCACAGGTTGCCACCCAGCATGAGGGCGGCATCGACGCGTCCATCATGGGCTGCGTTCATGCAGGCATAGGTGTCCATGCCGGGTGTCGATGATGCAACGACGCCGTACTTTTCGCGAAGGCTCCTGGCAAACGACTCCTTGAGATGTGGCGACACGCCGACCGAACCGATGCCCTGCACGTTGGAGTGTCCGCGAATCGGCATCAGACCGCTACCCGGTGAACCGAGGAATCCGCGAGCCATGGCGACGTTGGCCAGCGCGCGCACGTTGTCGACGCCGTGCGCATGGTGGGTGAGGCCCATCGCCCACATGAACACCGCCGAGTTGGCTTTGGCAAGAAGTTCGACGCACGCGTCAACGTCGGCCCGTGAGACACCGCTGCGTTCGATGAGATCGTCCCACGACACGGACACGGCGGCATCACGCACCGTGTCCCACGACTCGGTGTGCTCTGCGACGTACGACTGGTTCACCGCGCCCGACTCGATGACGCCTTTCAACAGGGCCACCATGAGGGCGATGTCGCCTCCGATGTGCGGTTGGATGTAGAGGTCGCTGACCGTCGAACCGATGACCAGACTCTTGGCTTGTGATGGAAGGCGGAACTTCTTGAGACCCAGTTCCGACAGCGGATTGATGACGATCACCTTGCCGCCACGACGCCTCAGATTGATGAGTTGCGTGATCAGACGTGGGTGGTTGCTCGCAGGGTTCGCGCCGATCACCAGAGCAAGTTCTGTTATTCCAAGGTCGTCGAGCGACACCGAGGCGGTACCACTGCCATAGATCGAGTTGAGAGCCACGCCCGACGCCTGATGGCAGTAGTACGAGCAGTTGTTGACGTTGTTGGTGCCGTATGAGCGTGCGACGACCTGCATGAGAAACGCTGCCTCGTTGCTGGAGCGTCCACTGGCGTACCAAAAGGTGCGGTCGGCTCGTGTCGAGGTGAATGCGTCGGCAGCCAACTGCATCGCTTCGCTCCACGACGCACGACGAAAATGGGAGTCTCCCTGCGCACAGACGATGGGGAACGTGAGACGACCCATCGCTTCGGCCTGTGCGCTCGATAGGCGGGCGAGATCGCCGACGCCCATCGCGCGTAAGTCGGCCTCGGTGATCGTCTTGCCCATGTCGGCGGCCTGGGCCTGCACCGACTTTTTGCACACCTCGGGAAAGTGGCCCGCTTCGTTGACCATGCCGCCCTGTTGGCCACCCATGCCGAGCGCGCATGTCTTGCAGGCATTTTTGCTGCGCAGGCGCTTGTAGAGCGCGACGGAGCCGACCGAGCGACCCCTGGCGAGGACATATTTCATCGCCGCGAATCCGCCGGCTGCTTTCACCCGCGGCGTCACCATGAACCAAAACTAACGCCGGAATTGACTGACCCCGGGCTCGATCACCATCTTTGGTGGCAATCGAACCCGGGGTCGGGTCACATCAGCGGGTTCGTTGAGAACCCATTCGTTATGTCAGGACGGTTCTGATGCCGACCGCGCCTTGGCGATCGCGAGCACCGCGAGACCGTACCCGGCCTTCGATGTGATGTCGGCGATGGTGTAGCCGAGCTGACGCGCGGTTTCGGCACCATCGTGCGGGTACTCGAAGAAGACCGGGAACAGATAGGTGATCGGATATACCAACCACGTCACGAGCAGGATCTTCGTGGCACTGTTGATGAGACCCGAAATACTTGCACTTTCGCGCCCCTTGGCTTCTTTTAGTTCACCGACGAGCGTGTAGAGGATGTAGATGAATGGAATCATCGCCAGGATCCAGAAGGTCCACTTGGTTCCATCTTCCGTCGAAACTTCGCCCGGATATCCAAGACCCACCATCAAAACGGTTGCCGGAACGAGTGTCGTCATGAGCTTGCGACGACGCTCGGGGGACGTACCGAGAACGATGAGCAATTCGACGATCAGTAGCGGAACAGTGATGAGCCAGTCGGCGTACCGGTAGCCCTCGTTGACTTCGCCCACTTTCCAGTCGCTCCAGATGCGGTAGTAGTGGTACCCGGCGATTCCCACGACGAGAGCCGAGGCCGCAATTGACGACCTGTATTTCTTCGATACCGAAGAAATCTGCGTGAGGAAATACACAAAAGCACCCAGCATGACCGCAGTGCCGAAGGACAGCGCGTTGAATACCAGGAGATCTAAATCTTCGTTTTTAATCACTTCGGACCCTTCTCTATGTGGACAATGTGACCCACGTCATTGAGCGCGGCTCATCCCAAACCGTAGTGAGGCAACGCGGGGATGTAAAGCATGGAGTCGGCGGCCGACCCTTTCCAGACTTAACGTCTACAAACCACCCTCCGCGGTCCTGCCCTCGGTTTTCCGCCCAACTGCGCGACCAAGACCCCCGCCGTGGGGTGCCTTGCCGAGCCTCAGGGACAAACGAGTCGCCGCGCCGTTGGTGCGTCAGCCTTGCTGTTGACGCGCCAGAAAAAAGAGCTAGAGGTTGAGGCCGTAGACCGCGGCTGCGACGGTGTTGGTGCCGTCGGGACAGGTCAATGTCGAGGACACTTCCACGAGAGTGAAGGCACATGACTCAACCGTGCGTCGTGACGCAGTGTTGGTAATGGCGATACGTGCCTGCACCGCCCCTGCCCCGGCGATGCCGCGGATCTCTTCGATGAGAAGTTTGATCGCACCGCGCGCGATTCCTTGGCGGCGCCCCCACGGTGCAACCCAATAGCCGATGTCGGCGACGCCCGTTTTCGCGTCGAAGGTGTGGATTGCGATCATTCCCACGGGACGCAAGTCAACGACCGTCCAACGCTGGATCTCCGGGTCCTGACAGGCGGCGGTGATCCAGCCAATGTCGGTGTCGGCCAACGGGTCAAGCCGTACAGCGACATCATCCGTCACCTCGGCCTCGGTCATGCGCCGAGGATATGGCCTTGCAGTGACGGGGCAGTACGGTTTTGCCGTGGATGTGACTGCAGCGGTGCACAAAAGAATGTCGGTTCGTCAGTTCACGAACGAGCCTGTTTCTGACGATGTTCTGCGGGGGATCCTCGCCGATGCGGCGAGGGCACCGAGTGGCGGGAACCTGCAGCCGTGGCGCATCTACATGGTCAACGGTGGGTCGATGGTGGAGTTGCGCGAACACCTCGCCTCGCAGCCCCCGATGGACAAGCCCGAGTACGACATCTACCCGCCCGAGCTCGGCGAGCCGTACCGCACGAACCGTTTCGCGGTCGGTGAGGCGATGTACGCCACGCTTGGTATCGCACGTGAGGACAAGGACGGTCGTCGTCGACAGTTCGCACACAACAACGACTTCTTCGGCGCACCGGCGGCCTTGTTCTGTTTCGTCGACCGCGGCATGGGATTACCCCAATGGTCGGACCTCGGGATGTTCCTGCAGACGTTCATGCTGCTCGCGGTCGAGCGTGGGTTGGGAACGTGCTCGCAGGAGTACTGGGCCGTGCGTCACGCGGCCGTCCGCAGTTTTGTCGGTGCCCCCGAGAACGAGATGTTGTTTTGTGGAATGGCGATTGGTCACGTGGATGAGTCGGCGCCGATCAACACCTTGATGTCCGATCGCATGCCACTGGATATGTGGGCGAAGTTCGTCTGATGCGATCGTCGTGAAGAAGCTCGCGTCGGTCGCCGTCTACTGTGGGGCAAGCAACGGTGTCGACCCCGGATATGCCGATTTCGCCCATGATTTCGGTCGATTGCTCGCAACCGAGGGGATCGCACTCGTGTACGGAGGTGGGGGTATCGGCTTGATGGGTGCCGTTGCAAAAGGCGCGTTGCGGGCCGGTGGTGAAGTACACGGCGTGATCACCGAGGCGTTGCGGGTGAAGGAACTTGCGTACCTGGAATTGACGTCGCTGCTTGTGGTCGACACGATGCACGAACGCAAGGCCGCGATGTCCGACCGAGCGGACGCCTTCGTCGCCCTGCCCGGTGGCTTTGGAACCTTCGATGAACTGTTCGAGGCGGTCACGTGGATGCAGTTGGGTATTCATGAAAAGCCATGCGGCATACTGAATTACCGGGGTTTCTTTGACGATCTCGTGACGTTCATCGACAAGACGACATCGGCCGGGTTCATCAAGCCCGCACACCGCGACACGCTGGTGGTTGAAGCCGACGGGTTCGCGATGCTGCAGAGATTTCGTGCTTGGGAACCTGCCCGAATTCCGAAAATTGTCGACCGCGATCAACCCTGACCGCGGCCAACCGATTCGTCAGGGAGCGATGGAGAAGAGGCTCTGGGTGATTGACGGGCCGTAGTTCGACCCTTCCGTCGCGGCAAAGGTGAGCAGCCTCTTTTTCCTCACACCTGCCCTCAGCACGATCGAGGGCGTGATTCTCTTCAGTGAAGGTCTCGGTGTGCTCGCAGTAATCGGTCTCGTTGTCGCTCTTGCCGAAGTCTGGATGACACAGCGTTCGTGATACGTGTCAGACCTCGACCGAGGTGAGGTCGGGACCCAATGTGATCGGGCCGGCGAAGTACTCTGCGGCAAGTGATCGCCACTCGTCCTCGGTGCCGGCCTGCATCGCGGGCACGTAGTGGGTCAGGACAAGATGTTTCACGCCGCTACGTGACGCGGTTCGACCGGCCTGTTGCACGGTCGAGTGATAGTCGAGAATGTCGGTGAGACGCGCCGCGTTGGCGGGAAGTGCCGATGCGAGACCTTTCACAAGGTCGTCGCGCAAGACCGTTTGCACGTAGACGTCGGCATGGCGACACATGTCGTACAACTCGTCGCAGGGCACGGTGTCACCCGCGAGTGCGGCGACCTTGCCGTCGTGGGTGATGCGGTAACCGAGAGTGGGTTCGACCGGGCGATGGTCGGTGCGGAATGCGCCGATCGTCATGTCGCCGTGTTCATGCACGTCGCCGGCGTGAAGTTCCACGACATCGATCTTCATGCCTCCCGCGGTACGCAGATCCTCGTGGTGGGCGAGGCGGTACTGCTCGTCGAGGGCCAACATCTCGAGCATGCCGGTGACCACGCGGCGCGTACCGACGGGGCCGACGATCTTCAATGGTGCGGCCATTGCGGCCGGCGTGGTGATCCAACGCGTGGTGACCAGGTCGTTCAGGTCGCAGATGTGGTCGCTGTGGAGGTGGGTGAGAAGCACCAAGTTCACGAACGGCGGAAACACCCCGGCGGCGGTGAGACGCATCACGCACGCGCGACCGCAGTCGACGACGACGTTGTGCGCGCCGCTCGACACCAAAGTTGATGGTCCTGCGCGGTTCGGGTCGGGCAGTGGACTACCGGTTCCCAAAAGCGTGATCTTCATCTTGCCCCTCTTTCGGGCTTGAGTCTCTCAGATCACACTGTTTTGTCTGATCACACCGCGATGAGGGTGCACTGCAGTGGTGCTTGCGTTTCGCTGACCGGCGGCACGGGTGATTCGGTCGCGGTGCCGCCGCCCCGATCGTCGCACGTGCACACGAGGCCGCCCGACGGAATGAAAAGAGGTGCGGATGGTGCGCCGTATCCGAGGTAAAGCGACATCAGCATCGCTTCGTGAATTGCCGCGCATTCCGCGGTGTGGACGACGGTTCTGCGGGCCTTCTTGGTTTTTCGTCCGAACATGACCCGAAAGTAGCGACGGCACCAGACCGTGTGAAGGGAAAGAGGCGACCCTTTGCGGTGCGTTCACCGAACCTTCACCTGCGTGTCAGGAGTCCTTGAACTCCCGAAATGCCGCGAACGCGCGGGGCCCGTAGACGGTGCCCGGTCCGCCGTTCATCGAGATCGTCACACCGATGAGCTCCGCGACTTCGGCTTCGCTGGCGCCGTTGCGCGCGGCGCCCCTCGCGTGTGCGGCAATGCATCCGTCGCAGTGGGTGGTGATGGCAATCGCTAGTGCGACGAGTTCCTTGGTCTTTGCATCCAGGGCGCCGGCTCGGAATGCGGCCGCGTGCAAACCGGCGAAGCCCTTGTAGACGTCGGGGATCAGCTCGCGCAGTTCGCGGCTGATTGGCGCAAGTTCGGCCTGAACGTCGTGCCCGTAGGAGTGGTTGTGTGCATGGTCGGTCGAAGGGAATTCGGCGTCGCTCATGGGCTCAGTCAACCACACTCGGCGGTGGTGTTTTAGGGTCGCAATGTGCTGCAACTGGTGCTCAATCTCGTGGCGACCTCCGTCATGGTCGGGGTGATTTGGTTCGTGCAGTTGGTGCACTATCCGTTGTTGGCGTCGATCGGTATCGACCGCGCTCCCGAGATTGCCGTCGAACACCAACGCCGCACGGCCTGGGTTGTCGGCCTGCCGATGGCTGTCGAGGGCGTGACCACGCTTGCGCTTCTGTTTGCACGCCCCGCTGGAGTCGACGCCTGGTTGGCGTGGCTCGGTGCGGTGATTTTGGCCGTCGTGCTCGCCAGCACCGTTCTGTTGTCGGTGCCGCTGCACGAGCGCATGGCGAATTCACCCGACGCGACCGTCGGACGGCGTCTCGTCGTCACCAATTGGCCGCGCACGATCGGCTGGACGGCCCGTGCAATTGTCACCGGCGTCATGCTGTCCCAGGCGATCTGACACGGCCTGGAAGCGCCGGCATTCGTAGAGTTTCGTCGTGGCCACACAGTCGACCGACATTTCCGCAGTCATTTTCGATTTCGGTGGCGTCATCATCACGCCGATCACCCGACAGATCGGCATGATCGCCGAGGGCCTCGGCTGTTCGGCGGCCGAATTGCATCACGTGATGATGGGACCGCAGTTCGAATCGGGTAACCATCCGTGGCACCGTCTCGAACGCGGTGAAATACCGATGGAAGTTCTGCAGGAACTGCTCGAGCCGATTGCCGCGGAAGCCGGAATGACATTCCGCGGTGACGAAGTCGAAAAGATTCTTGCGCCCGGAATGTACGAGGTGAACACGTTCGTTCTCGAGAAGATCTCCGAATTGCGGGGGCGCGGCTACAAGACGGCCTTGCTGTCGAACAGCATCCGTGAGTTTCGTCCAAAGTTGGAAGAGGACGTACCGCCGCATCTGTTCGACGCGTACATCGACTCGAGCCATGTCGGCATGCGCAAACCCGAACATGAGATCTTCCGTCACACACTCGGTGCACTCGGACTCGAAGAAGCATCGAGGGCGGTTCTCCTCGACGACTTCGCGGGAAACCTGGCGGGGGCAACGGCGGTGGGCTTGCGCACGATCCACGTGAAGAACCCGCGCGAAGCGCTCGACGAACTCGATGCGCTACTTGGTGGCTAGCGACTTGGCGGCCGACAGCTGCTCGTCGAGCGATTGGTGCAGCAGGTCGACCAGTTCCCACAGATCGGGAATCAGCTCACGACAGGAGACGAATCCGAAGTCGAGATTCCCGCGGTAGCTCTGGACGGTGATGTTCAGGCCCTGGCCATCGGCAATCGTGGAGACCGGGAAGAAGTGCTTCATTTCCGCGCCCGAGGAGTAGAGGGGAACGGTGGGGCCCGGCACGTTCGAGATGATCAGGTTGAACGGCGGGTTCAGTCGATCGGCCACACGCAGTCTGCTGTACATGCGCATCGCTCGCGCCGCGATGAGTGGGGGTGCGAACTGGGTGAAGTCCTGCAGGGTGGCGGCGGGAATCGCCTGCAGGTTCGTCTTTGCGCGCGACATCGACGTTTGTACGCGACCCAACAGTGCGAGTGGGTCGTCCTCGTCGGTGCCGAGTTCGGCGAGAAGACCGGTGACCCGGTTCTGGTAGGTCGCGTTTTCATCAGACGTGCGGGTGCTTACCGGTACCAGGGCAACGAGCGGCTCGGCCGGTAGCGCGTTCTTCTTGATCAGGTACTTGCGCAACGTGAGGCCACACAACGCCATCACGACGTCGTTGAAGGTTGCGCCCGTCGCGCGACGAATGGTCTTTGCGTCGTCGATGTTGATCGTCGTGTAAGCGAAACGACGGTGGGGGGTGATGTTGGTGTTCCACGGCGTGCGAGGGGCCGCCGTGGGCGGAAGTGCGGGGGCACGGTCGACGTCCTCGCCGTGTGAACGCCGCAGGCGTTTGCGCAAGACCGTACCGATGGGCCCCGGCAGTGGTTGGGCAATCATGTCTGCGAGCATCTGCAGACTGCCCACGTGCGTCTGGGCGGCAATTTCCCGCAGCGTGCGTACGGTCAGCCGTACGAACTTCTCAGGTCGGCGTATGTACTCGGCGGCGGTTTTCAACAACAGTTCCTGATCGGTGGGCACACGGTCGGGGAACCACACGGCATGATCGTGCGTGGGTCGCGCAGCGCGGTCGGTGCTCAGCAGCGTCTCGAGCAACGTTGTGCCCGACTTTCCGTCAATCGTCGAATGATGGATTTTGTTCAGGTGCGCGATACGCGTGCCGTTGTCGAGGCCTTCGATGACGTAGAACTCCCACAACGGTCGTGAACGATCGAGTGGCCGCGAGATGATGCGACTCACAACTTCGCCGACCTGTTCGGGCGTGCCGGGCGGCGGCACAGCGTGGTGACGCAGATGAAAATCGATATCGAAGTTGGGGTCCTCGATCCAGTAGGGAAGGTCGAGGCCGAGGGGGACCGTCACCAGCCGACGCCGAAACACGGGCAGCTCGTCGAGACGCTCGAGAATCGCGGCCCGAACCGCTTCGTAACTGGCGCCACCGGGGGCGTCGCTGACGTCGTAGGTGTACATGGCGCTGACGTGCCCGAAGACCGAATTGGTCTCCATATTGAGGAAACTCGCGTCGACCCCGGTCAGCTGCTCCATGTCACCTCCATGCTCCAACGGTTGTTCGGCGCGCACGAGTGTGCCACCATTTGTGCATGACAATCTCAGCCGGCAACAAGATTCCCGATGTCCAGATCCATGTCCTCGGAGAGGATGGAATGCCCAAGCCCGTGAGTTCTGCCGAGGTTCTCGGCAAGGGCAAGGTTGTTCTTTTTGCCGTACCGGGCGCGTTCACTCCGGGCTGCTCGAAGGTTCATCTTCCCGGCTTCGTGCAGCGTTTCAACGAACTGAAGTCGAAGGGCGTGACGTCCGTCGCGTGTATCAGCGTGAACGACCCGTGGGTGATGGACGCATGGCAGCAGTCACAAGGCGCCTCGGGGATCCTGATGCTCGCCGACGGCTCGGGCAACTTCACCAAGGCAATGGGCCTCGAACTCGACGGTTCCGGCTTCGGACTCGGCGCACGCTCGCAGCGCTACGCAGCGATCATCAACAACGGCGTCCTCGAGCGCCTCGACGTCGAAGAGGGTGCCGGCATCACCGTGTCATCCTGTGACGCCATCATCTCGCACCTCTGATACTTCAGCCGAGAACAAGATCGGCCTCGATCGTCGCGCCGCGGGTGACGGCAACCCGCAGCGCAATGTCGGCGAGTTCTTCGATCTCTGCGGGGTCGTGCGACACCAGTACGACTGTCCCTTCGTAGACCTCGAACCATTCTTTCATCAGCCGTCGGATCACGTCGCGCGAGTCGGGGTCGAGGAATGTCGTCGGCTCGTCGAGCAGAAGGACACGCGACGGAGACAAAAATGCGCGGGCCAACGACGCGCGTTGTCTCTGCCCGCCACTGAGTTCGCTCGGTTTGCGTCGCAGTAGTTGGTGAAGGTCGAAAGCACCGACGATTTCGTCGAAACGTGGTGTCGCGCGAAGTGCACGTCCACGCCCGAAGGTGAGATTCCTGCCGACTGACACGTGGGGCAGCAGTCCACCACCCTGGAACACGGTCGCCACGTCACGTTGTTCGGGTTGCACGAAGGCTGCCTTTTCCGAATCATCGACGGTGGAGCCGTCGATGATGATCGAGCCCGACGTACAGGGCAGCAAGCCGGCAATCATGTCGAGGGTCGTGGTCTTTCCCGATCCGTTCTCACCCGTGATGCCCAGGACGCAACCCGAGGCGGCTGACACGTCGACGTTGATCGAGAACGTGTCGCGAACGAACCGGCACTGCATGGCAAGGCTCATTCGCCACCCCTCCGCAGTGCGCCGATCCAACGACCCCGCAACGCAACCAGAACCACGACCGAAACCACCACCATCAGCATCGACAGCGCAAGAGCCGAGTCGTCACCCGACTCGAGCGCGCCGTACACCGCAAGCGGAACGGTCTGGGTGCGACCCGGCGTGTTGCCGGCGAAGGTGATCGTCGCCCCGAACTCTCCCAGTGCCCGCGCCCACGTCAAGACGAGCCCAGCGATCAACGACGGCCGCACGAGAGGGATCGTGACCGTGAGAAAGGCCCTCCATGGTCCCGCTCCGAATGTGCGCGCGGCGCCCAGCACGCGTCGGTCCACCTGCTCGAAAGCAGCCTCCATCACCACGATGAAGAAAGGTGCTGCAACGAAGAATTCGGCCATGACGGTCGCAGTTTCGGTGAAGGCCAGACGGATGCCGAACCAGTCGTAGAGGACACCGCCAACCAGACCCCGTCGCCCGAAGGCAAACAACAATGCAACCCCACCCACGACGGGGGGCAACACCATCGGGAGAACGAGGAGGGAACGCACCACGGCGCGGCCACGCGAGCGAGAGTTGGCCAGCATCCATGCGAGCGGTGTGCCGAAAACCAGCGCGAGCACCGTTGCAATCAACGACGTGCGAAGCGACAACGCGAGGGCGTTGCGCGCTGCGCCTCCGGAGATCGATGACCAGAAGTTCGACCACGGTGTACGCCACACCACCGCGACGACGGGGACGATCACCAAACCTGCGGCGGGCAAGCCGAAGACGGCCAGGCCGCGTGGATTTGAGAGCCGACGTGTCACGGAAGCGTGAATCCTGCGTCCGTCAGCAGTCGGTCGCCCGCTGGGCCCCGGGCAAGTGCGATGAACGCGGTGACCGCGGCGATGTCACCCGACGATGGATCGGCAACGCGGGCAATCGGGTAGTTGGTCCTGACGTTCGTCGATGTCGGGATCCGAAGGGCCTCGACATTGTCGTTCGGCACGAGCCCATCCGTGAGGTATGCGATGCCGGCGTCGGCCTCACCGTTGGCAATTCGCGAAACCACAGCCGCGGCGTTGGCCTCCCTGCTTGCGGGTTCGACAACAACCCGTGCCATTGCCAAGATCATCGCTGCGTACCGACCACACGGTTGTGCGTCATCGCACAACACGACCCGGGTGCCAGATCGGCCCAAGTCATCCAACGAATCGATGGCCAACGGGTTCCCCCGCTCGACCAGGATGGCGAGTTCGTTGTGCGCGAGATTGCTGACATCGGACTCGCGGACGTCACCGTTTGTCACGAGTTTCTCGATGTTCGCCGAGTCGGCCATCACCACGACGTCGGCCGGCGCCCCTTGTTCAATCTGCGTCGCGAGTGTCGAACTTCCGGCAAAGTTGAACCTCAGTGTCACTTCGGGAAACTGCGCCTGGAATTCCTCACCAAGAGACCGGAACACCCCACCCAGGGATGCCGCGACATGAATGTTCAACTCGGGTCGGTCGCTTGGTTGCCCGGACGAACATGCCGTCACCACGCCGCCGATGGCGAGGGGAAGCATCCAATACAGGCGGCGCATGGACGCCAAAGGTATTGGTCATCATCTGACTATCCAATAGTTCATTATGGACTATAGTCCTTCCGTGGCGCGGACCGCACCAAAAATCACCCCTGAAGCACTGGAATCGATCAGCGGGGCATCACTCGTTCTCATCTCCCAGGGGATTGGCCATGGGTACGACCTCGCCCGGCATTTCGCGCCCGACGGGTCGCTCGGAGCGGTGTTGACGCACAGCCGACCCGTCGTCTACCGCGCGATCAAACAGCTCGAGTCGATGGATCTCGTCACATCGAGCGAAGCGGTGGGTGTACGTGGTCAACTGAAGTGGACACTCACGTGCACGGCGGTGGGCCGTCGCGTCGCGCGTGAGTGGCTCACGAGTCCGGTTGAACACCTGCGTGACATACGGAGTGACTTTCTCGTGAGGGTGCTCTTGTTGGAGCGTGCGGGCGACGACACGCGCGATTTCGTGCGGGCCCAACGCGCGGCGTTGAACGACCGCACCACACCGATCCTCGCCAACACGGGTCGCGATGCAGTGTCGCTGTGGCGACGTGAACAGGCCCGCGCGGCCCTGCGGTTTCTCGATGAACTCGAAGGCACGGTGACACCGCACGACGAGATGCCCCCCTCACCCTTGAACCTCAGTGCGCGAAACCAACTGCATGCAACCGTGGCAGCCGTGAAGCACGGCGACATTCTCTCGTCGGTGCGACTCGACATCGACGAAAACCAGTCGATGACGTCGACCATCACGCGCGAAGCAGTCGATTCACTCCGCCTCGCCCCGGGCACACGCGTCGTCGCCCTCTGCAAAGCGACCGACGTGATGATCGCAGCCGATCAGTCGATGATCGCCTGACGGACCAACTGCCGAATGTAGGGACGCAGCGGATACGTGGATGACGGCATCAATTGCGTCATGAACAAAACGATCATGTCCTCGACAGGGTCGACGTGGAACGTGGTGCTGGCGGCACCGCCCCAGCCGAAATCACCCAACGACCCCGCGGTCTTTGCTCGTGCGACGTCCATCAGCACCGTAAACCCCAGACCAAAACCGAAGCCTTCCTGTGTGGTCTCCGAGGAGATCGGCCGGCCGATCTCCGACAAATCGGCGTTGCCCGGCAGGTGATTCGACGCCATGTAGGCGACGGTGCGCGGTGACAACAGACGAGCACCACCGACCGTCGGGTCGGCAACACCGCCACGGCGCAGCATGTCGGCAAAGCGCATGTAATCGCCCATCGTGGACACCATGCCACCCCCACCCATCATGCACATCGGCTTCGACTTCGCCGCAGCACCCGCCACGGAGAGCGGGGTCGCCTTCTTCGTGCCGGGGTTGCGGCCGTACAACTCGGCGAGGCGGTCGAGTTTTTCCTCGGGAACGAAGAAAGAGGTGTCCACCATCCCCAACGGCTCGCAGATTCGTGTGCCAATGAAATCGTCCAGCGGCATGCCCGATGCCACTTCGACTACGCGTCCCAGCACATCGGTCGACACGCCGTAGTTCCATTCGCCCCCGGGCTGGAACAAGAGCGGCAACTCCGCCAACAGATCACAAATCTCGGCCAGGTTCTTTCCTGTCGGCACGCCCCAGTCGAAACCGGCTTTGCGGTACATCTCATCGACGACATGCGACATCAAGAAGCCGTACGTGAGACCCGAGGTGTGCGTCAAGAGGTGCCAGACCAGCATCGGTTCGGTGAGTCCCTCGAAGAGTGGCGCGGTCGACGAACCACGCTTGAAAACTTTCAAGTTCTCAAATGACGGAATGAATTTCGACACTGGGTCGGTCAACTGCAACTTTCCGTCTTCCCAGAGCATCATCGCCGCCACCGATGTCAAAGGCTTCGTCATCGAATAGATGCGGAAGATCGTGTCGGCCGCCATCTTCCGGCCCGCGGCAACGTCGGCCATGCCGTGCGTCGACGCATGCACCACCTGACCGCGCCGTGCCACCGCCATCGACCATCCCGCCAAACGCTCACGCTCGACGTAGCCAGAGAGATAGGTGTCCAACTTCGCCAGGCGGTCCGCCGACATGCCCACCGACCGGGGCTCTGCCGTCACCTCAATATTTGCCATGGGAAAACCATAGGCACGGAGAACTGCCTTGAGGATTCTTCAGACCTTGTTAGTGTGGAAGAAGAATCCACTCAGGAGGGGACATGTTCCGCAGATTTACCCGTTCCGTCGCAGCTGTCGCATCGATTGCCACCATTGGTCTTTTCGCAATTCCCGAAGTCGCCCACGCGGCGGATGTCGAGATCACCATCACCGACGCCGATGGTGTTGCCATCCCGCGCGCCATGGTCGCCGTGCTGAACACCGATGGTGACGCCGTCGACAGCGCAATCGCCGATGCCAACGGAAAGGTGACGGTCAAGGACGACAACGCCACGAGTTACGTCGTCACGGCACCCGGATTCGGCACAAAGCTTGTCGAGTCAAAACCCGCTGCAGGTGGATCGGTGAAACTCACCGCCTCGACCAAGTCGAAACTTTCCTTCTCGAACGCCTACGGCGGCCAGGTCCGAACCTTGGCTGGTGACGCCGAGAGCGGGGTGTTCTACGCGACCTCCGATGCCCAGCCGTCGGTGTGGCGCACGACGGACCACGGCGGATCGTGGTCACCGGTGCCGACCTCCGCAGAGGACACCGAAGCCTCGGCAACGGCTGCGGGGGCGATGTCACAAGCGCAATCGGCGGGTGAAATCTTCACCTCTCAAGCCAAGGGTGAGGTCGCTGTCCAAGTTGGAAGCGACCTCTTCTTCTCACGTACGTACGGCAGCACCTGGACCAAGATCGCCACTTACAGCCAAGTCACGGGCCAGAACAAGAAGCACTACTGGGTCCATGGCGGAGCACAAGAGGAGAATTCGTACATCTTCGTTCGCACCGACAGCGCCCTGTGGGCCGCGGTCATGCCCGATAGCAAGAGCGACTCCGCCCCGGTTTTTGCAAATGTGACGACGACGATCGGACGCTTCACGGCGGGAGACAGGGTCGCATTTGCCAGGGGCAGTGGCGGTCAGATGTACATGGCCGCAATCAACGGCGCTGGGGTGCAGGTGTCGCAGCTGAATGGCGTGGCGGCTGCTGCCGACATCAGGGCGACTGAAGTCTCGTTCACGTCGGGACCCTCGATGACCTTGGCAACGGCCGGTGTCGGCCTCATCCAAATGAGCACCCTCGGCACAGCCACTCCTCAGGTCATCATCACGCACCTCGTCAGCGGAGACA